>Ga0210049_1005688_pt1 | contig 10584 bp, 16 predicted proteins | sample CryGeyCG2014_300_2_FD_183964 | JGI IMG/M metagenome (GOLD analysis project Ga0210049, IMG submission 183964) | Groundwater microbial communities from aquifer - Crystal Geyser CG06_land_8/20/14_3.00 (SPAdes) (version 2) | ecosystem: Environmental > Aquatic > Deep subsurface > Groundwater | place...
GAACCAGCCAACCAAGATCGACCTCCAAGGCTCCGGCAACGCGTGCCAAGCTCTTGAGGGACAGGCTGGTCTGGCCACGCTCGGCCGCGCCGATTGTCGTGAAGTCCAGACCCGACCGCGCGCCCAAGTCCTCTTGTGTCCATCCCTTGCCTTTCCGGAGCGACCGGATACGCGCGCCTACGATGTCATGCAGTAATGCCACAGTCCTGCTCCGCACTTCAGTTCCCACAAGCATAGGAGCAGGCCGCCGTGAAGCGTAGTCCAAATAGAAGTCATGCATTGACAATACGCCTAATGTCCGTTATACTGCGCGTGCGTTGGCAGTTCGTCGGCGCTCTGAGACTGGAGAAGGCAGCCCGTAGCCTTCACCTGCCACCGCACGGCAGAGGTGGCAGGGTCTTCCGAGCATGAGTTTGCGGCGTCGTATACATGACCCGCCTTGTCGGCGATAGCCTGCTGGCGCGTCGGGCCGACCGAAAAGTACGGAACAGGACACTGATCATGGCTTCTGTATCCAGGCCGCCTGCAGGGAGGTCCACCCTGTGAGCAAGTGGTCGTGGTGGCCCTGGGGTAGGTACACGGTCTTCGGCGCGCGCCAGGCAGGACAGGATGATGGACCCAGGAACTTCCCGCCGCCCAACGCGCCCAGGCCGGTGGGGTACCTCGGCGAGCTGAAGAACTTGGCGGAGAAGGAACTCCGCGAGACGGCCGACCGATGGGAGTCCCGAGATCGATCCCTCAAGCCCGCGGTGGAAGCGGCAGATGACCGGTCGCGTGGTTACGTGGCGCGTCTCGGAGAGCTGGAGGAGCGGCATACGGATTTGGACAAGCGCGGGCACTTCAGCGACACGGCGCACTGGTGCATCGTCGGTGGGTTGTTCGTCGCGGAGTTCCCCCTCAACACCGTGGCCTTCGAGATCTTCCGCGAGAACATGCTCTTCACGGTTCTGGTTACTCTGGGCTTGGCGTTCACGCTGCTCCTGCTGGCCCACATCAGCGGCATTTACCTGAAGGAGCCATCGCGGACCCGTGAACAGAACTGCGGGATGGCTGTCTTTGCGGTCGTGGCAGTCGGGGTCATCGCTGCAGTAGCCCTGTTGCGCGAGCGGGTACTGGGCGAGCATTCGGACCGTGGCGTCACGTATGCCTTCGTGGTGATCCAGCTTCTCATCTTCCTCGTCGCCGTTGCCACGACCTACGCCGCGCATGACCCGTTGCGCGACCAGAAACTGCGTTGCGAGAGAGCGCGCAAAGCACTCAACGAGATCCGGGCGCGACGCCAGAAAGAACACCGGCAATCCCAGTTGGAGGCGGACCGGGTGCGGGACATTGCGCAACTGCTCATGGCAGCCTACGAAGGGGAGAACATCAAGCATCGCACCGATGAGTCACCGACGTGCCGGACATCGCCATTGACATCCCGGACAGCCTCAAGGAGATGGAGCCTGATGCTTCTGTCGGGGCTTCGGGGGAGGACCACACGGCATGAGGCCGCAGCGACGCGACAAGGGCAACCATGGACGTACGGCCTGCAGGAGTGCGGTCCTGTGGTCGTCCAGCGTGAACCTCGTCGGCGTTGGGCTGGCGCAGACAGCGGCCCTGCTGGGTTGTCTCTCTGGCTGCCGCGGTCCTACCCGCGGGGCCGATGACAGAGCACCGACGGTGGCGCTCTTCGCGCTCTTCGACATTTCGGGAAGCACCAGCGCCCCGGCGATACGGCGGCGGTACTTCGACCAGTTTGCGGGGAAGGAGAGCACGCCCAAGGAGCGCACAGCAAGTGATCGTTCTGTGCTCGGTCAAATGAAGGGCGGCGAGATGGTCATGGGCGACGTCATCACCGAAAACACGCAAGCAACCGCCAGTTTCCCCATCAACGTGAGCTTGCCGGGACGCGGAGTGCTGGACAACCCGATGGTGCACGTAGAGTCTCTTGAGAAGGCGCGCGCGGGAGTTCGAAGCCAAGCGATGCAGCTCCTGCTGGCGGGCAAGCCAGCACCGCACACGGACCTGATGAACGCGTTCCAGTTGGCCGAGAAGGTTCTCACTGGCGACGAGTGCGCAGCGGCGAAGGTGAAGGTGCTCCTAATCTTCTCCGACATGGTGGAGCAATCCGACCGGTACAACTTCTGCTCTGAGCAGCTCACGCCCAAGCGCACCAACGAGATCATCGCCAAGGAGCGCGCAGACGGCCGCCTTCCTGATCTCAAAGGTGTCCGCGCCTGGGTTGCGGGCGCCACTGCCGCCACCAGCGGCGGACTCAGTGCCGGGAGAATCTACCAGATCCAGAGCTTCTGGCTCGCCTACTTCAAAGCGTGTGGTGCGGACCTACCGAAGAACCACTACGCGGCGAGTCTCGTCAACTTCAGACTGTCAACAAGCCAGTGACACGGCTGCCGCCCGTCCTGACGACTGGGCGGCCGAAAGGAGGTGTAGACCATGGCGAAGTGCAACACGTGCGGCGGCACGGGAGGCGTGAAGTGCCCCTCCTGTGGTGGCAAAGGCAGAACCTACCCGCCCCTGGGCGGCTCGCAACAATGCAAGAACTGCAACGGCTCAGGCAAGGTGAAGTGCGGGGTGTGCAATGGCAAGGGAACCGTCTAGCGAGGAGAACCACAATGAAGCTGATCATCATCCGAGACCAAGCAAAAGGCTTCCTGGGCGGAGTGAAGTTCGAGCTCCGAGCACAGGTTCAACTCACCACGGAGGAAGCAGAGCTTGTCAACAGGTACAAAGCAGGCACAGAGGTGCTGATGGTCCGCGAAAGCGGACTCCTGGAGCGTCTAGGCCCGTTCGGCAAAGCAGAGAAGCCGCTGACGATTCAGGACATGGTCAGTGGGCAGACCTTCAAGTGCAAGGACATCGCTGAGATCCTGGCGTGGGAAGAGACCGTAAAGGGCGTGTGCGGAGCCTTCAGGACCTACTTGGAGGTGATGAAGAACTTCGGCGGACAGGAAGTGATCGAGTACTGATTCCTGCACTGGCGAACCGGGGACAAACCCGCCAATGATGGCATCCGATGGTCGCACGTGGTACCAAGTGCTGCAGGTGGACCCCTCTGCGGAAGTTGACGTCATTGAAGGTGCGTACAGGCGTCTGGCACGCAAGTACCACCCCGACGTCAACAAGGCGGATGGCGCTCACGAACGGATGGTCCAGATCAACGAAGCGTTTCGGGTTCTGCGCGATCCCGAGACCCGGGCGGCATACGACGCAACACTGTCTGCGAACCGTGCGACTGGCTCAGGCTACAGCAAGCGGACCCCGGACGTAGACCCCAAGGACACCATACTCGACGGTCTCGTGCTGTGTCCCTCCTGTGGTCGTGTGAACTTCGATGACAGGGGGAGCTGTAACTGGTGCAAAGCCTCCCTGGTTCGCTAAGCCGGCGGACGGGTGTGCCACTATGCGAGGTCACTTCGTCGATTCGTGGACACCTGCCCGCACCATCCGTCAGCGTGAGACGACCATGCAAGAGCATCAGTTCACTCTCATCCTGTCGGGCGTATCCGAGTTGACCTCCGAGCTTGCCGACGCCCTGTACACTGCGACGGACGGCGACATCGAACTCAGCATGCGGCAAGGCATCGCCCGCCTGGACGTTGCGTGCGCTGCCTCCTCGTTGCAGGAGGCGATTCGGTCAGCCATTGAGGACGTGGAAGGCGCGGACCTCGGTGTGCGAGTGCTGCGGGTGGAGTCGGATACGGCGAACACCATCGCGCGCCTCAACCGTCTCCGTCGCCACCCGGGCATCTGCAACTACGGACCAGGACGGCAGGTGGCAGATTGAAAACCTCGTTGAAGGACCCGTGCGACTGTCGATCACCGCAAGTGGCTATGGGCTGTGGACAGAGGACATCGTGGTACCGGATCCGGAAACCTCGTGGTTCGGTCAGCAGCCCAACGGCGGCAGCCCGGTGGCACTGCCCAAGACGCCGAATCCCTCCCCGACGTTCACCTGCACGGAATACGTGCCGCTCGCGGCCGGCAACTCCTGGACCTACCGCGACTACCATGGCGACTACCATGATATTCTCCTGGACAAGTACGACTTGGTGACGTTCAGGGTAGGCGAGAAGGTGCTGATGCATGATATCGAGGTGACCACCATCGAGATGGGTGGCGGCGAGAGAGGGTACTGGCGAGTCGATGCCGAAGGGTTCAAGCTGTTCGGCAAGGACGACCCGTGGTTCGGGAACGATCGCTACTGGCCGCCGATCCTGTGGCCCACCGGCATGCGCGTTGGCAACGCGTACCGCAATGCTCTTACGAGCCCTGCCACCGTTGTCAGGGTATCAGAGCACGGCTCCTACTACACATACGCCGGAACGTTCGAAGACACGATCAACGTGGTGTTTGACTTCGGGGGGGATCAGGAATCGATGCGCTTCGCACGGAATGTGGGGCCACTGCACAATGGCGGTAGTCTAGACAGCGCGTATGTGAACGGTCACTCGTACTGAGCCCTCAGAGCAGTGGTCATCTGGGAGAAGCCGAACGGCACCGCACTCGCGAAGCGCCGCTGCAACCGCGGTCGCAGCGGCGCCCCGTCACCCCCCGCGCACGCAGGAGGCAGTGGGGTTGCTGGCTTCGGCATCCGGGAACCCATCGGGACTCAACTTGGCTTCCAGCCCGACATCGAGACGCGCAATTGCAGGCCGCTGAGCCGGCCGTCGCCGTTTGGCGCCGCTGGGAACTGCGCAGCGGCCTGAACAACCGCTTTCGCGTCTTCCATAAGGTGGACGGAGCCAGCCAGGAGGTGCGGGTCCCTGCTACCGGGATCAAGGACCGGAATCGCCTAGTCGTGGGCGGCGAGGAGTGGTACGCATGAAGACAGCCACTGACGTCGACGTGCAGTCGCACTTCGCCGACTATCTTCGAGACTGCGAGCGAGAGCCCGTTGTGATTACCGGCCGCGGCCAGCCGAAGACCACGCTGGTCGCCGTCCCGGAGGACGAAGAGGAGCGTTGGCGCTTCCTACTGTCCCCTACGCCGGCATTCTGGGGCCGCTGCGAGCAAGCGGCACAGCGATCCGTCAAACGGGCGGCATTCCACATGACGAGTTCCTGGAAGGAGTGACAAGCGTCGGGTGACGACTGACGCGGAGCGACCGACGGCGGGGCGCGGGAGGAGAGGGGTGGGTGACCAGAGCACCCCGTTGTGAGGGGGGTAACGCGACTCTCCCGAGGCGCCTCAACCGTGGTTCCAGTCCTCGATCCGGAGCCCGGGGACTTGGTTGAAGTCCCGGCGGTTGCTGGTCACAAGGATCCCGTTGACCGACAGCGCGATAGCGGCAATGCGGAGGTCCTGAGTGCCGACACGCAACCGGCGTTCTCGTAACTCGGCAAGCGTCGAGGCGGCATCGGGCGTGAAGGGCAGAACGTTGACTCGGCAGAAGTAGCGCAGCGTCGCCCGCAGTCGCTGGTAGGCATGAACGAGGGCGGGCCCTTCGGGTGCCCGATCTACTTCGGCCAACCTGCCGCGCATTTGCTCTCTCAGCGTCACCACGGTTGTATGGACCGTCTCAGCGGGCACCGCGGCAAGCCGCCGCAGAACCGCCTCGCGTCCGGCTTGTTGGAAGGTGACGGTGTCGGTGTCCAGGACGTAGAGAGCCAAGGCTACCTCGGCGGCCGTTCCGCGTCGCGGGCCGCATAGATGTCCTGCAGCAGGGGCTCCAGCAGGGGATCATCAGCGAAGACTCCGGCCGTCGCGAGCCAGGCATTCTCGTCGTCGCCATCGGATGGGTCGGGCCCCGGTATGTCGATGGTGGTGAGCTCGGTGTCGACCAACCGATCCTCCAGCAGTGTTCTGAGCCGGACCAGAGCCTCGTCGCGCGTCCTTCCCTCAGCGAGGCAGTCAGGGGCCACGGGTGCGAGAGCCACGTAAGCTCCTTCGGTGCGCTTTCTCAGCAATACTGGGTACCGCATCACAGACCTCAGATCACTCCGGGTAGCTTCGCCGGAAGTGAGGTTGGCATTGTATCACCCCAGCAGGTGCTTCTGCAACTCAGACCCCCAATGCCCCGCCTCTCCCCAGTTCGCCACCCGGGCAACAGCCCGGACGTGGAAGTGCCAGACGCCTCGCGCCAGCCCCTTGAAGTCGCACTTCGTCGACTACCTCCGCGATTGCGAGCGAGAGCCGATCCTCATCACCACCCGCGGTCAGCCCAAGGCTGCCTTGGTGGCGGTGCCCGAGGATGAAGAGGAGCGGATGGGGGATGGCGGATGGCGGGAGACGTGGGCGGGACGACGGGGAGGCCGAGGACCGAGGGGAGGGCGTATGGGAATCGAGGTGTAGGGCGAAAAATCCATTCCCGCTCCGCCTTACGCTCACCACTGACCGGGCGGAACACGATCGGTTGGCGGAAAGGGATTTCGCGCCCTACGGGACCATGGTGTCAGGCAGTGCTGTCTTGCCTCGCCCTGAATGGGACAGACCGGCTTGTTGACGGGAGTATCGGTCTGCCGTAGAATACCGCCCGTGATCCGCTCGTTCCAGGACGCCGGCACGCAGGACATCTTCGATGGAGCCGACACGCGTGCGGCCCGGCATACCCGCCCGGTGATCCTCTGGCGCGTCGCTCGCCGCAAGCTGGACCAGCTCAACCGGGTGCGCAGCCTACGGGAGTTGGCGCTCCCGCCCGGCAACCACCTCGAGCGACTCCGGGGCGACAGAGCCGGGCAGCGCAGCATCCGGATCAACGACCAGTACCGAGTGTGCTTCCGTTGGGAGGCAGGAGATGCCGAGGATGTCGAGATCGTCGACTACCACTGACACGTGCGAAGCCCCGTTGGCGCCCGGCGCCGGCGACAGTCTGGTGTCGCGCCGATTGCCGCGGCACCGGCCTCCGACCCACCCCGGAGAGATGCTGGTTGAGGAGTTCCTGGACCCCCTGCACATCCCCGCGTCCGAGTTCGCCATGCGGCTCGGCGTGCCGGCGTCCGAACTCCGGGGAGTCATCGGTCGCGAGCGCGCGGTCACACCCGACCTTGCCCTGCGACTGGCGCGCGTTCTGGGGATGTCCGCCGACTTCTGGCTTGGACTGCAGCAAGACTGGGACCTCTGGCATGCACTGCGCAGCGAGGGGGCGAAGCAGATTGCCCTGTTGCAGCCGCTTGGCAAAGCGGCGTAAGCAAGTCGCCGGAGGGACACTGCCGGGGGACCATGCAAGAGCACCAGTTCACTCTCATCCTGTCGGGCGTGTCCGAGCTAACCTCGGAGCTTGCCGACGCCCTGTACACTGCGACGGACGGCGACATCGAACTCAGCATGCGGCAAGGCATCGTCCGCTTGGACGTTGAGCGCGCTGCCTCCTCGTTGCAGGAGGCGATTCGGTCAGCCATTGAGGACGTGGAAGGCGCGGACCTCGGTGTGCGCGTGCTGCGGGTGGAGTCGGATACGGCGAACACCATCGCGCGCCTCAACGCCGGGTTGTTGAGCGCTCCGGTGACTGCTGGAGCACATGGCTGAAGCCGTCCCGGTCTACCGAGCGCGAGGGCGCGGGTGGGCTGGCAAGGCTACTCCACATCCGCCATCGGCAGATCGGGCGACCGTGGGTTGGGGTAGAGCCCTTGGGAGCGTGGCTCGACGATGAGGTCCAGCGCCTCCATCACGATGGCGCCAAGGAGTCCGATGCTCCTCGCTGGCTCGACGATGGCCTCGAACACCCCGGTGCGTTCGCACACGGTCACCTGGACCCCGTACACCACGTCGCGTCGCGCCCTTTCTTCGTTGGCGTACTGAACCGTCTCCTGCCGGATGGTGGGGAACTGGAACTGCTCCTGCAAGGGCCCCGGGATGACCAGCATCGTCGCGCCGGTGTCGACCTTGACGGTCAGGTCGACTGGCTCGCCTTGGGTCAGGATGTTGCGCACTTGGACGGTCTCGTAGGTGACTCCCATCGTCTATTCCTCCAGCTCGAAGGATGCCCCGGGGGGAGGACCGAGCAGCTTTCCCGCAGCCGCCCCATGGGTAGCAGTGTAGCAGGGATGTATCACGGGCACGGGCGCCAGGGGCTCACCTACTACTGGGACGCGACCATCGCCCGCCTCGCGTCCTCAAGTATGCACTCCGCCTCCTCCACCGATCCTGCGCCGGTCGCGATGAACAGCCCTTCCGGCTTCAGTTCCCGCACGGCCGTGGGGACCTCGGACTTGTCGAGGGAGACCCAGACCGCCTTTCCCTTGGCCTGGATCCGCTTGTAGAGGTCCAGCCAATGCAGGCCGGTCGGGTGGCCCGTTCCAGCGGTCCACTGGATGCCGTGCAGCCGCGGAAGCTCGAGCAGCCGGTCGAGGTGCTTCAGGGCGCCGGGACCGTCGAGGTGGTAGATCACGCCGTCGAGTCGGTTGCTGAACGCCTCCAACTCCGGGAGGATGAATTCCTCGAACATCGCCGGTGACAACATGCAACAGATGTCGGACTGGATCGTGCACATCCGACCGGGATGCCAGACGCCAAGCCAGTCGGCAGTGCCGTCCTGCGTGGGCGCCAGGAGGGACCGGGTTCGGTCGTAGAGCACGAACCAGGTCTCCAGCATTTCGGCCAGCGCCTGCTTGACTGCCTCCGGGTGGTCGAGCAGGTCGGTGCAGAACCGTGTCGGGTCGCACAACACCGACAGGAGATCATTCGGCAGGAGAATCGCCGGATGGGAGACGAAGTACCTTCCGCCGTTGCTCTCCACCAAGGCGCGAACCACCGCCTCGATCTGCCGCCAACCCGGGTCGCTCTCATCGAAGGCAAAGCTCGGCGGCGCGTTCCAGTCGTGGACGATTGGGCTCTGCCAGATGGTCTGCTCGTGGTAGTGCAACTGCGCGCCGTGACCGAAGCAGTACCCGACCAGGAGCGTGGAGGCCGGAAGCGACTCCCCGCCCCAGTAGGTCGCCTCGAACGAAGCAGTCAGGCTCTCCACCAGGTAGTCCGGGTCGGTCCACTTCTCCTGGGCGTCGCGCGGTGGGCGAACGGGTCGGCGTGGTCCGTTCAGCGCGGTGACGGCGATGCACGGCCGGTCGAGCACCTCCAGGCGCCAGAAGGCTTCGAGTCGTTCGCGGGCTTCGGGCCAGTTGGGTTTGAGGGAGAGGGTCATTGAGGGCTCCGGGGGACGTATGCGACCCATAGGACCTATGCGATCCGCGACTCCGCCCGGCGGCAGGAGGCAGGTCTTTCACATTCTCCGCGACGGGATAGTCCCCTGCCAGTTGGCGGTCCTGCCTGTCCGGCCTTTGACCTCGCCGCCGGCCGTGCTATGCTGACATGACTCGGACCAAGGAGGCGTTGACCGTGAACCGTGCATTGGCCCTGGGAACTTGCCTGGGAGCGATTGCCGTGCTTTCCGTCGCCGCAGTCGCCGGCACCGTCCTGTTTGAGGACGACTTCAGTGGCTACCGGCCAGGCGCCGACGGCGCCCCGCTGTGGCAGACGGACTCCGGCTCGTGGCACGTGACGCCGGCCGGCTTCGAGGGTGCCGACTGCGAAGGGCACTTCGCGGTGGCTGGCGCCCGCACGGGGCGGAACGAGTGGACGGACTACACACTCTCGCTGCGGCTGAGAGTCGTTTCGCTCGGCAGCGACTGGCGCGACGGCCCGTGGCTTGGCGTGCGGTATCGCAACTCGGCAGCCGGCTACACGGTCGGCTTCTCCAACCGCATGACGGCACTGCACAAAGCGTCGGCGGGAACGCAGACAGACGACGCCAACCCGCTCGCCCAGTCGCCGGTCACCATCAAGGACAACGCCTGGCACAGCGTCACCGTCACGGCGAAGGGGCGACGGATTGCCGTGGCGTTGGACGGCAAGACGATCCTCGACGCCACCGACAACGATTGGAACGCCTCGCCGGCGGTCGCGTCGGGCGGCATTGTGCTGGGGGCGCGGCGAAACGCAGGCGCGCCCTCCACCCGGGTTCTGTTCGACGACGTGCGCGTTGAGGCGGCCGGCGATGCGTCGGACTCCCTCAAGTTCACCCGGGCGGACGCCCTTGGGTTGCTGGGAAAAGAGACGAGCAGGTTGGCATTCATGCGCTCCCGCGCGGAGCGTCGGTACACGAGGGTGCCGCGCGAGGTGTTGGCGTTCTACTACACGTGGTACGGGCTGCCGGCGCGGCATGGGCAGGTGGTGCACTGGGGCAAGATCGACGCGGCAAACCACGACCTCGAAGCCTCCACCCACTACCCCGCCACCGGCGCGTACGACTCGCACGACCCGGCGGTCATCGACCGGCACATTGCGCAGGCAAAGCAAGCGGGGCTGACCGGCTTCATCGCCACTTGGTGGGGGCAGGGCACCTTCGACGACCGGGCGTTCGAGACGGTTATCGACCGCGCCGAGAAGGCGGACTTCAAGGTGACCGTCTACTGGGAGACGGCCCCGGGCAAGGGGCAGGCACAGATCGACCAGGCCGTTCGCGACCTGCTGTACGTCCTCAACAAATACGGCAACCGGAAGCCCTTCCTCAAGGTCGACGGCAAGCCGGTGATCTTCGTTTACGGACGCGTGATGGGCGAGGTGCCGCTGAAGTCGTGGTCGGCGGTTTTCGACGGCGTGAAGGAGAGCTACGGCGGTGACTTTCTGCTCCTCGCAGACGGCTACCAG
>Ga0210049_1005700_pt1 | contig 10566 bp, 7 predicted proteins | sample CryGeyCG2014_300_2_FD_183964 | JGI IMG/M metagenome (GOLD analysis project Ga0210049, IMG submission 183964) | Groundwater microbial communities from aquifer - Crystal Geyser CG06_land_8/20/14_3.00 (SPAdes) (version 2) | ecosystem: Environmental > Aquatic > Deep subsurface > Groundwater | place...
CCGGGCGCAGGATGCGCGGGAGGTCGCGGACGCCTCGGAGGCGGGCAGGACGCCCGCCCCCGCATGAGCGAAAAGTATTTTCAGGCCGGGAATGCTTGACTGCCGACACAAGCTGGATAGTTACTAGCTGTTTAGCTTTTCAGGTTGTAAACAGACGTAGCTCCTAACAGCCTAAAGTCTAACAGACTAAACAACCTATAGTAAAAAGGAGAAACAAATCATGCGCTCCCCCTGTCATGCCGCGTCCCTGGCCTGGCGTCTCGCCTGGCTTTTGCCGCTCTTTGCCCTCATGGGCCTGACCCTGGCGGTCCAGGCCAGGGCAGGCTGGCCCTTCAAGGACTCGCCCGCCGCGACCAGCGCCACCGAGGCCACCCAGCCGACCGATGCCACGACGCTGGACGCCAATATCGCGGAGCTCACCCGCCAACTGCTGACCCACCTGGCCGAACCTGATCCGCAGTTCGGCCCGCTCGGCGAAGGACTGGCCGTCTGCACCTTCGTCGAACTGAAAAAGCTTAGCCGCACCTCGTCCTTCGGCCGCTTACTGGCCGAGCAACTGCAGACCGAGATGCAGCAGCATGGCTTCCCGGTGGTCGAGATCCGCCAGAGCAACGACATCATGATCCAGGAACAACGCGGCGAGTATGCCCTGTCCCGCGATCCCGGCGCCATCCGCGACCGGGTCGAGGCCGGCGCCACCCTCACCGGCACCTACACCCTCACGGAGCAATACATCTTTGTCAACGCCCGCATTCTCGACGCCCGCACCGGCACCCTGCTGACCAGCGCTTCGACACGACTGACCCGCACCGCTCTGCTGGACACCCTGCTGGCCGACCGGGCCTCGGCCGAGACCTATGGCGGAGAACCAATCTATATGAAACGGCTGGAGATGTAAAGCTGAGTAGAGTAGCGTAGCTGCTCAAACGAAACTTATACCCTTGTGGTGTAAAGCTGAGGCCGCGCCCAGCCTGGCCAGACAATCAAGCAATAACACAGCGTGGTTTGCGAGGAATGTTATGAAAGGAAGACAGTCCATCTGGTTGCTCATAGCCACGGCCATGCTTATGGCCGCGATTACGGCCTGCGCGCCGAAAATTGCGCGGGTGAACGACGAGGCGACCTACCCGGTCTGCCAGGCGCCGAAGTCGGACGCGGCCCAGCCGGCCACCGCTTTCCGGGTAATGCAGTACCTGCCCGACACCTCCACCTCCCTGGGCACCGAAAGCCTGCTGTCGGAAATTTCCAAGGAGGTGGCCGGCAAGGTATATTATGAACTCAGGGAGGAGGGCGAGAAAAACTTCAACTCCCGCATCGCCGTAGTGGCGGCGGTGCCGCTGGCCGACCTCAAGAAGGATACGGAATTCGGCCGGGTCATGGCCGAATTCCTGCTCACCGACCTGGCGGACCGTGGCCTGAAGGTGGCGGAACTGCGCCTGGGCAAGGATATCAACATCCTGCCCCAGACCGGGGAATTCATCATGTCCCGGAACATCGGCGAACTGGCCATCGACCTGCCGGAACTGAACTATGTGATGCTGTCGACCTTCACCAACACCCGCAGAACCCTGATCGTCCAGGGCCGGCTGGTGGACCTGAAAACCGGCCTGGTGAAGACTTCCTGGCGTTACAACCTGCCGCTGAACCGGGAGTTGCTGGGCTTCTTCCAGATGGCCCAGGAGCCCCACACCATTGCGGTAAAGGGCGTGCAGAGATAAGGGCAAAGGCACAAAGGGGCACAGAGGAATATCGAACACAGAACACCGAATATCGAATCCTGAAGTAGGGTGCGCCGTGCGCACCAATTGTGCTTGATGGTGCGCACGGCGCACCCTACTAAAAGCTAACAGACTACGGTCTAAACAACCTGACTAACCAAGGAAACTGCCATGGCCCATGCATCCCGCCTTCTAACCCTGCTCGCCGCCAGCCTCCTGGCCCTGCCCCTCGCCGCCCGAGCCCAGGACCCATTGTCGGCCGTGGACGAACCCGCCGTCGCCCCTGCCCCGGCCGCCGCGCCAGCCACCTCGGCCCAGGCGCCCGCCACCTTCCGCAACTATGCCAGTCTGTCGGAATTGATCGGCATGATCTGCGCCGACGCCATCCACCAGTTCAACGGCTTTTTTGGCCCAACCCTCATCCGCGTCGAACCCTTCCCCTTTCTGTGGGAATTCGAGCACCAGCGCCCCTCCATGCTGGGCATCACCCTGGCCGACCAGATGACGGCCGTGCTGAACGGCCACACCAGCATGGACGCCTGGTCCCAGCGCGACCAGTACGCCACCCCCGATCCCGATGAGGCCCCCGTGCAATGGGTACAGGGCACCCTGCAGGAGATGGACGGCTATCTGCGCCTGCACATCTCGGGCAGCAACCAGAACGGCGAACGACGATCCTACGTGGTCAACGCGGAGATGTCCGAGTCCATCTACCGGGCCCTCCATACCTCGCCGGTGCGCTCCCGGCTTCACACCGGGGTCCCTGATCCGGGATAAAGATAAGTGACAGGGAGGCAAAGTATGTCGGCAGTAACTTCACTAAACTTTGCTCCTTTGCCCCTTTGCCCCTTTGACCCTCAAGCAACAGCAGGTAAAACCCATGTCCGAAGAAAAGTTGGAATCCGACATCGATGATTGGATGGGCGAATTGTCCGACGAGGAAAATCCCTTCGACGAGGAGGCCCGTCTCGCCATGGAGGGGCCCCCACCGTCCGAGACGACCGCTCCAGCCGCGACCAGCGCGTCTGACTTGGCGGAATCCATAGCGGCTGCAAGCCCCATCGACCAGTCAGAAATCGACACTTTGCTGGGCAGCCAGGAACCGGCCCCTCCCGCGGCCGCCAGTCCGGAGGAGTCAGCGGGACTGGACCAATCGGATATCGATTCCCTGTTCGGCGGCGGGGAAGAGGCCGCGGCAGCGCCGGAAATGGATCAGGACCATATCAACCAGTTGCTTGGCGAAGTTGAGTCGCTACCCCCCGGGCTGGATGAAGAGCTCATCGGCCAGGGCATCGACCAGGCCCTGGACGCCAGCCTGATGGCCGGCGCGTCCCCGGCGGCGGAACCCTTGCCCCTGGAAAAGCCGGCCACCGCCCCCGAGTTCGGCGAATTCTACCAGGCCAACATGGACGAACTGCTCGTCAACGCCGCGGAGCAACCGGAGGCGGCCAGCGACTCGCCGGCCTTGGAGCAATCCGACCTCGACCAGTTGCTGGGGACCGACGCCGAACCGGCCGAGGCGGCCGTCGCCACGCCAAGCCAGGAAGAGATGGACCAGCTCTTCGCCAAGAGCGCCGGCGAGGAGGAAGAACTGTTTCCTTCGGAGCCGACTACCCCGACCGCGGCGGTGGATGAGGCCTTCGGCTTTGCGGGTAACGAACTGGACGACGCCGGCGGCGACGAGAGCGCGACCGCGGAGCCGGGCATTGGCCCTGCCGTACTGACCGCTATTGACGAAAAGTCAGCCAACCCGGGCGAGGAAAAACTGATCGCCCCCACCGAAAAGAAAAAGGCCGCTTTGCCGGTCTGGCTGCATAAGGCCGGGGGCAAGCGGGCACTGTGGGGCAGCGTTGGCGCCAGCCTGGTCCTGCTGCTCTCCCTGGCCGGATATTTCACCCTGCATTCCAGACCAAAAACCCCGAACATCGCCACCGCCCCGCCTGCTCCCGTGGCCGAGCCGGCCGTGGCCCCCTTGGCCTCCGTGGCCCAGGTTCCGCCACCCGCGCCGCCAGCCGCGCCACCCGAGGCGGCCAACCAGGCGCCCCAAAGTATGTCCATGGAAGTCGCCATTCCGGTCGCCGCCAAGGAGATCAGCGTCGCATTGCGCGGCCAGGATCCGGATAACGATCCGATCGAATTTGTCATCACCGAGCTGCCGACCGCTGGCCGGCTTACGGGGAAAACCCCTGACTTGATCTATACGCCAGCAGGCGATTTCCCCGGCACGGACCGGTTTGTTTACCGGACCAGCGACGGCAAGGCCTTAAGCGAGGCAGCCGAGGTCCGCATTTCGGGTCAGCCCGCCAGCCCGGCGCAGACCGTCGCCACCAGTACGACCGGGCAACCCGGCCCGCTTACGGTCGCGGCCACTGACCTCACCATGAAAACCACGAGCACCGCCGCCCTGGACATCGACTGGCGGGCCGTCTGGCAAAAGGCCAACCCCAAGATCCCCTTCAGCAAAAAGGTGACAGTGGAGATTATCGACAAAAAGCTGCAAGGCACCCTGACCCGCCTGAATGCCCGCCACCATCGCTATGCCCCCGACCCCCAGACCGACGGCCGGGAATGGCTGCGCTACCGCTTCACGCTCGCCGGCGTCCGCTCGCAAATTCGGCAACTGAATATCCAAATCAAACCAGGTGATCAGCGGCCGGCGTTAGCCCTCTGCCCATTAAACCAGCAGGCATACACGGTAGGCGACACCGTGGTCCTGAACGCCAGCCCCACTCGGTCCAACCGCCAGGCCAACGTGGTCTTCTCCTGGCACCAGATAGCTGGCGTACCAGTGCGGCTGGAGCCCCTGAACCAGGCCGGTTCAGTGGTCTCCTTCGTGGTACCCTCCTCCTTCTACTCGGTGGACTATCCGGAACCGGTGATCCGGGTGACGGCCAAGGACCAGGCCGGGCATGAGGACAGCCGGGAGATCACCATCAAGGTGCAACCCAACCGCCAGGCCGCCCTTTGGAACGGCCTGAGGTGAAGAAGCTCAAGGCTGAAAGGTGAAAGCTCAAAGCAAAAAAAAGAGAAAATCATCTTCAATCAGCTTTGAGCTTTCACCTTTCAGCTTTCAGCTCTTAAGTAGTTTCTTCATGCTGGCGATGACCGCCCCGTAGTCCGGCTGGCCGAAGATGGCCGAGCCGGCCACGAAGATGTTGGCGCCGGCCGCGGCGATGCCGGGCAGATTGGCCGGGGTCACGCCGCCGTCCACCTCGATGCCGGCCGGCAGGCCCCGTTCGTCAATCATCTTCTTCAACCGCCGGATCTTGGTGAGGGCCGAGGGGATGAAGGACTGCCCGCCGAAGCCCGGGTTGACGCTCATCAGCATCACCAGGTCCAGATCGTCGATGACATACTCCAGGGTGGCGAGCGAGGTGGCCGGGTTCAGCACCGCCCCGGCCTTCTTGCCCAGTTCCTTGATGGCGTGGATGGTGCGGTGCAGGTGGGTGCAGGCCTCGACGTGCACGGTGATCCAGTCGGCACCGGCCGTAGCAAAGGCGGCGATATACTGGTCCGGATCGCTGATCATCAGATGCACGTCCAGGGGCAGGTCGGTAATCTGGCGCACCGCCCGGACCACCAGCGGCCCGATGGTGATGTTGGGGACGAAATGGCCATCCATCACGTCCACGTGAATCACCTCGGCGCCGGCCGCCTCCACGGCCCGGATCTCTTCACCCAGCCTGGAAAAATCCGCCGACAGGATGGAGGGGGCGATCATCTTACGGTTCATGGGTGTCTCCTGGGGTGTCTCCGGGCGGGTTGACTGCGGCCGGGGCCTTGCCGAAATCATTAACCGCCCCCACCGTCACTCGCACCCCCTGGTCGGGCTGAATGTATTTAATGGCCGCCGCCCGCACCGCTTGCGCGTCCACCTGGCCGATCCCTTCCACGTAACGGCTGCCGAAGTCCTGGCCCAGGCCGTACTCCTCATTCAGGGCCATCTCCAAGGCCTGGGCGCCGTGGGTCTGCACCCCGAGTTCATACTGGCCGATGAGCACATTCTTGGCCCGCTTAAGCTCATCCTCGCCAGGCAAAGTGTCGCGCAGCCGCCGCAGTTCCCGCCAGAGGGCCGCTACCGCCTCGTCCCGCTTGTCCGGGCTGGTGCCGATATAAACGCCGACGGAACCCGTATCCAGGCCAAGCATGGCAAAGGCGGACAGACTGTAAGCCAGGCTCTGCTTGTCGCGCAGTTCGGCAAACAGCCGGCCGCTCTGACCGGACAGGATGGTCTCCATCACCTCCACGGCGAACCGGTCTGCCGCGGTAAGGGTGGTGCCCAGGAAGCCGACGACGATATGGGTCTGCTCCTTGGCGCGAGGCAGGGTGAATGAGGCCGGCGCCGCAGGCGACTCGGGCGGCAGGAAACTCTCCTCCGTGCTGGCGTCCGCCACCGGGACCGACCCCTGCCAGTCGCCGAAAAGTTCTTCCACCAGGGTCCGCACCCGTTCGGGGTCCACGTCGCCGGCCACGGCCAGCACCATCTTGTCCGGGCCGGCGTGCTGCCGGTAGATGGCGCGCAACGCGGCGGTGTCCAGGCGCCGGATGGCGTCCTCGGCCCCCTGGGTATTAAGCCCGTAAGGATGCCCCTGGAAGAGAAGACGGTTGAACTCCCGAAAGGCCACGGCGGCCAGGGCATCCTCCTGCTGGCGGAGCGCGGCCAGCAGTTCGGGCCGCACCTTCTCCACCTCCTCCGGGGCAAAGGCCGGGGTGCGGATAACGTCGCGCACCAGTTGCATGCCGTTATCAAAATAGCGGGACAGGAAGTCGGCCCGCAGGCCGAAGGTATTCTTGCCGTTGAAGCCGGAGATGTTGCCGGCCATGTCACCCACGGCCACGGCAAACTCCCGGGCCGTCATCCGCTCGGTGCCCCGGGGCAACAGCTCGCTGATAAAGGCAAAGGCGCCGCTGGTGGCGCGGGTTTCGCCGCGCAGCCCGCCGGGGAAGACGGCCTGGATGCCCACGGTGGGCACCTCATGATCCTCGCGCACCAGGAGTCGAATGCCGTTGGCCAGCTCGAAACGGTGGACGTTGCCCAGAAAGGCGTCGGGCACCAGCGAGGCCGGCAGCCCGGCCCGGGCCTGGGCCTCGGCCTGGTCGATGAGCGCGGGCAGCCGCGCCGCGTCCAGACTAACGGCGCTGTCCCTGGGCGCCAGTACCCCGACCGTGCAGCGCTCGCCCTTGAAATAGGTGCCCGCCACCCGCAGGATGTCCTCCCGGCTGACGGCGCGGATCTTCTCCAGGTAGTCGTCCTCGCGCGGATCGCCGGCCAGCATCTCAAAGGTGCCCAGGACCCGGGCCTGGCCTTCCACCTGTTCGAGGTTGAAAACGAATTCGCTCTCCAGGTTGGTCTTGGCCCGCATAAGCTCCGCCTCGCTGACCGGCAGGTGCTTAAGCTTGAAGATCTCCGCCATGATGGCGCCGACGGCCGGCTCGACATTTTTCGCCTCCAGCACGGCGGTGACCTCCAGCAGGCCGGCGTCGTGGGGCGTAAAGGCCGTGCCGTTGATCTGGTAAACCAACTGCAACGTGTCGCGCAGCTCGTGGTACAGGCGGGAGGTCTCACCCTGGCCAAGAATTTGGGCGATCACGTCCAGCACCGGGGTGTCTGGGCTGCTGAACGGGGCAATGGGCAGGGCCAGGGCCAGTTGGGTCTGGGTGACGTCCTCCTCCATCATGAAAAACCGCGCACCCTCGGGCATGGGCTCCTGGGGCAGCTCGGGCCGGCCGACCCCGCTTTTCGGCAGATCGGCCAAGAGCGCGTTCACCCGGTCGAGGACCTCGGCGAAATGCACATCACCCACCACCACCACGGTGAAATTCTCGGGGTGGTAGTTCTTGGCCATGTAGTCAACGATATTCTGCCGGGAAAAGCCGGCCACGCTTTCCCGGCTGCCGATGATCGGCAGCCGGTAGGGATGAGCCGTATAAGCGTTGGCCATGAGCGTCTCAAACAGGCGGGAGGCGGGCCGGTCATGGCGCATGCGGAGCTCTTCCAAAACCACCGGCTTTTCCCGCGCCAATTCGGCGGGATCAAAGGTGGAGTGCAGGACCGCGTCGGTCAGCACCTCCAGGGCTCGCTCCCAGTGCCGGGCGGCCAGGGTGGCGTGATAAACCGTGTACTCATAGCTGGTGTAGGCGTTGATGCGGCCGCCGGCCCCCTCGATGGCCTCGGCCAGGGCGCCGGGCCCCATGGTCTCGGTGCCCTTGAAGATCATGTGCTCGATGAGGTGGGTGATGCCGGCCTCGCTCGACTCCTCGTAAACGCTGCCGGTCTTCACCCAGAGCTGCACGGTGGCCGCCTTGTTGCCCGGCGTCTCCTTCACCAGCAGGGTGAGGCCATTTTCCAGCGTCGTCTTGTGCAGATGCCGGGCCAGTTGGGCCGCTTCGATCCTTGGAGTATTCATCATCATAAAAAAAACCGCGAAACCGGCGGCCAGGCCGCGCCATATTCTGCTACCCATGGGAACCCTGCTCCCTGCGTCTCGATGATTGGCATCGGCAAGCGTGCCTTTGCTCTGCTGTAAATTGCTAAATTCACGAGGACCATTAAACTCAATGGCAAGGGCTGCCGTCAAGGTCATTGGCCAAGAAAGATCGGACGGATCAGACGAATCGGACCGCTCCGACAGATCTGGCAGGCAATGCGCCGGGTGGTGGTTGCCAAAGATGCTGCCAGCCGGTATGGTGAAAAAGAAAGGGGCAAAGTGGCAAAGTAACAGAGGGGCAAAGGATTAGAGGCGTCAAGGGCCGCTATGTTTTCACTCTGCCCCTCTGCGACTCTGCCCCTCTGCCACTAGGATACACCCATGCGCTGCACCCTGCTGGCCTTAAATGCCCGCTTCACCCATTCCTGCCTTGCCCTGTTTGCGGTGCGCAACGCGCTGGAGCAACACCTGCCGGACTGCGAGATCAAACTGCTGGCCGGCACCATCAACGACCCCTATCTGGAAACCCTGCTGAGCCTGGCCGACCTGGAAGCCGACGCCCTCTTCTTCTCGGTCTACATCTGGAACGTCGATTACGTGCGCCGCCTGGTGGCGGACCTGGCCACCCTGCGGCCCGATTGCCCCATCGTCATGGGCGGCCCCCAGGTGACCTACGGCCCCCAGCCGGACTGGCCTGGGCAATGCACCATTGTCCGCGGCGAAATCGAGGCGGCAGGGGCCGCCTTTTTTGCCGATCTCCGAGCCGGCAACTTGAAACGGGAGTATGAGGCCGGCGTGGCGGCCGCCTTCCCCTCACCCTATCGGGAGGTAGATTTCGCCGGGCCCCTGCGCAACCGCGCCGTGTACTATGAGTCATCCAGGGGCTGCCCGTTCTCCTGCTCCTACTGCCTGTCCTCCGCCACCACCGGCGTGCGCCACAAGGGGCTGACCGAGGTCTTTGCCGAACTGCGAAGCATCTTGCCGCATCAACCGAAAAGCCTCCGCTTCGTGGACCGCACCTTCAACGCCGACCGGCAGCGCGCCTTGGCGATCTGGCGGTTTCTGGCCGAGCACGCCGGCCCGACTAAATGCCATTTCGAGATATCTCCCGACCTCTTCGACGAAGAGATGTTTGTCTTCCTGGCCCGCGTGCCAGCAGGCCTCTTCGAATTCGAGATCGGCCTGCAGACCACCAATCCGGCGAGCCTGGCGGCGGTAAACCGCACCATGAACCTGGAGTTGGCCCAAACAGCCATCGCCCGCCTGGCGGCCATGGACACCATCCACCTGCATCTGGACCTCATCCTCGGCCTGCCCCATGAAACCACGGCCTCCTTCCGGGCCTCGGTGAACGCGGCCATAAGCCTCGCCCCCCACTACCTGCAGATGGGCCTGCTGAAGGTGCTGCCCGGCACCGGCATTCAGCGCCGCCAGGCGGAGTTCGGCATCGAGTGCGGCCAGTCCCCGCCCTACCCGGTCCTGGCCAGCCGCTGGCTGGAACGCCGTAGTCTGAGCCGTCTCTTCTGGTTTGGCAAAATCGTGGAGGCCTTTTTCAACAACCGCTATTTCCGCACCTTTTTTCGCTACCTGCGCGCGACCGAGACCGATCTTAGCGCCTTTTTCGACGGCCTGCTCGCCCATTGCCAGGCCACTGGTTTTTTCAGTCTGTCCCCCACCCAGGAACTCATGGCCCGTATGCTTTGCGAGATCACCGCCAGCAGGGCGGACCACCAACTGCTGCTCGAACTGCTCCGCTACGACTGGCTGCGCTGCGGCCACCGTTTTCTGCCGGATAGTCTGCGCCCCGCCTACACCCTGCGGGACGCCCAGAATTTCCTCTGGCAGGAGCTGCCCCAAAATCTCCCGCCCTTTTACGACCACGCCGGCCGCAACGAGTTCTTCAAACAAGCGACCTTTGCCCGCTTCTCGGGCCCGGCCCTCAAGGAAACCGGCCTGAGCCAGGGCCTTCGAGATGGCCTGGTCGTCTTCCTGCCCGAGCGCACCGCAAGCGTGGAGCGCCACCAGCGAGCCGTGCTCATGCCGATGACGCCACCGCCGCTTCGCGTCTGACCTGTCGGACAGGTCCGACGCGAAGCGGCCATAAGAAAACCCCATAAAAATTTGGATCACCAGGGCCGAGTCGTGTACACTTGCTCTATGGACAACCCCAAAACCGGTGCTTCCGGGAAGTCAGTGGCTAAACGCATACCCCTGACTGGTTGCTACCACCATATGACAAAGTCGGGTTGCGCAGCGTAGAGACCTCAAAAATCTCGGAGCGTAGCAACCCTTTCCGAATTTCGTTGTAGATGGTTTCATGCTACACTCGCCTGCAAAACCAGGAGGATGAGAGTCATGCGTGATACCGAACTTTACCGTCATTTGTTGGGCTTGGTGGACCCGTGGTCCATCGGCCGTGT
>Ga0210049_1005705_pt1 | contig 10560 bp, 13 predicted proteins | sample CryGeyCG2014_300_2_FD_183964 | JGI IMG/M metagenome (GOLD analysis project Ga0210049, IMG submission 183964) | Groundwater microbial communities from aquifer - Crystal Geyser CG06_land_8/20/14_3.00 (SPAdes) (version 2) | ecosystem: Environmental > Aquatic > Deep subsurface > Groundwater | place...
TCCCGCCTCCCAGCTTCACATAGCTTGTTACCTCCCTATGCGTGGGATTTGGTGCTGGACTGGTGGCTAACCTTTGCCCAGACCAGACTTGCACTGGTAAGAACTAATAAGCTTGCTCGGCGCACTCATTTTACCTTCCTCCCTGTATTCTTATACTGTTATCCCATGATCCAGCCAAAGAACATACCCGCCAAAGTTGACATGACAATCACGTATGAAATGAAAACTAAGGCTTTTTTTGTCCCCAGGATACTCCGAATTACGATCATACTCGGCAGCGAAAGCGCTGGCCCCGCCAAAAGCAGGGCCAGGGACGGTCCCTTTCCCATGCCTGAACCTAAAAGCCCCTGGACAATGGGCACCTCAGTCAGGGTTGCAAAGTACATGAAGGCGCCCACGATGGAAGCGAAAAAGTTGGCAGTGAAGCTGTTTCCGCCGACAAGCATGGAAATCCAGCGGGAAGGGATGATCCCATTATCCGTGCCCGGCATGCCGAGGAGAAAACCGGCGATGAAAACGCCGCCCAAAAGCAGCGGGGCGATCATGAGCGTATATGTCCAGGTGGAGTCAAGCCAGTTTTTTGTCTCATCCGACGAGGTCCCTGTCACCCAGACAAGCCCGGCAATGCCTGCCGAAAAGGCGAGAAGCGGCCACTGAGGAAAGGTAAGCGCCAAAAGGAGCGTCACGACGCCGGTAATTATCGTGGGAAGCACCTTTGCTCCGAACCAGCGGACAATCACATACCCGAAGAGAAGGCCGAAAAGTCCAGTCAGATACCACTTTGCAGCATAGAGCGCGTACCAGACACCTTCGGTTTCCAGAGGCCTTCCCCAGTTCGCAAAGACCAGGATGCCCACCATGGAGGCCATATAGACAGTGTCCTGCCAGAGTTTCCTCTTCGGCTCATCTCCCTCAGGCATGACGATGGGCTGCTTGTTCTTTTCCTCCTTCCGAAAGGTAAAGGCCATAAGGAGTCCGATGATATAGGCGAACACGACAGCGCCGATAGCCCGTGCCAGGCCGATCTGCCAGCCCAAGACCTTCGCTGAAAGGACGATGGCGAGGACATTGATGGCCGGTCCGGAATAGAGGAAGGCCGATGCGGGCCCGATCCCTGCCCCCATCCGGTAAATCCCAGCAAAAAGCGGGAGCACTGTGCAGGAGCATACTGCCAGGACTGTTCCTGAGACGGACGCCACGGAGTAGGAAAGGAGCTTGTTTGCCGCTGGCCCCAGATACTTCATGACCGAGGCCTGAGAAACAAAGACGGATATGGCCCCGGCGATAAAGAAGGCTGGAACGAGACACAATAGCACATGCTTCTGTGCGTAGTCCTGAATCATATAAAAAGATTCAAGGATCGCCTTCTGCACATGGACGTTGTTAAAGGGGATAAAATAGGCGGCTAAAAAGCCGCCCACGAGAATAAGAAATTTATGCCACTCTTTCATGGTTCCCTCCATATATGCTAAAAATCCAATCGAAATTGGCTCATGTATTCCTCAAGTTTTCTTTTGCTTTCCTTAATTAGTGGTGGGCAATCCTCGGGTCCTTTCGCCCCTTGGGTCACGAGGGTAGCGAATACCATACATGTAGGCTGCCCGCATTCACGACAATTGGTTATTCTGGGTAAGAGTTTCAGAATTTCCAGTACTTTGGGTTTTGGCATACCTTCATATATCGGTTCAATTTCCGCCCGTTTTTCCCATGTCTCGTTGATTTCCTTTTTTAGCCACTCCAGGATATTATCGGCCTCTTCTTCGTCTCTGAGGGCATTGACAGCAATCTTGCGGGGATAGACAGTGATGAGTTTACCGTGTATTTTAAACGTTACGGCCGGGGGATCCTTAAGGTAGGTAAAACCCCCGAGTACAGAATTGAGGTAGGGGAGTACATCTCCAATATCCTCATCAAGATGGGCAATACAATGTACGGACTGAAAGCTTGGATTACATTTTGCCCTGAAAATTTCTTTGGTGTATTTTTTAAGTAACATAGCGTTCCTCCATTGCGGAATGCCGGTTAAATAACCGATCCTTGCGGGAGCCTTCACTGCTTGAAGAAAAACACCTTTATAAGGCTTCCAATTTACTCATGACCCGAGAAATGGATTGACGGTAAAATATATTCCCATAAGTCCGATAAGCACGCCTGCGCCCTTCCTGAAAAAAATACTGCCTTTTTGCCAGGATTGATTCTCCAGTATCCCTCTCACTAATGCTGTAGAACTCCCTGCCACAACTATAGGCAGGCAATGCCCGATCGCAAAGAGCAGGATAAAGATAATACCACTAACTAGCTTTTGCTGGATGGTTATGATGGCAAGAATTGGGGCTATGAATCCAAAGGTGCAGGAACCGGAAAGAACTCCATAGGAAAGGCCCAGGACAAATGCCCCAAAAATGCCTTTCAATTTAAGGTGGTGTAAGAAACTGCCCGACATGGAGCATTTTTCAACGCCAAGCATACCCAGAGCAACCCAGACCAGGATTAATCCGATAGGAATCTGCCAGTAGTTTCCGACATCACCGAGCATTCGGCCTAAAAGGGCGCAGACAATTCCAATCAGGGCTATTGTAATAAAGAGTCCAAGAGTAAAGGCAACCGAATAGTATCCGGCCTGTCTTGCTTTCAATACCTGATCCTGACCGGCCACATAGGCTACGATCAGGGGTATGGAAGCCAGGTGACAGGGGCTGAAGAGGACGCTGATCATCCCCCAGAGAAAACAGCCCAGAGCGGCAATGGCCGTTCCGCCACCAATCCATTCATTAACGGTTAGAAAAAAACTTTCCAACATTAAATTTTCCTCATTGCATTGTTTCGTATGCTATGCTGGACATCGCTCGGGATAACCGGCTGGCAAAGCCGTTGCAGAGCTTTACCATACCGACTTGATGCTGTTGTTATTCCTGGGGTTTTACTGCCTCAATAGTTGCCGAAACCACATAGTCCTCGATCTTGCTTCCAGGTATCCAGTCACGGATAAATGTCCTGCTTTCAGCTTTTGGCTTGATCTGAATATTCTCAAATCCGGTTCGATGCAACATGGATTCAAGTGCTTGGGCAGGAGATGCGCCCGCTATGCACGCGGTATAGGATGCCATATCTTTCTTAAGGTCAGCGGGCAGTTCAGCGGTGGCGACAACATCGGAAATCGCCAGCCGCCCACCCGGCTTCAATACACGGAAGGCCTCCCTGAAAACCCTTTCTTTCTCGGGAGAAAGGTTGATCACACAATTCGAAATGATGACATCAACAACCCCATCGGCTACAGGGAGATTTTCCAACTCTCCAAGTCGAAAATCGACGTTCCTGATGCCGGCTTTCTCTGCATTTCCGCGTGACTTGGTGATCATCTCCGGGGTCATGTCAACGCCGATGACAAGTCCCTTGTCCCCAACTGCCCGTACCGCAAGGAAACAGTCGAATCCTCCACCGCTGCCCAGGTCGAGAACCGTTTCGCCGGGTTGTAAGGAGGCAATGGCCTGCGGATTGCCACATCCAAGCCCCATGTTCGCTCCTTCCGGCACAGCAGTCACATCCTCTCCGGAGTAACCCAATCCAAGTGAAATATCCGCTGCCGTCACATCACCAGGTGTTCCACAACAGGATGAGGATGAGCAACCGCAACCGGGGCTCTCTGATGCAGCTACTTTTCCGTAATTCTCCCGAACTGCGCTGCGAATCTCGTCATTTTTAAGTTTGTTCATTTAAACCTCCTTTATAGGATTGATCAAATAAAAGATCATTCCTTTGGTGTAATTCCCCCTTTGTGTGATTCTGTGGTCACTTGACCGGTTTTACTGAATGTTTTTTCAGCAATTCCACAATCTCTTCATATGAAAAGTATCCCAGATGACGATAGAACTCATTGCCGTTTCTGTCGAGGAAGACCTGGGTCGGGATTGCTCTTATCCCATACTGTGACGCATAAGGCCTTCCTTCTTTTGTCCAGACATCGTAGAATACTACCCTTACTTTCCCTGCGAAGTCCTTTTCCACTTTTTCCATTACAGGCTGCATCATGCGGCATGGTATGCATCCTACCGATCCAAGTTCTATAAAGGTGATTTCATATTTTTTGCCCCTGCTAGACTCCTTGGAATGAGCAGGGCTAACCATACCTCCTGCAAAGGCAAGAAAAAGTATCAAGATCATTGAGATGATGCATTTATTTGTCATATAGTTTTCTCCATTTTGTTTATTCAGCAACTTCTATAATCCCTCACCTGGAAGAGAACCGGAAAGGCTCAATGGGGTCAATATCAGCCAGCTATCTAGCTTTGGCTTGATATTTTCACGGTTATCATAGGTCTTATTTATAAGGTTTTTTAACCAATCCAGGATTTTTCTTGCCTTATTCTCGTTTTCAAGTTTGGTTATGGCGATCTCTTTGGGACGGAAGGTTATCTGCCTGCCATCCTTTTTCAGGGTGAGAACCTGTTCATTGTGATTATACACACATCCTCTGAAAGTGGCATTGAGATAAGGCAGTACGTCTCCTATATCATCTGTGAGCTTTGCCACTATCCTGATCTTCTCAGAGTCTGCTAAACACATACCGACGGTGAATTTATATCCTCTAAGCAACATTATCTTTCTCCCTTAATTTTGGGTATGCTTCCGCATCTTTTTACCTGTATAGCGAAACTCTTAACACTTGCCGGACTGCTATAAGAAGAGAAGTGAGGGTGTTGTTTACTAACGTCTTCTCCAACCCGCCCAAACAGGAAAACCTTTTTCATCACGAAGCCTCAATATTTCGTCTCCTTTTTTTACTTCAGCAGCAATGACAGCCGGTGTTCCTTGAAAGGTTATTCTTGAGCCTTTGATCTCAATCTTGTCCTTCGGCTGAATCTTAATGTCCTGGTTTTCGATGTACCATCCCGGGCCCAAATGAATCGGAATTGTTTCTTTGCCTGTCTTCACCATAAGATGTACGCCATAGCACATCCCTTTTATTGGGGTAATCCTTTCAATGCTGACTACCTCCCCGCTGATGGTTTCAACAGTTTTGAGGTCATACATCCTACCGTATTGGCCTCCCGGACCCCAGCCTCCACTCCCCATCCACTTCATTCCTCGTTGGGCAAAAGACTCAGTGGCGAGGAGAAGGCTGAGGATGGAAATCACTGTTATTAAGGTGCCTGCTTTTCGCATTTTGTCCTCCATGGATTCAATTGGTAATTCCCTCACTTCTCTATTCATAGCAGTCCGTGTTTTTTTTCGTAACCGACAATCTTCTTGATTTCCTCAAAAGAAAGAACCTTTCCAGTCGATTTCACCTCACCGTCCACAACCAAGGCAGGGGTAACCTGTCGTATAGTCAACTATTGCTTTGACTCATAAATAACTTTACCAAAAATGTCTCCCCTCCCTTGGTGGGAGGGGATTAAGGGGAGGGGGCAACATAGCGATTCTTCACCCCCACCCTGCCCCTCCCCCATCAAGGGGGAGGGAATATTTATAGTAATTCATAGTAAAGGTATTAAAGGGACATTCCACTATTAGACAAAAAAATTATATTTTCTTGAGCAGATCCCTGTTCAATTCCAGTTGCGTCTTAACAACCTTGTTAACACAGATGAAGAAATCCATAACACAGGGAATTTCCAGGCGGTAATAGATATTCAACCCTTCTTTCCTGTCTGAGAGGATGCCTGCTTTTTTCAGCAGTGCCAGATGCCTGGAAACATTGGATGCCTCCGCGTTTACATATTTTACAATCTCTCCCACGCTCTTTTCTTCTTTGGATACACATTCAACTATCTTCAGTCGAATAGGGTGGGAGAGTGCCTTGAATATCTCTGCTCTCAATGAATATATCTTTTTCATGTTCTTGTCACCTGTCATCTTTTGTACTATTTGATAACATTACCAATTAGTCATGTAGTTATACATTTAATCCACAAGATTATTTTCTGTCAAGAAAAAATATGAAAGCCGAAGGAAACAGCCTGGACATTCTTACTGAACAGGGAGGGTAGGGGGCATCATATTGTTCAATAAGGCGATGTCTGACAAAAAGGTTGAATTTTCCATAGAAGGGTGTTATATATAAAAAATAGTGGTTGTTACTTATTTGATTAACATTTTAGGATCATCTCCCAAAAAATTGGTAATATAATGAGGATTCAAGGGGTCAAGGGGTCGAGGATTCGAGTGGAATAAATAAGCACTTGAACCCTTGAATCCTGGAACCCTTTTTAACAACGAAATTGGAGAAGAACCACATTTTTAAGGCATACTATAGTCAACGACAATAATAAGTAGATAAGATGAAAAATCCTAAATCCGAAACCCTAAATTCTAAACAATATCAAAACCCTAAATTCAAATGTTCTAAACATTTTGGTCATTCGAATTTTGGATTTGTTTAGGATTTAGATATTAGAATTTAGAGTTTGATTTATGTCAACTTATTTATGACTTTCACTATAATACAGGAGGACACATTATGTGTCAATCATGCCAGTCAGTAGCTCCAAGAAAGAAGTTAGAATTATCACCGGAGGATATCCTTGACTTCACCCATAGTAAGTACCAGAAAGAACTTCTTAGGTTTAGAGAACCTCATTTTGCCTTCTGGGAAATTACCCATTCATGTAATCTACGATGTAAACATTGTGGATTAGCCGCTGGGAAACCCAAGAGCGATGAACTTGATACAGAAGGTGCCCTGGCTTTAATAGATAATATCTCTGAATCAGATACAAAAATCTTGATGATCCTCGGTGGCGAACCCCTTTTAAGAAAGGATTTTCTTGAAATAGCAGAATATGCCGGGAGAAGATTTGAATTGGCTGTGTGCACCAATGGCGTACTAATAGACATGGAATACGCTAAGAATCTCAAGGAAGCGGGCATCTGGGTGATGGGTGTAAGTTTGGAAGGGGCAACAGCCAAAACCCATGATTACATAAGGGGTGCTGGATCCTTTGAGAAGGCTATAAAAGGTATAGAAAACTGCCTTGAAGCAGGCCTTCAGGTTTGTGTTATGCATACGGTTTCCAGGGCAAACATTCATGAACTCCCCGATCTCCTGAAACTGGCACAGGATTTTGACATAAACTGTTTTGAGGCGATGGATTTTCTCCCATTTGGAAGGGGGGAGAACATATCAGATCAAACCCTGACAAAGGAGCAGAGAAAGTGGATGTGTGAGTACCTGGCAGAGAGGAGGTTTAGAGCAGAATCTCCTGTAGCTTCTTTGCCGGACGATCCCTTCTGGTCTATAACATACAATGAAGAATTCATGGAAAACTGTTTCGACCCTTACAGCGATGTGATGGTAATTGGAGATGCCGGCGGTATACTCAACTACGGAATAAAGCCAAACGGCAAAGTGATACCTTTCCCTACCCTTAGAATAGAAATAGGTGACCTAAAAGAGAAGCCTTTTAGAGAAATCTGGAGGAATTCTGAGAGAATCGAGAAGTTAAGGAAAAGAGAAACCCTTCAGGGCAAATGTGGTAGGTGCGAATATAAGTTCGTTTGTGGCGGCAATAGAGGGGTAGCCTATTACTACTCTGGAGATATGATGGCTGAAGACCCGAGATGCTGGCATGAGCCTTCCTTAAGCTGAGGTTAGAGTTAGGCTCTTTTTTAACATTTACGTTATGAAAAACCCATCTAAAACAACCATGTTTTAATGGGTTTTTTTATATCTATTACCCTTCCTTGCTTCTACTTTGGAGTTAGTGAAACATTTGACTTAAAGCCCCTTTGATGTTATAAGGGATCGGTAGGGGAGCATATAAGGATAGATGTGAAAACAGAGCTGTATACTGGAAGCAGTGCGTTTGGCATATTGAAAGAGGATTGGAGAGAACTCATAGATAAGAGTTCAGCCAATGAGATATTCCTTACCTGCCAGTGGCAGAGCACCTGGTGGAGACATTTTGGGAAGGATAAAGCATTAAGACTTATGGCTTTTCGCCAGGAAAAAGGTGCCCTTATGGGCCTGGCTTCTTTCTCAGTTGAATCATCCCCTGACGGCAAAAGGGTAATGAGATTTCTGGGGGGAACTGATGTGAGCGATTACCTTGATATTATTGCCAGAGCCGGGTATGAGGAAGAAATTGGTAAAAATACAGTGGATTATTGGAAGTCTACAGAAAAAGAGTGGGATTTTATTGAACTTCACTGTTTGAAAGAGCCCTCAATTGCATTGAATGTATTGAAAAAGTTCCTTGACGATAATAGATATTATGCAGAGATTTCTGTGGAGGATGTGTGTCCAAGAGTCAGTCTGCCTCCCTCATGGGGGGAATATCTGGAATCCTTAGACAAGAAAGACCGTCACGAACTGCGTCGTAAGATTAGACGGGTTGAGAGAGTGTCTCAATCTGCAAATGGTTATGGTGTTAAAAATTCCGATTCCGTAACTGAGGGTATCGAACATTTTCTGTTATTACACCGTAAAAGTAATGTACAGAAGGAAGACTTTATGAATAGGGATATGGAGCTGTTTTTTCAAGATATTGCCAGTATTCTTTCTCCGGAGAATTGGTTGAAGTTGTCTTTTTTACGTATGAATGGAACTCGTATAGCGTCTTCAATGTGTTTCGATTACCAGAACAAAGTCTACCTGTACAACTCAGGTTATGATCCAGAGTATTCCTACTTAAGTCCGGGCATAGTCCTTGTGGCTCATTTGGTCCGAGAGGCAATTGAATCGGGGCGGAGTGAATTCGACTTCTTAAGGGGGGAGGAAGATTATAAATATCGCCTTGGGGCCAAGGATTCCAATATATACAGGATGATTATAAGGAAGATGGCTTCGTAAAAATTCATTCCATCCGAATCCTTGACCCCTTGAATCCTTTTTATCGACCGACTCTTTGGGAGATAAACTATATGTCGTTAAATAGGGTGATTATGCTATCTGTTCATAGCTGCCCCCTGGATGTATTAGGAGGAAGGGATACCGGGGGTATGAACGTATATGTCCGGGAACTCAGCCGTAAGCTTGGTGAAAGGGGTATTAGGGTGGATATCTTTACCCGATCCAAGGATCCGTCTATACCTAAGATGGTTTACATGGATGAAAAGGTGCGGGTTATACATATAAAGGCAGGTATAGAGGAACCTTATCACAAGAATCTGATCTGGAACTATTTGCCAGAGTTTCTAGAGGGTATCTTCAGTTTTGCCCGGGAAGAGGGGATAACTTACGATTTGATCCATAGTCATTACTGGCTATCTGGATGGATAGCCAGTAAGCTAGGTCAAGAATGGGGAATTCCTACGGTTCATATGTCCCACACCCTGGGTTTTCTGAAAAACCAGGCAGCAAGGAGTGATGATGAAAAGGAAACTCCTTTGCGCTTAGAGAATGAGATTAAAGTTCTCAGGGCTGCCGATAGGATAGTTGCCACAACCCCTCTGGAAAAAATACAGATAAATAGAGAATTTGACATACCTTTTGATAGGATTGAGGTGATTCCCTGTGGGGTAGATTCGAATCTGTTTAAACCATGGGAATCAGAGGAGGCAAAGTCTCGCCTGGGATTAAATGGTCAAAAGTTTATACTCTTTGTGGGACGGATCGATCCGATCAAAGGTATAGACAACCTCATCAGGGCTATGAACATACTGAAAAAGGATGATGGAAACAATGCTAACGGCTTAAGATTGTTGATCATCGGCGGCACACTGTCTGATGAAACTCATGCAGAAGAAAGCGAATTCAGAAACCTGATGAAGTTGACCTCGGAGTTGAACCTTGAAGATCGAGTAGAATTCCTTGGCACTAAGAGACAGGATTTATTGCCTTATTATTATTCCGGTGCCGAGGTATGCGTTCTTCCCTCCAGGCATGAATCCTTTGGGATGGTTGCCTTAGAGGCTATGGCCTGCGGGACACCTGTGATAGCCTCTGAAGTTGGAGGGCTTTCATATATTATGGGAGATGAAGATGCAGGGTTTTTCGTACCCGAAGGGGATCCTGAGATATTGGCTGAGAGAATTGGCTGGATTGTTGCCAACCCTTTTATAAAAGAAAGGTTTGGCAGAGATGCCGTTAAAAGGGCGGAAAGGTTTGAGTGGTCTTTGATCGCTGATAAAGTGATTAGTCTGTACTCGCAACTGGCGAATTGAGGGGTTAAAGGGTTAAAGGGTTGAAGGGTAGGGGCAAACCTGTGTGTTTGCCCTAAAAGGGTTAAGGAGTTGAGGGGTTTGGGGGGGAAGGTAACTCAATGGAAACAGATAGAATAATGGTAATCATGGCACACCCGGACGATGCGGAGATGGGGTGTGGAGGAACAATAGCAAAGTGGATAAAAGAGGGTAATGAGGTTCGATACGTGGTTTGTACCAATGGGGACAAAGGTACAAAAAACCGAGAGCTTTCCCCGCACCGCCTGGCGGAGATACGAGAGGATGAACAGCTTAGAGCTGCTCAGATGCTGGGCGTGAAAAGTGTGACCTTTCTGCGTCACAGTGATGGGGAACTGGAAGTAAACCTCGCTTTTCGAGGCGAACTTGCCCTTCTTATCCGTCAGTACAAGCCCCATGTTATAGTAACCCATGACCCATGGAGACCATAACATGGGG
>Ga0210049_1005707_pt1 | contig 10557 bp, 7 predicted proteins | sample CryGeyCG2014_300_2_FD_183964 | JGI IMG/M metagenome (GOLD analysis project Ga0210049, IMG submission 183964) | Groundwater microbial communities from aquifer - Crystal Geyser CG06_land_8/20/14_3.00 (SPAdes) (version 2) | ecosystem: Environmental > Aquatic > Deep subsurface > Groundwater | place...
TTTGAATTACCCCGCGGCAAGCCGCGGGGAGTCTTATGCTCGCTTCGGCTTGAAATCGAGCCGAAGCTGCGCAGGATTGCTTACGGCAATCCTTTAAGGATGAGGGGCAACGGCCTCGTTTCCCCTCTTCTCCCCTTCAGGTAAGGATGATTTGTATCCCCGCGGCAAGCCGCGGGGGGTTAAATCATATTTTTGCTAAATATCCATTTCTGTATAAATCTATTCTTCGAAAATCTTTAATATCAATTTTTAGTCCTTCTAATGTAGGCAGAACGTCTCTCCCTTTAAAATCTAAAATCCATCCTTCTTTCCTTTCGTTTGGTAATAAATTCTTAAGTAGTTCCCTTAAGTTATTATCATAAATATTAATTATCTCGTCTTTAATCAAAATGGGTGCTGCTCCTATGACATAAAAAGGTGATCCTCCTGCTTCTTGTATTAAAATATTTTCTCTTGACAAAATAAAACTCTTGATATCTTCTGATAAACTATATACTTTTGAAAATCCATCTTTTAATTCATCAGTGCTCATTTTTGATTTTTGTCTATCATGACGTTTCCAAAATTGAAATAATCCCTTGAAAGTAACCATATGTGGCATACGAAGACTTCGCGGTATATGTAAAATTATGATTGGATTTTGTTTTCCACTTGGTACTATTTGAATTTCAAAACCAGGTATACGAGGATCTATGCTACTCAGACATAAGGAAGATATTCTATCTCTTTCTTCTTCGGCATTCTCAACTCCCAATATTTCAGTAGGAATTCCTTGATCTTCATCATCTTCCTTTATTCCTATAATAAGATATCCTCCATAAGCATTTGCAAAAGCAGTTATATCCCTTAACATTTCTCTTATGCTTTCGTCATTTCGTTCATACATTTTTTCTTTATACTCAATACTTTGACCTTCAGCTATTTTATCTTTAATTAATTTCTCAATATCTGTCTGTCTCCAATCTGCAATAGCTTTATTTAATATTATTGACATATCATACTCCTAATTTAATTATAAATTTCGTTGATTAATTAGGTGACATGCTCTTCAAAATTTAATATTTATTTAACTTCTCCAAAATTGTAACACTCTTCTCCACATTGTTTACATATTAGTCTTTTCACTTTAAATCCAAAACTCGTATCTTTGATAATACTATTAAATTCCATACCGCCACATTTACAGCCACAAAATTTATTGGTGCCATAATTCCAGAAATTTTTCAGCATGAGCAAAATGATATTTTGTGCATATTTAATACTTTCTACATTTTTATTACTAAAATCAAGTTTATCCCATTCTTGTTTATTTAACCGACACTGATCAAACAAAAAAATGATGTGTAGGGCATAAAGATACTAAATTTCCTTTATTAGCCGAACCTCCATTTTCTCTGGGAATAATATGACAGAAATCTGCGCATCTTGACTCTCCACAAATTTCACAAGGCTTATACTCTCTTCTAACATTATCTTGATTCTCTGGAAGAGCAGCTGCTATTGGTTTTGTAATATTCAATGGCATTTCAATTCCAAACTTTTTTTCAATAATCTTTGTTCCTATCCATGATTTTAGTAGTACTATTATCTCATTTCTTAAATCAATGATTTCATTATGGATCGGCATGCTTAATTGCTTGTTTTTCTCAAAGAAGATACTAAATAAATCATGGATCGCTTCACGAAATTCGTAGGTTTCATGATGAAATTTTCCATACATGTATTTTCTCTTTTCCCTTTTTTTCATTTATAACTCTTCTGAAATAGTTTGAAAAGTGAACTTTTAATTTCTGTATATTTATTTTTAAATTTTTCGTATAATTCTTTATCCTTTTGTAAATCTAACTCATAATTATTTAAAGCTATTTTAAAATATTCCCAAAACCCAATAATATTTAACCGCATTATCTGAAACCCGCGCATACTCCATAATACTTCAGGATTTTTATCCCTATAAATTTCTACCCCTAAGCCTAATGAACCATCATGCATCAATCCATTTCTAAAAGCATAGTAAAGAATATTGGCAGCACTTTCAACTGATTCCCCATTTTTTGTAAAAAATAACTTATCTTTAAAATATTTTTCTCGTTCAAAAAACTTTGGCATATAATTCTCTAAAAATTTTAAAAACGTTTGTCTCACTTGTCATGGTTTGATTCTGTTCGCATAAAATCCAGAAACAGCATCAATTGAGCCACAAATTAATTTAGCTGCTGCTACATCATATTTATTCTCAATTAATAGTTTTATAGGAAGCAAAGCTTCTTTTTTGAAATCTTCCCAAAATTTTTCTTCATAAAAATTAAGCATTTTTTCTCTAAAAATCTTCTGGCATGAGGAAGTCACAAAGGGCGGGCAAGCCCGCCCCTACCCACTCCCTAAAACACTCGCACGCTCTCGCTGTTAGACAGGCGAGAAGTGCACAGTCTCCCCTAAACACAGTATTTCCTTTCATTATTATACAAAACTTGACTTTTGACAAAAAATGTGATATAATATCTTTAGATTTAAAAGAGGTTGTAGGTCGCCTTTAGGCGGCAGCGCATATGCGTGGGATCCTACAACCTTATTTTTTTACGTATTCCTCCAAACACCAACGCCAGTTATTATTTTCTCCGCTTTCAATCTTCTTTTGTGTTTCTGCCGGCATTATCTTTAAACCATATCCCCAGCAATTTTGTTGATAATTATATATAAGCCCTTTGATCTTCTTTGCATAGTCAAAAACACATCCTTTTTTCAAAATAGTCTCAAAACCTGCCCAAAATATACCTGCAATTGCGTCTGCAATCTGTAAACCTTCCTGTTTACCCGGAGTATACACTTCTATCAGATCAAAATCAATATATTTCCATTCAATCCTTATGTCAATATCATTAAGTTCTGATTTTCGTTTTAAAACGTTAAAGTAATCTTTTAATTCTCCGAAGCTCATATTAGAACGGTTTGAGAATATAAATTTCACTTTGCCTGTATTTAACCCCGTCTTTTTCAACTCGTCTCTGACTAACCAGGAAACTCTTTCCAGCAGATACCTGGCGCAATAAAAATAAAGACGGTACCTCTCCCCAAAAAATTCCTTTTCCCTTATATCAGGTTTGCATACAGCCACTGTCGCAATATGCCATTTATATTTGCCGATCTGTTCAGCAAAAATATCCTTTTCTATGTGATGCAATTTTCTCCAATGGAGAGGTTTATTAGCCGGCCATTTTAACCTACTTTTAATTTCCGCAATTAAATCAACCACGGCTTTCTCTTCGGTATTTTTAATAACCAAAGCAGAAATTATAAACCATTCACTGCTTCCCTGCCCAAAGCTGAATCCTTCATCTCCGGATTCATCAATAAAACAAATATAATTATAAGATTTGTCAGAATGATGCACAATAATTCCTCTTTAGAAAGATTAGGGGGCTTTCCGGGCGGGCAAGCCCGCCCCTACGCGGGCGTGATGAATCACGCCCCTACCCTTATCCACTAATAGCAAAGTAAGCCCTGCAGCTGTCAATGTGCGATAAATCGCACCGCTACAAAAACGCAAGCCTCCCTCCATAATGACTGGCGGGTCTTCGAAAAGGCTTGCCCTATCCGCCCCGATGTCCATCGGGGAGAAACCTCGCCCCAAAGGGGCGGGCGACAAAATTCCTTGTTGTTGCGCTGACACGTTGATACGCTGCCTGCCCGCCAATCTTGCTGGGCGGGACACGCTTTTACACACTAGCTAATTCTTCAAGCGATTTACTTTGAGACTTGAGCAGTCCGGACTTCTTTAAAACTAATTCGGTCATCTTGATTGCGGTTTCCCTGAAATCCTGAAAGCCCCTGCGTTTTTGCAAGCCTTCCATCCATTCTTTCGGTATAGAATCCAGGCCGTTCAAAGCACCGCATAGCTGCCCGTTCAGGCTTGAGATAGTATCCGCGTCCCTGCCTATATTCGCCCCGCCGATAATTGCCGTCTTCGTATCACCGCCCGATGCCTTGAATATGCCGAATGCCAGGGCAAACACTTCCTGCGGGTCAATTGCCTCCCACTGAAGCATATCAGCATAAAGGCCTTCCCTTGCGGAGAATACATCCTTATATTTACCGCCTATCTCCACGGCCTTGATCAGGGTTTCCTTAAGATTGTTGATCGGCCTTTTGTCAAATGTCACGATCGGCTTGTCCGGGGCAACCCTTATTGCTGTATCAAGGATGGAATCCACTGTCGAGCCTGGCCTGAACGCTTCTGCTATAGCGGCTGCGATAACACCGGGAATATACATATCCAGGTCTCTCTGGAACATTGAAGCGATATCCAGGGCATCGGTGTACGCCCTGTCCGGGTCGCAAGCGTTGTAAATACCTGCCGGGCTTATTGCCATTAAGCCGCTGCCCGTGACAATATTAAATACTCCGGTAGCCCTTGCCGGAATACCTTTCTTGAGCAGTTCATAGGTATTTTTCATGCAGAAGAAAAACTTGTTCGGGTTCATCTCCGCGAGCCACCTTTCGGCATAATCTTCCACAGTGACAGGCCCGCCTTTCCTGATATAGGTATGGCACAGGATCTGCGTGAGCGCCGTGTCATCGGTCCCGACATCAAAATTGGGATCTCCGCCCTTTGTTTTGTCGGAACTCTCCCACGGATCTTCGAGGCGTCCTTTCTTTTCGTCAATATCCCTGTAATGCCAGCCTTCAGCAGGCCTGCCGAGGTTATCGCCGATAGACCCGCCGGCCAGGCACCCAAAAACCTTTTTAAACAGCATTGTGCTTTCAAGCATTGTTTATTCCCCCTCACCCGCAACCCTCTCCCGCCAGGGGCGAGGGTATAAGCAACCGGGCGGGCAAGCCCGCCCCTACGCGCAGGCTAAAGCCTGCGGCTACCTTGTTTTTGCGTTGACACGTTGATACGTTGACACTCTGACACGCTGTTACTCGACCCTATAATACCACGCATCCGGGTACGTGCCGGCAAAACTGATCTCTCCGGCGTTATCCTTGAACTCAACCTTACCGAGTTCTTTTTTATCTTTGTCAAGCACTGTGACTTTCGTGACCTTCGCGGAATCCCCGAGTATCTTCTTAACCCTTAAGCATAGGTTGAATTTCTGGCCGTGCGGTATGGGAAGGACTGTCAGGGCTGCCTTTTCCTTATTTATACGCAGTGTCGCGTCTGTGGCAAGCGTCCCGAAATCCACAACCGTGCCGGGCAGGTTCTTTGAAGCGAAAACCCCCTTGGATTCCTTCGCGACTGTCGCTTTCAGGTTTGTTATCTGCCCGTCTTTCTGGTCCGCGATTATTTTCCCTATGATATACCTGTTCTCTCCGTCGTTGGCGCCTTTCATAACAGCTCGCCTGCCTGTTGTCGGGTCCCACAGCCCCACTCTTATGTCATAGGAATCCAGGTCAAACTCATCAGGGACTACGACCGTGTAAGGGCCGTCCTCGACTGTCTGCCCTTTTACCCACTTGCTTGATCTGCTTGGCAGCTGGTGGTCGTTCTGATAAAGTATCTTTCCTCCCTCGTCAGTAAAATGCACGAAGCACGCGTAGTCTATGTCTCCCGGTTCTCCGGCAACCCACCTGTACTTGATCTTGAACTTTCTTTCACCCAGATAGGTAAGCTCTGAAAGCTGCGGCTCGATAATAAGGGTTGCTTCCGCGTGCATAGTCTCATACGTGCGCGGGTCAGCGAAGATCCACTCCGGAGTCTCCGAATAATCCCCCAGCTTCCCGTTGAAAAGCGCGGTGGCCGCAAGAGCTCCCGCGCCCTTTCCGAGGAACCCGTACGGCGGAAGCGTGTATCCCTCGACCTTCCATTCATTTTCGTTGTTTATCCACAGTTCCAGGCCGCTTGTGTATTTCACGTTAACCTTCCTGGACGCGTCTATGCGGGAAGCCGTATTTGAATTCACCCATTTGTCGCCCAGCATATACTGGATCTTTTCCGCGAGAAAAGGAGCATACCTTGCCATCATCGGCTGTGTCAGATAATACTCCCTCAGGGTCTGCGTCAGGTTCTTGTGGAAAGAAGTGTCTATGAAACCCGCGTGGCCGTATGCAAGCTCCTGGCCGCGGTATTTTTCGATCTCCAGCTCTGTCCAGCGCCTGTCAACCTGGCCCTGGAGCTCGTACCATCTTGAATAATACCCCATCCCGTGGTTGACCATAAGCGGGTGGACTTTCAACAGGTCAAAATCCACCAGCACCGGGCAGAACTGCCCGTTGGCTATCTGCGCCTCGCACCCGTCAACGCGTCCTGCCCAGAACGCGTGCTGGTTTCCCTCTCCGAATATCGGCCCGCCGTGTGTCTCCCTTTCGAAATTGTAGAGCCACGTGAGCTTGTCAAACACGTATTTAAAACTCGCCGCCCCCTCTTCTTTCGCGTCAAAATCCAGTTGCCATGGAGCGCCTGTGGGCTGGACATCCAGGTAAGCCGCCTTTGTCTGGTATGCTTTGTTGATCAGCGGGCTTTCCTGCCTCGCGTATTTCTCTATCCAGGTCGGCTTCATCCTGAAAGACTGGATCTTCGTGCCCGGCTGGTACCAGGCGTTGATCCTGTTCTTGTTCTGGTCAACAGCCACGGCTTCTTCCGTGTATTCGGAATAATCGGGATAATAATCAATGTAATTCTCGTGGAGAGAGAGCACGTAGCCGAGATTTTTCGCCGTGACGCCCAGTATCTTCATCCCCTCGTCCCCGCCCATGCGCGGGTCTGCCGGGTAATGGGACGGAAGTTTAACATCGTATCCCCACCTCTGCCACACGTGATAGATTATCACAAGGTTGTCAATGCCGTAGCCTTTCAGGGTTTCCAGATATTTCGCGCTGTCCTTGTACTGGTCGCCTGTCCACCAGTCCAGCATGACCCTGGAGCCCAGCACATCCATGTACGGGGTCCTGGGATTCGGCATGTTCGGGAGCACTTCAAGCAGGTCGTCGGACACCGCGATGTACAAGCTCTCTTTCAGCGGGTTCCTTGTCCTGTCTGTCTTCTGTGAATAGATGGCTCCGGGACCAGCGTAAGGATCGAACCAGGAACATCCTGTCTTTGTCCAGTCATAATAACCTGAAACAAAATAGTTGTTCGTGTAATAAACCGGTATCCAGTTCATGTAGGGGACCATGACCTGCTTCGCCGGTATCCCTGCAAGCGGCCCTTTGAACGAATTAAAAAGCGCCTGCGAAGAAGAAACATCGATCAGCAGGCTCTTTCCCTGGACCGAAAAGGCATACGCAATTTTGATATTCTCATTTTCGCACGCGGCTTCGCAGTTATAAGTGAGTTTGTTGTTTTCAAGCTTTGCGTTTAGGATCTTCGGGCTGAGTTTCGCGGTCGAATAATTCTTGTTCCCTATAGATATCTGCGGGCCGGTGTAAGCCGGTTCGCTCTTGAACAGCGTCACCCCGTTGACAAGCACGGCTACGTTAAGCGTCAGCCCGGGAATGACCTCATACGAAATAGTGTTGTCCTCGCCCTTGTATTCAAAAACATATTTTCCGCTGTCCTGCCTTGCTGAATTCAAATATTTTACAGCGTCAACAGAAGGAATTATTGTAGGCACAGCGGGCGCTGCCAGGGCAAGCAGGCTTTTACGCTCCCTCATCCTTATGGCGAACGCCTTAGCATACGCGGTCCCGGTGAAAACCTGGTCCTGGTATTTTAAAGAGCTTTCCAGCGTGTATTCTCCCTCGGATTTCAAAGAAGCCATATCTTTCACGATATGCTTCTCCGCGGCGTCAACCTTTTCCGCCACTGCCTGCTTGTCTATAACATTGCCCGCCCTGTCTTTCAGGGTTATATCGCCTGACAGGTCTCCGCCCGGTTTGACAGTGTAAACGCCTATCATCGCTTTCGGCGTTTCGCCGGGTATGTAAAGGTCTTTATCCGGGCTTGCCCACGCGAACGCGTTGTCGCAGAACGTCAGCTTGCCGAATGTCTGGGGGTTAAACCAGTAATCCGCGCTGTTCGGCGCCGGCTTCCACGCCATTTCGTGTATGCGTTTCCCCGGCTTATCCGTGTCGCCTATGATAAGCTGGAAACCGAGGCTCTGGCCTGCCTGCGGGGTTATGCCCATTGAAGCGAACGGTATCTTTACTTCCATTATCCAGCCGTTGTCAAACATCTTTGCCGCTGTTTCCACGAGCCTGTAATTATAGTCCTTGTGGTCAAACCCGTTGTAGGACTGCAGTTTTACCATGGGCTTAAGCCCATCGCCTTCCGGGATGATCGCGAACAGGTAATCGTCCTTTCCAGGAGTAGGACCAGGAGTAGAGCCTTTAGGCTCATTACCTGGAGTAGGGCCTTTAGGCCCGTTATTAGAAATATATATCCTCGTGTAATCGCTCTGGAAAAAGTCCCTGCTCTGCTTATCCTGAAAATTAAGCGAATCGTCGCTTCGCACCTCGGCAAGATAAAGGTTGTCCTTGTCATACCCCAGGTAAAATGTGGAACCCAGGTCCATAACCCCTTTCCACTCCTCGTCCTCTATGGTAAGCTGTTTCTTTTCCCCTATGCACAGCGGCGCGCCTGTTATTTCCTGCGGCCAGTCGCTGATATCCCCGTCAATCTTCAGAGATTTGGGGATCTTGAACACAGGAGCGGTCCCAAGAGGGAAAATATTCGCCAAAGGCGGGAAAGGCGTGGCAGCCGCTCCCTGCATGCTTTTTAATTTCCTGAATTTTATGTCTTTTATCCTGCCAGGGGTCCCGGAAATTATCAGTTTTCCCAGCACTATCTTGTCACTTCCGCTCGTGGCTCCTCCCAGTTCCGGGAACCTTCCCTTTTCATTGTACAGGCCCAGCTGGATGTAGTAAACACCCGCCCCGCACTTTTCAGGCACGCCCACGTTGAAAGGGCCGTCGATAAAAGTGCTTTTTTCCTTCCAGGAAGATACCGGTGTCGCGGGCGCGTGGTCTCCCTGGAAAGCTATGTCCTCCCGGTCGTTCTCGCCGTAATCAGCATTGGTATAATGTATGAAAACAGTATAGTCCTCCTCTATCTTTTCCTTTACAAGCCACTCGTAGGTAACGCTGAACTGGCTTTTGCCCAGGTACTTGAAATCGCTGATCCTGGGATAGATAACGCCTTCCTTTATCTCATAATCCGGCTCTTCGTCGTCCACAAATTCCTCCGCTTTTTCCCCTGTTTTTTTCACGGCTTCAACTTTCGGCAGTTCCTTGCCGGAAGCGATGATCCCCAGGTCCTTCTGGGTAATTTTGCCGGGGAACACCCTTATGTCGTCAACCGCTATCGCTCCCTGGAAACGGACCCCTATAACAAGGAAATAGTCGTCAAAATCGTCCAGGGTGAACGTTGAAAGCATTGTGCCTGTCTTGCCTGCAGGGTCCTTGATGTCGATCCAGCCCTTGTCCGACGGCCCGGGACCCGGAGTCGCGGTGCGCGCAAGGAAATAAAAAGTGCAGTCGCCTTTTTTTTCTGTCACTTTATAGTTGAAAACAACCGTGTAGGTGCCTTTGGCCTTGAACTGAAGGTTCACCGGGTCAGAATGGAAAAACTCAAACCACTCCCTTTCCTGTTCAACGGTGGTGCAGAAAAGGGATGATTTGCCAGCGATAACGTTTTTCGGGTCATTCGAGATCTCAGCGCCGAACGCAATTATATATTCCTCGGGTTCACCTGGTTCAAACCCGTACACCGCGATTGCTTTTCCTTTTTCCTCTGCCGCCCCCGCCTTAACCTTAACCTTGTCCACCTCGTAGGTGGACATGGGTGCTGCTACCTGCCCGGGTTTTGCCATGTCAATAACGAATTCCCCGAACGACGGGCATCCGGCCGCGTCGCCCTGCCAGCCGGGATGTGCGAAATAGCCTTTTTTCTGTGATGTGCCGCATGACCTGGAAGTTGCCTCAAAAGTAGAGCCCGTCACAGCCGGATCATTCGGAGAAACGTCTTCCTCATCATTGATATAACCTGTGCGCGCTGGTTTTAGTTTCTGGAAATCGAATAGTATTTTCGCTGAAACAGGCATCACCCCGTCGAATTCTTTCGGCAGGTCGCCCTCAATAATGTAGATGTCACCCCAGCACGCCCAGTCAAAAACCGTGGTTGCACCGGGATCTGTGATGAATTTGAGCGCGATCTTTTTATCCCTGAACTTGCTCATGTCGATCCTGCATGCCTTCCAGGCAATCTCTGTCCACTCATCCTCACCTACGAGACTGCCTTTCTTTCCCGGCTCGCCTATCTCAACCTTGAAAATGACCCCGTCCGCCGGTTCAGCCCCGTCCCCGATACCAACGGAATAAACAAGCCACAGCTTCTGCTGCTCCGCGGCAGAGCAGTGGCCAGTGTCCAGTGGCCAGTGTCCAGTTAAAACAGATACTAAAAGAATAAACCATATTAGGTTGAATTTTTTCATTACATCTCCTTTTTTAAAAAAATGATTACAGCGATTTTTTACTGACGATTGCAGCGATAAAAATTTAACAGGGATTTAGCGGGATTCAAACTACAATACTTTTTGCTTTTTAAATCTCATTAAATCCCTGTAAAAAGCCTTTTTCGTGATTTCCTCGCCCATCCTTTCAGTTGGGCGAAGTCTCGCC
>Ga0210049_1005714_pt1 | contig 10550 bp, 7 predicted proteins | sample CryGeyCG2014_300_2_FD_183964 | JGI IMG/M metagenome (GOLD analysis project Ga0210049, IMG submission 183964) | Groundwater microbial communities from aquifer - Crystal Geyser CG06_land_8/20/14_3.00 (SPAdes) (version 2) | ecosystem: Environmental > Aquatic > Deep subsurface > Groundwater | place...
GCTGAAAACAATACATAGTTAGGTACTACAAACAGGGAGAAAAAAGAGGATGGCATTGCAGATTATTTGGAAAACAATAAGGGGACATGGGCCCTATGCCTACATCTACAATTCATTTAGGGACCCAGTAACCCGTCTGCCACGGCAGAAATTCATAAAATACCTGGGGAAAAACATCCCTTTTGGCACAAAAATAGCACATGTGAAGCAGAAGAAAACACCAGCCCCTTGGAAAACACGAATCAGGCTGAAAGGAAAGCAGGGGCGAAAGCTACGGAGACGCAACCCCAAGGATTGTATGCTACCAACGAATCAAAAGTGTAGGCATAAAAAGTGCATTAAGTGGGCTTGTGAATATTATCAACCCATAACTAAAGAGAAGAAAAGGAGGGAAAAGGGCATATGAGGATGGGGAAAAACCGGCAACAATTGGTCCTGAAGGAGCAACAATTGGTACTGGAGGGGCAACAATTGGTCCTAGAGGAATACCAGGAAACCATACCCAGTATAACAGTGAAGATAGAGACACACCAGGACACAGACAGGGAAGAGGACCTCAGCAGCCTACCAGGATGCATCGGACTCTATAACCAGCCAGAACCAGGTTATGTATGCAGCAGCTGCTACCACCAAACACTATGCATAGCGACTACAACGCCAACAGGGGTTATCGTGGATAAAAGTTAGGCATCACGAACAAAAAGGATTAACAAACTTAACAAACAGAACACACCCAACAAACCGAACAGAACCATTTGCATAGGAAATAAAAAAAGAGAGAAGGGTTTCGAGTGGAAAGAGAAATACAAACACCGTCTGTAATAAAGACGTAATGTAATAAAAAAGAAAGGTGTAATAATCTGTAATGGATGTAATGTAATAAAAAACAAACCTGTAATAAAACATAATGGGTGTAATGTAATAGTAATGTAATATGTAATAAAAAGAGATGAGTGTAATGTAATAGTAATGTAATATGTAATAAGATACTTGGGAAAACATTTAATATCCAACACACCCATACCATAATATTAGGATGGGGTGATAAAAAAATATGCTTGAAAAACATGGATGGAAAAACAATCCTTTTGACCCAAACCTACCAGATCCCAACTTTTTAGTATACAAGAAACAAACAGAAGAAATAATCAGAAGAATAAAAGAAAACAGTATTATATGGATTAACGCACCCATGGGCGCGGGTAAAACCACGATACTGGAATACATTACTGAGAATGCATATAGATATGGTCTGAAAGCATTATACTGGCACTATGGGATTAACCCGGACTTGGAAGGGTTTAAACAGGGGGTGGAAACATATTTTAAAACAGGATTTTTTGAGCGTTTCAGGCCGAAAAAACGGGTAATACTAATTGATGAAGCAAACTACATTAATGACAAAGGGATTTTTAGATATCTTGTCGGTCTTTTAGACAACAGGAACATTCATCCATCAATTGTTTTCGCTGCTGTTACCCCCCCACCATCCAGCATCATGTTTGAAACATTTAAAGACAGACGGCTGAACACAGTTAAGATAGTATCAGTGGATGAGGAGGATTACCTAAATCTTGTTGAAAAAAGGATAAAAAGTGTTGGTGGAAAAGGGCTTACAGCGCCGTTTGATGAGAAAACCGTAAGGAATATTATTAGAGAGAGTAGTACGCCGCGTGGAATGCTTGAAAAATTATTGAATTTAGCATATGGTGAAAAAATGTCTGGTGAGATTAAAAACCTAGCAAAGATTCCTGCGGAGGCAGCTGTGGAAAAGAAGGAGAAAATACCAAAAATGATTAAACCAGAAGACCTTAGTATGCTATCTGATCAGCAGAAAAGAATTGTAGAAATAATAGAAACAGGGCCGAAAACATTAAATGAAATTATAAGTGTTATAGGTGGTAAAAAGGGATCAGTGAGAGTGCAACTATACAACTTGAGCTCTATAGATTTTGTTAAAAGAAAAGGATATAGAATGCCTTTTGTGGAGCGAACAGGTAATAAATGGCGGATTCATAAGGAATATGAGGTTGTGGAACCAAGCCTGCTGAGAAACCAGCCGGTGGTGAAAATGGTTAAAAAACCTGCTGCAAGGGCAGTGATGGAAGAAGCAGGTGTGCCTATACCGAAGAAGAAGGAAAAAATGCCTGGGGAGGAGATAGCGGAACAAATACTATGTGAACATAAAGCGTTTGATGGAAAAACAGCTGTGGATGAAAGTATTATTATTGAGGGTTTATGCAGGGAATTAAAATGTGATAAAAAGGATGCTGAGGAAGTATTTATCCAGTTGTATGAACAGGGGAAAGTGGTTTATCTAAAGGCTACTGGAAAGGTTTTCAATTTGCATGGGAAATAAAAAGAGAGAGAACCATTGCGAGTGGAATGTGGTGTTTTTAGTTCTATGTAAACATTTAGTATAATTTTTTTAAAATATTTTTCTCAGCGATAGGCAACCTACTCCTAGTCACTTGCCATGTAGTAGCATGTTCCTCTATAAATTTTCTTTGTCTTTTTTCTCAATTAGAAGAATAATATAAATAATAAAAAATAAAAATACATCGTTACACACACAACAAAACGCAGTGGAAACACAACTCTCTCTTTTTTCTTCCAATAGAAAAATATATAACCCCCAAACGCAATACAGAGTATGTGTAGGGGGGGAAAAAGATTCGGGTGCTAAAATGATGGAAAAAGAAACAGCATTGTTTGAAGGGCTCCTCAAAAAAGATTCAATATATAAAGAAAGATCTGTTTTACTCTCAGATTTCGTACCAGACAGATTACCACATAGAGAACAAGAAATAAACATAATGGCCTCAACACTAGTTGAAGTACTACGCGATAAAAAAAAGAGAACCAGTAACATCCTCTGTTTCGGGAAAACAGGCACAGGAAAAACCGCAGTAGCAAAATACCTATGTAATCAGCTCTCAGAAACAGGAAAAAAACATAATTTATCCATAACACCATTATACATACGTAAAGTACCATCAGAAGCCGCACTCTACGCAGATATCGGCAACTATATAGAACCAAACCAAACCATACCAGACCGGGGAATACCCACTGAAAAAATATTTGAAAGAATGAGAAAAACAATAGAAAACAAAAACACAGGAGTAGTATTAATCATAGATGAAATAGATAACGCATGCGAAAAATATACTGATAATTTTTTATATAATCTCACAAGAATAAATACAGACCTGAAACAAAGCAGTCTATGCCTCATAGGAATCACAAACGACCTAAAATTTGGGGAACACCTCGACTCCCGAATAAAAAGCAGCATGCACGCAGACGAAATCATATTCCCACCCTACAACGCAGCACAACTCCAAGATATATTAATACAAAGAGCAGAATTAGCATTCAACAAAGACGCAGTTGACGTTCCAGTCATACCATTATGCGCTGCCTTGGCCGCACAAGAATATGGGGATGCAAGAAGAGCATTTGAGTTATTAAGAACCGCTGGGGATGTAGCCGTAAGAGAGGAGAATGAAAAAGTCAGAGAAGAACATGTTAGAAAAGCACAGAATAAAATTGAGTATGATAAAATGTCTGAGGCGATTAGAACACTGCCCGCGCAGTCAAAAATGGTGCTTATCAGTGTTCTTTTAGGTAAGGAAAACGGGAAGGATGCGCTCACAACCGGTGAGGTTTATGATATTTACAAAAGCATAGCAGAAAAAACAGGTATGAGCCCCCTAACACAGAGGAGGATTGCAGACTTGATCAGTGAGCTTGACATGCTTGGAATAATTAACGCACGTCTTATCTCATATGGCAGGGGTGGGCGGACAAGAGAAATCACAACCGCCGTACCTGTACAGAACACAAAAGAAATTCTTCTGCAGGATGAAACATTCCATGTGCTCAGGGACTACAAACCAATGAGGGGGAGAAATGCCAGATTACTATAAAAAAGTAGATGTTGATAATATAGAAACTTTTTATAGAGAAAAAATAATTACTGGGAAAGACTATAGGGAGTTGAGGGTAAAACCCAACAAGATTTTTGAGACACTCCAACAAAATTTTATAAAACAATTTGACCCTTTCAAAACCCATACAACAAAAAATGTTGAGGCCGTAGGCTTTTTGCACACCCCGCCCGATCATATCCTCCGAGTATTCAACAAACACTATCTCCTACTCAGAAAAAACTTTGGGTACTATGAACTTTTCATGATATCCCCAACACCCACAATTACCAATAATGCATGTCCCGTAATCATACCCATAACACAGACCGACACAAAAAAATATACACACGCACATTTTATTAGAATCAATGGCAGAAAACTTGACCTATTAATGTTTGGTGGTGATATTCATCAATCATTCATACACGCCACACATATAGATACATTAGAATATGATGATATTTTTCAGATAACACCACCTAGTATAACCACGGGTGATGTGTATGAGATGATGCAGGATCACTTCGGCATAGGCGGTGCTCCTCTTAACACAATATTGCTCAGTATATTCAGCTCCCCTGTCTACGAGGGACGAGCGGGCGGAAACGCATTATCTCTGATCACATCACCCACTCTTAAATATGGTTGTCCGCAGGAAATCATGACACACACTAACAAAGACCTACACAGAATATTATTCCCATGTTTCAAACAAAAAACAAATACTAAGAGAAACAATCAACCATCCTACATTCAACAATCTTTTATAAAAACCCATGACACAGCCACAGCAATCAAATACAACTTCAACACCCCAACAAACATATCCGCAGACTTTTTAAGAAAACGAAAAACACCCGCAGAAACTATCCAGGAGATTAACATCTCAACACAACCAACCACATTAAACACCACGTTTTTCAGCAGCCCAGTAAAAGAAATAGTATACACACCCACAAAAGAAATGCAAGTACTCAAGTACACAGACATACCGTTGCTACTAACACACCATGAAATAAATGTTAACCCCCAGGAAAAAGAGATATACACATATGCATCAGACATACAACACCTCATCCACAACAGCAGGATTCATGTTCCACGAACACAAACAAACCGGAAGATGTGTGAAAAAGCAGTGAACCACACACTGCATCAACTCGAAAAAGACTGGCCGCAAATAGTACAACTCATACAACAAGGAATAATATTTGACACAGGATTAATCGGTGGTATAGGCGAACACATCACCAGGCTCACACACGCAATAATACGCGCTAACAAACAGAACACAGTGAAAACAGCAACCCGTAAAGCAGAAAACCTCTATTATGACATACTCATAAGAATATGCGCAGAAATAGAAACACCAACGAGGCAACTTGCTGGAAGATTAGAGAAAGAATCATATGAAAAAGGGATGGAACGAACAAGCAGAATGGAAACAGCGGTGAGGAGCGTTCTGTTTAACTTAGACGGACTTTATCCTGAAGGATGGACACTAAAAATGTTTGTAGAAGAGATGAAAAAAAGAACAGGCGCGGGGAAATCACGAATAAATAAATATTTTGAAGAGATTAAACAATTAAATTGGATAAGAGAAGTCACACCCGGATTGTATAACTCAGTTTCTGGGATAGACATGGCTTTTACATAGCACATTATGAGTCTTTTGGTGTGCCCAGGGGTTGCAAACAACCAACCAGTGGTAGAGGGAAAAGTTTTTTCTGAGAAAACATTCATTGTTTTTTTGTAGTACCTAACAACCCTATTATGGGTCATGATTTACTCACATATGTGCCCTGGTGGTGGAACACACCGCAATCTATTTATATTCAAAATAACAATGATAATAATTAATATGTATCAAAAAACAATTATCATCGTACTTGTTTTCTCCCTCCTGCTTCTTACACCCATTCAAAATTGTTGTCAATGCTTCAATCCTGCTTCAGAAGAAAAAGTTTTTTCAAACGAAGCAAACGAAGCATATGAAGCATATAGAACCACCAATACAAAATCTGCCTCAACGGTTTATTATAATCGGACCGCTGCATACGGCTACGCTTATCAATGGTGGGGTGGGCGCAACCCTAATTATCAGGACTACACCAGCAGTGGGGGGGACTGCGCTAATTTTGCGTCCCAGTGTCTGATCACAGGGGGGTTATCACTGCATGCAGGCACAGATGGTAACGGGTACGGGGTTTATCCTGACACAGACAGACCTTCTACCTATAGCAACGGCACAATACCCTACTGTGATTATATGCATCAGCATCTAATCAACCATCAGCCAACAGATGTTCTATTCGTTGTTGAGGGTGTGAATGACACCATCCCATCATGGATGAAAATAGGAGATGTAGTAATATTTGGTAATACCACAGACAAATGGAAGCATGCAATGATAGTTGTTTGGAAAGGCCTAAATGATTTAGGGTTAGCTGGTCATACAAGTGATACATGGAACACCTCGTTTTATACTGTGCTGGGGTCAGCTTCTTTTTCAAATGCTCATTTTTACCATATCCGTGACTGTGGCTACAATACCACTTCTTTTGTGTTTAAAGTATTCACAGGAACATTGAATGTGAGAGTAGGCTGCGGGAAAAACACACTTAGTCAGCTTTACCAGGACATAGGCGACCTGCACTTGGGTGAGATGTATTTTGCTTATGAGACCAAAATAGATGCGGATGGTAACCTTTGGTATCATTTCTGGTATGATGACAGGGCTGCTTGGTGTGCGGCGAACTATAGCGGTAATGTGTATGCGCGTGCGGTTAACCAGAACTATCTCGAAATAGTTGTGAGCACATGTCTCAATGTCAGAACAGGGCCCGGAGCTAATTATACAGATATAGGTGATGTGTATTCCGGAATGAGGTTTTATCCCATTGCACGTGTGAACAACAGTGGTACAATCTGGGTAAAGTATAATTGGGGGGGTACTATAGGATGGAGTTCTGGAAGCTACATTACACTTATATCTGGTATAAAGAAAAACATTACAAGAACTAATCTTGGGTTCTACCCGTATTGGATGGGTTCATCCTACACAAACCTGAATCATAGTTATCTCACACACATACCATGGTTTTCTATAGACTTTAACAGTGACGGAACTGTATCAGCCTACAATAACTGGCCCTCAGGCTGGGCTGCTCTGGTTGAGCAGGCTAGAGAAAACGGTACAAGGGTTATGGTGACTGCAACACTGTTCGGATCAAGCGCAATAAACACGCTGCTTTCATCTGCTACTTACAGAACAAACGCGGTCACTAACATAGTTAATGCTGTAAAAAACGGGAACGCGGATGGTGTGATGATAGATTTTGAGACACCACTAAGTGGTAGTAGCGTGAACCTTACCCTGTTCATGCAGGAGTTGAAAAACAGTCTCCAGACTGAGAACATTGATTATCAATCCGCAATATGCCTTAGCCCGTACCCATGGAGCTCACAGGTATGGCGAGACAGTAACCTGTTCCCAGAATTAAACAAGTATGTTGACTATTATTTTCTTATGGGTTATGATTATTTTTATGGTGGTAGCGGTACTACTGGCGCGGTGGGGGCACTGTTCTGGGATAATAATATAGATGCTTACAACGCAATCAATTTATATCTTTCATGGGGTACATCACGGTCTAAGTTCATATACGGCATACCCTATTTCGGGTTTGATTGGCCCGTGGATGCGGCACAGTACAATCAGAGGAAAGCAGATACTACCGCGAGCGGCACAGCAAGAACCTATGATGCAGCAGTTTCTAAACAAACAGAGTACAGCGCAGTATTGCAATGGGACAATGTGTCTCAAAGCCCCTGGTTCTGGTATTATAATGGGACAAATTACAGGCAGGTATGGTTCGATAACGCCACGTCACTTAAATACAAATACCAACTTGTGAATTCTTTAGACCTTGCTGGGATGGGTATCTGGGCGCTTGCATATGATTCCTCCACTACCCTGTTATGGGGTGCGATAAATGAAAAGATTGGTTTGTTTAATCTTTCTATTAAATATCCTTCCCCTGGTTCCATACTTTATGGTGGTACGGTGAATGTAACTATTTACGGATTAGGTGGGATTACGCAATTATGGTACAAAATTCCGGGTGAGGAAAGCTGGCAGAGATGCAATGAAGACATAGATTTGCATAAAAGTTATGTAGCAAAATTTTATTTGCTCTGGAACACAAGTAATTCCCAACCGGGCTGGTGCACACTGCAGCTTAGAGGTAATAATTCCTACGGGTATGTTAGCTACTGGGATTATACATACTATGTGCAAAACAGTCTGTGTAAGGGTTGGAATTTCATTACTCTTTCATTGCTACCGGATAGCGATCTTTACGCGAGCAACCTGACGGACTTAATCGGGCCAAACTGCACGAGTATAGCAAGATGGGATACGGTGCAAAGTAGATTTGTTTGTTATATTGCGAACACAGGGATAAGTAATTTTAAAATATTCCCAGGTGTTGGGTATATTGTTTATATGACTTCAAGTAATGGGTTCACCCTTGAAGGCGGGTTGATTGGTAACCTCTCTATGGGGTTTACTACTGGCTGGAATTCTTTTGGGTATTTTAATGAAACAAAAACCACTGCGAATGGGATAGTTGCGAACATCAGTAATGCTTCACATCTTGCTAGATGGAATACTACAACACAAATTTTTGAGGTTTATGACAAACTTTTAGGAACAAATAATTTTGCAGTTGAAAGAGGCTGTGGGTATCTTGTGTATGTGACAGGCGAGAGTACTTATGTAAACCAGTAAAAAACTTAAAGAGAATTGCACGGATTTGTTGAATCATAATTCCCTCTCCGCGTTAATAAACTCTTTTTTTGTAGAATAAACTTTAAATAGTGTTATGTGTATGTACGGGGTGTTAAGGGGTATGATTTGGTATGGTTGAAAAATATTTTAAACAGTCAGAAGTGGCAGAGCGGGTTGGTGTGCAGCCCGACACTGTGAAGGTGTGGAGGAAACAAGGAAAAATCAAAGCCGTACAAACACCAGGTGGCAGATACAGGTATCCTGAAACTGAAATAAATAGGATACTAGGAAAAACAACATCAAAGGAAACATTGGAAATAAAAATACCACACAACAAACAAGCAGAATTAGAAAAGCGACTTAGGAAAAAACTCAAAAGAAAAAACATCACATTAGAAGAAGGAATAACGTTGGCACTTGAGGCATGGATGAAAAAGGGAGGAAAAAAATGAAACAACGGTTGACCCTCCTCATAGTGTTGTTATTATTTCTGTCCACCAACATTATTATTTTTACATCCATGAACACAGCATCATCTGGTGAAAACAAAGAGGCAGATAGTATTCTCTTTGTAGGTGGAGCAGGACCAAATAATTACACCATCATACAAGACGCGGTAGATAATGCAACAGAGGGCGATACAATATTTGTTTATGCTGGAACCTATTATGAGGATGTGCAAATAAACAAAACAATAAATATCATAGGTGAAAACAGAAACACAACCATAATCAACGGGGGCTGGTATCGTGAAGGACTCCTTTTCGCTGCGGATAGAATAAACATCACAGAATTAACCATAATTAACACTACACATGCAATTTTGTTTCTTAATTCAAATCATAGTAAAATCATAAACTGCAGCATACTCAACAACAATTATGGTATCATGCTGAATTACTCATCATATAATCAAATTTCCGACTGTTATATATTTTATAACAAACTATTCGGCATCGATATTAAATTACATTCAGATTATAATTCTATAACAAAATGCTTATTTTCCTACAATGGTGTTGCCATAGCATTGTATGATTGTTCTGAAAATAACATCTCATATTGTAAAATCGGATCTGATAGCGGGTACGGATTCCATATATTGAACGCTTCAAACAACAATATACAAAACTGCACCCTCAAAGGGTTTGGGAAAGCAATAGAATTTCTTGGTAACTCAGACAGTAATCTTGTTACAGACTGTGAAATAATAAACAACTACTATGGTATCATAATCAATAATTCAGAATCAAACTTGAACACATTCCACCATAACAGTTTCATAAACAACCAAATCCATGCCTACGACATTTCAGAAAACTTCTGGGACAACGGAAACGAAGGGAATTACTGGGATGATTACAATGGAACAGACAGCAACCATGACGGTATAGGTGACACATCATACCATATCCCGGGTGGGCCCAATAGTGATCAATACCCACTAATCATTCAGGCAGAAAATGGTGGAGAAATAAATAACAACACAAACATCACACCAACCCCGCCCATAATTTCCATTTCTACTGAACAGATGGTGATCCTTCTCATTCTCATAATACTGTTTTTTGTAATCATATTTTTTGTTTTAAAAAGAAAAAAGAAAGGACGGATGGTGAAAAAACATGAATAAAAAAACAACAATATCTATAATAGTAGTAACAACAGTGTGTTTGCAGCTAATAGGAATGATACCATATGGTATAGTAAATGCTGAGGGAACAGGCAGTTACCCCCCACCAGAAACAGGCACATGGGTAATAAACAGCACAACACAAATATGGAATGAAACCATAATACGAAACGGCAGCATAGTCATCACC
>Ga0210049_1005716_pt1 | contig 10545 bp, 12 predicted proteins | sample CryGeyCG2014_300_2_FD_183964 | JGI IMG/M metagenome (GOLD analysis project Ga0210049, IMG submission 183964) | Groundwater microbial communities from aquifer - Crystal Geyser CG06_land_8/20/14_3.00 (SPAdes) (version 2) | ecosystem: Environmental > Aquatic > Deep subsurface > Groundwater | place...
TTAACGTTTCCACGACCTCCGGCATCTTTTCCCAAATCGGCAATTCGCGATTGCCAATTTCTCGCTCTACGCTCTGCTCGACTGGTTTAGATTGTTCTTGTGGCGGAAATTCGTCGCCTTTTTCTGACATCATAAGTTAGCTTTCTTTTGATAACATCTCGCGCATTATTTTTTCTATTTCAACCGCGCCTTCGGGATCAATTCTTTGCCAGATTGGTATTGCTTGTTCTAATTCTCGCAATTTTTGCAACCCAAACTTTTTAGGTGCCTTGACTAAGTCGTTCAAATTTTCTAAACGGTCAAATCTTTTCACGAGCACTGCCAAATCACCGCCCGCGGCAACTCGATTAAGGTATTCCTCATCCGGTTCATCTTCATCTCTATGACTAACGGCTTTAACGATTTCTAAAATTTCTTTGCCAAATTTTTGTCCTATTTCTTCTTCGCTCGTGGGTGTATCTTCGAGAATATCGTGAAGTATTGCCGCCTTGATTAAGATTTCTTGATTTTCTAACTCTTGTATTAGGACATATTGAGTGGCACGAAGGCCAACGCGTAATACATGATTGGCATACATTTCGCCACCTTCGCGATGTTGTTCTTTATGGCGGCCAACGGCCATAGCAACAGCAGTTCTGACTTTTTCTGTCTGTTTATCTGGCACAAGTTCAGTAATTTCTCTTGAAAGCCGTACTATCTCTTGCAGTTGCTCGCCTTCTGTTAGTGTCTCAAGCTGCCCCATCTTTTCCATGTTTTCCAAAAACAGCAGATAATCTTCATCGGTAAACCATTTTTGAAACTTTGTTTCAATGACTTTTGCTGTCTCGCTTAATTCTTCTTGAGTCGCGTCTTGCCGCTTAAAAAACTCTTGGATTTTTTCGGCTTCCTCTTTCACTTCTCCGACTGTCCAGAGTTCATCATTTTCTACGCTAGCGGGAAATTTGCCGGTTTTGAGCATGTAAACTGCTCGAGGCAACAAGTCGCAAGCCACACGATAAAGCGGTATGACTTTTTTGATTTGCTTAACCTTATCTCCTTCATACCGTTTGACAAAACTCTTGCCCCACGCATCGCGATGCAAAAATTCTTCCGCCGCGCCAAGATAATGGCGCGCGACAAACTGCGGTGCTAATTCTTTCTGCAGTCGTTTCTGCATCAGCGTGCCCGCTTCGGTTTCAGGCGATGTGTGGGTCATTAAAATCATACTAATTGGTTGATAAGATTCTTTACCACCGCGCACCACATCCCAGACGTCAAGATTTTCAGGCACAGCAATAACATCCATTCGCCGCTCATGCGCAAGTTTTGGTCCGAATTTTATATCTAACTGATGAAATTGTGGCTCCTCAAGAGAGGGAACAATGGAAACAACATCTTGGTCGTGTTCGTCTTCTGACATCAGTAAATCGTAACTTGCTAAACTCGCATATAAATCTGCATCGGCGATACTTTTGTTAGGAACCAATACAACTAATTCATCAGCAGAATTTTGCAAGAGCTTTTCTTGCAATTCCTCATATGCTTTTTTGCTTTCCCCAACGCCCGCCTGATTAGTATAATCGGCAAGAACCTGTTCAACTTGGATTTCTAAATCGTTGGCTTGTTCAAGATCAATACCTTTTCGTAATTCGTTTGCCTTTTGAATAATAGGAAATAGTGTGTGACTGGTTAGATATTCCTCTTGATTTTCAATAACAGTATCTGGCGCGTCCACATAAAGCAAAATATCTTGAACAATACGAGTGATGTTTTTGTATTTTTTTCTCGGCTCTTTTGTCTCGGTATCTTGTTTGTATGCACGCCAAAATTCATTTGCTTTATAAATAAGGGCCTTTCGCATCAATTCGCGATCATCTGCCGTTAATCGTTCGTTTAATCGCTGACGATATTCCAACTCATCGGGCGTGCGATGTTGGGCATGATTTAGTAAAACAAACCATAAAGGCAACCATGACTCTTGATGAGTGGGATAACCTGCCCAAGTTGGTATATCGTCTGGATTTTTGGGCAAAACCAAAGCAACATCTTTCCCTAAAACAACCTTGGATATTTTGCGAGTATCTGTGAGCAACACCTCGTTATGATTATTACTTGTCGCACTTTCAAAACGCTCGCTTCCATACGCCATATGTTTCTCCCGAGGTTCAATTTCAGGATTTTTTGGCGTTTCAAATTGTGGTGTAAATTTTTCTTGGTCGTTCATATTATTTTTTCCTTAATTCCACCGCTTCGCTGACAAACATGGCGGTAGTAAAAATCGCTGGATTATATTTTTTCTCGGCTTTGCTACGATCAAGGTTTGTGATAATTCCGGTCTTCTCGCCCGTGGCGGTTTCTTGGACATTGCCTTCCAGAATGCTTTGGTAAATTCCAATAATTTGAATGGACTTGTCTCGTTGAATTCGCACTCCGGTTTCCGGATCAATTCCAGTTTCTACCAACTTTTTCCATTCTGCTGCGCCTTGGGGATTATTGGAAACAATAATCACCGCGTCTGTCCCTTCCAAAATGCGGGCATTTTCTGCGGTTAGGCGTGTAATTTTTACAATTTTGCCCTGTTCGTCTTTTTTTATTCTGCCTCCGCCGATATCACCGATAACAAAATCTGTTTTTTCTTCTTGGGCGGCCGCTAATAATTCTTGTTTTGCTTCTTCGGCAAGATCAATAGACCATGGTCGCTTCATCGTGCGTCTTTTTTCTGCCGCTTCTTCAAGTTTATTTTTTGCCTCATCTAATTTTTCTTGAGATAATTTACCTTGCGAAAAAAGCAATTTCGCTTCCTTGCTAGCGATTTCTGCGTCTAAAAACCACTGCGGAGTAGGCGCGGCTTTATCCAAATCAAGATGCGTCACTTGCACGCCTAAAGTTTTTAGTGCTTCGCGAAAAATTGTAGAATAAACTGACTTTCCAGAATTTGGATCACCGCACATTACTACTGACCGTACTTGCGAAAAGTCTGGCATTTCCTGACCAGCAAATGCTTCAACTAATTGGGTGGCTATCTTTGCCGTCTCACGATCATTAACTGGTAACCTGACTGTTTTGGCATTTTTTGCCCCGTACATTTTGTATTTTTCAATAAAATCTTCTCCAAAATGACGAGTGATAATTTCTTCAACCGACGGCAAATTTTCCCTCGTCCAATGTCTGATAATGGTTATTGCGTCTGCTAGTTCGCGGCCCATTTTAATATCGCCAAGCTCCCGCAGTATTCCGATAGCATAAGGCGTTTTTTCAGTGCCAGCATTCTCTACTGCCATCTCCATTAACTTCAATACGCCAAGTTTACTGGTTAAATCTTGCGTATCAACAATAGCGACCTGTCCAAATCCGCCAGCAGTTGGAATTTCAACTCGGCTCATACGCTCGGCTTCTTTTTTGAAATAATCCCAATCCTCCAATTTGAGTTTTTTAACAGTTTCTTCGAGGCGTGCTTGGGTGCGATTCTCCCACGCACGCAATTGTTCTGGATAATCCTGTTTTTCTTCCTCGGTAGCATTTTTTGGTAATTTCGGCCGCTCATCATCCGGGTCAGGGCGCACTGCCGCGTCCAATCCACGCGCTAAAATCATTTCTTCTTCCGTGACTGGTAGTGTAGCCGCATCGCGATCGCAAATCGAACCTATGCGGCCAATATTCGTCCTTTCGTTCCCAAGTTTGCATGCTTCGGCAACCGGAACATTTTTTATCAAAACAGATTCGCGAGGCGCGTTAAATTGTGTTGTGCTGTGATGATCGATATAAAAAGTTGTTCGTTCAATCGACGACAACCCTCTATTTTGTCGACTTTCTCGTATTTTTTCATCTAATTGAGCAATCGCTTTTTCGGAATTTAACAAATCTCTAAAATCGAGCGGTATATCGGAAATAACCACGCGATCATAACTTTCAACATTTAATTCGGGAATTGTTTTTGCGTAAAATGCGCCGGGGTGCGTTGCGCCCTTGCCTTCACGAATGACAGGCGAACCAACATAAATGACCGCTTCCGCGCCTCTTTTTTCAAGGTATTGAGCCGATGAAACAGCCATGCTAACTCCGTGAGCGTCCGGCCCGCCAATGACTAAAACTTTTTGCCCTTCAAAGTTTTCTTTGTCTTCGGGACATTCTATCCCTTCTAATCTTTCAACTCGTTCTGTCGGGGGTGTAAATTGTTCAATTGGTTTATCGGGTTGAAGCCCAATCTCGCGAGCAAAATCGTTAATCGATAACTTTTCAATTTTTGGCTCGCCTTCTTTGATTTCTTGAGGCACCCGTGCCTCAGGTGTGAAATTTTTTTCGCTCATATTTTTATTCCTTAAATAATTTTTCAATAGACACACCGAGAGCATTGGCAACTCTTTCAAGCGTATCTACCGTGGGGTTAGGATTTTCTCCCGACTCTATCTTTACAATTGTATTATAAGCAACTTCCGCCTCTTTTGATAGGCGGTCTTGAGAAAATCCTTTCTCTTTTCTAAGAAGTCGGATATTTTTTGCTATTGTGGATAATTTCTTGTTTGACATTTGCTCAATTTGTTAATACTATTATAATAGGTATTAAGTAATGTGTTGGTTATTTATCAATGCTCAATATAATAGTACCAAATAAATTAAGAATGGTCAAAAAATTATTCACAAAAGGGAGTTCCGCTTTGTCGCCTGCGCACGGGTTGGGTGGGGCAAAGGCGACTATTCTTCCTTTCTCTGTTTCGGTCCCGCCGTCCGCTCGCAAAAAATTCTGGCCGTCCAATCAGGCGGGCGAAAAGGAAGGGGGTTGGGGGGAAGGAATTTTCGCCCGCCTGTTCTGCGCCGTAGGCGCAGTGGAGTGGGAAGCGTTTCCGCCGTTTGGCATTAAGCCAAACATCAAAGCAAAACAATTTTCAATTCCTTTTAAAAGAAAAATGGTCGCGCGAAAAATTAAAGAATTGAAAAGAAAATTGTTTTGCTTTGCTCGCCGAGTTTCGGCGGGCGGAAACGCTGGGGCGGGGTTTCAAATCATTCGAGCGATTGTCGCTCAAAAAAGGTTCGAGCTTCGTTCAGCAATTGCGACCAATCAAGACATTTTGAAAATTGAGGGGCATTTGGTTGCTCGCTCGCCCCGCCTTCGGCGGGTCTCGCTTTGCAAAAAGCCCTGTATTTCGGAATTAAATCGTAAGGGCGGACAAATTCAAATTCAGTTTTTCGGGAAAACAAACTGCGGTTCGGCGTGCGAAGCATGCAATAAACAAAGTTTATTTTCAATTTTTTCCGTTTCTTGCCAAGGGCAAGAATACAAAGCAAGTTTTTTTAATCCCGCGCTTTAGGCCAAAGGCGACTAATAATTAAGGAGTAAACATTATGAAAACAAAATTTTTTCTCTACGCTCGCAAATCAACTGAGGACGAAGAACGGCAAGTGATGAGTATTGAAGCCCAGCTCGCGGAGTTGGCGGAATTTGCCAAGCGGGAAAATATTGAAATAGCCGAAACCTTTATTGAATCAAAAAGCGCAAAGAAATCCGGCCGAGAAATTTTTAACGATATGATGAGCAAAGTTCACGAGAGCAAAGAGCCAATCGGTTTGATTGCGTGGCACCCGACAGATTAGCTCGTAATTCCATTGACGGGGGACAAATAATTTACAGCATAGACATCGGCAAGATCGTTTCTTTGCGCTTTCCCACTTTTTGGTTTGAGCCAACTCCGCAAGGATTATTTATGCTTCAAGTCGCCTTTGGCCAGTCAAAATATTACTCGGACAATTTGTCGGAAAATGTTAAGCGCGGGATTAGGCAAAAACTCAGGCGGGGCGAATGGCCCGGCCTTGCGCCTTTCGGCTATGTGAATAATCCCAAAACAAGAACGATTGAGCCAGAGCCGACAAAATCAAGATGCGTTACCAAAGCGTTTGAGGAATTTTCGCAAGGCCGTCATACTTTGGAAAGTTTGGGCCAACGCCTGAGTTTTTGGGGCGTGGTGAGCGGAACCGGAAAACCGATCTGTAAAGCGACTTTACAAAGAATGCTGACAAATAAAGTTTATCTCGGAATAATTATTCACAATGGCGAAAGTTATGAGGGCGGTTTTCCGGCAATTGTTTCCCAAGCGACTTTTGAAGCTGTCCAGAAAGTATTAAAACAGCGAGCAAGACCTCGCAAAAGTAAAAAGAGGCACAACTTCCCATTTGTCGGACTTCTAACTTGCGGTGAGTGCGGCGCAGCAATTACGGCACAATGGGCGCACGGCAACGGCGGAACATACCGTTATTATCGTTGCACCAAGCGGCTTGGCTTGTGTTCACAAAGATATTTGAGAGAGGATTTGTTAGTTGAGCAGATAAAAGACAAAATCTCAAAAGTCGCTCTTGGCGACGACTGGGCGGAAAAAATGAAAGCTCAAGTTGATGTTTGGGAAAAAGATAACGCCCAATCGTCGCAATCTTTCGCCCAAAATCTTGATGAAAAGATAAAAGAGACAGAAACGAAACTTGATAAGCTGGTCAACGCTTTTTTGGACGGCTCAATTGAGAAAGAAACCTATCTTGTCAAAAAGGACGAGCTTATCAAAACAAAAACAGACCTCAACAAAAGAAAGTCTGATTTTGGGCGAAAGGGAAACAATTGGATTGAACCTTTACGAAACTGGATAAAAACCGCTCACCACGCCGAAAAACTTGCTTTGTCCAATGATTTTTATGAAATAAAATCATTGACGGAAAAAATTGGAACGAACCGCCGTTTGCTTTCCCGAAAAACTGAATTTGAATTTGTCCGACCTTACGATTTAATTCCGAAATACAGGGCTTTTTGCGAAGCGAGACCCGCTCCCGCATCGGCGTGCGGGATAAACTCCAGCGGGGCGAGCGAGCAAGCTCTTTCCCCTGAAAATTTGAAATGTCTTGATTGGTCGGAGACCCGGGAATCGAACCCGGACTACATCCACCCCATGGACGCGTACTACCACTATACTAGTCTCCGTTATTTTTGCTTAATTTTTTTTCTCGCGCGTGACTGTCTTACTTTAACTATTAAATGATACATAGACAAGCCACCAGATATTCGGCAGTACCACAGCCCGGGGAATATATTTTTTTGCCGGGCGCTTAGCCACTCATATTTTAAGTTTAATCCGCCCAAAAGTAAAGAGGGCAGGGGCCTTGGCCGGGCGAAAAAGAAAAACCGCGGGTTGTCCGCGGTTTTTCCGATATGCTAAGCGCGTCTTATATCTTCAGGTCGTCAACACTGGAAGTGTCAACCTCTTCCGCGCGGTTTTCTTCGCGCGGACGCCGTTCGCGCCTCTGCGAACCTTCCGGCTCATTGATCTTTAAATTGACCCTCGCATTATTTTTCGCCCCGACAATTTTTAAAAGGATGCGGATTGACTGGGCAGTCTGTCCCCGTCGGCCGATGACATAACCCATATCTTCCGGGTTGATGGTCAGGGTCAGGAGAACGCCTCGTTCGTCAATTGTTCTGTCCGTTTTGACATCTTCCGGATGAGCCACGATTGACTTCACGACATACTCAAGAAATTCCTGGTCTTGGACTTCATTGGCAACCATAGTTTTGCTTTTCTTCCAACCAATATTTTAGCTTAATGTCTCTATTAGTTGAAAGAGCTCTTTTAGTTAATTATCTCCAAAATTGGCTTTAACCAAAAGTGGATTATATTATTATAACACAAAAAAATTATTTGTCAACAAGAAAAAACAATTTATGGGGCTGGATTTTCTTCTTTTTTTTCTGGCGCCGACGCTTCTTTCTTGGCTTCCGGTTTTTGCTTTTTACTTACTCTGGTTTTCGTATTTTTGATTTTTTCCCCTTTGATTATATTCTGGTTGATCAGGAGATTATTGACAGTCGGAGACATTTGCGCGCCTTGGCCGAGCCAATATTCAATTTTTTCTTTCTTGGCCTGTAATTTTTTCGTGTGCGGATCGTAAGAGCCGAGGATTTCCAGGGCCCGGCCATAAGGATCCTTGGTTTTTTCGGAAATAATCAGGCGGAAATAGGCCTTTTTTTTCTTGCCCACGCGGGATAAGCGGATCATTAGCATAGATATTTGTTGGTTTTCAATCTTGATCAGCGATTAAAATTGAAAAGCTTATGTTTATTTATATTGCCTTATATTATAGGATAATCAAAAAAAAGTCAATCCGGCCGGAAGCGGCATTTTATTGGTTTTTTTGCTGGCTTGCTGATCGAAAAATGTTCTTATTTTATGTGATCATTATATTGAGTAAGATAATCATTTGTGGAGCGGGTAACGGGAATCGAACCCGTATCCTCAGCTTGGAAGGCTGATGTAATAACCATTATACAATACCCGCGCTGGCTCTCTTGCGCGCGCAATTTAACGGCTGGCTTGGCCGTCTTGGAAAATTATAACAAAAGCTTGCCGCTTTGGCAATTTTTTCTCCGCGGAAAAATTTTAAATATTTTTCCCTAATTTTTATCAAAATAGATTACTTAAAATCGGGCAAAATTTTTAAATTTTCTGAAGTATATTTGATAAATAAAACTTGCCAAAACTATATTTTTCCATTATATTAATTTTAACGATTTTATCCGCGGCTGCTGATAATTTTTTAGCGCTATAAATCGAAATATGAAAAAACCTTTGTTAATTTCTTTTTTATTTTTGGCAGTTTTTGTTTATACGGTTTTTGTTTTGGCGCGCGGCCAGGCCGCGGTTGAAACCGGCCCGGACAAAGCTCCGGCGCAAACAAGCGACCTCATTCTTTATTACGGCGATGTTTGTCCGCATTGCCGGATCGTGGAAGAATATATCCAGCAGAATGGCATTGACCAGAAAATTATTTTTGCGCAAAAAGAAGTTTACCGCAATCAGGCCAACGCTTCTGAGTTGGCTCAAAAGGCCAGGCTTTGCGCTTTGGACACGAGATCCATCGGCGTGCCGTTCCTGTGGACCGGAGAAACCTGCATTTTGGGCGATCAGCCGATCATTGAATATTTTAAAGATTTGACTGAGTGATATGAAAAGAGCGCTTTATTTTCTACCAATATTATTCCTGGCCGCGTTTTTCGGCGTCCAACCGGCCGCGGCGGTCTGTCCGATCTGCACGATTGCGGTCGGCGCCGGGGTGGGCTTGTCACGCTGGCTGGGCATTGATGATGCCATTGCCGGTTTATGGATCGGCGGCCTTACAGTTTCCCTGATCGCCTGGACCATCAATTGGCTGGAAAAAAAGAATTATCGTTTCCCGGGGCGGAACTGGCTGACTGCTGTCGCTTATTATCTTATGGTTATTGTCCCTCTTTATTTCACCGGCTTGATTGACCATCCTTGGAACACGATTTGCGCCTGCGGGGCGGATAAATTGTTGCTCGGCATCGTGGCCGGGAGTCTGGGTTTTTGGACCGGAGCGGAATGGTATTATTTCTTGAAAAATCGGAATGGGGGCCGGGCAAATTTTCCTTTTCAGAAAGTCGTGATGCCGGTCGCGCCTTTGGCGATTTTGAGTTTGATTTTTTATTTTCTGACTAATAATTAATTTAGCATCCATATGGAAAATAAATTTCAAGATTTGAATGAATTTGTGGCGAAAATTGACCAGATGAAAAAACAGGACAAGATGGATCTGTCTTCCGACCAGGACCTTTCCATCGCGATCATGAATCTGGTGAGCATTGAAGAGCACTTTTTTTTCACGGCCGAGAAAACCGGCAAGGATGAATATTTTGATTTGCTTAAAGAAGTGCGGGAAATGCGTAAAGTCCTCTTGAAGAAAATCATCAAAGAATATGAAGGCGAAGTCTGGTGCATCTCCAAGCATTTGTTAGCCGCTTCCATGCGTCTGATGGAGGTCGGCACCAAACAGTTGGGGCAGGATAACAGGGCCGAAGCCAAAGACCTTTTTCAGAAGGCTTACGATCTTTATGGCCTTTTTTGGGCTTTGAACATGAAATTGATCAAAGCGGGCGATGTGAAGTCCGCCGCCGGCCTTGCTCCGAACCTTGCCCTAAAAAAAATTGATGATCAGGCTTTGAACAGACACGACCAGAAGCCGTCCGGTTTCGCCGGCAAATTAAGGGATTTGATCCGGAAGGCGATCGATTGTTGCATTGAATAGACACGCATTTATCATCCATTCGTTTGGATATGAAAAACAGGCCTGAAAAGGCCTGATTTTTTTCGTCGTATTTTAATTTTTTAATTTGTCCGCGTCCGGCCGTCTTTTTATCACGGCTGATATCGCATGGCAATTTGTCGGGGCGAGAGGATTTGAACCTCCGATTTCTTGCTCCCAAAGCAAGCGCCTTAACCACTGGGCTACGCCCCGTTAAGATAGAAATCAGCAGTCTGGACGGGAACACAAGCTTACGATTCCAAGCCATCTCGGTTATTCCAGATATTATCTTACAATCAATAAAGCCCGTGGCATTAAAAATAAAGGGGCTTGTATAGAACAGTAAACTAATTTACTGTTATATACAAGCCCAAGTTGTTAAAAAATTCCAAGCTACCTAATTCGGTGATCAGAAAAATTGTTGAATATTTTGTCCTGGAGTTAACAGCCGTTCAGACCGCCAAGCAACTCGGGATCAACCGCCATACCGTCGAT
>Ga0210049_1005717_pt1 | contig 10545 bp, 14 predicted proteins | sample CryGeyCG2014_300_2_FD_183964 | JGI IMG/M metagenome (GOLD analysis project Ga0210049, IMG submission 183964) | Groundwater microbial communities from aquifer - Crystal Geyser CG06_land_8/20/14_3.00 (SPAdes) (version 2) | ecosystem: Environmental > Aquatic > Deep subsurface > Groundwater | place...
AGCTATTTTGATGGCCGCATCACGCTTGATCCTGATATTTGCAATGGCAAGCCTACTTTGAGAGGCAAGCGCATTGCTGTACAAACTATCCTTGGCTTTCTGAGTGAAGGAGATAGCGAGGCAGAAATTCTTGAACAATATCCAAGCCTGGAAGCCGAAGATATTCGCGCCTGCCTGCGGTTTGCCACACAAATCATGGGGCAGCGTTACGACTTGGCGATGGTCGCCTGATGGCCCGGTTTCTGATTGACGCGAACTTGCCGTATCGCTTTGCCTTGTGGCAGAGCGAAGACTATTGCCATGTTTTTGATATTGGCGATGATTTGCCCGATTCTGCTATCTGGCAATACGCGCAGCAGCACGATCTCATTATCGTCAGTAAAGATGCCGATTTTTCTGACCGGATCATGTTGTCTGATCCACCGCCCCGTGTGATTCATTTGCGTATTGGCAATATGCGGATGCGCGACCTGTTTGCATTTTTACATCGCGTCTGGCCGCAAATCATCGAAATCAGTGCCAGTCACAAGCTGATCATCGTGCGCGAGTCGTTGATTGAGTGCATCGCATGACATTGACTTACCCGCTCGCCCGCTACCGTTTTGAATTTGAGGCAACCACGGCCATCCGTTTGCCGGAATACGCCGGTTCTGCCTTGCGCGGCGCATTCGGTCATGCCTTGCGGCAATTGGCTTGTGTTACGCGCGCCAAAACCTGTGACGGTTGCCTGTTGGCGGCAACTTGCCCTTACACCAGCGTGTTCGAGCCGCAGAAACCGATGTCCGCTTCATTATCACTGGCAACGCCGCCCGTTCCCTATATCATCGAACCGCCGGAATGGGGTGCGCGGCAATATGCGCCGGGTGAAACGCTCACCTTTCGTTTCACGCTGGTGGGCCGGGCTATCGAGCAGTTGCCGTTATGTATCATGGCTTGGCGGCGCGCTTTTGCGCGTGGGGTAGGGGCAGGCGATGGCACGGCGGAACTGCTGAATGTGGCGTATGAAGAACAGACAGGAGCTATTCCTGCTGTGGGTGCGACAGATTTGCACAATCCTATCGAAGACCGTTCGAATCAATTCGAACCCACGACAACCGATCAACTTATCTACCATCCGGGTGAAACCGTGGCCGAGCATTCGCGCCTGCTGACGCTTGCTATGCAGGATGTACCCGCCACTGTCACTCTTGAATTCCTCACCCCGCTGCGCTTGCAGGAAAACGCTCATGCCTTGCCGCCCTCGCGGCTGGTTCCCAGGCCGCTGCTCATGGCGCTAGTGCGTCGCGCCAGCCTGCTGTCCGAGCATCATCAAGGTCAGCCACTGCTCACACCGGCACAATTTACCGAACTTTCCTATGCCGCCAACGGCATCGAAGGTCAAACACAAATGGAATGGCGCGACTGGATGCGCCGCTCCGCACGCCAGCAATGCACCATGCAACTGGGCGGCTGCATCGGCACATGGACGCTGACCGGCGACCTCACCCCCTTCTGGAATTTTCTGCGTCTGGGTGAATACCTGCATGTCGGCAAGGAAGCCTCGTTCGGGCTGGGGCAATACCGCATTCTCCTGTAGATGCAACCCCCGTGGGTGCGACTGGTTCGCACAGCCCATTAAAAAACGTGCGGATAAATCCGCACCCACGAGGGAATTCCTACACCTACACGGCAAGGTTGCCATCCCAGACTAGCCCGCGCGGCATCATTACAATGCCCGCATGAGTTACCGCAGCCTTTATCTGGTTTGTTATGACATCTGTTCGCCGCGACGCTTGCAGCGGGTGCATCACTATCTGCTGGGTTTCAAGGTGGGCGGGCAGAAGTCCTTTTTTGAATGCTGGCTGACACCGCCTGAATTAAAGGAAATACGTCTCACCTTGCGCGATTTGATGAATGCAAGGGAGGATAGGGTACACATATTTCAGCTTGATCCGCGCATGACGGCTGATTGTTACGGACAGGCCGACAGGCAGGCACTCAACACCCCGTTCATGGTGCTGTAACAGATATGAGGGTGCGAATTGCGAGCTTTCGCCTGACGGCGAAGTACCTGCGAGAATTGTTGCATTCGCACATTGAAAAGAAAAGCGTGCGAATACCCACAGGGTACAAGAACCTCTGCGAGGTAAATTCGCACCCACAAAACCAATCGCACAAGTAACGGGAGAATCGCATGAGCAGCCTGTATATAGATCGCCGTGGCGTGGAGCTGGAAGCCGATGGCGAAGCGCTGGTATTTCGCGAAAATGGCGAACGCATCGGTACGGTTCCCCTGGCTCCCTTGTCCAGAATCTTCCTGCGCGGCGATGTCAGGCTGCAATCCAGTCTGTTGGGCAAGTTGGGTGAGCGCGGTATCGGCGTGATTATCCTGTCCGGTCGCAAGGCCGAACCGACACTGCTGATGGCGCGTCCGCACAATGATGCCATGCGCCGTATTTCACAATATCGCTTGTCGCAAGATACCGACTTTTGCCTGAACTTTGCACGCGATTTGGTACAGCGCAAGCTGGCCAGCCAGCATGATTTTCTGGCTGCGCGGCGCGAACACGAACTTGAACACCGCTATGAATTGACGCTTGCGCTGCGCAAATTGGACGGCATCATGGCGCATATCGGGGAAAAATCCACCCTTGCCGCCCTGCTCGGCGTCGAGGGAGCAGGCGCTGCGGCTTATTTTGAAGGCTTTGCGGCGATAGCGCCCCCCCGCCTGAAGTTTTCTCAACGCAATCGTCGTCCCCCGCGCGATCCGTTGAATGCCTTGCTGTCGCTAGGCTATACCTTGTTGCAAGCCGAGGCGGTGCTGGCACTTTATGGTGCCGGACTTGATCCCTACATCGGCTTTTATCACCAACTCGATTTTGGCCGCGAATCGCTCGCCTGCGATGTCGTCGAGCCGTTGCGGGTGGCAGTGGATGCTTTTGCACTGGAATTGTTTCGTCAGGACATCCTGCGAATCGAGGATTTCTCCACTACCGAATCTGGTTGCCTGCTCGGCAAAGCTGGCAGAGCCAAGTTTTACGGTGCATGGGAAACGCTTGCGGAGAAACTGCGCAAGCAACTGAATAGCCAGGTGGACGAACTCTCCGCCCAGTTCATGCCGACAGCCTTGCCCCAGTCATCCCTGAGCGGCGAGGAATTCTGACCATGCGCTGCTGGTTAATCGGCTATGACATTACCTCGCCCAAGCGCCTGCAACGCGTCTACCGTGTCTTGCTGCGCTACGCCACGCCCATTGAATACAGTGTGTTTCTGTTTACCGGAACCGAATGTGGCAAGCAACGCTGCCTGGCTGAATTACTCGCCTTGATCGATCCGAAAACGGACGATCTGCGCTGTTATCCCTTGCCTGAACGCGGCTTGCAGGAACGCATCGGCAAAGCCACCCTGCCCGAGGGTATGCATTGGAGCCTCCTGCCGAGTACCTTGTGAAGCTGACTGGTGGCAAAGCTGCTACTATGGCAGCCCGGCAAAGAAAAATCGAAGCGAAAGTACATAACTCCGTCATGATGCCAAAAATCCGCGAATCACAATTTCAACGTTTTGTAAACAAAGGAGAAAATGACACCACACAGTAGTACCCCAGCCCTGAATGAAAAGGGATTGAGACGCTGGGTGAGGTTAACAATCACCGGGGTAAAGTCGTAGTACCCCAGCCCTGAATGAAAAGGGATTGAGACGAATAAAATGCTCGCACTTCGTATCGGATTCTGGGTAGTACCCCAGCCCTGAATGAAAAGGGATTGAGACTCAGGCGCAACTGCTGTGTAAGCGGCCAGCACTCGTAGTACCCCAGCCCTGAATGAAAAGGGATTGAGACGCCGTGATGGCACTGGTTACAGCTTCCTGAAGCGTAGTACCCCAGCCCTGAATGAAAAGGGATTGAGACTAGGCTAGTCGCCCCCTGCTAGTAACTGGCACGGTAGTACCCCAGCCCTGAATGAAAAGGGATTGAGACCTCATATTGCCGTCGTTGGTAATTAGTGCCAATGAGTAGTACCCCAGCCCTGAATGAAAAGGGATTGAGACTGGAAATCGACCGCTATTAGACAACTCATCATCGTAGTACCCCAGCCCTGAACCTAGAAACAGCAGTAGATGTGGGTGCGAATTCATTCGCACATTCAGACAGTTACGTGCGAATGAATTCGCACCCACAAATTCCATTCAAGATCATGAAATTATGGGTAAATTTGAGTAAACTGCGGTTTTAAGGCTGAATGAAAAGGGATTGAGACGGCGTTACGGCGGGCGGTTTACGCCAAACCAAAATTTGGCTAGCTTGCCGTCTCTTCTCGATCCGCACTTATCCGCTATCATGTGCTCAGTCAAGTACGCCCCATCGAGCATTCCGGTCAGGAGATAGAAATGGGTTTTGTTTCAGGTTTGTTGAAAGTGGCGGCAGGTGCTGCAACTGGTGTTGCAGCGATTACGGCTTTGCCGGTATTCGGCGCAGTCGGCACGATTACTGCTGCCGGTATGGCAGTCGGCTCCGTTGTCGGTGCGGTGGCAGGTGTGGCAGATGAAGTCATCGGTAAGGACAAATCATGACCGTGTGGTTTGTCTCCCGTCATCCCGGCGCGGTGGACTGGGCCAAGACTCAGGGCATTGCGGTGGATCGCTGGGTGGCGCATCTTGTGCTGTCTGAAATCGAGGCGTGTGATACCGTGATCGGCACCTTGCCGGTGCAGCTGGCAGCCCAGGTGTGTGCCAAGGGCGCGCGCTATCTCAATTTGTCGCTGGATCTGCCGCTATCCTGGCGCGGCAGGGAGTTGAGTGTGGAAGAATTGTTAGCTGTGAATGCGCGGCTGGAAGAGTTTGAGATAACCAAATCGAAAGAGAACTGAATATGCTGATTCATGTGGTGATTGTGTCGGAACAAGTACTTGCCAACCTCATTCCTATTTTGATGGAAAAGCCCGATGTTGTGTATTTGGTGATCTCGGAGGAAATGTCCCGTCGCAAACTGGATCAGCGCCTGAAAAAGCTGATTGAAAAAGAAAACTTGCGTGCCGTGATTATCGATCAGGCGCCAGATGTTGGTTTGTCATCCATTCACGAGTTTGCATTAGCTTTGATTGCCAGAATCCAGAATGAACATCCTGATGCGGAGTTAGTTCTGAATGCAACGGGCGGTACCAAGCTGATGTCGATCGGTTTTGTGGAGTTTTTTCGCGGGGACGCGCAGCGCATTATTTATACCGATACACGGCATGGAACGATCGAACTTCTTCCCGACCAAAATGGTAACGTTCCGCCATCAGAAGTGATGCGGGATGTGCTGGACGTGCCGCACTACATAGCCGCGCAAGGGTTACGTTATACCGGTGCAATGAGCGATCAGTGGGACACGGAGCGGGTAACGCGCCGCAAGGCGGCGGCCAAGTATTTGGCAAAACATGCGGTGAAGCTGGATTGGTTTTTTGGTGTCATGAACAAGCTTGCGAGCAACGCTCTGGATCAGCGTAGTGAGAAATTGATTGAGCCTTTGCAACGGCTTGATTATGTACCGCATTCATCCATCCCTTGGGTTAATGCCTTGCGCGAATTGCAAAAAGCGGGTGTGCTCGGCTGGGAAGACGGCAGTAAGGATGTTGGATTTATTGACGCAGAAGGAGCCAGATTTGTCTGTGGTGGCTGGCTGGAGGAATATGCGTTCCATGTGATTCATGACGAAGGTGTATTTGATGTGCGTCTGGGTGTGAACGTCGCTCCCGAACAGACTGGCAAAGATGCTCTGGATAAAGTGAAGAATGAATTTGATGTGCTTGCCTGCCAGCGCAACCAGTTGCTGTTTGTGGAATGCAAAACGCTTCGATTTGTTGAAGGTGTCAATGACAATGAACTGGCATATAAGTTGAAGAGTCTGGGCGAATCGGCACGGGGCTTGTTTGGAGAAACCTGGTTGTTGAGCGCACAACCACCTACGCCCATATTGGTCGAGCGTTGCCACCAATCCAGAATCAAGTTGATGGGGCCGACGGATATTGCGAATTTGCGCGAGTCCGTTCAGCTTTGGAAGCGTGCGAATGAATTCGCACCCACGAAACCATCCATTGCGAACAGCGGCAAATAGTAATATGAATACGAATCAATTTCCCCGCCGCATCCTGCTGGCCGTCACCGGGCTGACTCCGCAGATAGTTACGGAAACGCTGTATGCACTAGCGGTGGCGAGTGAGGAGAAATTTATTCCCACCGAGGTGCATGTGATCACCACGCTGGAAGGGGCGGACAGGGTGCGGAGATTATTGTTGGATCAGCGTTCCGGCCAGTTTCATGCGCTGTGTCGGGAATACGGCCTGACTGCGATTGCCTTCCCTGAGCGTCACATTCATGTTATTCCCGATCCAAACGGGCAGCCGATGGCGGATATACGCACACCGGAAGACAACTTGCGCGCGGCGGATTTTATCTCGCATCTGGTGCGGGATTTTTGCCTGGATGACCCGTCCGCCTTGCATGTGTCAATTGCCGGGGGGCGCAAGAGCATGGGGTTTTTCGTTGGCTATGCCTTGTCGTTGTTTGGCCGCACTCAGGATGCCTTGTCGCATGTGTTGGTGAATGACCCGTTCGAGTCACTGGCCGATTTTTATTTTCCGCCCGTGCAAGACAAGGTTTTGCTGGCGCGGGACGGAACGCCAGTGCATAGCCGTGATGCGCGCATCATGTTGGCGGAAATCCCCTTTGTTCGCCTGCGCGGTGGCGTTCCGGCATCGCTGCTGTCTGGCGATGCTTCCTTTGCAGAAACTGTCAGCGGGGTTCAGTCTGGGCTTAATTTTGTTGCCTTGAAATTTGATCTGTCAGGCAAGCAGATAGGCTGCGGAGGAACATGGCTCAAACTGCCGCCCGCCCTGTTTGCGTTTTATTTGTGGATTGCCAGGCGTTGTCAGGCTGGTTTGCCCGATGGAGGTGGCATCACCTGGCGCGATGCAGATCATGCGGATTTCCTCAAAGTATACGCGGAGGTGGTCGGGCGAAAGTCCGAACATTGGTTGGCCTGCGAAAAACTGTTGCGTAACGGGTTCGACTCCGGAGAATTTTTTGAACAGAAGGTTTCAAAAATCAACAAACAAATCAGGAAAACATTGCCACTGGATGGCTATGCGTACCTGATTGTTTCAACAGAAGAAAAGTCGTGTACAAAATATGGTCTGAGGTTAAATCCAGAGCATATTTGCCTGTGACAATTAGGCTGAAATTTGCCAGTTACTTTAGACTAGTCCATGATTTTATTAGGTTAAATTATTTTTTCAGGCGCGAAATTTCTGAAAGAAACGTTGCATTCGCACAATCAACGTGTTCCGTGCGAATCTGTCGCACCCACGAAAACCTGGAATATCTTGAGAAACCTGGAACATCTTGATACCTCGTGCGAGATTTTCTGACTGCGGATTTCAGGTTGCCTAGCCCGTCAACAGCCAGCACATCCAGACCAGTTGCATCAGCAAAATACCGGCAATAACGGTGAGCAGGGTGTTGCGCCGGCGTTGCTGAATCAACAGCATTGCCATCGCGGTTTCGATACCTGCCGCAGGGTTTTCATGCAAGCGTTGATGCAGGAGGCGCGGCAGTTGCGGTATCAGGGTGGCGTAATGCGGGGCTTCTTCGCGTAGTGCTTTGAAGAAACCGCGCCAGCCTATCTGTTCACTCATCCAGCGTTCCAGCCAGGGCTTGGCAGTTTTCCACAAATCCAGCTCAGGATCGAGCTGCAAGCCTAGTCCTTCAATGTTGAGCAAGGTTTTTTGCAATAACACCAATTGTGGCTGTATCTCGATACCAAAGCGCCGAGAAGTCTGAAACAGGCGCAGCAACACGCGCCCGAAGGACACCTCGCGTAACGGTCTGTCAAATATGGGCTCACATACAGCCCGTATGGCTGCCTCAAGTTCGTCCACACGGGTATCCGCAGGTGCCCAGCCGGATTCAATATGCACTTCGGCGACGCGTTTGTAATCGCGGCGGAAGAAAGCAATGAAATTTTGTGCGAGATAATGTTTATCGGTGTCGGTAAGTGTACCCATAATGCCAAAATCCAGCGCGATGTAACGGCCATCTGCCGCCACCTGGACATTACCCGGATGCATGTCCGCGTGAAAAAATCCATCGCGAAATACCTGGGTATAGAAAATTTCCACCCCGTTGGCGGCGAGCCTGGGGATGTCAACATTCGCCGCGCGCAACCCTTCCACCTGACTGATGGGCATACCATACATGCGCTCCATGACCATCACCTCGCTGGTGCAATAATCCCAATACATTTCAGGTACGAGCAGCAGGTTGGAACGGGCAAAATTGCGCTTGAGCAAGCTGCCGTTGGCGGCCTCGCGGGTCAAGTCCAACTCGTCTGTCAGATGTTTCTCGAATTCTTCGATTACCAGACGCGGTTTGAGGCGGCGACCATCGGCCCAAAGCCATTCCATTAAATCCGCAACAATTTTGAGCAGCGCAATATCATGGTCAATGACATGCTTGATGCCGGGGCGCAGTATTTTAATCGCCACTTCACGATTATCGTGCAGTACGGCAAAATGGACTTGAGCGACCGACGCGCTGGCGACGGGGGTTTCCTCAAAACTTTTGAAGGTTTCCAGCAAGGGTTTACCGTAAGTGGCTTCCAGCAGAGTGATGGATTGTGCGGAAGGGAACGGCGGAACCTGATCCTGCAATTTTGCCAATTCGTCAGCCAAATCGGTTGGCATCAAATCGCGTCGAGTAGAAAGCATTTGTCCGAATTTAACGAAGATTGGTCCCAAACTTTCCAGTGCCAGACGCAATCTGACGGCGCGCGGCGCGGATGTGTCACGCAGAAACAGCAGTGTTTTCAGCGGGAAATGTAGCCAGTGCCCGCGAGCATGCGCCAGCAGAAACTCGTCGAGGCCAAAACGCAATACCACGAAAATGATTTTGAATAAGCGAAAAAAGCGCATGTTGTCTATTTTTCAGGATTGGAAGTCAGGCGCTTGATGCGCTGCTCCAGTCTCGCTATGTCGTCTCGCAAGGTGTCCACTTGCTGCATGAATGTATTGATTTGTGTTGGTTTGGAGAGCAGTGGTTTTTCTTCTGTCCAGTATTCCGCAGTGGCTTGCGCCAGATTGCTTGCTGATGTGACGAGTTGGTGCTGTTTACTTTGTACGGTTTGCACGATGCGTTCCGCCGTGATGTCGCCTGTCACCCGACTTAAATCTTCAGCCACATCCCAGCGAAGATTGCGTGACAAAAAGAATATTTCAGCCAGCAAGGCCGCATCCCCTGTGCTTTGTATTGCCGCATGAGCCAACTCATCATGAGTAGCCAGACGCGGCAACAGCGAGGGAGCAATCACGCACCGAGCATCAATATTGCTTGCAGGATCGGCGCTGAGTAAAGTGCCATCTGGTAACACGGTGTAAGTAAAAGAAAACGGCGCAATAGCAAATTGCGCCGTTTTTCCGGCAAAGCGTGCCAGCCTAGGCAACGCCCAGCCGTTCTGCAGGAGCAAATGATTCAGTGCTGCGGCAGAAAAGTGGGCAAACATCTCAGCCTAATGCAGCGTGGTCTGTTGAATACCCGCCAGCAACCAGACTGACTTGTCGTCTTTCAGGTTTTTTTGCACATGCCAGATTTCATCCACCTCTTCTGGTGTACCGTTGTTTTCGCTCAACTGTCCGGTAAAACGCACACTGGCAATCGCCAAATCACCTTCGTTGGCGACTTCCAATACTTCGCCTTGAATTGAAATAACGTCCGTCTTTTGCGGTGTGGCATTGCGTTCCTGCATTTGCATGGAGATTTCGGCGAACATCTCCGGCGTGGTGTACTCACGGATGTCGTTCAAATCCTTGCGGTCATTGGCGGCCTGCAAACGGATGAACGAAGTTTTTGCGCTGCGCAAAAAGCTGTCTATCGGGAAATCTGCCGGAATATGACCAACGACCGTTGCAGGAGTAGAACTGCCGCCGACAAATGGTTGAGGTTCAGCCTGCGGCGCAGAATACGGTGCGCCTGCACCAGCATATTGCATCGCGGATTGTTGTGGTTTACGGAATTTTGCAATCAGGAACATCACCACACCCGCTGCCAGCAAGGCCATCAGAATGCCGCCCATCGCTCCGCCCATGCCACCCAAACCGCCCGCAAACAGCGTAGCCAAACCTGCGCCAATTGCCAGACCTGCCAGAGGACCTAGCCACTTGTTGCCCGGTTTTGCTGCGCCTGCACCTTGTGTGGGCGCGGCAGCAGGCGATCTTTGTGCTTGTTGGGGTGCCATTGAGCGTTGTTTGCCAAAACTGCTGCCACCACCAAAGCGCTTGGCTTCAGCTGATGCGGCAAATAAACTCAAACAAGTCAGGGCAATTGTCAGCAACATCAAAAATCTTTTCATGTGTTCCTCATTTTTAGATCAAACAAAACGGCGCGAAGTATACCACTGCTAACCCTGCCAAAAAGTTACGCAATACCATGATTTATTTATCTTCAATAAAACCTGTGGCCGGAGGCTCAGAGCGGTATTTTGCCAATAAGTTTTATTTGCTGATAAAAATAATTTAAATACTTAATAATCATAAT
>Ga0210049_1005719_pt1 | contig 10541 bp, 13 predicted proteins | sample CryGeyCG2014_300_2_FD_183964 | JGI IMG/M metagenome (GOLD analysis project Ga0210049, IMG submission 183964) | Groundwater microbial communities from aquifer - Crystal Geyser CG06_land_8/20/14_3.00 (SPAdes) (version 2) | ecosystem: Environmental > Aquatic > Deep subsurface > Groundwater | place...
AGACGCCGGATCGCTTCAGCGTCCGGTAGCTCACACAACGGACTACCGAGCGCCAAGAAAAGGAGGGTAGCCTCCATCGTGTAGCTGCCTGTGTGAGCTACCGGATGCTGAAGCGATCCGGTGTCCTTTTGTGGGGGAACTTCCAAAGGGTAGCCTCCATCGTGTAGCTGCCTGTGTGAGCTACCGGACGCTGAAGCGATCCGGTGTCCTTTTGTGGGAGAACTTCCAAAGGGTAGCCTCCATCGTGTAGCTGCCTGTGTGAGCTACCGGACGCTGAAGCGATCCGGCGTCCTTTTGTGGGGGAACTTCCAAAACGATGCACTGGATCCGGGCGTCTTCCCCTCCATCTTCGGAGTGGGTGAGGGCGCTCCTTATTTCGGCTTGTCGCGCGCCTGGTACATGTTTCATCCCAATGATGAGCTGGCTATGCAGAAGCTGAGTCCCCCCGATGAGGTGATCTGCGACATCGCCAAGTGGAAGTTCCGCAACCCGGAAGGCGGCGGAACGGCGCACTGGGTCGACTCATCTCCGGAATCCGTCCGGCGGGAGGCTGAAACGGTGAGTCGGTTGTCCACCCGCTTCCCGAACGTCGTGGGCGCGGTGCATGACGACATGCTGGGACTGATGAAACGCGAAGGCTATGCCCCCGAGCAGTACGCCTCCATTCACGCTGCCCTCAAAAGTGCCAACCCGAACCTCAAGCTCTGGGCCGTGGTCTACACGCATGAGTTGGGCCCTGAAGTATGGGAAGGCTACAAGCCGTTCATTGACACCGTGAGCCTCTGGGTGTGGGATGCGAAGAACCTCCCGAATCTCGATGAATACGTGGCGCGCTGCCGGGATATTTTCCCCGACAAGACGATCAACCTCGGCTGCTACCTGCGGGATTACCCCACCGTTGCGCCTGTCCCCATGGATCTGCTCAAGGTGCAGTGGCACAAGCTGGCGCAGTACCTCGAGGAAGGGCTGGGCGACAGCTACTCCATACTCGCGGCGGTGCTCATCGACGGTCACCAGGAGCAGGCCAACTGGATACGCGACTTTATCGCGGACCATTCGTAGGCGGAGGCGGTGGGGCCCCTGCAGGCGCCGTATCTCGACGCAAGAGGGGAGTGGAAGAAGTAAGGAACCCCACGAGCATTCTCGGCGGAAGGAACTCAATGACGAAACTGATTGACCTCTCACATCCGCTTGAAGGTGGGCAACGGGTCTTCCCTGAAGACCCGCCGATCAGCGTGGAGATTCATCATACCATCGATTCCATCGGCTACAATCTTACGAAGGTCTCCCTGTCGTCCCACCAGGGGACCCATCTGGATGCGCCCTACCATTTCTTTGACAACGGGGAGACCGTGGATCAGATAGACCTCCATCGGTTCTACGGTCCCGCCACCGTCGTGGACCTTGCGCCGGGAGGCGCTCTGGAGGCGAGAACTCCGTTGACGGCGCAGAGCTTCGAGCCGCACGCTGATCTGTTCCAGCCGGGAGCAAGAATTCTTTATCGCACCGGTTGGGATCGCATGTTCGGCAGACCGGAGTTCTTCACCGATTCTCCCACTCTGACTCTCGGCGCGGCGCGTTGGATCGCAGACAGGAAGATTGGTCTGCTGGGGATGGACACCCCCACTCCCAGCGAAGATTGGTTAGAGTGTCATCATATCCTCTTGAGGAGCGGGACGGAGATTGTGATTGTTGAGGGCTTGACGCGGCTGGAACAGTTGCCGGAAAGTTTTGTCTTCATCGGTTTCCCACTGAATCTCAAAGGGAGAGATGGATCACCCATTCGGGCAGTGGCAGTGGTCGAGGAGTGAATTGCGTGAGCCAAACTCCAATCTGGCAGCGTGTGACTGCCACAGAATTGATCGACTTTGGAGGGACACAATGAGCAAATTCAGCCCCCGGCTTTGCGGACTCATACCGTTATTGATCGCCTGTTCCGCAGCTTTCGGTCAGTCGAAGCAGTTCTTCCCCATGAATCAGGTTCCACAGTTCAACATTCTCCGGATGAAGTCGCCGCCGGAAATTGACGGGACTATCACTGGAGATGAATGGGAGACCTCTGTTCGCGTGATGGGTATGGCGACAGCGCACAGCGATTTCTTCCGTGCGCGTCCCCATGTATTCTGGGTCGCTTGGGATGAGCAGCACATTTACATCGCCGGCCGCGCGCACGTGTTGAAGGGAAGGACGATTTTCCCGGCCCTGTCCGCGCTGCGGCGCTGAACTGGGGCATCAACGAAGCCTCTGCGGTTAAGTCCGACGCAGTTATCAAGTCCCAAGGGCAAGCACTCGCCATCAAGGCATGGAAGCGCCCTGACAGCGCGCTGCTGATTGTGAAGAACACCTCGGACACAGCCCTCGACGCGTTTCTCGATGTGAACCTCTCGACGCTGGGCGTGAAGGTGACGGAGGGTGAGCTTGGGGCGCGCTACACACAGATCTTCGATCTGGAAGGAAGGGACACCAGCAACGTGCTGTGGGAGGAGATTGCAGATAAACCCCACTACTGGAACCGCGGCGCCGCTTGCTTCGACGGTTGGATCGGCAAGATCGTTCTCCTGCTCAAACCCGGCGAGACGCGGTATCTGTGCCTCGACAAGAATTGATGAATTGCCGTCTGGAAACGCCTCCTGCATTTGATGAAACTGCAGGTTGATTCCTCGCTGCGGGAAAAATGTGCTACAGTCTATCAACGGAAATAGCTATGAAACACCGCACCCTCGGCAATACCGATCTCGAGATCAGCCCGATCACTCTCGGCACCCGAACCTTCGGAGATTGCATCTCGGAGAAGGACGCGATCCGGCTGGTGCATTATGCCGTCGACCGCGGAATCAACTGTTTTGATACGGCAGATGTCTATGGGACGAACGGAAATGTCCCTGATGGCTCTGAAAGCGCGGCGGAGACCATCCTTGGGACAGCCCTCGACGGCCGTCGGGACCACATCAGAATCATCACCAAGGCCGGTCAAACGAATGGAGCGGATGCAGGGGGTGCAGGTCTGGACGAAGCACACATCAGGAGCTCCGTTGAAACAAGCCTGAGCCGACTTCGCACGGACTGCGTTGATCTCTTTCTGTTCGATACTCGGGACAGCGTAACTCCTGTGGAGAAGATTGTCGCCACCGGAGGGAAGCTGGTTGCAGAGGGTAAAGTGCGCCACTATGGTCTCTCCAACTTCACCGCGTGGCAAGTTGCGGAAACGGTGTGGGCTGCTGAGGACACCAACAACCCGCTGCCTGTTGCCGCCCAACTGAACTACAGCCTGCTGCGGCGGTCTCAGGAAATGGACCTCTTTCAAGCGTGCAAGCAGTATGGACTCGCTGTCATGTCGTACCAGACGCTTCAGGGAGGACTGCTCGCCGGGCACTACCGGAAAGACCAGCCGGCGCCGATAGGATCGCGGGCGCAGGAGAATCCCAACTGGATGCCGGACAACATGACGGACGAGTGCTGGCACGTTGTCGAGACGGTTCGCATCCTCGCGATGGAATGTCGACTGACGCCCGCCCAATTCACCTTGGCCTGGACTCTCTCCCAACCAGACGTTACCGCCGTCGCGCTTGGGGCAAGGACAGTCGAACACGTCGATGAAGCCATCACGGCGGTGGACGCTGAAATTCCCACAGATCACCTGCGGAAGATCAACCGTCTGACGGCTGGAAGAAGGCTATTGGTGTAGCTGGCTTCCGCACAGGAGACCGTGAGTGTTCGGAACCCTGCCCGCAGAATATATGTGTTACGGATACACTCGATTTGGGTAGAATGTGGATGTTATACTCATCACCGTTGAAAACACACCCTTTCAAACGTTTGAAAGGGTGTGTTTTCAACGGTGATGAGTATAGCTACTCCATTGGTCTTTGGGCAGGCTGGAGTCCACTCGCACTGCCTGCACAAGCTATCCCGTAGCGCAGCCCGCGGCAATGAACGGGGCACGGCATAACCATGGACTGAACATCGCGTATTCCGATGGTCACGTGAAGTGGCGGGACGTGATGGCATTCATTAACGACTCGACCGCATACGTGCCGTAAGATCGCGCACTCCGCTACTCCCAGCCCAGTTCCCTGAGCAGTCGCCGCACATACGCGATATCCTGTTGTGCGAAATGGTCGTGATCTCCCTGACGCGGCGATTCGAGACCGAGAGGACCGTCGTAGCCGATGTCCCGCAGCAACTCCAGGAATCGTCGGTTGTTGATGATGCCATCCGCCAGTGGACAAACAAGGAAGCCGCCCCCCACCGGCATATACACGTTCTTGAGATGGGTGTAATAGATTCTGTTCTTCAGGATGTCGATCGTCTCATCCAGCGTCTCGCCGTTTGAGTTGAGCACGATGTTCCCCATGTCGAGGTTCGCACCAATTGCGCGTGAACCGATTATGTCGATCAGTTGGTTGGTTGCCTTTGCGAGATCGTGGATGAGACAGTTGTGCGTCTCGAATCCCAGTTTGACGCCCAACTCCTCCGCAACGGTCCCAAGCTGTTGATAGCCCTCTGCAGCCCATCTCCACTGGTCTTCGGTCGCCGCGGCAGAACCGTTTTTGTGGAACTCAACGTAAGGGGTATCAGGGGCAATGACCGCCCCGGCCATCGTGTTGTAATGGGTGACGCCCATCGAGGCGGTGCGCCGCAGCAGGTCGATGGCGCTGTCCACGTGTTCCTGCCGTTCGGCCGCGTCCCGCATGGTGAGGTCGCACGGATTCGCGAAGATTACGGCGCTCAGTCCTGTACGCTTCCATTCCTTTTCCACCAATCCCAGGTAAGCTTGGCGATCCATTCCTTCCATGGAGCCTCGCAGTTCGATCCCGTCGAATCCGTGCTCCACGGCCTTGTCGAATGCCGTCGGGATATCGTACCCCGCCTCGAAGTAGTTGATGTGCATGATTAGTTTCGACATTGTCTTCTCCCCGCAATTGAGACTCTCGAGAATCTCATGTTTGCATGGAAGTTACCCAGAAGCCGCCCCTGACCCACTATCAAAGACGGGGAAGAAGTTGTGCGGCCTTGTGAAAAGTGAGTGGGATTGAGGCGCGTTATACCGGTTAAGGCAGAGAACGCCCCCATCACCATGAGTCTCGCGTAGGGGTGGTCTCCGACGTGCCCACATTCGCATGAAGTTCGTCTCTGTGGTGGGCATATCGGAGATGACCCCTACCAGAAACCACAAGGGGCGGTTGTCAGCTTAAGCGAGGGGCGCATTAGGGCAAAATTGCATTTTCGCCATAGTTCTTGCGCTGCTCGCGTTGGACGTAGCGCCGAAACACCCTCTCGAAGGTACCGTTATACTTCGCGCACCGCAGAGCGGGAATCCCGTTTCCGTTCTCCACGTACCACCACGCTGCGGACTCTGCGAGTCCGACCTGATCGTTTCAGTCGGGCTTGTCGGACTCGCAGAGTCCACGCAGATGAACTCGTGGGCCGACTCGATGGCGCCGCTTCCGAGCGGACGTTGCGTGAGTGTGGCCGCCTCCCGCCTCTCACCCCCTCACCGCCGGCTTGAGCGTCCAGCACTGCAGCCGGGCGAAGGCGACTCCGTTGTGGTCGGCGAAGTCTGGCGGGAAAGCGGGCCAGGTGCTTACCGAGGCTTCCGCTGGGGCGTACCTCGTGCAGCTCACGTTGCCCCTCGCGATCTCGAGGCGGTTGGGCAGCTCACCCGTGCGGTGGAGCGTGACCAGCGCGCGGGAGATCGTTGCCAAGAAGTCGGCGTCGAGATCGGATCGTTCCCGCGCCAGGCCTCGGCGGGGACGCGCTCGTGGAAGGCCAGGTAGTCGCCGACGTCTGCCAGCATGTGCCGGAGGACCTCGGCGATCGGCGGCTCCTCCAGGTGAGTCGTCTCTGTCGAGCGCGGCGGGCCGGAGGTCCTGAGGCAGCACGAGTTTGCCCTGCCGGAAGTTCTCGTCCCAGAACCCGCGCGTGATCCACTCGACCTCGTGGGAGGACACGCTGAGGATCCCGCCGCCTTCGGTACGGAGCCGTTGGTGGATTCCGTCGAACTCGCCGATGAGCTGCCGGTCCATTCCCTCCTCGGTCACGCGGAAGCCGAGGTGGAAGCCGTTCGGCGCGCCCCAGCCCTGCTTCAGCAGGCCCTGGTAATGGTTGGGGCAGCCCGTCAAGGCTGACGCAACTGGAGCAGGTGTAGGTGGGGATGCCCCACTTGCGCAGGACGGGGAAGGCGAACGGAGTCGCCGTGCCCTGCGCGTAGGTTGGCGCGTCGCGCCCGAAGGTCGCCCGAATGTTGCGTGGTCACCGGACGCTCTTGCTCAACTGGTTCCGGGCCAAAGGACAGCTTTCCAGCGGCGTGATAGAGGGCTTCAACTCGAACTCAGAGTCCGCCACCAAAGCAAAACTGACCTCCAGAAAATCCTTCGGGTTTCGGACCTTCAAAGCCGCTGAAACCGCGCTCTATCACACGCTTGGGCACTTACCCGAGCCCACATTTACCCACAAATTCTGCTGAGGAGCCTGGGAAAAGGTCAAGGCCGGCAAGCGGCGCATGAAGCAGGTCGCCAGCATCGACGTGCCGCAGGAAGCCTTCCTGAGCGTGCTCTCGGTGACCGACTGAGCGGCGACGCCGGACCACGCGCTGGCGCGCGCAGCCACTTCGGCGGCGTCAGCCGGCTGCCCCGGTCACCCCAAACAAGCGATCAAGCCGCGGCAACGCTTGCTCCTTCGCCAACACAGTCACCCGGTCACCCGCCTTGAGTTGCGTATCGCCGTGGGGGATAAGCAACTGCGTGTCGTGTTGGACGGACACCAGCAGACACTCCTCTGGCAGTTCCACTTTCCGGAGCGGGAGCCCGGCCACCGGCGCGTCCGGGCGCAGCGTGAAGCTCACGAACCGGGCTCCCGGTACATCCAGTCGGAGAGCGGCTGTCCTGGCCTCCTCTCCGGTCGCCGAAACCACCAACCAGGCATAGGCATGCACGACGTCGGCCCGGGTCAACACGCCCACCGGGCGGTCTGGACGTGCCGGATCGACGACGACCAGTCGCCCCACATCGTGGTCGGCGAAGAGCTGCATCGCTTCGGAGAGCGTCTGGTGCGGGTAGCAGCAGACCGGTTTCCTCGTGGCGAATTCAGCGACGGTCGTTGCCGGGCGCGACTGCTTTTTGGCCCGTTCGAGGTCGCCGATCGTCACGACGCCCGCCAACCGTCCCCGCTTGTCGACGACCGGGCTGCCGTGGTGGTGGGTGCGCTCGAAGAACTGCTCCAACTCGGCAAGGGTCGTGTGGGTCGCGACCCGGTCGAAGTCAACGGTCATGACCTCGCCCACCACGAGGTCGCCGGGCAGTTGCGCCGATCCCGCTTCCGTGCGCCGGACGGCGGGGAGCAGTCGCTCCACACTGTCGTGATAGCCGCGCAGCAGGTCGTTCCGGGTCACAATGCCCGCCAGCTTCCCGTCAGCGCCCACGACAACGACCACGTTCCCACGCTGTCGATCGACCTGGTGAAGCGCCTCCAGCATGGTCTGGTTCCGGGCAACTACCGGGAAGTCAGGACGCATAGCTTCCCCCGCCGTCCGGTCGTGTGGAAAGGCCCCCTCGTGTAGGAGCGCTAACAGCGCCTTCGCGGAAAGCAAGCCGACCGGTCGTTCCTGGCCATCCACCACGGGGTAGCAACTGTGCGGCTCCCGGCGGACGATCTCTGCCGCTTGGGAGAGAGGCAGGTCGCGGCAGATCGTCGCCACTTCCTTGGTCATCCAGCTTGAGACTGGAATGAGCTGCAGAACATCGACGGCCAACTCGCCCAGATGGGCCGGCGATTGCAGCCGAGAGAGGACCTGTTTCTCGTAGATGGAGTAGCGCCGGAGCAGGATAAACGCGATGGCACAGACGAACATGGACGGAACCAGCAGATTGTAGTTACCGGTCATCTCACTCACCATGATGAGCGTTGAGATCGGTGTGCTGGCTGCGCCGGCAAAGAACCCGACCATCCCCACAATGATGAAGGCGGCGGGTTCGGGTACCACAGTTGGCCAGAGAGCATGACACCACTCGCCAACGGCGCCTCCGAGACAGCCACCGATGACCATGGCCGGTCCAAACACGCCCCCCGACCCACCCGACCCGATGCTGAACGAGGTTGTCACGATCTTCGCCACGGCGATCAGCAGCAATAGCCCGGCGGAGGTATTGCCAGAGAAGGCGTTCTGAATCTCGCCATAGCCCAAAGCGAGGCTCTGCGGCAACAGCAGACCAATGATTCCCGCCACCAGACCGCCCAAAGCGGGCTTGAGATGCACCGGAATGGGACTTCTGCGGAACAGATTCCGGGTCCCATAGAAGCAATGAATGTAGGCATAGCCGAACACCGCGCACACCACACCCAAGGCCGTATAGGGCAGCAGTTCAGCCGGGCGAGAGAAGGTCAGTGGCGGCGTCCGGAAGAGTGGATCCCAGCCGAAGAGCGAACCAAAGATCGAGTAGGCAACGATCGAGGCAACCGTCGCCGGAATGAGCGCCTCATGCTCCAACTCCTCATTGCGGTACAGAACCTCGCCAGCGAAAAGCGCTCCGGCCAACGGCGCCCGGAAGATGGCGCCGATGCCGGCACCCATTCCGGCGCACATCAGGATTCGCCGTTCCTTGTCGGGCAGCTTGAGCAACTCACCGAGGAAAGAGCCGAAACCCGCGGCGATAAGAGCAATGGGCCCCTCCCGGCCACCCGATCCTCCCGATCCCATCGTCAGGGCCGAAGCGATGATCTTGATGACGGACACTCGCCCCCGGATTCGGCCGTGTTTCTGATGGAAGGCGTCGATGACGGTATCGGTGCCATGTCCTTCCGCTTCGGGCGCGAGCGTGAAGACCAGGAGACCACTGAGGAGACCGCCCAAGGTGACCACGAAGGGAATCAGCCAGCGGCGATAGGGCACCCCGGGATCGCCGAAGATCGCCCGTTCGCCGGCAGCATCCAACGACGTGAAGCCAGCCAACTTCCCGAGGAGAAAATAGAGTCCCGTTTGGAGCAGGTAGTAGAAAACGATCGCCCCCAACCCGGCAACCGCTCCCACCAAGAGGCTGCACAGGAACCTCCGACCGACAATGCCAAGGCGCACCGGGCTATCGACTCCCTTCGAGAAGTATTCCAAGCAATTCGCCAGCAACATCGTCAGGGGGAAGCCGGAGAGGTCGCACGACAACTGGGTAGCCGCGCCGCTGAATTGCTGCGTTGGGTTATTGTGGCCTAACCTGAGCGATTCTCGTGGTTAGGAAAAGCACCTCCTGGGGTAAAACATCCTTGCGGCGCTGTAAAAAGCGATTTCTGGCCGCGCAGGACGCATCACCCAAGAGGTGGGAAAATGATAGCAGATTCCCCCAAGGATAGCAAGGCACGAATCAACGGCGTGGGGACGACTTCGGACTGCCTGAGCGACCGGGCAGGTCTGGCGCTGTTCAGCGCGGACTCATAGAGTCCGAGAACTCCGAGTTCGCGTTGATCCAGGTGGGAGAGTTGTTGCAGCGGCAGTTCGGGTCGCTTCGGAAGAGCCGCAAAGGTCTGGGGGTGGTGGAACTGTTTAAGCAGCTCTTTTGCTGGTTCGCCGACGGCACCAGCTTTCACCTGACGCACTTCGACGAGCTCGCCGGCGACCCTGGGTACGCCGCCCTCCTCGAGACCCCGGTTTCCAAGATGGCGTCTTCTCACGGGGTGAAGCTGTTCTTCGGGGCGTTTACGTTTGTGTAGTTTGGCAAATTTTGCCCTGAGAACCGATATGACCGACCTCTCCGGGCGCGCAAAAATGAAGCAGGGATAAGAGAGAATTCTCACACTGCCTTGATGCGCGCTGCTGGCATCGGTACGCACGCATCTGCCGGTTACGCCCGGCGACCGGACGCGGCGGATGGGTCAAAGGCGTCAGCTTTGAGCCTGAGGCAGGAAGCGATGCAGCACCGCTTCCGCATCTCCCGTCTCGAGGGCTAAGGTGACAATCTCCCGCAGGAGGGTTCCATAATGCTCAGCGCGATGCAGCCGGATCACGTCGGCCAGGCTGCCCCTCCCGGGCAATTGCACGTGACGCGCTTGCAGGTAGGCCAAAACCAGAAAGACAACGCGGACTCTGTGAGTCCGAAGCGATGTACTTCTCGATCCCCTCGTGGGAGCGAGTACGAAAGTCTCCCAATCCGAGTCGATCTTTGAGGTACAAGTTGTCGACTTCCACCGGCCAGCGATACACGTACCGGGTCAATGCGGACTCTGTGAGTCCGAGCTTCCTGCTCGTGGAGGCTGAGATCCGTAGAGAGAAAGCAACCCGGAGACTTGTCCAGGTTGTGCCTTTTGCTGATCACAATACGCACTTCGTCGGCAAAATCCTCCAACCTGCCTTGCAGACAACGGGTCAGGTAGGTCTGCGACGAAGTGGCGGAGGTAACCGTTACGCGGGTATACCTCTCGTTCCTTAGTCCTACCATAGGAATTTATGACGCGTTTTTGAGTGACAAAAGCGGTTGAAAGCCCTATTCTACAAGTGTTTCAGGCTGAGATTTCTTTCCGACGAGTTGGCGTTATGAGCACGATCGCTGCGATTTTTC
>Ga0210049_1005720_pt1 | contig 10541 bp, 3 predicted proteins | sample CryGeyCG2014_300_2_FD_183964 | JGI IMG/M metagenome (GOLD analysis project Ga0210049, IMG submission 183964) | Groundwater microbial communities from aquifer - Crystal Geyser CG06_land_8/20/14_3.00 (SPAdes) (version 2) | ecosystem: Environmental > Aquatic > Deep subsurface > Groundwater | place...
AAACTCTTTCAATGACATCTATATTGTGGTAATGTGCCCAAGGTTTAAATCGTACTATGTAGTATGGAAACGAGGAGCGTCCAGAATACCGTATATCAGCGGTGGGTCGGTTTAAATCGTACTATGTAGTATGGAAACAACCATATATCGATATAGTTCGTGTCCGTGAATGCGCCGGTTTAAATCGTACTATGTAGTATGGAAACCCCACACCTTTATGGTGAATTTTGGCATTTTATATTGTTTAAATCGTACTATGTAGTATGGAAACTTTTTTTCCATTTCTATGTCCCTTTCATCCGCTTCTGTTTAAATCGTACTATGTAGTATGGAAACTTCTATGGAGATAAATGAAAAGAAAAATGTGAGAGAAGTTTAAATCGTACTATGTAGTATGGAAACCCTTTCACCGAAAAAAGAAGAATTGTCGTGAGATTGGTTTAAATCGTACTATGTAGTATGGAAACTGTTTCGGCCGAGGTGAGGTAGGCAGAGACCACAGTCCGTTTAAATCGTACTATGTAGTATGGAAACTCCTTACACCCGTTAATAGAACATAATTCTTCTGTATTGTTTAAATCGTACTATGTAGTATGGAAACCATTTATGACCACACAATATTTTCAACAATGAAATATGTTTAAATCGTACTATGTAGTATGGAAACTTTGCGGATGTTTTTGAAGGCATAACCAAATGTCCAGGTTTAAATCGTACTATGTAGTATGGAAACTACTTCAAAACCCCGCAATAATTGGCACACTAGCGGGGTTTAAATCGTACTATGTAGTATGGAAACATAAATATAATAAAAATAAAATAAAACAGGATGAAAAGTTTAAATCGTACTATGTAGTATGGAAACTAGACATCGGCGAAAAAAAATATAAATACATAGACACGTTTAAATCGTACTATGTAGTATGGAAACTACTACCGCATCCGCACTATGCTGCTTCGCGACCTTCGGTTTAAACCGTACTATGTAGTATGGAAACGATGAAAACAATTCCTTGCGGAATGTCAGCGCACTCGTTTAAATCGTACTATGTAGTATGGAAACTTTGATCATGCCCACAGCATCCATTTTTTGTTATTTAGTTTAAATCGTACTATGTAGTATGGAAACGAAATAGTAAGAGTAATATGCATAAGGTCATGCCCCGTTTAAATCGTACTATGTAGTATGGAAACTTTCATATATTTCCTCTCTTTTATGCATATTTTCTGGTTTAAATCGTACTATGTAGTATGGAAACTCCTATTTATACGCCTTCTGACCATTTTATTATTTGTTTAAATCGTACTATGTAGTATGGAAACTTTCTCGGTATTTTCTATACCATTTAACCACCGTTCTGTTTAAATCGTACTATGTAGTATGGAAACTTTTTTCGTATGTGATGAAGTATGTCGTTAAGGAGTGTTTAAATCGTACTATGTAGTATGGAAACTTGATACAGAGGACAAGTTACTTTTTTTTTAGAAAAAGTTTAAATCGTACTATGTAGTATGGAAACAAATGCTGAATAAAATCAGTAAAACTATTTTTTAGCGTTTAAATCGTACTATGTAGTATGGAAACCCGCGTGTTTTGAAATGAAATGAAATGAAATAGAGGAGTTTAAATCGTACTATGTAGTATGGAAACTGTTTTCAGACACCAAAGCTTTCCTCCGTGCATATGAGTTTAAATCGTACTATGTAGTATGGAAACTCTGGCTCCGTCCACCCCTGAAAACAATCTCTCACACGTTTAAATCGTACTATGTAGTATGGAAACTCGGAGGTTGTCCATTTGCCACGTTTTTGAATATCCCGTTTAAATCGTACTATGTAGTATGGAAACGAGGCAGCGATAGAAAAAGCAGCAAAAAAATCAGGTTTAAATCGTACTATGTAGTATGGAAACTTAATATAATATAATATAATATATAATATCAAAAATAGTTTAAATCGTACTATGTAGTATGGAAACCCGTTGACAGAAACGGAAAACAACGCAAAAGAATAGTTTAAATCGTACTATGTAGTATGGAAACTTGTGTATGTTATCCCTTCTTTTGTGTTTCCGTCAAAGTTTAAATCGTACTATGTAGTATGGAAACGATATATTCCCAGGTCAGGAGCGGAACGCGGGTCTGTTTAAATCGTACTATGTAGTATGGAAACATAGTATCTTAATGATATCTTAATAAAATGTTTAATTTGTTTAAATCGTACTATGTAGTATGGAAACCAGAAAGAGGTAAAACGCAACGGAAAAATAGTGTTGGTTTAAATCGTACTATGTAGTATGGAAACTATATTAGACTTTATATATTATAAGCTTTCCATTATTGTTTAAATCGTACTATGTAGTATGGAAACGAAGGTATGCAACAGGCGGAAGCCAGGCAAAAAATAGTTTAAATCGTACTATGTAGTATGGAAACCGGCTACAACATTTCCGACTACGACCCTGCTTCTCGTTTAAATCGTACTATGTAGTATGGAAACCCTCGTAGGTTTTCACGCCATGTTCCTACCGCCTGAGTTTAAATCGTACTATGTAGTATGGAAACTATTCTTTGATATAATCTGTGTTTGCCGTGTGCGAAAGTTTAAATCGTACTATGTAGTATGGAAACGGTCGTGATCTGACACATTACGCACCCATATATTGCGTTTAAATCGTACTATGTAGTATGGAAACTTATTTACAGTTGTTTCTTTTTGAAAAGGAATATAGTTTAAATCGTACTATGTAGTATGGAAACCGAGCAATAATATTAATAACTTAATGTCTTACTTAGTTTAAATCGTACTATGTAGTATGGAAACTTGAAACTGTCACTGCTTATTTTGTCTCGATATTTCCCGTTTAAATCGTACTATGTAGTATGGAAACTTTCCGCAAGAATTTTTTGAACATCAACATCGTCTTGGTTTAAATCGTACTATGTAGTATGGAAACTCAACTCTTTCAGCTGTTGTTGAATTATGCATTCTGAGGTTTAAATCGTACTATGTAGTATGGAAACAATCAGATTTTGAAAACATTATTTCCGAATTCATAAGGTTTAAATCGTACTATGTAGTATGGAAACAATAAGGATAACTACTCACTTTCTCAAAATACACTTTCGTTTAAATCGTACTATGTAGTATGGAAACAAATTTAAATAATCAATAAACAATGGAAAAGAAAAAAGGTTTAAATCGTACTATGTAGTATGGAAACCAGGTGATACAAACGACTTATCACTCGCCTCATCGAAGTTTAAATCGTACTATGTAGTATGGAAACAAACTCCCCGCACATATTCCCTCTTTTGTCTGTATTGTTTAAATCGTACTATGTAGTATGGAAACTTCCCAGCCAATACCAGCAGTGTGCGTATAGTTTGGTTTAAATCGTACTATGTAGTATGGAAACACAGGAAGTATATAATTAATGGTATAACTAAATAAGGGTTTAAATCGTACTATGTAGTATGGAAACTACACCTACACTTTTTTCGTCGCATATGGTTTGTTCGTTTAAATCGTACTATGTAGTATGGAAACTAGTTGGCGTCGGATACCTTCCGAAAAAAACGATATCGTTTAAATCGTACTATGTAGTATGGAAACTTTCCCGCTATGCACTCGACGGACCAGCTAGATATTTGTTTAAATCGTACTATGTAGTATGGAAACTTGCAGCGTCGACCAGTGCAAATGTGAAGAAAATAGTGTTTAAATCGTACTATGTAGTATGGAAACTACACCTACCGTTTTCTCATAACACATATCTTCCTCGTTTAAATCGTACTATGTAGTATGGAAACCTTTTGAAATTCTATTTTTGATGTTCTCGATATCGAGTTTAAATCGTACTATGTAGTATGGAAACCAACACCTCTGATGATATCACAAGGGTCATCAATACTGTTTAAATCGTACTATGTAGTATGGAAACCATCATAATTTTTCCTGTATGAAGCGGGGAAAAATTAAGTTTAAATCGTACTATGTAGTATGGAAACAATATGACCATGAACAAATCAGATATCTTTGTGCTTTGTTTAAATCGTACTATGTAGTATGGAAACTACTACATATATTACATATAAAATTCCGTTGGGAATGTTTAAATCGTACTATGTAGTATGGAAACGCATATACACTTGATTGCGGTCGGCATAGGATACCTGTTTAAATCGTACTATGTAGTATGGAAACTTTTCTTCGTCGAGCGGTTCAAAATATATTTTTTGAGTTTAAATCGTACTATGTAGTATGGAAACATAGTCGACCCACCAGTATCTGATGATGCTGGCGATAGTTTAAATCGTACTATGTAGTATGGAAACTCGTCAGCCTTGTTGTAATATTCCACCCAATCTTTTCCGTTTAAATCGTACTATGTAGTATGGAAACCCTCCGAGAGGCGCCCGAGTATCGAATATCTGCTGTGTTTAAATCGTACTATGTAGTATGGAAACCCCTGTTGGGAGCGTATAGGTGGTAGCGTCTGATGGGTTTAAATCGTACTATGTAGTATGGAAACCGATTTTTTCCGACAGCAGTTGGGAAAGGCGCTGAGAGTTTAAATCGTACTATGTAGTATGGAAACCTCTATACCGCAAGTGATGTGGTAGGTGCAAATGCAGGTTTAAATCGTACTATGTAGTATGGAAACTTCTTGGTAGTGGTTTTTTTGTTTTCAGTTTATTAGAGGTTTAAATCGTACTATGTAGTATGGAAACTCTGAAAGAGGCACCAGAGTATCAAATATCGGCCGTGGGTTTAAATCGTACTATGTAGTATGGAAACAATAAGGAACGATGTTTGATATAATATTTGTGTCGGGGTTTAAATCGTACTATGTAGTATGGAAACCACTATGCTGTGTTCCGATACTATGAAGACGACGGAGTTTAAATCGTACTATGTAGTATGGAAACCGGAATAATTCGGCCGGCATGAAAAATGAGGAGGAGGTTTAAATCGTACTATGTAGTATGGAAACTCTTCAGGAGGCACCTGAGTATCAAATATCTGCTGTGGTTTAAATCGTACTATGTAGTATGGAAACGTAATCTAATTTATATATATCTTTATAATAAATATAGTTTAAATCGTACTATGTAGTATGGAAACTTCTGAGCGAAGTGAAAACCGCGTGTGATGAATTACGTTTAAATCGTACTATGTAGTATGGAAACTGTATTTCATTTTGTGTTATGTTTAGATTTATATTTTGTTTAAATCGTACTATGTAGTATGGAAACCTTTTCTGACCAGTGCTTTTCGTGCTACTTTTTTTAGGTTTAAATCGTACTATGTAGTATGGAAACATAATGCGCCTACCCCTGCTATTATTGCTTTTTCATGTTTAAATCGTACTATGTAGTATGGAAACTGAGGCAGCTGCGAGCATGCTCGCACCGTTGACCAGGTTTAAATCGTACTATGTAGTATGGAAACTCCAATCATATATTACTACTGAAAAAGAAAAAATTGGTTTAAATCGTACTATGTAGTATGGAAACCCCGATGGAAGTGTATAGGTGGTAGCGTCTGACGGAAGGTTTAAATCGTACTATGTAGTATGGAAACTATCCCCAGTGGAATTTTATGATTAATAATAATGTTAGTTTAAATCGTACTATGTAGTATGGAAACTTTTTTTCCACTTTGCGGATAACAAAGATATAGTTTGTTTAAATCGTACTATGTAGTATGGAAACTCACTTCGCCTGTCATATTTTCACGCCACACACCCACGTTTAAATCGTACTATGTAGTATGGAAACAAAATAACCATAAGCAAATCAGATATCTTTGTGCTCCCGTTTAAATCGTACTATGTAGTATGGAAACTGTTATTATTATTATAGGGGGGAGAACATAGCAACTCGTTTAAATCGTACTATGTAGTATGGAAACTCTCGTCCCATTGTTCATTATCTTTTTTCTTTTCTTCGTTTAAATCGTACTATGTAGTATGGAAACCCAATTATTTTTGGATTTTTGGCCACAAAGCGGGCAAGTTTAAATCGTACTATGTAGTATGGAAACCCGCATATATCTGACACTTCTGGTTCTCCCGAAGAGTTTAAATCGTACTATGTAGTATGGAAACGAATGCCAAATATCCGCCATAGGAGGATGGTGTGAAAGTTTAAATCGTACTATGTAGTATGGAAACACGAACACATAACTGCCCTAAAATTGCCCCTAAATCAGGTTTAAATCGTACTATGTAGTATGGAAACCACTAAAAACGAGTAAGAGCAAATCAGATATCTTTGGTTTAAATCGTACTATGTAGTATGGAAACTTTTTTGCGATATATTTGAAATGGATATACTGGGAGGTTTAAATCGTACTATGTAGTATGGAAACTATATTATATATTACATAATATATATTAATAGTAGAGTTTAAATCGTACTATGTAGTATGGAAACGATATCAATTGGGATAGGCGTTGCGACAAAGTATATGGTTTAAATCGTACTATGTAGTATGGAAACTTCCGTCATCGTCGTAATATCGAAATACAGCATAGTGGTTTAAATCGTACTATGTAGTATGGAAACCCACAGCCTTCTTTCGGGCGTAATACTGTTCCATTTCGTTTAAATCGTACTATGTAGTATGGAAACAACTATGCTGTGAGCGTAATAACACAAACGCAAATAAGTTTAAATCGTACTATGTAGTATGGAAACAATCATACAAATGAGAATATGGTAAATGATAATATTGTTTAAATCGTACTATGTAGTATGGAAACTTGCAAATAATTCATATACTCCATTATTCGTATGGTGTTTAAATCGTACTATGTAGTATGGAAACTTATATTTCATTTCATTATGTTTTATATCCGTATCCGTTTAAATCGTACTATGTAGTATGGAAACTTTTTTCTTTTCCATTGTTGCTTTGTTTATTTTAAAGTTTAAATCGTACTATGTAGTATGGAAACCTCTACGGATATTTCTATATACCATACGAATAATGGAGTTTAAATCGTACTATGTAGTATGGAAACCAAAATATATGTGGTTTTCGAGAATGAATCTGTTGAGTTTAAATCGTACTATGTAGTATGGAAACCCAAATATTATTCCATATTTAGTTGTAATAATAATTAGTTTAAATCGTACTATGTAGTATGGAAACTTTTTTGCACAGCAAACCCCTTATGGCGATCGGGGCAGTTTAAATCGTACTATGTAGTATGGAAACCCTATGTTGTTCATTGTTTTTTCTATGTTTAGATTTAGTTTAAATCGTACTATGTAGTATGGAAACTATATCCAACGGAATTTTATGAGTAATATTAGAGTAGTTTAAATCGTACTATGTAGTATGGAAACCCATTATTGGAATTATCCGACCCGCATGAAAAATGAGGTTTAAATCGTACTATGTAGTATGGAAACTAATTTTATGTATATCTAAGTCATCTTCTTTTTTCTGTTTAAATCGTACTATGTAGTATGGAAACGCCTCAACTTCTTCACAGTTGAGGCTTTCACATTATGTTTAAATCGTACTATGTAGTATGGAAACTTCTGTCATCGTCGTAATATCGAAATACAGCATAGTGTTTAAATCGTACTATGTAGTATGGAAACCTGGTGTAGTTCCGCCATAACGAAGCCCAGCACTTCCGTTTAAATCGTACTATGTAGTATGGAAACTGTTTATTATTATTATTATGGGGGGAGAACATAGCAAGTTTAAATCGTACTATGTAGTATGGAAACCACAACACCTCGGCTTTTTGACCTCCACCCAGACACGTTTAAATCGTACTATGTAGTATGGAAACTATATATTTTGTAGGGTGTTGCTGCCATTTTATTTTGTTTAAATCGTACTATGTAGTATGGAAACGTGTGCCGACTATTGCTGGATTTTGAAGGATATTCGAGTTTAAATCGTACTATGTAGTATGGAAACTTGCTTCGTGGGAAAGGATGGCAGAGGATATCGCTTCGTTTAAATCGTACTATGTAGTATGGAAACTCACTTCACCAGCAGTATTTTCACGCCATACTCCTAGTTTAAATCGTACTATGTAGTATGGAAACGGAGCGAGTGTGGGCGCAGTCCCCGCGCAGGAAAAAAAGTTTAAATCGTACTATGTAGTATGGAAACTTGGACACGGTATCAAATATACATCACTAACGCTGAGGTTTAAATCGTACTATGTAGTATGGAAACCCTGCGAGAGGCGCCCGAGTATCGAATATCCGCCGTGTTTAAATCGTACTATGTAGTATGGAAACATAAAAAACCCAAAAATAATCGGCGGCACTATATCCGTTTAAATCGTACTATGTAGTATGGAAACCCTTTCTGGCCAGTGCTTTTCGTGCTACTTTTTTTTGTTTAAATCGTACTATGTAGTATGGAAACTTTCCTCTTCTTCTACTTCTTTTTTTTCTTGTGCAGGTTTAAATCGTACTATGTAGTATGGAAACTTTCTCCTTTCTCTACTTCTTTTTTTTCGTGTGTGAGGTTTAAATCGTACTATGTAGTATGGAAACAAATCAAAAAATACAGTGGATGAAAAAGAAATGATAGGTTTAAATCGTACTATGTAGTATGGAAACTAGGATGGGCTCCGCTCGACGAAGAGACACGCAACAGTTTAAATCGTACTATGTAGTATGGAAACATATTTTTAATATCAGTTATCTGCATTATAATAATAAGTTTAAATCGTACTATGTAGTATGGAAACTTAGTTTTTGCCCCGATGCTGCATTTTTGATGGCGCGTTTAAATCGTACTATGTAGTATGGAAACTCGCTTCACCCTTATACTTGTCGAGAAGCCGTTGATACGTTTAAATCGTACTATGTAGTATGGAAACCACATAACTCTCACAATTTCTCATACGAGAAACACAGGTTTAAATCGTACTATGTAGTATGGAAACTTATTTTTGGGTTTTTTTTAAAAACATCTTGTATGCGTTTAAATCGTACTATGTAGTATGGAAACCGACATCTTTCAACAGGTATATTTCTTTATCACCTGGTTTAAATCGTACTATGTAGTATGGAAACTCATTTTTTGCCCCGATGCTGCATTTTTGATGGCGCGTTTAAATCGTACTATGTAGTATGGAAACTAATATATCACAGACACCTTCCACCTACGGTGATTAGTTTAAATCGTACTATGTAGTATGGAAACCATAAAGGTAAAACTCCTCATCCCACCCTGAAAAGAGTTTAAATCGTACTATGTAGTATGGAAACAACAAAGACAATATATAGAATTATGTCCTATTGGGAGGTTTAAATCGTACTATGTAGTATGGAAACAATAAGGAAGAATATTTGACACAATATTTGTGTCGGGGTTTAAATCGTACTATGTAGTATGGAAACTTTCAACTATTTTTTCGGAAATCAATCGGGAAAGGTGGTTTAAATCGTACTATGTAGTATGGAAACCTACTACTACTACTATTAATAATAATAACATAATAACGTTTAAATCGTACTATGTAGTATGGAAACGTAGGTGAAACAAATTCGATGGAATATTACAATATAGTTTAAATCGTACTATGTAGTATGGAAACATTTTTTGCCCTTTTTTTCTTTCTCCTGTGTCATTTTGTTTAAATCGTACTATGTAGTATGGAAACAGTGTAACTATAGGGTAGATATAATTCAAAAGCAGCCGGTTTAAATCGTACTATGTAGTATGGAAACCCTATTATTTTGGGATTTTTCAATATGAACCTTGACAGTTTAAATCGTACTATGTAGTATGGAAACCTCACTTTCTGAAAATACAGTTTCTCCCTCAAGCAGTTTAAATCGTACTATGTAGTATGGAAACTTGTTCTGTGCCTTCACTTATTTCTGCGTCTACATGTTTAAATCGTACTATGTAGTATGGAAACAACATAAAAAATAATGGAAAAAAAAACAACAATCGTGGTTTAAATCGTACTATGTAGTATGGAAACCTTTTTGAGAACCTAAGCGTAACAGGAAAATATATAACGTTTAAATCGTACTATGTAGTATGGAAACAAAATAATAAAATGGCTCTTCCACTCCTCCTCATTTTTGTTTAAATCGTACTATGTAGTATGGAAACTTGGGACAGGTATCAAATATGCCGTCGTAACGATGAGGTTTAAATCGTACTATGTAGTATGGAAACTTTATATATCCAATATTCATGTTGATTTTGTCAAAATAGTTTAAATCGTACTATGTAGTATGGAAACGTGCCGATAGGCACTGCGCTTTTCAGGTTCGTAATAAAGTTTAAATCGTACTATGTAGTATGGAAACCTTATGAGGTTACAACGGCGAACGACGGGCGATATCGTTTAAATCGTACTATGTAGTATGGAAACATAGTATCCTAATAGTTCCACATAGACACCACATTAAAGTTTAAATCGTACTATGTAGTATGGAAACACGATAGTCAAAAAATTCCTGTCTTTTCTTTGATTTGTTCAAATCACACCATTTTAAATATCCCTAAAAGTTATAAACAATAGCAAAGTTATACAG
>Ga0210049_1005722_pt1 | contig 10540 bp, 9 predicted proteins | sample CryGeyCG2014_300_2_FD_183964 | JGI IMG/M metagenome (GOLD analysis project Ga0210049, IMG submission 183964) | Groundwater microbial communities from aquifer - Crystal Geyser CG06_land_8/20/14_3.00 (SPAdes) (version 2) | ecosystem: Environmental > Aquatic > Deep subsurface > Groundwater | place...
TTTTGGTTTTGGATGCGTAGTGTAGCGGGGAGGCGTTGATGTCCCGATTCCGGTCGGGACGGAGCCGACAATGAAACACCCGTCTTTTAGAATCTTAGTTCTAACTCCGCTTTTAGCGGAAAACAGTGTCTGGTGGGCAGTTTAAGTGGGGCACTTGCCTTAATTTATGGGGCCTCTAAAGAGCAATCTTTAGAGCAAACTCGACTAATATGCTGGGACACCCGAGTATCTAAAAGTACTTAATCTTGATAGAATTAAGTAATAATCTTTTAGTGCGGATAATCAGCAGGGAAATTGCTTATCGAGTTTCCGCGAAGCGGAAACAAAGATGAAGAAGAGATTTATCTCTTCGACTTTAAAAGCGATACCCTCAACGACTGCACGTCGAGTCCCCGTGAGATAATTTTATATCTCACGGGGCAGTGATACAGTCTGAACTTTAGGGCGACCTAAAGAGTTGGTAATACCAATATCGTGCCTATTGGCTAACCCAACAATTATGTTGATAAAAATCAGCGTAAATCAGCGGCCGGCTCCAAATCAGCCGCCAATCAGCGGAAATCAGCGTAATTTAACAAAATTGCCTAAAGAGTAATGGAGGCGTTTAAAGGTCGGCTACTTCCGGATGGAAATCGGAAGCGTCGGGTAAAGCCACAAGCCGGCTTTACAGTGAGACAGATAAGTCGAACTGTTGGGAAACCAGAACTTAGTGAACCGACCGTGGTTAGTAGAACCGCGGAAGATCATCAGCCAAAAGTTACCCCGGGGATTGACTCTGAAAAAAGAGTTTGTTGTCCAACCTACCTGTAAGGGTAGGAATGTACGGCTTATAACGGTAGATCGAGAGTTGGTCTTCCTAAAATTTAGGTTTTGAACTCTCGCAATACCGTGGGAAGTCAGAAGGAGTTTGTTTTAATTTATGATTTCTTTATCCAAAAAGCAAAAATCGATTCTTTTTGGGATAATCCTAGGAGATGGATATTTGCAGAAAACTGGCAAGAAAAACGCAAGATTGCGTTTAGAGCATGGAGGAAATCAAAAAGAATATCTCTTATGGAAAGTAGAGAAACTTGGGAGATTCTTTCAGGGTAAACCAAAATACTTAGAGAGAATTCACCCAATTTCAAGGAGAAAATACAGTTATTGGCGTCATCAATCTCAATCTACGCCATATCTCGGAAAACTTAGAAATATATTCTATCCAGATGGCAAAAAGAAAATTCCAGAAGATTTGGAGGAATATTTGACACCAGTTACATTAGCAGTTTGGTATATGGATGACGGATATTATTACTTGAGAGATCGATGTAGTTATCTTTATTTGGGAAACGTCAACCAAAAAGAAGCTGAAACTGTAGCTCAAACTTTGTTGGAAAAATTCGATATCACGACTCGAGTGAAATCAAAAAAGAAAGGATACGCGATTTATTTCTCTCCTAAAGAAACACAAAAATTAAAAAATCTCATCAAAAGTCATATTCTTCATCAATTTAACTATAAACTTCCTTCTTGACCCCGTAACGACTTGTCCCGTTTGGGACGGAGTAAGGGTTAAACCTTGCTAATACGCCGTCCCCGCCAAGGTTGACTCAAAGAAGCTTCGCTTCTTTTCGACCTTCGTCCCGCTCTGCGGGACTCGGTGGGTGAAGATATAGTCTATGCTTCAATAAATTCAGCATGAACAGGCTAGTAGGGCCCGCGAGTCCACATCAACGGCCCTGTTCGGCACCTTAACATATCGGGGTGCTGCAGTAGTAATACTGCATTCCGTTTAAAACGGAACGAAAAAACTGACTTATAACGGTGGAATCCATATGTTAAAATATATATATGGACAATACCGTGGGAAGTTTAACCCAATACCAAAAATCACTAATTATTGGGACAATGTTGGGTGATGGATATTTACGTATAATTCCGGGAAGAAGGAATGCCTTTCTAGAGATAAATCACTCTTTTTCTCAAAAACAATATACTGATTGGAAATTTGGGAAATTACAAAATATTTGTATTTCCAAACCGAAAACAAGAAAAGGCAATGGAAACAGAATCGCATATCGATTTTATACAAAACAATATCCAGAACTCACCGAGTTTTATAACAAATTTTATAAAAACGGTTATAAAATTGTTCCTGATGATTTAAAACTTGATGCTATTGCATTAAGCGTGTGGTTTATGGACGATGGAAGTAGATGCGGAAATTCAAATTTTTATCTTAATACTCAACAATTTAACAAAGATCACCAAATAAAATTGTTGAATTATTTAGAAAAGATTGGTTTAAGGGCAAACTTAAATAAAGATAAAAATTATTACCGCATAAGATTTTTTACTTCTTCAATTAATAAATTAAAGGAGTTATTAAGAGAAAATTTAATTCCTTCAATGTATTATAAAATTGGGTTATAACCCCGTAGAGACTTGACTTTAATAGTCAGAGTCCCTCAAATATCGAGCTCCGCGAAGCGGAGCGAAGATGAAGATGAAGGGAAACCCCGAAGGGGCAAACTTCATCGACCTTATTGAGGGGCTAACACGTCAGCTCTCGCAAAATGCGAGATGAAGATATAGTCCGATCCTCCAAGTAATTGGAGAAAAATACCGACATGGCGATGTCGGCTAAGAAGATTGGCCGCTGGCGCTGTAAAGCGCCTGACAAAATTCAGCTAATAACGGTGAAACCCATTATTTATCGAAGATGTGAAATGAATCGAAGATTCATTGAACTTTATGATAAAATAAGGTAATGGGTAATACCGTGGGAAGTCAAAGAAATTTAACTTCGAAACAAAAAGAGGTATTAATAGGTACTCTGTTGGGCGATGGAATATTAGAGTTGAATGAAAGATATCCCCGTTTAAGGATTGATCATAGCGTAAAACAGAAAGAGTATGTCGAGTGGAAGTATAGGATATTCCGCAATTTAATTACTGGTGGAATTAAACAATTCTCTCAAAAGTTAGATTGGAGAACGAAAAAGCGATACAGTCATTGTAGATTTAATACGATTAGTACTCCTTTACTGAGCGAATTTTATGAAATGTTTTACGATGGCAGAAGGAAGCAAACGCCTAAGAATATCGATGAGATTTTAAAGAAACCATTATCCTTAGCAGTTTGGTTTATGGATGATGGATATAAAAGAAATGATTGTAATGCCCTAAGGATAAATACTGATTGTTTTGATTCTAAAGAGCAAGAACTATTACAGAAATGTTTGAAGATAAATTTCGGGATAGAAACTAAATTGCATCGGAAAGGTAAATACTGGAATATTTATATTCCTAATTCGCAAGTAAAAAAGTTTTGCAATATAGTAAAATCATTTATTATTCCCGAAATGAAATACAAGATTTCTTTGACCCCGTAACGACTGAGGCTTTAATGCCAAGATGGAGGGTACCTGATAATTAGGAATTTAAACCTCCATAATACGCTGACTCCTATTAAGTAAAAATTCAATAGGAAGATGATATAGTCTGTACTTCAAGTAATTGAAGATTAATATGCATCTCATCCTGGTGGTGGAGAAGCTACCAAGGGTTTGGCTGTTCGCCAATTAAAGAGGTACGTGAGCTGGGTTCAAACCGTCAACCAAAGCTTGTTGCTGTTAGCAAGCTAGGCGGCCTGTGATAGTAATATCACAGTGAATAAATCGACTAATATCGGTGAAATCCTTGTATGACAACCTGTCGTATACTGGGACAATACCGAGGCAAACCTGATTAAAACAGGTGAGCCGTAGAGACTTTCTGCCATAGAGGCGGAGGATGGAGGCTTAACCTTCCATAATATGTCGATCTCCCGCAAAAGCGGGATGGTGATATAGTCCATACACTTAGTAATAGGTGATAATTATGCGTGAGACAGGTTGGTCCCTATCTACCGCAGGCGTTGAGTCTTGAGGGGGGTTGCTCGTAGTAAGAAATTGCTACTTTATGGAGCAATCCATAATGACAACCCAACTAATAACGGTGAAACCTTCATTGACCGAGCCTTCAATTCGTGGAGGTGAGGTTGGAGAAGAGGATAAAATTCTCTTCGACATTTATTCGGTTGCAGTGGTCATAAAATTTGTTAGTCCTCAAATTTTATGATACAATCTTCGTTGTGACTCGGATACTTGAGGACCGTATAAATAATAAGGCAATACCGTGGGAAGACAAATAAAGCTAAAACAAATTGACTTTGCCTATATAGCTGGATTTTTAGATGGAGACGGAAGTATTATGTTTCAGATTAAGAAAAGAAAAGATACTTTACGAGGAAAGCGTTTAATGTTTACTATCTGCTTTTATCAAGACACAAGACACGAAAAACCACTCTTTTGGATAAAAAATCGGTTAGGCATTGGATATATTTCAAGGCGTAACGATGGAATCACAGAGTTGAGAGTTAATGGACATAAACAGGTGCAAAAAATTTTGCAAAGTTTATATCCCTATCTCCGATTTAAAAAAGAGCAAGTTAGATATCTCTTTCGTGCCATTAATATCTTGAACAAAAGAAAAATTGATAAATTAACCAAAAAAGAAAAAAAAGAGATAGTAAACGCTCTTATTGCTGCAAGAAAACAAACATATCAGTCAGGGAAGAAAAACCCTAAAAAATTAAAAGCTGATTTGAAAGTAATTATGGCGCTTTAATTTGTCCCCGTAACGACTTTATCCCGCTTTCTGAAAGAACGGGATAGGATGGTAGGAATTAAACAAGCTACCATAACATGTTGGCCCGAGCACATAAAGTGTTGTGTGCTCGGTGAAGATATAGTCTAAGCTTATAGAAATATAAGATAAACTTGACGAGAGGACCCGAGTGAACTGACCTCTGGTGTACCAGCTGTTCCGCCCGGAGCATTGCTGGGTAGCTAAGTCGGGAACTGATAAGTGCTGAAAGCATATAAGCGCGAAGCAGGCCCCAAGATTAGGACTCTTTAAGATTTCCCGCAGACTACGGGATTGATAGGCTGTAGGTGGAAGCCCAGTAATGGGTTAAGCCGAGCAGTACTAATAAATCGACAAGCAATATCTTGGCTAGTGATTAATGACTAAGATTCCGCATAGCTATTTAAATACAAAGGTGGGGACTATACTGAGGGTGTCCCACTCCTTTCCATACCGAACAGGATAGTGAAATCCCTCAAGGCCGATGATAGTGATTCTATCGCGAAAGTAGGTAGTCCCCACCTTTGTATTTTACTCTTAGCGCCTTTCAATAAAAAAAATCACCCACCGGGTGATTTTTTTTATTAGATTTCTTCGTCTGAATCTTCTTCTAGGTCTTTATCTGAATCTGCTCCTTCTTTTTCTGGTTCTGTTGTTTCCTCTTCCTCTGTTTCGTCCAAGCTTTCCTCAAACTCAGAAACTAAAGTAGGAAATTTATCGTAAGTCATAAAGGATGAAGTTAAATTTTCTCTTTATTTCATCGACCTTTTCCCTTATCAAACATCATTATATCCACCCAAAAACCTCTGTCAAGCCCTCACTTTTTATGTTAAAATTAGCCTAATGGGGCTACCTCCTAAGCTTAAAATCGGTCTTATCGTAGTTTTACTGCTTGCCTTTTTTGTTATTTTAAATCTTACTCCAGCCCATAAGGGGGTTAAAAATTTTTTTTATTTAATTTCTTCGCCGATTCAAAAAACATTTTGGGCGGCAGGGGATAGCTTTTCCGACTTTCTAGAGTCAGTTTTTCAAGGGGAAAAAATCAAAGAAGAGAATGAGAATCTCCAGTTAAAAATCCAGCAGTTAGTAGCGGAGAACACTTCTTTGCAGGAACTGAGAAAAGAGAACGAAATCTTAAGGCAAGCCTTAGAAATTGGTTTAGAAAAAGATTTTGAACTCTCTTTCGCTAAAGTGATTGGAAAAGACCTTTTTCAAGACTCCTTTACAATCAACAAGGGCAAAGAAGACGGCCTTTCTTCGGGCCTGCCGGTGATTACCCAGCAAAAAATTTTAGTCGGGAAAATCGGCGAGGTTTATGAAAATTTCTCAAAAGTTATTTTGGTTTCTGATAAAGAAAGTTCCTTTGATGTTAAAATAGCCGACAGAGAGATTTCCGGCGTAGCCAAGGGTAAGGGAGGGCTTGGCCTGATTTTAGACCTTTTGCCTTGGGAGACAGAGATCAAAGAAGGGGAGCAAGTTATTACTTCTTCTTTGGGCGGGGTTTTCCCCGGAGGCATTTTGGTAGGTTCGATTAAAAATGTAAAAAAATCGGACGTGAAACCTTTTCAAACAGCCGAAATCAGGCTAGCCACTAGCCTCAAAGAACTAAGCAACCTCTTTATTATCACAAAATTCTAAATGCGAAAACTATTAATTTCGCTTTTGCTTTTCTATATTTTAATTCTGCTCCAGGTCAGTTTTCTGCCCCACTTTTTTTTATTTTCCTGGAGCAGTATTTCCAACCTCGCTTTTATCATTATCTTTTTGATTTTTTATCTTTGTTTTTCTGAAAGGCCAGAAAAAAATTCAGGAATCATTCCGGCCTTATTTGCTGGGTTTTTTTTGGATATATTTTCTGGTAATTTCCTCGGCATTGATTTTTTAGGATTCTGGACATTTATTTTAGCTATCATAGCTATTTTTATCAAATTTTTCTTGAGAAGATATGTTCGTTTTCCCCTGGCCCAATAAGTTAGAAAAACGCAAGGTAAAGATGCATTTTAAAGAGGACATAGAGCCCCAGGAAGTTCTTTTGGACAAGTTGGCCCAGAAAAGAGAAGTTGACCTTGGTATTTCAGAAAAAAAATTTGAAGTCCCCCTTCTTAAAAAAATTCTAGAAGGGCTTTTCTTTTTTTCTGTTATATTATTTCTTTTATTATTTGCTAAAACTTCTCAGCTCCAAATCTTTGAGAAAGGAAAACTTTTGGCCCTGGCCGAAGGAAATAAATTCATCATCCACAAAATTCAAGCTGAAAGAGGGGTGATTTATGATAGCCAAATGAAACAATTGGCTTTTAATAGCATGAGTTTTGATTTGGTCTGCCAAAAAGGCGATCTCCCTCAAGAAGAAAACGAAAGGAAAAGAATTTTTGGCGAAGTTACCCAAATCTTAAAAATAAATCCAGAAGATTTGGAAAAGAAAATTGAAAACGCCAAGACTCTTGAGGTTTTGGTTTCAGAGAACCTTGACCGACAAACTTTAATAATTTTGGAGACCAAAATCGGAGAGCTACCAGGCTTTCAAATTAAAAACAATGCCGTTAGAGATTATCCTCAAGGTCTTTATTTCGCCCACTTGATTGGTTACAAAAGAAAGACTGGCGAGAAAGCGGGTTTAGAGCAATCCTATGATAAAGCGCTGAACGAAATCCCAGGCGAGATTAAAACCGAAAGGGACGCTCGGGGGAATGTCATTTCTCAAGAAATAATATCTTTACCTGAATCTGGTAAAAGCTTGGTTTTGTGGTTGGATTCCGGCTTACAAGAAAAAATCGCCAAAGCCCTTGAAAACACTCTAAAAACAATAGGAAAAGGGGGAGCAGTAATAGCCTTAGACCCTAAAACCGGAGGGGTGCTAGCTTTAGTTTCTTTACCCAGTTTTGATAACAACCTCTTTAGTCAAGGAATGACAGAAGAACAATGGGAAGAGCTTAATCGAGATCCCCAAAGCCCTCTTTTTAACAGGACAATTGCCGGAAAATATCTGACTGGTTCCACCATCAAACCTTTGATTGCTTCTGCCGTTTTGGAAGAAAAAATTATTGATCCTGATAAAAAAATTAATTGCCAAGGGCTGATAGAAGTTGAACACACCTATGAACCAGAAACCACTAAATTTCACGACTGGAGAATTCATAGCTGGACAGATTTAAGGAAGGCCATTGCTGAATCTTGTAATGTCTATTTTTATACTGTAGGCGGAGGATTCGGCGAACAAGAAGGCCTGGGTCCTACCAAAATTAAAGAATATCTGGAGCTTTTCGGCTGGGACGAAAAAACCGGCATTGATCTTCCTGGAGAAGCCGAAGGGTTTATTCCAGACAAAGAATGGAAAAGGAAAGCTTTTCCTGAAGATCCTGGTTGGTGGGATGGTAATACTTATTATCTATCCATCGGCCAACAATATCTTCAAATTACTCCCTTGGAGATAGTTAATAGTTTTGCAGCTATTGCTAATGGCGGTAGATTACTCCAACCTCAAGTGGTTAAAGAAATAATTGACACTTCCGCCGGTTCCCCAACAATAGTCAAAGAGATGGAGCCCAAAATTATTAGAGAAGACTTTATTGATTCCCAAAATCTCCAAATTGTCAGAGAAGGAATGAGACAAGCGGTAACTGGCAAAAATAGTCCTTTTGCCTCAGCCACTTTATTAAATTCTTTGCCGGTTTCAGCTGCCGCCAAAACCGGAACAGCCGAATTGGGTGGAAACCGATATCACAACTGGGTAACGGTTTTTGCTCCATACGAAGACCCGGAAATAGTTTTGACGGTAATGATTGAAAACGTCAAAGGCGAGCAGACTGCTGCCCTCCCTGTAGCTAAAGAGGTATTAGACTGGTACTTCGTGCGGTAAGCTGATTCTAACAGGCTTGACAGTAAATCAACCAAAGAGATAAAATAAAATAATGACAAAAACTTGGTTAGCAAAAATTTCTTTTTCTAATTTTAGCATTATAGGTTTCTTTGTAATTCTTCTCTCTCTTTCTATGAGTCTTCCATTAAAGGCCTTAGCCAGCGATTGGACTATTTGGGAACCGGCTAAGGTTTATTATGATTTTGAACATAGCCCTGGTTCTACTTATGTTAAAGATAGAATGGGGAGTAACGACTTAACTTTAACTGCTACTTCCGGAAGCTCTCCTTATATTGAGGCCGGAGGAAAAGAAGGAAGTAGGGCTTTCTTTCCGGCTGGCTACGGCCAGTATGGAGTGGCTGATGATTCTTCTCAATTTTCTCAAACCGGCAGTTTTTCAGTTGAGGCTTGGGTAGAATTTATTAGAGTTTCTTCCAGCGAAAATACTATTCAAACTGTTTTGGCCAAATGGGACGAAACAAGCGATGATAGAAGTTATCGTCTTATTATCCAAACCGATTCTACTGGCAGAGCTTTTCCAAAATTTCAAATCTCTACCGACGGAACAGCGGCCAATATCAAGACCGTAACCGGGAAAACCCAGATAATTGCCAAGAAATGGTATTTGCTTCAGGGCTATTATGATGCCGGTGGCACTGGCACAATTTATATTTATGTTAATGGCGTTAGAGAAGCTTCAACAGGTTCGGTTGGTGCTTCCATAACCGATGAGCCATCCAATTTTTATTTAGCCGCAACTAAAACTGGTTCTTCTACTTACGCTAATTTTCTCAACGGTTCCCTTGATGAAGTCCGGCTGCTTTCAGGGACCAGAAGCGAGGGCTCTTTTGCCTATTCAATGAGAAGGGGACAACCGGCAGCAAAGATTTCTTTTAATGACGGCAGTGGGGTTCAGGCTATTGATGGTTCTCCTTTTAACAATCGGGGAGCTTTGGTGAATTTTCCGACCAATAACAGTCAATGGGTACCAGGTTATGACAATTACGCTCTCCAATTTGACGGAACCGACGATTATGTAGATTTGGGAAGTGCCAATTCTCTCCAATTAGGAAAAGCTATTACCATTTCTACCTGGATTTATCTTTCTTCTTTGGGCAACTACACCATTGTTTCCCAACCCCACACCAATGGCTATACTTTTGCCATAACTTCAGCCGGTGAAATGACTTTTGGCGCTTTGGGAGGAACTACCGTCACATCTTCGGGAGCCGGAATTTCTACTTTGAGCTGGACTCATATTGCTGTTTCTTATGACGGTTCCACAGCTTATTTTTACAAAGACGGGAGAATAATTTCTTCTTTGCCTCTCTCTCTTTGGTCGGTTTCAACCGGCGGAGTTTTTGTTGGCAAAGCCGGTTCCACTCCTAATTACTTTGCCGGTAAAATGGACAACCTTTTGATTTATCCTTACAACCGGACTTTGTTTGAAATTTATGTTGATGTAAATGGCGGTGCAATTCGGCTTGGTAGATTAAAATCTTTAGAGCCAGCCAACGCTGAACTTGCTTGCCCTTCGGGCTGGGTTTGGGTTCCTGGAGACCACTTGTTTGGTACCAATGATTTTTGCGTAATGAAATATGAGGCGAAGTATGACTGTACCGGAGATGGAGTGGGTGATACCGCCACTGCCTGCAACGCTCCTGCCGATTCCGGACTTGGTCTTGACTGGCGAGACGTTGCCCAGGATTCAAGCAAGGTTGTCTCTACCGCTGATGGTGCTCCCATTGTTCATATTACTCATACTCAAGCCGTATCTGCTTGTCCTTCGGGCACCCACTTAATTACCAATGCCGAATGGATGACAATAGCAAGAAATGCTGCCAGCTTAGCAAGCAATTGGGCTAATGGAGTAATTGGCAGCACGGTTGCCAGCGGTGGCGGCCTAAAAAGGGGAAATGTCGGAATAACTGATAGTGTAAGTTACGACGGAACCGATCCAGAATACGGAACGGGTAGAGATGTAAAAGCCAAGCTCGTTCTTTCTAATGGTCAGGAA
>Ga0210049_1005729_pt1 | contig 10527 bp, 10 predicted proteins | sample CryGeyCG2014_300_2_FD_183964 | JGI IMG/M metagenome (GOLD analysis project Ga0210049, IMG submission 183964) | Groundwater microbial communities from aquifer - Crystal Geyser CG06_land_8/20/14_3.00 (SPAdes) (version 2) | ecosystem: Environmental > Aquatic > Deep subsurface > Groundwater | place...
CGCCTTCGGAAATGCGTCCTTCAGTAATGCCTTCAAGCGCTCGCAATCTTCTGAACCTGCCTCAAACTCTATACCTACATAAATGTCTTCAGTGTTCTCGCGAAATACAACCATGTCTGTAAGCTCGGGATGCTTCACCGGACTTGGAACTCCCTCAAACCATCTTACAGGTCGTAAACAAACGTAAAGATCAAGTTCTTGCCTCAACGCAACATTCAGAGATCGAATTCCTCCGCCGATCGGAGTTGTCAGAGGTCCTTTGATTCCTACGAGATATTTTCGAAACGCGTCGAGAGTCTCATTAGGCAGCCACTCTCCATTTTTTTTAAATGACGCTTCGCCTGCCATTACCTCGAGCCATTCTATCTTCCGCTTACCGCTGTATGCTTTGTCGACCACTGCATCTAGAACTATCTGACTTGCCCGCCAGATGTCAGGACCGGTTCCGTCTCCGCGAATAAATGGAATTATCGGATTATCAGGAACCTGTAATTTGCCGTTAACTAATTTTATTGATTCAGACATAAGCACTCTCCATGTATAAGTTTATTTTTAATTATTTCTTACAACTACAATTTAGAATAATTTAACTGCATCGAATCAATTACTCAAGAAGCAAATGCAAATTAACAACAAATTTTTTTAAATTTTGTGAACTAAAACACTATATCCATTCGATATTGTTTTTGTATTTCATTCATCATTCAAAATTGCATCACATCTTATTTGTAAGATGATGATAAATTGCAGAGGTCTCCATTGCATTCGCAATAAGCCCTGAGAAGATTCTCAATATAGTTTGGTCTTTCTTCAAGAACGGTCTGCCATTCAATTTATTTCGGACCAATATTACTCCGATTGTTCGTCCTCTCGATACAAGCGCAGAAACAACTGCAGAGCCGGGTCTCGGAGTGTCAATAGTCGTAGTAGTTCCAAATTCAGCCGCGGCTCCAATATCGCCCTTGCCAACGGCAACTCTTATTTGCGACATTTCATCGTCGGCTACCAGCCCGTTTTCATCGTGGCCGATCCTTCCAACAAGCTCATTCGAAGCAGAGTCAAGCACAAATATCGAAGCGTCTCTTATTCCCATTATTTGAAGAATAGAATGAATGCCGATTTGCAGAGCTTCATTGTAATCCAAAGTTCCTGTAATTTTTCTTGCAAAATCCAGAAGCGAAAGAAATTCTGAAGGTGTCACAGGATTCTCTTCTTCCTTTCTGGAATATTCGGTTTCAAGTTGTTTGATTCGTCTTTCAAGTTCAGAGCGAATTTCAGAAATCTTTTCAGAACTTTCTCTCGAAAATTTACTATCAATTTGATTTGCAAATGAAAGTCCAAGACCTCCAACAACAACTATCAACATTATGATAGTCGTCCATGTAATAAAATGAATCTCCTTAATTCTTGCCTGAAGTTCATCGGCAGTTCCTATTCTTAATCCTCCAAATTTTATCGCACCGGTTGTAATTGGAACTGCTTGATCAATTATCGGTTCACTGAACTCGCCGACCATCGTAGTCTTTCTGTATTCTATCTTCGGCAGGTAGCCTTCCGGAATCAGCATTGCCTGGGAAATTTTTTCTTCCGCACTGCCTTCCATTGCTGAGCGTTCCGATTCGCTGAATTTAGTCGTATTCGCCACTACAGCTTCAGTTCTGCCAACCAATTTTTGTGCGGCTACTCGCTTCAACGCTCCGTGTATTCTTTCAATATCCGCTTTTTTAAATGAAGAGTGATAAACTGCAGCTATTATTTTCCCGTCGGCATCTTCTATTATTATGTAACGGACACCGCTATGTTCCATTGCAGATATTGATTGTTGAAGAGTCGTTTTCAAAGTTGCAAGATCATTCATTATGATTGCATTTTGATTTGTTATAGCAAGAATCAGAGGAAGGTCATCTACTCGTTTTTGATGTTCTTCGTTGAGAACAGGTTCGGTATAAAGTTTTTCAATTGAGAAAATTGTTGCCAAAGAAAATAAAGCCGCAACGAATGCGACAGCAACTACTCGAAATCTCGAACTGAACTTCATTATCTCTTCATTCCTTATCGAGTGAAATCTAGCACTTTAATTAGAGGGACACAATACCTAATTCCAACTGAACCCGCTCATCCTCATTCATCACTCATCATTTTTTTAATTATTTCTCACGTTCAACGGGAGTAGGTAAATTTCGGTAAGTTTATTCTAGACTTTCAGTATGCATAAAATAGACTATTACTCGATGAACAAAAATTATTCTGAAAATTGGAGCTGAAAAAATTGGCAATTTCTTCGAATGATTCTGTGTCTAATAATTTTGACAGTAATAAAAATTCTAAAATCGCCGTCATCTGGTCTGCATTGGCGCCTTTTATTAGAGTTAAAGTTGCGAATGGAATTGGAGCCGCAATCAGAAACGAAAATGTTGAGCTTGTTGATATAAACCTGATGCCGGGTGTTTCTAATGAAATGATTTCAGAGATGAACTCGATTATCGACAATATTCTTAGAGCTCCAAAATATAGAGGAGTAATATTCTGTTTTTCAGATATTTCTTCAGATGACATGAAACGTCTTGAGCAAAATAATATTGCATGCGTAACTGTTGAACGGCCGCGTTCCGATGGAAAACCCGGAAGCGTTATACTTGAGCACGGAGCCGGAATTCGTGCCGCTATCGCCGCGCTCGTGGAACTTGGAAAGAAAAATATTTGTTATGTCGGGCCTGATGAAAGCGAGGGATATGCGGCGGCTCAACGGTTAATAAATTTTAAAGATGAGATGCTGAAACGAAAATTAGATTTTATCTTTGAATCTGCTCCTAACTTCAACCGCGATGCCGCAATTGAAGCAACACGAAATTTATTTGCTTCAAACCGCAAATTCGACGCTGTGATTTATGGTTCGGATCTTCAGGCGCTCGGCGGGCTCGCAGTGCTAAAAGAAAATAAAATAGATATTCCCGACCAAGTTGCTGTTATTGGATTCGACGATTCTGCTTCGGCAGTAGCGGTCACTCCAAGGCTTTCTTCAGTAAAACAGCCTTTTGAAGAAGCCGGTTTCAGAGCGGCAAAGATGTTGATGCGAAATATTAGCTCTGAAAAAATTCCTTTGGAAAACCTAAAATTGACTGAACATTTAGTCTTGCGCGAATCTGCTGTCAAAGGCCTTACTGAAGAAATAATTTATCAGTATGAGTAATCTTCACGTCAACAAAGTAAGTATCTGGAATAAGCATGCGTCGCTTGCACAGGCGAGGCCGTAACGTTCAAATGAAAACTCTTGTTCTTCTGCACGGTTTTCCATTTGACTCTTCAATGTGGAACGAAGTTAAAAGATTTATTCCTTCAACAGTAAAAGTAATCACACCCGATCTTAGAGGAGTGAATAGATCGTTGTCGATTGGAGCTCCGCCTTCGCTGGACATAATTGCTGAAGATATTCTTTCTATGATCGATTCCCATGGAATTAAAGATATTTACCTTGCCGGAATGTCGATGGGCGGCTACGTGGCGCTCGCATTCGCAGAAAAATTTCGAACTAGACTCTCAGGGCTCGGGCTCTTAAATACTCATGCGTCTGCTGATACTCCTGATGCAAAAACCGCCAGATTTGATTTGATAAACAAAATTAAAAGAGATGGAATTAAAGTAGCAATTGATGTCATGCTACCGAGAGTTTTTTCCGAACAGATTCCGGAATGGAAAGATTATATGTTGAGAGGTTCGGATAAAGCCGGAGCAGATGGAATCTGCTGGATGCTCGAGGCAATGGCTTACAGACCCGACAGAAATAATCTGCTCGGAACTATTTCCGTGCCGTCATTGGTTATTCATGGTGAAAAAGACATTTCGATTTCTGAACAGCGTTCGAGAGATTTAGTTAAATGTCTGCCCTTCGGACAATTCGTCATGATTCAAGGCGCAGGTCATGCATCTCCAATTGAGGCTCCAAAAAAGGTCGCCTCTGCTCTTCTTTCATGGTGCGAGCGATAGTGAATTTAAATGTCTTCTAATAAATTTATTTTCGTCTTGTCAATTCTTGCGGCTTGCCACACTTTTCTTTGGTCATATCTTATCCCTCCAGCCCAGGTTACGGATGAAGAAGCTCACTTTGCTTACATCGATTTTCTTGCAATTCAAAAACATATTCCGCTCCTGAATCTTGATTTCAACATGACTAAAAACTGGCGGCAATCATTCGAAGCGACAGGTTTTTCACGCGTCAGACTGCAAACATTTGAAAAACCGGATTACATCGAGCCGATTGAATCATACGCTCAAAACGATTTCATGCCAGGAACTTATTTCAGCGGCTCACCGGGCGGCCCTCCGCTTTACTACGTCATGCTTGCTCCGGTAGATTGGTTGCTTCTATCATTTAAAACTATCACAAGATTATACTGTATAAGGTTTATTGGGATTTTCTTTGCAATCACGTCGGCATTCCTTTCGTGGAAAATTTTAGTCTCAATCGATGGTGACAGCATTTTATCGAGAACAGTTGCCTCAATCACCGCATTAGTGCCGACCGCTCATTTCTTATTTGGCGGAGTCACTAACGACAGCGCTTTTATATTTGTTTGCGCTCTTGCATCTTTACTTCTCGTATCATTTATCGATAGGAAAATAACTCTAAAAGAAAGTATTCTGCTCGGCATATTCTGCGGAGTAGGCTATTGGATAAAGCCTTATGCCGTATCGTTTACAATGCTTTTTTTTCTTGCGCTTCTTCTCAAAAAACATGAAAAAGGAATATTAGGAAATTTCATATCAGCTGTTTCTTTTTCAGTAATTTTTCTAATCGTGGTTTCACCTTGGCTCTTCTTTGCATACAAGCACTATGGCGGCAACACCGCTTACGAATATTTCTTCAAAGTCGCGAACCCGCCGAGCTGGATTCATATCTTCAAAACTTATATGGATATTGCATCTCTTCCAACTCTATTCTCGCAAGCATTCGGAGTCTATGGATGTCTTGATACCGTTCTACCAAAATGGATTCGAGCATTTGCCGCTTTATTTTTTATCGTCGGATGGTTCTCATTTTTATTTAATGCAGTTCGAAAAAGAGTCTCGGCAAAATGGATTTGGCTCGCTGTGATTCCAATATTTCATACCGCCGCTGTGTTATTAATAGCTACATGGCTGATGCGTAAAACAGGTTATAGGCTCGGTCTTCAAGGCCGCTATTTGCTTTATCCTCTGGCAGGATGGATCGCTCCATTTGTCTATGGCCTAAAACTTTTGCTCCCATTCAAACATATTGAAAAAATACTTCTGCTTGGAGCTTTTCTATTGGCCATATATGCGTTGGGGTTCGCTGTTATTCCAAGGTATTACTTATGAGAAAAATCGGCATTGCGGCGATATGCATTTTATTAATTATTTTTTTCATGTATCCTATATTCTTTTACAGACTTGGAGATGGAATGAATTATTCAGATACAGACAGTTCCTTAATCGAATTGCCAATAAAACATTCGGGCTTGAGTTCAATTCAAATTATTTTATACAAAGAAGCAGAGTATAATCCAGACTACATAAACATATCTGTAAATGGCCGAGCCCAAAAAATGTTTTGGGTGCGAGGCAATTCCACTTTGGGCGAGATCGAATTCGTTTCAAAAATAAATTCAGATTCTTCTAATGGAATTGTGGAGATAAACTCACCGTTTAAAATTAGAGCAAGACTATTGTATCAACCTGTTTGGAATGAAAGAGCTAAAATCTTATTCCACAGGTTAACGGTATGGAGACCGATATTTTACTATCTTCTTCTTCCCTTCGCATTAGCAGGTTTTCTATTGTCGGGAACTATTCTTGTTCTTTCGGATCTTTCTTAAAATAAATTACATCCATCATTCCGATTATTCCATTCATTTCAGCCACTCTTTTTTTGCTCTATCAAATGCCTCGTCACTATTCTTGCCGTTGTAATGTTTTTTGAAAAGCCGATCGAATTCTTTACTCGAATAAGGCGACGGCGTCTTGAACATTATCATAAAGTAAATAATAACTACGTCTATGATAATGACCATAAATGACGAGATCAGCATTGCCTGCTGAAGCGAAAGAATTTTGGTGATAGGTCCTAAATTTCTTGAGATAAAAAGTTGTATTGCCAAAACATTGAACGAAGCCATGACTGCAAGCGCAAGAATTATTCGCATAAAACTTCGGCCTGCATTTCGAGCAGTCTTCAAAGAGTCTGCCATTACTTCCTCGTTATTAAATCGTACATTGTTCTGTCAGGCGGCGGCCATTGCCGCAAGTTCGAGGTCTGTAAAGTGTTTCTCTCCTCGTCGCTTCCCCCGCTATGTCGTCTCTCTTTTCTCAGAGCCTCTTCTTCCGCAATTCTCTTCTTCACTGCCTCCAGCCGCTGATATCCTGTCTGCCCTGCTTCAGTAGTCGTGTACTCCGAGGCTCTTTCATAATCCAACTTCGCATCTCTTAGCCAGCCTTCGATTTCGTAAAGCTCGCCAGCTCTCAAAAAAGAGTTCGGAGCCAGACTCGATCGATACCATGCCATGCCGGTCGCTCTGTATGCGTCAGCCGCTTCCATTCTCTGCCCCAAAACCTCAAGCGACTGCGCAATTCTGAAAGATGCGTCGTCGGACTTGTGCAAATCGCGATACTTGTCGAGATATTCGCTGTAATCGTTTATAGCCTCTGCATATCGTCCTGCAGAATAATATTCTTCAGCGCGTTCATATAATGCATTCGCTCTATAATTCGCCCACTGGTCGTCAGACCGCGCCGCAGAGCTTCCTCCTGTGCATCCTGAAATAAATACGCTCGCCAAAAATAAATATAATGTTCGATTCATCATGCCTCCTCAGTAACTCGTTTCATCAATCTTTACTACACCTCGAAATATTCTATGAACATAATAAGTATAAATCACTACCAAAGGAATTCCAGCTCCGGCAATCCACAACATAATCTCCAGAGTTCTTTTTGAGGAAGCCGCAAAAAATATTGTAAGGCTGTTAGATGATTCCGGAAGCGCAGGCACAATTTCAGGGAACAAACTTATTCCGCCAAGAGCAATCATTCCAATAATCAAAATCGAAGAAGCCGAAATTGCTAAAATATATTTTCCCTTAAAAGAAGCAAAAAGCAATGCAGCAAGAGAAGATACAGTTACTACTGGAACAATATAAAGCCATGAATATTCTGAGTAATTTCTTAACATTCTCTGATTTGCAAAGAATACCGACACGGACAAAAATACAAAAAATATTGCAAATGCAAACGAAGAACCTCTAACGCATCTCAATATTCGATCTCTTAATTCTTCGCTAGTTTTGAAACTCAAGTATAAAGCGCCATGGCAATAAAATAATGCTACAGTGGTTAATCCAACCATCAAAGGAAACGGACCTAATAGTCCGATAAATGTTCCTCTATATTCATGAGTCGAATCGAGCTGAAGCCCCCACAAAACATTTCCAAACGCAATTCCAAGCAAGAGCGGAGCCAGATAACTCGAAATCATAAAACTTTTTTCCCAAATAATTTTCCATTTTGCATTTTCAACTTTGCTTCTAAATTCAATCGAGGTCGCGCGAAGGATTAAGACAAAAAGAAATATTACGAATGCCTCGTAAAATGCAGAGAAGATCGTCGCATAAGCCTCTGGAAATGCGGCAAAGAGCGCTCCTCCCGCAGTCACGAGCCAAACTTCATTGCCGTCCCAAACAGGCGCAATCGAGTTGATAATCAGACGCTTTTCATTTTCATTCTTTGCACGGAAAAAAAGCATGCCGGCTCCAAAATCATATCCGTCAAGAATAGAATAAACTGCGAATAGAATTCCAATAAGTAAAAACCAAATAATGCTAAGACTTATCATGTTGTTCCTGCCTTAGAAATCTTTTTTGCAAGCAGAAAGATGTAGCATGCAAAAAGTAAAAGATAAATCGTAGTGAATACTGTTATGGAAAACAATATGCTTGTTGCAGAAACGCTCGGAGAAAATGCCTCTACAGTCTTCATTATTCCATAAATAATCCACGGTTGGCGGCCTGCCTCAGCTGCAATCCAGCCTGCCTGATTCGCAATTTGCGGTCCGAGAACCGATAGCATCAGAAGCCGGAGAATCCACTTCGTCTCGAAAAGTTTTCCTCGAATTAAATAATAGCATGATAGAATACCCAATCCTATTATTGCAAATCCCAACGCAATCATAATATGATAACTTTGAAATACGACATTGAGCATAGGCCAATCGATCTTTGAATAAGATTTTAGTCCAGTCACAGGAAGCGAAGGGTCTCCGCTGACAAGAAGTCCTACTCCTCCACGAATAGACAAACCAAATCGAACAATCTCTTTTTCTCTATCCACCCATCCAAATAGATAAAGAGCAGCCGGAGCATTTTCCGCGAAGTGCCCTTCAAACGCGGCTAGTTTCAAAGGCTGATTTTTAAATACTCCAATAGCACTCGCATGCCCGACTCCTAATTGAAGAAGAGAAACTATCAAAAAAAGCGGCACGCATATTTTTAAAGCCAATCGAGCAGTATGAAAATCTTTTTTCTTTAAAATCTGCCAAGCCGAAATCGATATAACAAAAGTTATACCGGCAAGCCACGCTCCAAGAATTACATGCGAAAGTCTTTCAATAGTAGAAGGATTTAATATGACAGCGGAAAGATCGGAGATTTCAGCTCTAATTCCGTCACCGTGTTCGACAAGTCTGAATCCTTTGGGAGTCTGCATCCATGAATTTGCAACAATAATCCAGATCGCGCTGAGATGAGCTCCAAGCATCACCATCAGAGCCGAAAAGAAATGCATCTTCGGGCTGATTCGGTTTCTACCGAAAAGTAGAAGGCCCAAAAAAACGGATTCAAGAAAGAAAGCAAATATGGCCTCTGCCGCAAGCGGCGCTCCAAAAATATCGCCTGCGAATCTGGAGAATCTTGACCAATTCATTCCAAACTGAAATTCCATTACAATTCCGGTGACAACACCCATCACAAAAGTTAAAGCAAAAATTTCAGTCCAAAATTTTGAAAGTTTTAAATAAATATCGTCTTTGCTTTTCAAATACAAGCCTTCAATCAAAACTATAAAGAGGCTGAGACCAATAGTGATGGGAGGATAGATATAATGAAAAGATGCAGTCAAAGCGAATTGAACGCGCGCAAGAAGAAGCTGATCAGAAATAATTCTTTCCAAAATTTCCATAACTAACCTTTCCAAAAAGGTGTCGTATTGACGCTTTGACACTTTCAGAAAATATTCTATTATTTTTTTATTGAATATAGTAGAGAATTACAAGCAAATTCAAAAAAATTGGAACTTTATTTATGAGGCATCGTCTAAATGGTTGAAGAGAAATTTAGTAAGCTTGATCCGAACTCCGTCGACAGCTTCGTCCGTAGAACGATCGACCGCGTTTATTCCATGCTGTATGGAATTGTCGGGCATAAAGAAGATGCAGAGGATTTGACTCAGGAGGTTTTTGTGAAGGCTTTGCGTGCGATAAATTCATTTCGCGGCGATTCTTCGCCGGAAACATGGCTTTACCGCATTGCCGTAAATACGGGCAGAGATGCGATTGGCAGGCGTCAAAGAGAAAGAGCCTTTGAGAGCGGTGAAGCCTTTCCTGACGATAATTCGTCAAATATCGAATTATCGAAATGCGATCCTGCAAATTATGTTGTTGAATCTGAAGAAATTCTGTTGATCAGAGAAGCAGTCGCAGATCTCAAGAATGATTGGAAGGAAGTTATAACTCTGGTTGACATAGAGGATATGAAAATAGAAGAAGCCGCGGCTATATTAGGTATTCCGGAGGGAACCGTTAAATCACGGCTTGTGCGAGGTCGAGAGCAGTTAAGAAATATGCTCAAACAAAGGATGAGGGTTGAGAGATGAATTGCATTCAAGTACTGCATCATATCGATTCGTATGTTCGAAATGAAACCACTCCAATTCTCTCAAAGGATATTGCGGAGCACATTGAAATCTGCGAGTCATGCAGAGCCGAAGCCGAATTTGCAAAAGAGATTGCAACAAAAATAAAGTTTCTTAAGGCAAGAGCAAGCGAGACATTAGTTAAAAAGACGCTATCAAAAGCACAGCAGAAAAGAATTGCGTGGTTTACTCCGATGCGAGCTATTGCCGCTTCGCTTTTGATAGGAGCAGTCATCTATCTATCATCAGAAGGCAGAAAACTTTTGACCGAAGATACTTTTAAGGAAGTCACTCAATCAGCTCGGCCGAATAGTGAAGATAAAAGTTTAGAATTAGAGCAGGCAATCGAGCTCAACACTACGCCTTCGGAAAACAGAACTGAAAATATTTCTGAGCATAATGAAGCGGCTAATTCAAATAATAGTTTAAGTTCGTCAGAAAAAGGTTCATCAGCACGGCGAATAAGATTCTCATCTACAGAACCGGAGCAGGAAAACAAATTTGAAAGTCCCTCAGAAGAAGCAATGCCAGCGCCTCAGCCTGCAATTCCTTCAACTCCAGGTTCTTTATCCGAACCTGCCTCAACTTCTACTCTGCGCAGTTCTTCTC
>Ga0210049_1005734_pt1 | contig 10521 bp, 5 predicted proteins | sample CryGeyCG2014_300_2_FD_183964 | JGI IMG/M metagenome (GOLD analysis project Ga0210049, IMG submission 183964) | Groundwater microbial communities from aquifer - Crystal Geyser CG06_land_8/20/14_3.00 (SPAdes) (version 2) | ecosystem: Environmental > Aquatic > Deep subsurface > Groundwater | place...
TAACAGGAGGAGTGTTTAATGCAACAGCAGCAACAATAGCAACACTTGAGGGAACAACTGCTAATATAGCAACTGGAAATGTAGTGAGTGTCAATGCAACAACATTGAATGCAACAGGAACATTGAACGCAACATTCGGAACAGTAGCAGACTTAGACTCAACAACTGGAAGAATAACAAATGTTACAACAACAGATTTGAATGTATCAGAAACAGCAATAATACCAACAGTAATGATTCCAAATGTAGGAGTTACTGGGCAATTATACTACAATTCAACATTCGATTGTTTGGCATACTACAACTCAACAGATTGGAAATGCAGTAATGGAACTGTATTGGTAGGATAAGGGAGGTGAAGTCATGAAAACAGAAAGACTTTGCCTACTTATTGGATTTTTGCTACTAGTACCTTTAGTTTCAGCAGGAGGAGTAACACTCAGGAGTGGCGATGAATTATATGCAACAAATCTTACATTCAAAATAAACAACACAATAATGTTCGAAAGTCCAGTGCAGATATCAAATGATGGATATGTAATTTTTGGAACACAAAATTTCTCCGTTTATCCATTGACAGCAGGGGAAGTGAATGTAACCATATTAAACCACACAAATACCAGCGCAAGTAATGGAACCAATTTCTGGTTCTTACTTCAAGGCCAAAACACAGATGTTACCGTATATATAAATAATATACCAGGTGCATCAAGATATGTTGTAGAGACAGACAGCGATGGGGTGCAGACTTCAGAAATTGCAAATGATTATGCAAGCAGCTTTGCATTTACTTTGAATGCAAGCACAACAGGAAAATACATAAGAGTTGGATTTTCAACTCCCGCTGCTGCAGCTTCAACTGGAGGCGGCGGTGGAGATGGCGGATCAATATCTGGATCTCCTGCGACAACTACAACAATACCTGTAGTAACAACAACTCAAAGAACAGTAACCACAGTTCCAACAACTACCATAACTCAGAGAGTAACAACTACAACCGAAAAAATAATAGAAGAGCCAATAAGGCCGTCAATTGGGTCAAAAATGATAACAATAGTGCTATTGATTCTTGTAACAGTTGCGGTAATAGTTTGGCTATTTCAATCTTTAAAGAACCGGTAAAACCTAAAAAGAATTATTTTTTCTTCTTTTTTATAGAAACATTTTTATTCTCGGAAGTAGAATATATATTTATAAATTATACCGCCGAGGGTTTAAAGTGAATAAAAAATTGATTTTATCTATATTCTTTGCGTTTTCTTTATTTTTGGCCACCGCTTTTGCGGAAAATTGTTGGGATTATAGTGATACTGACGAGACAACCTGTGAAGGTTCTGGTTCTTGTACTTGGCATGAGGATCCTTGGGGTAGTTGGTGTGAAGAAACAGGATGCTGGAATCTTTGGACTCAGGAATCTTGTCTGTAGGCTAATAATGAAAGTGATGCTGCTAATTTCATAAATAAATCATGTTCTTGGTCTGATTCATCCTCCGGGTCGTGCATGGGGCTTGACTGCTGGGCATTTGATGGCAATCAAACTGGATGTACAGGTGCAAGTGCAAATTATGGAGTAGAATGTAGTTGGTCATCAGAATGTGTTGGCCCTCCTGAAAAAGGATGTTGGGGTTATACAAGCAATGGAACTTGTTCAGCTGTAGCTGGATGCAACTGGGGTATGTGCTACAAAAAGAGTTGTTGGGATTATACTACAGAGTCTACATGTGAAGATTCTGGTTCAGTAGGTTTTAGTGGAAAACAATGCCAGTGGAAAACCTATTCATGGGGAGGCGAATGTCAGGAGCAGGCATGCTGGTCTTATACTAATAAAACTGATTGTCAAGCAGATAATTGTACTTGGAATGGAGCCTGTATGGAAACTTGGTGTGGAGATTATAGTGGAACAAATGCCAGCGCTTGTGTTAATAATTCTGTTGGTTTAAGCTGCAGTTGGGATGCTGCTGGTAGTTGGTGCAATGATAAAGGCTGCTGGAATTATCCCAATCAAAATAATTGTAATGCTCAATCAGGATGTATTTGGGATACATATGAAGGTGGATGGTGTGAAGAGCAAGGCTGCTGGAATTGGGAGGGTCAGGAAACAAATTGTACAGATGTAGATGCAACACTTCATCCAGGATTAGCTTGTGCTTATGATGATCCTTGGTGTTTTGAGAATGTTACTGCTAAAGGTTGCGGTGATATAGGAAGTGAAAGAGATTGTATGGATACATTCTATTGCTGGTGGAATTATACTGGAAGCACATGCAATGATCCGTCTGGAGAAGGACAATTAACTGAGTTTATAGAATGGAATCCAGGATGTTTTATCTTTGATATGGATCAGAGTATTTGTGTTAACACTACTGGCTGTTATTGGAATACTTCATCATCTCTTTGTAAATATAATGATACAGAAATGTTGACTAATGAATTGAATTGCAGTTTAATCAATAATCAAACTGTATGCAATAGTATACCCGCTTTTAGCACTTGCTGTAAATGGCAAGGCAGTAGTTGTGCAAAAGATCAGTTTGATCAATCCTGTCACAATCAAATGGAAGAACCTCCTGCGGGAGCTTACTATTGTGAGGATTATAATGCTTACACAAATAATGAGACATGTTTAAAGATTGCAGGATCTCCATGGTATATGCCTTGTAAATGGAATAATGTGACAGAAAGATGTGAATTTAAAGGGGATGATATTTTTGCAAGTGGAGAAACTAATATTATGAAAGTGGACAATAAACAGAATTGTATTGCGGCAGGAGGCAGCTGGCTTCTAGAAACTTATCCAAGCACTAATGATCCTGATACTGCGATAAAGAAATCCTTAGGAAGGTGTGATTATAAGTTTGATGACGAGAGAAATTGTGATAAAGAATGCTATGCCTGTGATTATAAGACAGATAAAACTAACTGGGCTTCTTTATATGGAGCAAAGGAGGCTTGCATAGAATCAGCATTAGGAATTTGTGGATTTACTAGCGATTCAACTGCTCCTAACGGTTTTGGGTACTGTAAACCAAAAACTGAGTTTAAGAAAGGGCTGACGGGAGGAACTTGTGATAATGATTGTGGAGCATGTACATTTATGGGTGATCCTGCAGCAAGTGCAGGTAAAAAACCTTCTGATTATTGTGGATCAAGTAAAGCCAAATGTAAATGGGTTGCCGACCCAGCCCATAAAGATGATGACTCTTATGGAATATGTGTTTCTGGTTCAGAAAAAACTTGTGAGCAAAAATGTGATAAATGTTACGATGAATCCACCTGTAGGCAGTATGGTGGAAAGAATGGGAATGAAAGTGCAGATTTAGCTGCTGTTTGTGAATGGAGCAATGGCATGTGTGTATATAAATCTGGAGCAAGCAAGATGGAGATTTGTTGGGATGGAACAGATAACAATGGAGATAATAAAATAGATTGTGCTGATTCAATGTGTTTCTCTGATCCTTTCTGTGGGGGAGGAATGATGTTTAGTTCATTTGGAGTAGATTGTTTCATCTTTACTGATAATAGCAGCTGTGTAGATGGTGGTTGTGCTTGGGTAAATGAGAATTGGGGAAGCTGGTGTGATATGCCTGGAGCAGTTTGCTGGAAGAATGACGGAACTAATGAAAGCTATTGTGAAGAAGGCGGGACTTGTGAATGGCATTCTGGTTTTGGCGGCATGTGTGAGCAGGATTGGGATATGGGAGGCGGCATGAATGCTTGCATGAATATGGACAATACAACATGTGAAAACCAGACTGGTATAGATGCTAATTGCACTTGGGTTGTTGATGATTGGTGTCAAAATGTTGGGGGAACTTGTGAACAGAGTTCAGGTTCTACAGTATGGAAAATGTGTGATAATCTCTATGGAGGAATGAGTTCTGGCGGTGCTGATCCAACAGCTTGTGACGCTGACGCTTCATGTTTTTGGAAGCCAGATCCATGGTGCGCTTTACAATCAACAAATGCAGGCTTTTGTGATCATAAAAGTTTTGCATGCAATAAGTATAAGACAAATACATCTTGTGTAAATACAACCAATAATAATAATGATTTTTGTAGTTGGAAACAAGGCGGGGCTTGGTGTGAGTGTACTTGGCCTGTAGATTCAAGCCATCCAATTGGATGTACAGCATTTTGCAGCGATTATTCTAATAATCAGACAGCTTGTGGAGGACATAGCAGTAATGGTTGTGAGTGGAGAAGTGATAGTTGGTGTGAAGGAAAAATGATGAGTGGTGGAGAAGGCAGTTGCTGGAGTCAGAATGTAACTACTTGTGATACAACATCAGGCTGCAGCTGGACAAATGGTTTATGTGACCCTCCAGGATTTGGAGGAGAAATGATGATGGGGATGTCTGGCGGCAGTGGAGTAAGTGGAGAATCATCAATGTCTATGGGCGGCTTTGGGATGCAGTGTATGATACATGATGGTAACCAAACTGCCTGTCAAGAACAGACTGGTTGTGGTTGGTTTAATGAGCCTTGGCCTTTCTGTGATATAAACTTTGCAAGCAATTGCCCGCAATATAGTTATAATCAGACTGTTTGTGAAAATGAAACAATAACTGGTGGAAGATGTAAATGGAATTCAGTCAATAGCTTCTGTGATGAGAAAGCATTTGAGTGTTTCTGGAATACAACATTACAGACTAACCTAACAGCTTGTGATGAACACCAATTATGTTTCAATAATAGTGAGCGTTGTGATCCTCTTGGATTCAATGCTACAACACAGAATCAGTGTGAAGACGATGATTCTGTAGGGAATGCTTCATACTTTAGATGGATGGCTGGTTGGTGTAACCCAGCTATGGCATCTCAATTCTTTGGTGGAATGGAAATGGGTTCTACGCCAATACATTTAGGAACAGATCCTGTAGGAGATGGAGGAGAAAATGAGACTGATATTACTAGTTTTGGAGTGAAAGATATGGGCTTTGCCTTTGGTTATGCAGTTACAGTAAATGATGTTTCCAATAGCGCTGCCTGTAATGGTATATTTATAGCTTCTGCAGGATCAGGTGGAGTAACAAACAAGGGACAAAACACAACCAAGTTTTATTGGTATTTAGATACAGATGGAGATTCAACAAACAATTGTAATTTAAGACACAATTCCAGTCAATCTGGTTTTGAATTTTATTTCACGAATTCATGGACTTATGACAGCAGTTCAGGAAGTGTAACTGAGAGTCCAGCAGCATATAGATGTTCAGGCGGAAATTGGACTAAGTCAGAAATAAAGGTAAGCAGTGTAAGGCAAATAATGTGCAGTCAAGTTACTGGAGCAATGATAGCCATAGAAAAGGCAGATTTAGAGAAATTCCCAAGTTTATACACCTCTGGGACTGATATTAGAGTATCAGTGGTTAGTGCAAACAATACTGGAAATGCCAGCTATCCTGTAGACTGGTTGAGTGCAGGAAGCGCTGGGTGGATAAGTCCAGGTACACAAGATTTTGATATTGTAGATTTGTATGGTTATGAAACAGATTCAGTCAAAAAAGCTGGAAAGGAAGGATTAGATGCTGGATTTATACAATATGGCCAGGATGCAAATTGTTGGACAGCAGCAGGATGTGGAGAATATATTTGTAAAGGCAGCCCTTATTGTGTAGAGAATGGATTGGGTGTAGAATCTTCGTCATGGGCAGACACAAGAATTCCTAAGGTAGTGGGAATGGTTAAAGAAGTTTATCCAGATGGCATGTTTATTGCTTACTTTACAGACAAGCCAGCTAATGGGACATTAAGCTTCTATGGGGCTGATAACACTTGTAAAGCGTCATCGTTAAATGATACAGTCAATGATCCAGGAATAGGAAATGACGACATTAAGACCTACAAGTTATGGCATTTGGGGGAAATCTATAATGATGGTGGTGTTGAATCACTAGATTATGATTTAGCTAATGATACTGCATATTATTACAAAATAAAAGTATGTGATGATGCTGGAAAATGTGGAGAGAGCAAATGCTCAAACTTTACTACTGAGAGCAACACTGATTGTTCATTCTGTAAGTTTGTGTCAAAGATTAAAGCGCCAACTGGCTGGAATGTTTATTATGATTTAGATGCAGACGGTGATTACGAACACTGGCAAGGCCATGTTTTAGGTCTAGATGATGGGATGTTCACCAATTATACCAGTGGAAGAAGGGCAAATATATTGATGAACACTAGCGATGGTACAGCCTATCTAGAGTTTATTAACGTGACTTTGACTAAGACAGGGATGAACCCTAAAATCAGGGATGTAAGTACTGCTGGAGATATGAAGAACGGAACAACGACTGATTCTTCTGGCAATGATGTTGGTTATGTAGGAATGATAGATGATACCAGGGATAAGATAGTTAATAACTTGTATCCAAGGATATGCAGAATCAAGATACCCAGTGATGGGACTTGTAATGCATTATGGCATTGTGATGATGATGGTGAGAATTGTGTTGATAGGTCAGGAAACGCTACTTCAATAGAGAATGGAACAGCAGCATCAAATGGGACAAATTATTGTATATGGCAAATCCCATACTGTGAGTTCTCTGTCTGGGCGAGTGGAGAGCCAGGAACTGTATCTTCTCCCGCACCAACCTCTTCATCAAGTGGAGGCGGCGGAGGAGCAGGCGGCGGCTCAATCACAGCATATGCAGTAAAGTTATGGTTAGCATTATACCCAGAAACACCAGTGTCATGGGAAATAAACAAAACAAACATAGCAGTAACACAAATCAACATAAGCGTCAACAATCAAGCTAGAACTGTTAAGTTGACTGTCAGCAACTTATCAACAAAACCAGGAGATGTTTCCATGCCTTGGGGAGATGTTTACCAATACCTGAACATAACGCCGCAGAATATAGAAAACATCAATTTGAAGTCGGTTAAAATCAAATTCAATGTCGAGAAATCATGGCTGTCAAGCAATAATATAGACGGCAATACAGTTGCTTTGAACAGATACACTAATGGAGTGTGGAATAGATTGGCAACAAACAAGTTTAGCGAGGACATCAATTCTATTGCTTATCAAGCAGAAGTGCCAGGCTTCTCATATTTTGCAATAACAGGCGAAGAAAAAGAGCAGGTCAGACCGGCAGCAGAGGCTGCAACTACAACAACACCGTCTGGGGTGACAACAACTTTACCGCCAGCTGCAGGTTTAGCTAGAGAAGGCTCAAATAAGATTATAATTGGGCTGGTTGTCTTATCGCTAATAGCCCTTGCTCTTGTCATTTCAGGCTTAAGGAAGAATAAGGCTATTCCCAGATCTAACAGGCTGGAAAAGAGAATCTAGGAAAATTGAATCAGATTTTTAAAACCATTTTTTTTACTTTCTTGAAATATCCACACCATTTAATCTCATCTTGTCGACCTGGCCGCTGATGGTAATAGAGCTATTGTCTTGTTTGATATATCCATAAAAACTGCTCAATTCCAGCTGGTCATTCTTTAGCATGAGATTGCCTTGAGATAATTGAGGGCATTTAAGCAGGCCGGATATGGATAAGAAAGACATCTCATTTTTTTCTATATCATTGATTTCAAAACTAACAGGCTGGCCGACTATCAACAAGTCGATCCCGGGCTTTGTGATTTCCATTTCATTTAACTTCAAGGAATTTGTTTTTCCGGTTATTTTCATGTCCCCATTCCTGAGAAAGGCTACAGCTCCTACCAGGCTTTTTATATCCACATCTATCTCTTTGCCGTCAAACTTAATTCCGCTGTCAAGCAGTGATACGACTTGATAATTGATTCTGCTTTCAAAATCATCCCCCTTGATTTGGACTTCTATATCCCCCAGGCTTGCAGGGTCTACATTTGTGATCGTAACATCAAGATTTTTGGGAATATTAGATTCTGCTGGAGCTTTAGCGACTTTTCCTGTAATTGTTTTCAGGAAGGACCCTACCGGCGCAGTCTTATTCCCAACTATCTTCTGGCCTTTAGGCGAAAATATTAATAAGCCTATTATTGCAAATATTATAAATAAGCTTAGGATTGCTCTCCAATTTGCCATATCAATCTTATATAACTTTATAAAATTATAATTAGTTAAATTTAATGGGGTGCTTAATTTGGCGTTATTTCCAACAGATTCATTGTCGCAGGTAGTTAATATACTGTTCTGGATAGTCCTGCTTGTATTCTACCCAAAAATAATGGTTGCTCAAGTCATGTTTCAACTCGAGAATAGTGTAATCCAGATGGAGCAGATGTCAGAAAAAGCGAAAGATATAGTCCTAAAAAAGATAAGCAAAAAGCCAGATAAGAAAACAAAAGAGCAGGTCAAAAATTTTATGGAGTTTTTTGTCATCCCCCCGGTTGATATGGATCCTTATGGGATTGTCAAGAAGTTCGAGCATATCATTGAATTGGAGAAGGGGAGGTTCAATTATTTTGTTTCCCAGGTTGCGCCGGCGCTTGATTCAGAAAACAAAGCAAATATAGTCATGGGCTTGTCAGCTTCAATGAGCCTCTATCAGATCACGAAAGTAATGAGGCATTTTGTTGAGCTTATTAAAAAGACCAAGAGCTATAACCTTGCTTTAATTATTCAGATGCAGCTGCCTTTGATCAAGTCTATCGCTAAATCCCTGTACTCAGGAACCGAGGCGTTGTCAAATGGTTTGGTTATTGGCGATGGGATAGGCCCTTATGTTGCGGCAAAATATGTTGAGGATGGCAAAGTGGAGGAAGTTGATGATGAGACAGTAATGTCAAGAAAAAAAGTTAATGGAAGGGATGTTATTGTTTTGAAGGCAAAAGGCCCTGGAGGAAGGACTGGCAACCAAGGCAAAGTCTTGGAGAAGATATTCAAGAAGGAGAAGATAGCGAAGATAATAACTGTTGATGCGGCTGCAAAGCTTGAAGGGGAGAAAACTGGGAGCATTGCTGAGGGTATAGGAGTAGCGATGGGAGGCATAGGCGTCGAGAGGTCATATATAGAAGATGTTGCTGTTAAAAATAAAATCCCAGTGGATTCTGTTATTGTCAAGATGAGCCAGGAAGAGGCTATAATGGCAATGACTAAGCCGGTTCTTGAAGCCACCCCGAAAGTCTTGAAGATATTGGAAGAAACTATTGCCAGAACAAAAGAGAAAGGGTCAATTGTTCTTATAGGAGTAGGCAATACTTCTGGCGTTGGCAATAATAAAAAAGATGCTGCGAAGGCTGAAGGGGACATAAGAAGAGAGATCGCAAAGATGGAAAAGGAAAAGAAAGAAAAGAAGAGACGGTTTAGGCTGCCTTTTTGATTTGAAACATTTAAATTGATAAAAATTCAAGATTAATCTATGATTAATAGGAAGGCTATTGTTGCTCTTGTTTTATTGTTGTTTGTTTCCTCTGGTGTTTTTGCATTGAGCCTAGGGGATTTAGGTAGCGGTATTTTTAGCAGGCTTAGGAGCTTGTTTGCCAGCTTATTCTCGAATTTGTTTGGAAGTGGCTCTACTATAATGGGATGTTGTGAATGTTCTACAGGTTCATGTATATCGCCTTCAACAAGGAGTCAGTGTCAAGCTGAATGTGATGGTGCTTATAACTTTTATACAGATGGTAGAGAGTGTTCTGGCGGGCGTTGTGTAATACCTACAACAACCACTACTATATCATCTACAACAACCACTACTATATCATCTACAACAACCACAATAAGTTCAACAACCACAACAATCTTACCAAATAGTCCTGGATGTGCTCCTTGGATTGATTCAACCCAAGCAAGGCTCTGCACTGAAAACTGCGATCAAAATTGCGAGAGCTGGTGTAGTAGTCCTGATTTAAATAAAGGCTTGAAACAGAGTTTATCTGTTAGACTTTCTGAAGGGAAATTAGTAAAGGTTGTTTGCGCCCATAATGGATGCACAGGCCAGAGTGGTTGCCAACCGTATCCATGCAAAGATGTTTTTTTCAAGTTAGATGGCACTGGCATCTCAAATAAACAATTCTTTATATATGGCTGGCTTTGGGTTAGCAGTGATTTAAATGCAAACCCACCGACCAGTTATGTCGGAAGCGCTTCTGAGTGTGGATCAGCACCTGTTTATGGATGCTGGATAAGAATAACTCAGGCGGGAACTTATAATTTACAGGCTAAAACATGCGTCGAGCAGGCTGGCGGCAAATATTGTGATGGCAAGACATGGGATGGAGGAGGATTCTACACTGGTCAATCTTGCATAGACGCCGCTACACTTGCAGTCACTTAAAAAACCTAAAAATACAATTTTTCGTGGAAAAATGGAGGGCATAATTTTATATAGAACCTCAGAATTTTGAAGTTAGATGCAGGTAAAATCCAAGAAAACTCAACTTTGAGGCTTCTAAACTCTTAGTGTGTTAAAATACCAAAAAACTCAAAGCACTCACTTTATTTCTACGCCACGAATTTTTTTCTCAATTAGATTTATATTGCCAAAAACCCAAAAAATTGATGTATGACTAATCGAAAGTTAATCCCAGCATTATTAATGGCGCTTGTTTTTATTTCTTCAGCTTTTGCTTTGAGTT
>Ga0210049_1005737_pt1 | contig 10517 bp, 6 predicted proteins | sample CryGeyCG2014_300_2_FD_183964 | JGI IMG/M metagenome (GOLD analysis project Ga0210049, IMG submission 183964) | Groundwater microbial communities from aquifer - Crystal Geyser CG06_land_8/20/14_3.00 (SPAdes) (version 2) | ecosystem: Environmental > Aquatic > Deep subsurface > Groundwater | place...
TTTACGGTCAGCCTGTTCCATTTTTAAGTGGTGGGCAGCACAGGACTCGAACCCGTAACCTCATGCGTGTGATGCATGCACTCTAACCATTGAGCTAGCTGCCCAAAGTGCGACCAGAGGGAGCACCGAGCACTCAGTTAAGTTTTTTTGCTTTTTATGTAGCAAATGGCAAGCGATTCTGTTGTTATTACCCAAAATTTATATCGCCATACTGAGTGCTCGGTTTCGCTAAGCTTAAGCTCCGCTCAAACTTGTAAAAAACGCCTAAAAATAGTATATAATATAAGAAGGAAATGAGCAATAACCCTACGAATTACGAATCGGTACGAATCTACGAATATTTTATTCATAATTATTCGTAGCGGAAAGCGCAGATTCGTATATTCGTACATCGCTTTCCGTATGCAAGTTTTTGAGTTTCATTTTAATCCAAAAGCCAAAGAGGATACTATCTTTGACAGTTTTATTTATGAGCCAGAAAATATTTCAGAAAAAAGGCTGGGAAATCTATACATAGTGGGTCAACTTTCCAATGCTCTTCCTTATGATGCCGAATTTTTGAGTAATTTGGTTCAAGTAATAAAATCAGAGTATTACTCTAATCTTCAAAGGTCATCAGAGTCAGCCCTCAGAGAATCATTGAGAAAAGCAAATGAATTTTTAAGCAAAATTGCCAGAGAAGGAAAGGTTAATTGGTTGGGAAACTTAAATTTTACAATTTTATCTATTAAGGAGGCCAATTTAGCTCCTTTTACTCTTTCTTCAAATGATATCCCCTTTATCTTAAACTTTGCCCAGGTCGGGAGAATGAAAATCTTGCTATTAAGAAAAGATGATATTTTGGATATTAGCCGGGACTTAGAATTTCAGGAAACTGAAATTTATCCTCTGAAAATATTTGAAAACATTGTCCACGGAAAGTTGATGTTAGATGATAAAATAATGATTTTAACCAGAGATGTCTTTTCCGCTTTTGCCGAAAGCGACGATAGAAAAAACGAAAATCTAATCAAAGATTTTGCTCAAATAGCTAATAAAAAATCTCTGAATGAAATTTTAAAACGAAGAAAAAAAGCATTATCCAAAATTTCGGGAATTTTTCTTTTTATTGTCTTAACCGAAGCTCATTCCAAAATTGCCGAAGCATTCTCTTTTAAAAAGTTTCTTTCCAGAATCCCCAAATTACCTCCTGCTAAGCTTAAAATCAAACTCCCTCCTTTCTCTCCCTTACCCCCCTTACCTCAATTACTAAAGCCTTATAGTAAAATTTCTCTACTGCGGAACAAACTCGCTTTTCCAAAAATTCAGCCCTTCTTAAGCCGGCTAAAACCCTGCCCCTTTTTCAAAAAGGGCGGGACTAAAGGGGTAAAAAAGAAAATTGGCTTGGTTCTAATATTAACCTTAATTTTAATAATTAGCTTTTTTATCTTCAGGGAGGAAAAAAAGAAGGAGCTTAAAGAAACTTATCAAATTTTAGAAGAAATAAAAGCGGAAAAAGTCCGAGCCGAAAATCTCTTAATTTTTGAAGATAAAACCAGGGCTAATCTTTTGCTTCAACAAGCCCTTTCTAAAATTCTGCCGTTAACTAAAAAGGGCCTCCCTTTGCAATCTGAAACAAAAGCTCTAAAAGAATCAATCGAAGAAAGTTTAGTTTCTTTAAACCAACTGGAAGAAATCCCGAATCCCGGGTTGTTTTTTGAAATTCCTGCCCAGGCCAAGCTTCACCCCAAAAAGATGCTGCTTCTTGACGGCTCTCTGTATCTCTTTAACCCTTTAAAATCCAATAGCCTTATCCAATGCTTTCCCGAAACTAACGAACTTAAAGAAACCGAACTTCAATCTATTTCTTCAGAATTTAATTTTGCTTTAGAAATTTCAAACCAAAACAGGGTTAATTTTGATGAACTTTGTACTTACGGCTCCTATCTTTATTCATTAGATTCAAAACTCGGAGAAATTATAAAGTATGGTAAAAACCAAGAAAAGTTTTCGGGAGAATCCTGGATATCTCCTGAATCAAAAAAATCCCCGGTGGGAGCAAAATCAATGACGATTGATGGAAATATCTGGATTTTAACCCAAGATAACAAAATTGATCGCTATTATCAAGGAATATATAAAGAAACCCTGGGACTCAACATCTTTCCTTTGGTTGAAAATCTTACCAAAATATGGACAAACTTTAATCTTCTCCATCTTTACCTTTTAGAACCGGCTAAAAATCGATTAATTATCTTAAGCAAAAAGGGCGATATCCTAAAACAATATCAAAGCGAAAAGTTTGATAATCTTTTAGACTTTGCGGTTTCCGAAGACGGTAAAACAATATATTTGCTGAATGGTCTAATGGTCTATCGAATTAACATTGAGTAAGAGAAGTAGTTTCCTGAGCAATTTACTTTAACTCCACTTTTGCTCCGGCTCCCTCAAATTTTTTCTTCATCTCTTCTGCCTCTTCTTTTTTTACTTTCTCTTTAACCATCTGGGGACCCGAAGTCACGGCGTCAACTAAGTCTTTTGACTCTTTTAATCCTTTACCGATTATATCCCGAACCACTTTTATCACCTCAATTTTTTTGTCCCCGACCTCTTTTAGTTCAATATTAAATTCGGTCTTTTCTGGAGCGGCAGAAGCACCAGGAGCAATTCCGGAAACAGAAACAGCTGGAGCCGCAGCTACCGGGGCTTGAGCGGAAACTCCAAATTTCTTTTCTAAAATCTTTACTAACTCTGCTAAATCCAGAACCGACATCTTTTCAATTTCTTCTACCAGTTTTTTAAATTTTTCCGGAACCTTTAAGGGTTCCTTTTTTATTTCTTTTTTTTCGACCATAAAAATATAATCCGAATCTATTAATTTTATCCGAATGCTACGAATAGTATCCGAATAGCGCACCACGAATGCGCACCTCCGAATATTCGTAGAATTCGGATGTCATTCGTAGATTGGGATTATTTTTATTTCTTTATTGCGCTTAATACAAAAACCAATCCTCGCAAATTCCCCTCCAAAACATTCACCAGTCCCGAAATAGGAGCAGATATACCTCTTACTACCCTTGCCAAAAGTTCTTCTTTTGTTGGAAGCTCGGCCAAAGTTATTGTCCTTTCTTTTTCAATCCACTCTTTTTCGATTAGTCCTCCTAAAATTTTTAGAGTTCCGGTTTCTTTTGAAAATTTGTTTAAAATTTTAAAGGGTAAAATCTGGTCTTTAAAACCGAACCCCAAACCAATTTCTCCCTCAAGTTCCCCGGGCAATTCTATTCCTTTATCCTTGAAAGCAATCTTTAATAAAGTTTTTTTGGCTACCTTAAACTCGCATTCTTTCTCTTTCATTTCTTTTCTCAACCTTGAAAGCTCTTTCACCCCGATTCCGGTAAAATCAGCAAAAACTATCGCTTTTTGCCGCGAAATTTTTTCTTTTAACTCGCTGATTATTTTTTGTTTTTGTTCTTTGGTTAAAGCCATAGATCCTACGAATTACGAATATTTACGAAAATAAGAAACTCTCGCTTCCCTAGAGCGTTCGTATGAACGCACGGACTAGCTCGCTCGAGAACCTTGATTCGCTATTGTAAAATCATATAGTCTTGAATTACGAATAAATAAAAAATCTGTGAACTAAATTTCTAACAGGGTCCACAGACAATAAGCTTACCTAGTAGAGCTTACTTGATAGAAGCCCGACCTCTACCAGATTTTATCCTAGACAGGTTTTATGCCAAAAAGCTACCTGCTGTCTGCGGATAGATTTATCTATTTATATGGGTTAGTAGAAGCGGAAAGACGCGGATAGCTACGCGGAAAAACGCTGAGAAAATAATTATTCAACACTCTAATTATATTAATGAGGAATCCAACCCTTCAAAAACATAATTTAATCTTTGTATTAATCTCTTCAATTTTTAGAATAGCAAACTCAAATGTCCTTGTCAAGGCTAATATTGCGAGATTAATACTTCAGTTATAGCTTCGGCCCATTCTTTGGCTGCTCCCGGACCGTTTCCGGTAACGATTTTTCCATCAACCACCACAGTTTTATCTTCATAAATTGCTCCATTTTCTTTTAAAATTTTAATTGTTTCTTTATTCAGAGGAGCTGACCAAACTGTGGCTTTCTTTCCAGATAGCACTCCGGCATTAGCCAACAGAGCAGGACTAACACAAATTGCTCCCAAAACTCTATCCGCCTTTACGGTATCTTGGGCAATTTTGTGAAAGCTTTCGTCATCCAATCTTTTTGCCATTCCCGGTCCCCCGATAAAAACTACGGCATCAAAATCCTCAGCTTGAAACCCGGAAAAGTCCTGATCTACGTTTACCTCTCCACCGTCTGCTCCAACGGCAGTTCCTTTTTGAGAACTGACGGTTACGATTTTAGCTCCCGCTCCTTGTAAAATATTCTTAGGAATAAAATACTCTATATCGCGAAACTCACGAAAGGTAATCACCATCGCTATATTTTTCCCCTCTAATGTTTTTGGCATAGTAATTTTTTCTTCGGGCAGAAGTTCTTGGCCCGTCTCTTTGGTAAGACCTTTATCCGCCCAAATTTTTTGAAGAAAAACTTGGGCAGGTTTATAAAGTAAAAATCCCACTATTATTATAACAATTATTCCAATTAAAATAGGTCGTTTCACTATTTTATGATATAATAAAATCAGGAAGCTGGCAATATGTCCCCGTTACTCATAAATTTAGTAGTCGGATTTAATTCCAAAACTTTATAAAGTGTAACGGGGAAGCTAGTTAAAACTCAATTACAATAGTTATGAGTAACGGGGTTAACTCAAAAAATTTACCGAATAATCGTTTTCTAACGATTGGATTTATTCTGGCAATAATCCTGACTGCTTTCTTGACGGGAAGCTATTTTTTACAAAAACAACTAATAATAATCTACGATAATCAAAATTCAACAGTGATAAAAGACAGAAATAATCAGGAAATCGGAATCTTGCCAAATGAAAGAGGAAATTTTGCCAGATATTTAAATGACATTCCTTCCGATTTTGCCAAATTTTTAATTAAAAAAGAGGATCAGTTTTTTTATCTTCATTTTGGTCTTAACCCCTGGAGCATAATTAGGGCGGGGCTCGGATACTCAGGGCTTTATCCCTCAAAAGCCTCAAGCACCATTACTCAGCAACTGGTAAAAAATTTGTTGGGGAAAGAAACCGAAAGGAATTTAAAAAATAAAATTATAGAAACTTTTTATGCAATATCTTTGGAAATTTATCAAACCAAGCAAGATATTTTAAAAATGTACGTTAACTCTATTTATTTTGGAAACCAGGCCCAGGGGTTAGCGGAAGCCAGTCAGCTTTATTTCGGTCTCTCTCCGGCCATGCTAACCGATGGTCAAATTCTGCAGCTTTTAGCCGCCGTTTCCAACCCGAGCGAAAACAATCCGGCTAAAGAAAGAAATGAAAAAATTGCCAAAACTTTAATCCAAATTTTGAGTTTGGACAGTCAAAAACCAAAGATAATCGATGCCACAGAAGTAAATGAAAATATAATCAAAAATTCTCATTTAAGCACGGCTTTTTTTGAAATTCAGGGTTTTGCCCCGTCGCACAAAGAAGAAAAATTAACTTTAGATAAAACCCTTACCGAAAAAATAAGAAAAATTCTAAAAAGAAATGTTGAAGATTTAGAATCTAAAAATGTAAAAAATGGCGCAATAATAGTGATTAAGCTTCCAGAAAATGAAGTTTTAGCTTTAGTGGGCTCGCCCCACCCCAAATCTCTCAAAGAGGGACATAAAATCAATATGATAATGAAGCCTCGACCGATCGGTTCAACTATGAAACCCTTTATTTATCTTAAAGCGTTTGAAAAAGGTTTAAGACCTTATACTTTAGTAAATGATAGAGAATATAAATATATAACTGCCATTGGTTTCCCCCTTTACCCTAAAAATTTTGATTATAAATACCGGGGAGAGGTAAGTTTACATTATGCTTTAAGCAACAGCTTAAATGTGCCGGCAGTAAAAGTTTTAGAATATTTAGGACTGGAAGATTTTTATATATTTTTAGAAAAAGATTTAGAATTTAAGCCAATCCAAAACTTAGAAAATTATCAATTAGGAATAGCCCTGGGAGCCCTGGAGATGAGTTTGTTGGATTTAGCTAAATATTTTACTATTTTCCCAAATAATGGAGTTTTAAAGGAACTCAAAATCCAATCTGACAGAGTCCCGCACTCTGTAAAAATTGCAGAACCAGAATATATTCAGCTTCTTAATAAAATATTAAGTGACCGACAGACCGGAATTGAACAATTTGGGTTAAAAAGCGAACTTAATTTATTTCAGCCAAATTACGCCTTAAAAACCGGAACCTCCCGGGATTTCCGGGACAGCTGGGTAATTGGCTATACCCCTGATTTTTTGGTCGGGGTCTGGCTGGGCAATGCCGACAATTCTCCGATGGATGAAATTTCCGGTCAGGTAGGAGCCGGTAGAATCTGGGCAGAAATTATGGATTTACTTTTAAACTCAGAATACAACAAAAAAACTCCTTTTGATTTTGATTTAATTAAGGAGTTTAATGTGAATGGTGAACTCGAATATGGTTTAGTCGGTGATGATTATGAAATCTACCAAAATCTTTTAAAAGAAGAAGATAAAACGTTAATTTTAACCCCTCACGATGGAGATAATTTTCTGCTGGAAGAAAATACCAGAATAATCTTAAGGGCAACGGAAAAAGCGAAATGGTATGTCAACGAAGAACTTTGGGGTGAGGACAGTAATATCATTTTTGTCCCTCAAAAAATCGGCCAATATCAAATAAAAGCCGAAAGCGCTGATGGTTCTCGGGGAACGGTTACCATCTATATAGATGAGTAAACTAATCTTCTTTTTCTAAACCCCGTTAGAGAATTGAAAAAGTTTGATTGTTTTGCAATGCTCGATTTTTCTAACGAGGTAAATATGGCTGAAAAGATTCAGAAATTTTAATTTCTTTCGGTTTTAATTTTTTTATCTGATTGTCCTCAATTATTACTTCTAATAAAAGCCCTTCCATAGTCTTTTCAGAAAAACTCTGGTCAAAAACAAAATTGCCCAATGAGTAAGCAATCCAGCCATCCTTGTACCTTTCTACTTTCTGAACTACATGAGGATGATGACCAATCACTAAATCTGCTCCGGCATCAATGGCAAAACGGGCAAAAGAAATTTGAAAAGGAGTAGGAGTTGATAAATATTCCTCGCCGGAATGTAAAGAAATAATTAAAACATCAACCCCGTTAGAAGCTTGGTTTCTAACGGGGTCAACTTTTTGCTTTGCCCTTTCGATATCTTTCTTTATGGAACCTAAATCTTTTTCACTGATCCAGGCTATCCCAGAATTTCCATCAGTAGCTTTCCATCTTTTAGAACCCAAATTAGTATAAGCCAAAAACCCAATTTTAGTGCCTTTGATTTCTTTTATTAAAGGCAAATATGCCTCTTCTTCATCAAGCCCCCCACCAACATATTCAATTCCTGCCCCCTTTAACCTTTTGAAGGTATCCTCTAAGGCTATTCTTTGATAATCAAACATATGATTATTGGCTAAAGATAAAATATCAAAGCCGGCATATTTCAATCCCTCTATTGCTTTGGGATCGGCTCGAAAAGAATAAATACTTCCCACTTTTTCTCCTTTATCGGAAATTGGTCCTTCTAAATTGCCGATTACCAGATCGGCTTTTTTAAGATTGTCGGCAATTTTCAAAAACGGAAATCTATAATCACCTTCTCCTTCTTTTTCAATTTTGTGTTTTACTCCTCGATCTAACATAATATCTCCCACGGCAAAAGCGGTGATTTCCGATTTTTTCTCTTGAATTTCATTGAAGGTGGAAGAAAGAAGAATTTGATTTTTTAGATTTTCAAGAAATACCTTAGTTTCCGATTCTTTTCTAAATAAAACTAACTCATAGACAAGAAACCCTATTGCTGCAAACCCAACAATAATCACAATGATAAAGTAAAATCTATTTATTTTGTTTACCCCGTTAGAGATAGGAAACGTATGTGTAATATACGAAGCTTTAATTTCTAACAGGATAAAATTACGCTGAAAAATAATTGTTCAACACTCTTAATATAATGAGAGTCTGACTTCTATTATTTACTTTATCTCAAAATATCCTCCCGGAGTGCGGCCGAAGTTTTCCGGGAAGTACATTTCGGAAACTACGGCCGGCAGATGAGTGAATTTGCCCTTAGTCAGGGCCCTGACATAGTAATCAAATTCATATACTCCCGGACTTAATCTTTCTTTAAATAAGAAAGCCCGGTCGTCATGGAGTTCTTTAAAGTCGGGGCGCAAAGTTCTATCATGATATCTCCAGTAATAATAATCGTATTCGGGTTTATCCTTTTCTCTCAATAATAATGATTTTTGTTCTGTCTCTAATTCTAAATTGACGATTTCAAAACCGGCCGGAATGAAATCCTCTACAATGGCAAAATTTCTGGCAGCCGGCACCGTAATTTTTAAATGCGCTCTCAAAACATCTCCAACTTTTGCTTCTTTCAAAGGATTTTCATTGTCTTCATCGTCTACTCTATAGTATTCTCTTTCAATACTAAATCCTTCATCTCTGGGAGGAATTTGTTCGGCGGGTAAAAAGTATTTCAAAGACATATCGTAATAGAGATTATTAGGAAGATTGTTGAGGTTTTCTTTTAAGAATTTTACAACATTAAGTTCGTTAAATTTTAAATCTTTCAAAGAAACTTCTTTCCTGAATTGGTCCAAAATTGTTTCTTTGTAAAAATGATATTCTCCCTTCTTGTGATTATTAATCTGTAATTCCATAGTGAAATCCGACTCGGTCTCTCTTCTCCATTTTAGAAAGTCGGTAAAAGCATCAATTACGGCCGAGGTATTTTGAGTTGAGCCCCAGGCTCCATCTTTTTGCCGAGAATTCAAAAGCCATCTTACCACTTTATCCAAAACCTTAATATCTCTCTCATCGGAAGCCAGGGCTTTCAACAATAAGGCAGTATTTTTAATCGGGGTTTCGTAATAATACCAGAGGAAATTTTTGTTTGTTTCAAGAAAAGCGCCCCGGGAATCAATATCAATTCTATTTTCCAGAATTTGAAAAACTTTATTTTTTAAATAAGACGAGAAATTACCTTTAGTCAGCAAAATTGCCAGATAGGACAATGAAGAGTTGCTTATTTGCTCGTTGATAAATAACTTGTCGTTTGTAATACTAATAATCTTCTCTCTCAAAGCTCCATCTTTGGTAAAGTTAGGAAGATTAAATAAGGTATAAGCGGTTAAAATAACTGTATTTTTGTTTCGGCATAAATTGTAATCGGTGGTGATTCTTCTGTAAAGATAATCTGCGGCTTTTTGTAAACTATTCTCATTGATTTCATAGCCGGCCTGAGAAAGATTATTCAAAGTATCTACCACATCCAAGGTGCAGTAAAAACTGCTCTCGCCATATTTCCAATAGGAAAATCCTCCATCTGATTTTTGATTGTTGTAAATTTTGGCCAAGCCAATTTCTACCACCTCATCAATAGTATATTCATTGCCTTCCCTATCTTTAATTTTCTCCAGTTGAAATTTATCGACTAAATTTGGCAAATTTAATCCTTTTTTGACAATAGCAATGGCATTCAATCTGCTGGCAATTTGTTCCGAACAACCGTAAGGAAATTGCAATAGATAATTTAGGGCATCGGAAAGGAATACGGCTAAAGTTGCTGAACTTTTTATATTAATCGCTCCCTTATCTTTGACTATATTATCCGGTAAAAAAACATATTCCCTGGTTTCTTTTTGGGTAGTATAATTACAGGTTGCCGTAACCTCGTAAGTATTGTTCCTGGTAATTGAAATTACCTGTTCAACAGTATCTTCCAAGCCATTTGTTTTGGCTGATAATATAAAGTGGTGTTCTCCTTTTTCAAATCCGGCCGGAGCCTCAACTTGAAAGTAAAGAGTCTGGGTTTCATCGGGCTTTAGGGTAATTTTTTGAAGGGGTTGGTCTAATAATTTTAAAGTTTGGCTATCAAATTTTAAAGTTATTCTCTGAGTATCTCTGCTTTGATTGAATATTTGACCCCCGATATAAAATGTATCTCCGGGAACAATAAATCTCGGCTTTAAAGGAACCACCATCAATTCCTTTTTAGTGATAAATTCCAAATAACTTACTCCAACCTTCGTATCCCTGGTAATCCCAAGAGTTTCGGTCTGCCAGGTAGTTAAGTTATCGGGTAAAGTAAACTCAACCTTGGCTTTTCCAAAATCATCGGTTCTGACCTCTGCTTGCCAGAAGGCAGTTTCTTTAAATATTCCTCTCTTTTTTCTGGCCAATTCTCCTTCTGCCCTTCCCCCTCCTCCCTTAGTTGGAATTTCGACCTCAACTAGAATATTTTTAAGGTTAGAGGAGGTCTGTACCATTAAAGGAAAACCACTATAAAAAAATATCAATGGATTTTTCTTTGGATTCCCTTTGAGGGCTAAAACGCTTAAATCTACCACCGCTACCGA
>Ga0210049_1005739_pt1 | contig 10516 bp, 4 predicted proteins | sample CryGeyCG2014_300_2_FD_183964 | JGI IMG/M metagenome (GOLD analysis project Ga0210049, IMG submission 183964) | Groundwater microbial communities from aquifer - Crystal Geyser CG06_land_8/20/14_3.00 (SPAdes) (version 2) | ecosystem: Environmental > Aquatic > Deep subsurface > Groundwater | place...
GTGGAAAAGGCCGTGGAACCCAAGGCGGCCGAGGTGGCCGCTAAAAAGGCGGCGGCCGAGGCCGCCAGCAAGGCCGAGGCCGAGAAGAAGGCCGCCGAGGAGGCTGCCCGCCAGAAGGCGGCGACCGAGGTCGCCAGCAAAAAGGCCGAGGCAGAGAAAAAGGCAACCGCCGTGGCGGCCAGTAAGGCAGTACCGGCCCCGAAAGAGGCCCCGCCCGCCAAGCCGCCGGCCCAGCCAGCGGTCAAGCCGAGCCCGCGGTCTTCGGCGGCCGAGACCCCGGCCGCCCTTGCCGTGGAAACGACGCCACTGGCCGAAAGGGCCGCCAGGGTGCCTGATAATTCCTACAAACAGGTATACTCCGGCGCCATCCGCGAGACGGTGTTGGGTAGCAAGGGCCACACCCTCACGGTGGGCGGCGCCAAGACCCTGCCGTTTTATCTATTCGAGGGCGAGATGCCCAACCGGCCGATTGTCGCCATGGACGTGCTGGACGTGGCGCCCGATGAATGGCCCGCCAGCCTGGCCCGCCATTTTGAGGGCGTGCTGAACGATCCGGTGGCCTGGGCCAGGAAGTGCGTCACCGACTTTAACATGGAGGCCATCTGTCTCTCCCTGGTGAGCACCGACCCCAATGGCCTGAACCGGCCCTCCAGCGAGGCCGCCAAGAAGGCGGTGGAGGTGGTGAACGGCGTGGACGTGCCGGTGATTCTCTGGGGCTGCGGCAATGCCGACAAGGACACCGAGACCCTCAGGGAAATTACCGCCATGATCGGCGACAAGAAGGTTTGCCTGGGGCCGCTTTCCGACGCCAATTACCGGTCGCTGGGGGCCACGGCCATGGCCTTTGGCCACCCCATGATCGCCGCCTCGCCCATTGACGTCAATCTGGCCAAGCAGCTCAATATCCTGCTGGAGAATCTGGGCGTGTCCCTGGACACCGTGCTGGTGGATCCCTCCATCGGCGCCCTGGGCTATGGCATCGAATATTCCTATTCGGTCATGGAGCGTATCCGGCTGGCCGCCCTGACCCAGAAGGATGAAAAGTTGCAGGTGCCATTAATCTGCAACCTGGGTCGCGAGGTCTGGAAGGCCAAGGAAACCCGGCTGCCCACGGACGCCATGATCGGCGACCAGGAGCGGCGCGGGGTGTTGATGGAGGCCATTACCGCCACCTGTATGCTCATGGCCGGCGGCGAGGTGCTCATCATGCGGCATCCGCGGGCCGTGGCGTTGACCAAGGCCCTGATCAGCGGTTTGATGGGGTAAGGGCGGGCAAAGAAGAAATCGTCGCGCCGCTTTCGGCGTGCAGACCATACGTTGTGCCTTGTGCACGGATAAGGTGAGAGGAGTTTTTCCATGTCGAAAATAATCTGTTCAGCCGCCATTCGAGGTGCCCACAAGATCGTGGACATGGCCGAGGAGACCTATGAGCAGGCCATGAAGCAGTACGGTGCCGCCCAGGAGGTCGCCTTTCCGAACACGACCTATTTCCTGCCCATTATCTACAGCATACTGGGCGCCAAGGTCCAGAACCTGGGCGACATGAAGGAGATCTTTCAGGAATGCCGCAAATTGCTGCCGGCCCAAGTGTCGGAAGCAACCTGGCTGCCCTATCTGGCCCCGGCCCTGGAGGCGGGCATGGCCACCTTTTTTGCCGAGGAGATGTATGAGGCCATCCGTTACCTGAACCAGCCCGAATACTACACCAAGACGGAAGAGCCCACCGACCAGAACATCTGGCTCGGGGCGGCCGACGACGTCATCTTCCGAAAGCGCGGCGTTGAGTTCGTGGACGGCACGGCCCCCGGCTTTGCGGCCATCTTGGGCGCGCCGCCGACCAAGGAGGTCGCCAGCAAGATCGCCTTGGAGCTGCAGGAGAAAAACCTCTATATCTTCATGCACGACCACACCGGCGGGGTACATATGCCCGAGCAACTGACCGCGGCCGGCGTGCAGATCGGCTGGGGCACCCGGCTGGTGCCCTTTGGCGATTCTTACACCACGGCGGTGTTCGCCATCGGCTTCGCCTGCCGCGTGGCCATGGCCTTTGGCGGCATCAAGCCCGGCGATTACCGGGGCAACCTGATCTACAACAAGGATCGTACCTTTGCCTTTGTCATGGCCTTTGGCGAGGTGTCCGACGCCTGGTATGCCAATGCTGCCGGCGCCATTAACTGGGGCTTCCCGACCATTTCCGACTACAACATTCCCGAGGTGCTGCCCACCGGCATCTGTACCTACGAGCACGTGGTGAGCAACGTTCCCCATGACGAATTCGTGCAAAAGGCCATCGAGGTGCGCGGGCTCAAGGTCTCGGTCTCCAAGATTGACATCCCCATGGCCTTTGGCCCGGCCTTCGAGGGCGAGCGCATCCGCAAGGACGACCTGTTCATGGAGTGTGGCGGCGGTCGCACCACCGGGGTCGAGGTTCTGGTCTCCAAGGAGATGGACGAGGTGACCGACGGCCAGGTGAACGTGGAGGGGCCTGATGTCCCGGAACTTGCGCAGGGCCAGAATCTGCCCATCGCCATTCTGGTCGAGGTGGCGGGCCGCGAGATGCAGTCCGATTTCGAGCCCATTCTCGAGCGTCAGTTTCATCACCTGATCAACTACATCCAGGGCATCATGCACATCGGCCAGCGTAACATCATGTGGATCCGGGTGGGCAAGGGCGCGGTGGAAAAGGGCTTTTCGTTCACCCACATCGGCAAGATGCTGCACGGCAAGCTGCACCAGGAGTTCGGCGCCATCCTCGACAAGGTGCAGGTCAAGATCTACACCGTGCAGGACAAGGTGGAGGAGGTCGTGGCCCTGGCCAAGAAGGTTTACGCCGAGCGGGATCTGCGCCTGGGCAACATGACCGACGAGACCGAAGAGGTCTTTTACTCCTGCACCCTGTGCCAGTCTTTTGCCCCCAGCCATGTCTGCGTCATCACCCCGGAGCGGGTCGGCATGTGCGGCGCCTACAACTGGCTGGATGGCAAGGCCTCCTTCCAGATCAACCCCACCGGTCCCAATCAGCCCATTGACAAGGGCGCCTGCCTGGATAAGACCATGGGATCCTTCGCGGGCATCAACGACTTCGTGGCCCAGGCCTCGCGCGGCGCGGTGACCGAGGTGAGCTGTTACTCGCTGATGACCAACCCCATGACCGCCTGCGGCTGCTTCGAGGCCATTGCCGCCACCCTGCCGCAGTGCAACGGCATTATGGTGGTCAACCGGGACTTCATGGGCATGACCCCGTCGGGCATGAAGTTCACCACCCTGGCCGGCATGGCCGGCGGCGGCGCCCAGACCCCCGGCTTCATGGGGGTGTCAAAGCATTACCTCACCAGCCAGAAGCTCTTCATGGCCGAAGGCGGCCTGCAGCGCGTGGTCTGGCTGCCCAAGATGCTGAAGGAAGAGTTGAAGGACAAGCTCATGCAGCGCTGCCAGGAGATGGGCATGCCGCAATTCTTCGACATGATCGCCGACGAGGAAGTGGGCACCACCGAGGAAGAGGTGTTGAAATTCCTCCAGGAAAAGGGACATCCCGCCCTGAAGATGGATCCCATCATGTAGTGGGGATCCGTGCCGCGCGGCTCGATGCTCGACAAACAAGCTTTCCACAACGGGGAGGAACCATACAATGGCTTTAACCGGTATTCAGATTCTCAAGATGCTTCCCAAAAAGAACTGCGGGGAGTGTTCCATTCCAACCTGTCTCGCCTTCGCCATGAAGGTGGCCGCCGGCCAGACCGAAATCGGCGAATGCCCCTATGTCGATGACGAGGTCAAGGCCACCATCGGCGAGGCCTCGGCCCCGCCGATCCGCACCATCAAGCTCGGCAGCGCTGATCTGCCCTTTACCATCGGCGGCGAGACCTGCCTGTTCCGGCATGAAAAGCGCTTCGAGAACCCCACCGGCATTGCGGTGCTGGTGACCACCGCCATGGCGGCCGCCGATGTTGACGGCCGGATCGAGCGCTTTAACACCTTGCGCTACGAGCGGGTCGGCGTCAATCTGCGGGCTGACCTCATTGCCGTGCAAGACAGCAAGGGCGACGCCAAGGCCTTCTGCGACCTGGTCGGCAAGGTGCTGGCCGGCGCCGCTGATGCCCAACTCATCCTGATGACCGGTGATGCCGCTGCCATGAAGACCGCCGCCGGCCTTTGCGGGGCGCGCAAACCCCTGCTGTTCGGGGCCGCGGCCGACAACGCCGAGGCCATGGCCGCGGTGGCCAAGGAGGCCGGCTGTCCGTTGGGCGTCAAGGGCGCCACGGTGGATGACACGGTTGCCCTTACCGAAAAATTGCTGGCCGCCGGCCTGAAGGATATGGTTATCGATACGGGCGCCCGCACCGTGCGCGCCGCCCTGGAAGACAATGTCCTGGCCCGCCGCGCCGCGGTGCGCAGCAAGTTCAAGCCCTTGGGCTTCCCGACCATCACCTTCCCCTGCGAGATGACCGACGATTCCCTCCTGGAGGCCATGATCGCCTCGGTGCTGGTGGCCAAGTATGCCGGTATCGTGGTACTCTCCGACCTGCAGGGTGACATCCTTTTTCCCCTGCTCCTGGAACGGCTTAACATCTTCACCGATCCGCAGCGGCCCATGGTGGTGGCGGAGGACATTTACAGCATCAATGGTCCGGCCGAGAACTCGCCGGTGCTTATCACCTGCAACTTCTCGCTCACCTACTTCATCGTCTCCGGCGAGATCGAGGGCTCCAAGGTGCCCTCCTGGCTGCTCATCAAGGACACCGAGGGGCTTTCCGTGCTCACCGCCTGGGCGGCCGGTAAGTTTGGCGCTGACCTTATTGCCCAGTTTGTCAAGAAGTCGGGTATCGAGGACAAGGTCAAGTATCGCGAACTCATCATTCCTGGCTATCTCGCCTCGATCAAGGGTGAACTGGAGGAGGAACTCCCCAACTGGAGCATCCTCATGGGGCCGCGCGAGGCCGGGCATCTGCCGGCCTTCCTGAAGGAATGGAAGCCGGCGGCATGATGCCAGCAGTCAGCCGTCAGCTTTCAGCGAAGAGAGCGGCCCCTTGTAATTTGTCTTTAATTGTTGTAACTATCCAGCTTGTGCCGGCTAAGTGTTCCCGGGCTGGCAATGCCTTTCGCTCATGCTCGGCGGGCGTTTTGCCCCCCTCCGAGGCGTCCGCGACCTCCTGCGCACCCTACGGGACTAAATAAAAAGTTGGGGCTTAGATCAATGTCCGATATACCCATCAGCATTAACGGCCAGGAAATTGGGGTCAGGCCGAAAACCACGGTGCTGGAAGCGGCCCGGGCGCTGGGTATCCATATTCCCACCTTCTGCTTTGTCAAGGGTAAGTCCAAGGCGCATTGCCGGATCTGTTTGGTCGAGGTGGAGGGCAGGGACAAGCCGGTGCGCTCCTGCGTGACCTTGGCCCGGCCCGGCATGGTGGTCCATACCGACACCGCCATGGTCAAGGAGCTCCGTAAGAAAAACCTCGAGACGCTTGCCGAGAATCACTTTGGCGATTGCAAGGCGCCTTGCAGTATGAGCTGCCCGGGGCAGATCAACGTCCAAGGCTATATTGCCCACATCCGTCTCGGCCAGTATGAGGAGGCCCTGCGGCTGGTCATGGAGCGCAACCCGTTGCCTTTCTCCGTGGGCCGGGTCTGCCCGCGTTTTTGCGAAACCAACTGCCGCCGGGCCTTGGTCGATCAACCTATTGCTATCAACCACCTGAAACGCTTTGTGGCCGACTGGTGCATGGCCAATGACAAGGACGTTGACCTGCGTATCGAAAAAGAGCCAGCTACCGGCAAACGGGTAGCCGTGATCGGGGGCGGGCCCGCCGGCCTGTCCGGCGCCTTTTTCCTCGCCAAATACGGCCATCAGGTGAGCATTCTTGAGGGCGAGGCAGAGCTGGGTGGTATGCTCCGCTATGGCATCCCCGGCTACCGCATCCCCAAAGCGGTCCTTGACTATGAGATCAAGACGATCCTTAAGCTCGGCATAAAGGTCCGTTGCGGCCAGAGGTGGGGTCGGGACTTCACCCTGCGGAGTCTGCAAGATGAGGGGTTCGACGCCGTGCTGCTCGGCGTTGGCACCCAGAAGGCCAAGATTATCGACATCCCCGGTATTGACCTGCCCTTCGTCCACCCGGCCACGGAATTTTTGAAACAGGTCAACGAGGGCAAGAATCACTTCCCCGGCCGCCGGGCCGTGGTGCTGGGCGGCACCAATATCGGCATGGAGGCGGCCCGTTCCCTGGTGCGGCTCGGGGTCAAGGAAGTTATCGTGGTGCATTCCAGCAGCCCGGACAAGATGCAGGCCCAGGAACATTCCGCCAAGGAGGCCGAGCGCGAAGGGGTGCGTTTTATTCCCATGGCCAGTCCCACGCAGATCGTGGAGCGGCATGGCACCCTTTTTCTGCGCATGCAGCGCATGGAACTAAGCGAGCCGGATCAGGGCGGCAGGCAGCGTCCCGTGCCGGTGTCGGGGCTCACCGAAAGTTTACTGACCGATTTGATTCTCTATTCGGTGGGCCAGGAAACCTTGCTGGCCACCTTTCCCCCTGAATCCCTGGAGGCCAAGCTGGAGAGTACGTCGAGCGGCCTGCTCAAGGTCCATGGTCAGAGCCAGAAGACCAGCCTTGGCTTTGTGTGGGCGGCCGGTGACGCGGTTTCCGGCCCCCAGTCCGTCATTCAGGCCGTGGTTTCCGGTCGGCGGGCCGCCAAGTATATCCACGCCAGTATCGCCCAGGTCGAGAAAGAGCCGGCCGAGCCCCGCTTCAACTTCACCCGCGGCCAGACCTTCCAGGAGGTCGACCGTTTTCTGATCGAGGGCTATACCCCGCAGAAGCGCGAGGTCATGGACCGGGTGGAGTATGAGGAGCGCATCACCAATTTCGATGAGGTGCGGCACGGCTTTTCGGAGAAGACGGCCCGCCGTGAGGCAGACCGTTGCCTTTCCTGCGGCTGCACGGCCTTTGACCGCTGCGATCTCCGGAAATACTCCATTGCCGACGGGGTGGACTTAAACGAGACCGGCATGGGCTCCATCCATCTTTATGACGTGAATCCCAGACATCCGCTTTTTGAGGTCGACCTGAACAAATGCATCTATTGCCAGCGCTGCAAGAACAACTGCGAATACGACGCCCTTGACCTGACCTGCGAGGGGCTCGATCAAAATTGCCGGCCGGTGGGGCTCAAGTTTTCCTTTAACGAAAAATGCGTCAACTGCTGTAACTGTGTGGATGCCTGTCCCACCGGCGCGCTCACCAAGAAGGATGTGATTGTCCCGATCATCAACGAGCCGGTCCGCTATGTGCCCACCACCTGCCCCTACTGTGGTTCCGGCTGCCATCTGATCCTGAAGATCAAGGGCCGCACCCTGATGGAGGTGGTGACCAACAACGATAAGCCCCCGAACTACGGCATGTTGTGCGTTAAGGGGCGCTTTGCCCTGGACTTCATCCGCCATCCCGATCGCCTGACACAACCCCTGGTGCGGAAATGCGGCGAACTGGTTGAGTCCAGTTGGGAAGATGCCTTGACCCTGGTGGCCAAGCGCTTTAAGGAACTGCGTGATCGGCATGGGGCCGACTCCCTGGCCGGCTTCAGTTGCGCCCGGGCCAGTAACGAAGAAAACTTCCTCATGCAGAAGTTCATGCGGGCGGTGATCGGCACCAATAACATCGATCACTGCGCCCGACTCTGTCACGCTCCCACGGTGGCCAGTTTGGCCCTCACCCTTGGCAGCGGCGCAATGACCAACAGCATCGAGGACTTCAGGAACGAGCAGCCCGATGTGGTGTTGATGATCGGCTCCAATCCCGATACCAGTCATCCCATGACCGGACTGCGCATCCGTCAGGCGATCCGCAAGGGCGCCAAACTGATTGTCATTGATCCGCGCGGCCACAAGTTCGCCCGCCAGGCCGATATCTGGATGCAGCACAATCCCGGCAGCGATGTGGCGCTGCTCAATGGTCTGATGCACATCATCATCAAGGAAGATCTGTGGGACAAGGCCTACGTGGCCGAACGCACGGAAAATTTTGAAGAGCTGCAGATCGTTACCGAGAAATACACCCCAGCTTACGTGGCCGGGATCACCGGAATCTCCATGGAGAAGTTGCATGAGGCCGCCAGGCTGTACGCCAGCCCCGGTAAGAAGTGTGCCATCGTTTATGGCATGGGCCTGGCCCATTGGGCCTCGGGCTCCGACAACGTCAAGAGTGTTTCCAACCTGGCCCTGCTGTGTGGCAAGATCGGCGCCGTGGGCGGCGGCATCAACCCGTTGCGCGGCCAGAACAATGTGCAGGGGGCCTGTGACATGGGCGCCCTGTTCAATACCTTGCCGGGCTATGCCGGGCTTAGCCGGGATGATATCTTCGACAAGTACGAAAAGCTCTGGGGCGTGACGATGCCCCGCAAACCCGGCATCCCCGCCACCGAGGTCTGGAATAACATTGTCGCCGGCAACATCCGGGGGCTTTATATCTTTGGCGAGGATCCGGTGCTGGCCGACCCCAACGCCCGGCATGCCGTGAACGCCATCGACAAACTCGATTTCCTGGTGGTGCAGGACATTTTTCTGACCGACACGGCCAAGAAGGCCGACGTGGTCCTGCCGGCCGCCTGCTTTGCGGAAAAAGACGGCACCTTCACCTGTTCGGAGCGCCGGGTGCAGCGCATCCGCAAGGCCTTTAACCCGCCCGGCCAGGCCAAGGCCGACTGGGAGATTTTCTGCGAACTGGCCCGGAAAATGGGCTATCCCATGCACTATGATTCTCCCAAGGAGATTTTTACGGAAATTTGTTCGCTGACGCCCCAGTATGCCGGCATGAGCTATGAACGCATCGACGAGGTTGGCCTGCAGTGGCCTTGTCCGGACAAGGATCATCCGGGGACGCCGGTTTTGCATATCGGCACCTTTCCCCGCGGCCGGGCGCTCTTCATTCCCGCGGACTATGAGCCGCCCAAAGAGCTGCCTGATGACCAGTATCCCGTGCTGCTGACCACGGGCCGGGATGTGGCGCAGTATAATTTCGGCTCCATGACCAGGCGCACGCCCAGCATCGAGCGGATCAGCCCCGAGGCCCTGGCCGAGGTGCATCCCGCCGATGCGGCGCGTCTCGGCATCTCGGAAAAATCATGGATCCGGCTTACGTCGCGCCGCGGCGAGGTGAAGGCCCGCGCCACCATTTCCGATCGGGTCCAGGTGGGCACGATTTTCATCCCGTATCATTACGCCGAGGTGCCGATCAATAATCTGACCATGAACCACCTCGATAAACTCTCGCGCTCTCCGCAGTACAAGGCCTGCGCCATCAAGATTGAGGTGCTGGGCTGAGATGCAGCGGCTAGCAGCTAGCGGCTAGCTGCTTGAATATAGAGTTACCTTTTTTGGAGTTCATTATGGCGAAAGCACAAGACAAAAAAACCGGGGCAGTCATGGTGGTCGGCGGCGGGGTGGCCGGCGTCCAGACCGCCCTTGACCTGACCGAACTGGGGTTTTACGTTTACCTGGTGGAAAAGTCGGCGGCGATCGGCGGCGCCATGGCGCAGCTCGACAAGACCTTTCCAACCAACGACTGTGCCCTCTGAATCCTGGCGCCAAAGTTGGTCGAGGCCGGCCGGTCTCCCAATATTGAGATAGTCAGCAACGCCGATCTGCTGTCTTTGGATGGTAAACCCGGGAATTTTACCGCCACGGTGCGGGTGCGGCCCCGTTACATAGACGCCGAGGCCTGCACGGCCTGCGGCCTGTGTACAAAATACTGCCCCAGACATATGGTGGACGGCTACAACGAGGGGTTGGGTATTACCCGGCCTATCCACATCGATTACCCTCAGGCCGTGCCGGCCACCTACTACATCGACCCTTCGGCCTGCCTGTTTCTCCAGCACGGCACCTGTCAGATCTGCGTGCCGGTCTGTCGCAGCCGGGCTATTGACTTCTCCCAGCAGCCAACGGAACGCAAGCTCGCGGTCGGCGCCGTGATCATGGCCCCGGGCTTTGGCCGGGTACCCGAGGCGGCCCTTACCAGATACGGCTATGGCCAGCACCCCGACGTGGTGACCAGCATTGAGTTCGAGCGGCTGCTCAATCCGTCCGGCCCCTTCAAGGGCGAGGTGCGCTGCATCTCCGACCAGCGGCATCCCCACCGGATCGCTTTCATCCAGTGCGTGGGCTCGCGTGACCTCGGCTGCGACAATGGCTACTGCTCCTCGGTGTGCTGCATGTATGCCCTCAAAGAGGCGATGGTGGCCAAGGAGCATGACCCCGAGTGCGAGATTACCATCTACTACATGGACATGCGCACCCAGGGCAAGGATTTCGACGCGGCCCGGAAGCGGGCCGAGGAGCATTCCGGCATCCGCTTCGTGCGTGCCAAGGTGGCCGCCGTCACGTCTTGGGACCAGGGGCTGAAACTTACCTATGCCACCATGGACGGCAGCCATGGCTTCACGGGCTACGATATGGTGGTGCTCTCCGTGGGCCTCGATGCCCCGACCGATGCCGGCAAGCTGGCCGCCATCGGCGGCTTTG
>Ga0210049_1005742_pt1 | contig 10506 bp, 12 predicted proteins | sample CryGeyCG2014_300_2_FD_183964 | JGI IMG/M metagenome (GOLD analysis project Ga0210049, IMG submission 183964) | Groundwater microbial communities from aquifer - Crystal Geyser CG06_land_8/20/14_3.00 (SPAdes) (version 2) | ecosystem: Environmental > Aquatic > Deep subsurface > Groundwater | place...
ATAATCTGTCTAGTCTTTGCATAGCTTTAAGGCTATGCAAATTAGTCTTATACCACAAGGCTTTGATATGCATATTGGAAACTCCTTAGTTATTTGCAGGAGTCTCAAATGTTTCGTAACTTATTCAGGGATGGTCCGGAGATTTCAAGATATAGTTTTGTTTGATACCGTTGCTTAAGGCGATTCTTTCGAGATTGGTGTTATTGTATACATCTTTATATAGGGCTTTATCTCCTGTAACTTCGGCAGTTGCCATGTTTGGATTATCACTTAAATTAGCAACTATATCTGAGCTCTTGGGGTTTTTGGAGTAAGAAGAGGTAGTGAAGGTTAAGGACTGTTTGGGATTTTTGTCAAAGGAAAGGTTATAAGGAGCTTTGTCTACAGTAAGACGGCTGTCTTTGGGATTAGTGATAGAGGTATCAATTTCTTGATAATTTCCTGAAGCGTCTTTGTAGTGGATATTGGAAGCATAGACTCGGTATTCATCCTTGCCATTGGGGTTCTTGAATACCTTGATATTGGGCTGTCTTTGTTCGGATAGTTCTACTGGTTTGGCTGAAACATTCTTAGTTTCAGGAATAAATAAATTAGGGATAGCAAACTGAAGAAGAGTAAAGAACATGAATGAGGCTAGAAAACCTAAAACACCTACTCTGTGGATAGTGGGAGTTTTGGGATATGTAGACCAGTCATAGTAGAAGGGTAATCTGGTTCGAAGAAGGTTATGCACAGGAGATAGAAAAGGTATGTCAGTACGAGTGGCATTGTGCAGCCGTTCTGCTTCTCTTTCGAGCTCATCGATAAGTTGTTTTCTATTATTGGATGTATCCAATTTTTTACTTATTACTGTTATATATTATAACAAAGATTGACTATGCAAACAACCACCTGCTACTAAAAGGTAAGAAACTAGTAAACTGGCAAGGGACGCACCCTTACCTTGGCAAGTGGCAAGGGTAAGGGTGCGTCCCTTGCCAAGGTGGTGAGTGACTAACCCTGATTCAATTGAGTAAGATATTCTTTTATTTTATTTAAAGCATTTTGCTTAACGAGCAATAAATCTTCGCCCTTGATAATAAACTCACCTTCTTGACCCTTACCAATTCCGCCAAAAAAATGACTTATCTTATCTGCTTCAATATGCCTTGCGGTTCTAATAAAGACTGTTATATGATTTTCTTTTTCTAAAAATAATAAATAAACATTAATATTGGGAGCAGTAGACAAAAGTTCATCCATCACACCGTCTATCACTTCTTTTTCGATTTCAAAACCGTCTAAATCATTCTTGCCAATCATTGACCACAAAATCTTACTATTCTCATCTGTCTCTATGCTTGATAATACCTTGCCCCATGCTTTTAGTGTTATGAAAGGTTTTGTTTTAAAAAGATTTTTAACTACCAACTCATGGTTCGCTCCAGCGGCTATTAATTGAGCAGTAATCGTTAAAGATTTTGGAGTAGTATTTGAATTCTGAAAACTTCTTGTATCAGAAATAATCCCAGCCAGCAAACAAGTTGCAATGTTCTCATCCATCAGTTTAGGGTCTAACGATTCTATTAAAGAAACAAGAATTTCTGAGGTAGAGCTTGCTGTTAAATCAACCATATTAACAGCCCCGAAATAATCATTGCCTGCATGATGATCAATGTTAACCACCGGCTGGTTATAGAAAAAATCAGCATTATTTTCATGAATTGCTCCTAGGCTTTCCAAGTCAGGCGAATCTAATACAATAACTACATTAAATTTAAAATTGCCATAAGAAAAAGAAACATCTTTGGAAGTAAAATTTGCCTCCTTTGGGGATATAAAAAAATTCAGTTTACCCTGATCAGAGTTATAACTGATTTTATCTACTTCTGCTTTTTCCAAAGATAGGCTTATGACAAAATCCCTTAACCCTAAGAATTCTTTCTGAGCTTTTTCTATGCCGGGCAAAAATTTAAAATTTCCGTACGATTCGTTGTTTAACAAAAAAGTTACTTTTTTGCCCATTTTTTCTAAAATACTCGTAAGAGCCAAACCGCTTGCTATACTATCACCTTTGGCATTGTTTAACGTAGTAATTAATATATTATTATTTTTTCTTATAAGCTCAACTGCCTGCTGCTTAGGAGTCAATTCCATAGTTTCTCTCCTGACATTGAATAATCTTCTTGATATTAATTCTAGGACAAGGAATTAAAATAACATTCCAGCGACCTAGTGTCAAGAATGAATTTAGCCACCAGAAAAATTTTAATTTCTAGCTGGCAAGGGACGCACCCTTACCAAGAACAATCCCCCAACATTTTCTATTCAATTCTCTAGAAACTATGAGTAAGAAAATAATTTAGATACCAATTGATAATGGCTCCGCCAAAAAACATACAAATAAATGATGAAGCAATAAGAAAGGGTCCGAAGGGCAGAATATCTTTACGTGTTTTTTTCTTTAAAGCAATTAAGGTCAAAGCAATAATAGAGCCTGATACATATGCCAAGATAAGTGCTAAAATTGACAGTTTCCATCCTAAAACAAAACCTAAAAGCAATCCAAGCTTTATATCTCCTCCTCCAACCCATTTTCCCTTAGATATAGCATATTGGAAAAAGAAAAAGCCGGAAAAAATTAAAGCACCGAGAAGATTAGACAAAAGTGGATAGCTACCACCTAGAGTAGCTAAAACAAGAAAAAATAAAACAGATATTACAATCGATGGAGTTAAAACAATATCCGGAATCAAATAGTATTTTAAATCATAAACAAAAATAATTATTAAAGCGGCTGTAACAAGAGCGGAAAAAGCAAAAATAATAAGAGAACTTGATCCTCCTAATATTGGGATATTATTTTTCAAAAGCTCAGTATTTAGAAAAATAAAAACAAAAATAATACCTGTTGCTAACTCAACAATTGGATATTGCCATGATATTTTCTTTTTGCAATATCTGCATCTGCCTTTAAGCAATAAAAAGCTTAAAACAGGAATAAGATCAAGAATGCCAAGCTCTTTCTTACACTTAGTACATCGAGAACGATCCAAAGCAAGTTTTCCCCCATTCTTCAGGCGGTAGATTACCATATTCAAAAAGCTGCCCACGATAAGTCCGAGACAAACAACGACAAAAACTTCAAATTTAAATAAGATCGGATCTATAAACATATAATTGAAAACTCCTAAATTCTAATATCGAAACCATAAACAAATTTTAAATCCTAATGCTCTAAATATCAAATGAATAATGAATTGCCAAGTGTTTATCAAGCATCAAGAGTGTCACCCTTAACGATCTTGGCGGTTTGATAGCTTGGCTCATTACGGGAGCAACGTTAAATTATTACCGGCTTCGTATATTGGAAAAGCTTGATTGCCGCCATCGTTATTTGCTAAATTATTATTAACCTCCAAAGTAGCATTTATTTCATAAAATTTTTTATCTGCTGAAATAGAATAATTATAATCGTTATTGCTTTTAGGATCCTTTAGAATGCTTGGCATATGCCTTGGAATCAATTCACCTAACCCATTAGAATAGTAGTCGTCGTCATAATAATCGCCTAATGCACCTTCAATATTTCTTATATCTGAAACTCTTTTTGTATCTCTTGCCTTAGCTCTGGATTTATTAAGATATATAGAAATAGATGCTGCTAAAATACCAATAATTGCAACAACTACCAATATTTCAATTAAAGTAAATCCCGTTAGAAATGTTTTATTACTTTTAGTTATAAAAACTTCCTCATTTATTTTCCTATTTCTAAACAGGGTTAAATCTTCTTGCTTATTCAAAAAATCTCCACAATTATAAAAAGTAACTATTTCAATTATTTCCTTAACTAATTTTAGTCAATTTATTGATTGGTTACAATACTAATAGGGGATGTTGGTAAGGGACGCACCCTTGCCAGCAAGGATTGCAAGGGTGCGTCCCTTACCACCTTACCGCTTACTATCGTTACCAATTTGTCAAATTTAAATAGGACAACTAATTTTATAATCAATTTAAAACAGCCCCGAACGGGGCTGTTTTATCTGCACTAAATTAAATTTAAGACTAAGTACAACTTGCTTCAGTACAAGTAAATGTTGCATCTTGGGCAGTACCAGGTCCATCGTGATTACCTGTAATAGTATAAGCACCATCTCCAGCCGTACCATCAGTATATGTGAAAGCATTATGGTTCACACGACTTGCAGCTGTCCCTGCTGGTAATGTACCATAATCAGTCCAAGTTACTGGGGTAGCAGCAAAATCTGGCATAATAGCATCTGTTGGCTCAGTACCATTATTATCATCAATGTACATTTGAACCATAGTATTCACCTCTCTTGCGCCTGCTTGAGCCTGTGCTCTATGAGCTTTTTCTCTAGCATTACCTAAGTAAGCTAATATCAAAGCTGCCAGAATACCAATAATTGCAACAACAACCAAAAGTTCAATTAAGGTAAAGCCTCTCGATTTACTCGAGGCAAGTCCTTTGGATTTTTTAAACATTTTTCCTCCTTAATTCTTACCTATATATAAATTATTAAAACGTATCTTAAGCTTTCGACCTACAGCTTTTAATGTATTATACCATAAATAGTTAATTAAATCAAGATTAATTCAGCTTTTCAGTTATAGCTTACATATCAGAAGCTAATTTGTAAATAGGTAGTAATATCGTACCAACAAAAACACCTACGCCCACACCCATAATCACCAGTAATATAGGCTCTAGCAAAGTTGATAGAGTAGCTACGGCATTATTCACTTCTTTATCAAAAAACTCGGATAACTTAAAAAGAACTTTATCTACATTGCCCGTTTTCTCACCAACTTCAACCATATTGGAAACCATACTTGGGAACAGGTTGCTGTGCTCTAAAGGCACTGATAAACTGATACCATTTTCCACTTGATTAGAGATTTTATTTATTGCATCTTTGTATCTAACATTACCAACAACATCAGAGACAATTGCTAATGAATCTAAAATCGATAGACCTGAAGATATAAGTGTTCCCAGGGTTCTAGCAAAACGCACCATGTAAATATTTTTAGCTAAGGTGCCTATAATAGGTATTTTAAGCTTAAAACCGTCCCACACCCATCGCCCCTTTTTAGACTTAAGATAATAGCGTATCAATGCTACAAAACCAACGGATCCTAAAACTATAACCCACCAGAATTTTCTTGCCCAATCAGATGTAGATAAAAGTAGTTTAGTAAGGAATGGCAATTTAGAGCCGGATTCTTCAAATAGCGTTTTTAACTGAGGCATAACAAACATAACAACTACTCCGCCTACTAAAACCATCACTGAAACAACAAAAACAGGATATGTCATTGCTCCTTTAATCTTCCCTCTCAAATCATAATCTTTTTCCATCTGATCAGCTAATCTTTCTAAAACTTCGTCTAATTTACCGCTTACTTCGCCGGATTTTACTAAGTTAACATATATAGAGGAAAAAACATTCGGAAATTTACTTAAGGCTTCGGAAAAGGTTATGCCGCTTTCAACATCATTAGTTACGGATTTTAAAATCTCCCATAATTTTTTATTCTTAGTTTTCTCCTGCTCCTGAAGAATTCTTAGCGACTGAATAATAGAAAGTCCGGAAGTAATCATGGTGGCTAATTGCCTTGAAAAGACAACTTTTGATTTTAAGGAAACTTTTGAAAATAAACCCGAAAACTTGCTTAAAAAAGATTTTTCACCTTTTTCAGCAATAGAAACACCTAAAAGGTTATACTTTTTTAAAAGTTCAAAAACCTGCTGCTTGTTAGATGCCTCGATGGTACCTGTTTTGAGCTTATTTTGCTTATCTCTAGCTTTGTATAAAAAAACGGCCATATTAGTTTAAATCCTGAATCCTAAACAAATCCCAATTTTTAATATCTTTAAAAAATCATTCATTTTTTTCATTGTTCAATTGTTACATTGTTATTTTACTAGATTCCCGCCTTCGCGGGAATGACGAAAGGAAAACGGAAATGACGAAAGGAAGACAGGAATGACGAGAGAAGTATAACAATTTAGCAATTTATTTGCCTTTGGCAAATTAATGTATACCTCTGGCTAACTTTTCGAAATATGTACCATCTATAGCATAAGGCCTAGCATCTTCAAATAATATTTCACCGTTCCTTACTAAAGATGAAAGGCTTTTATCTATAGACGTCATGCCTTTATCTGCGCTTATTTGAATAATATTATTTATCTGGTGGGTTTTGCCTTCCCTAATAGTATTCCTTATGGCGGGTGTTGCAACCATAACTTCTGCTGCTACTGCCCTTCCTCCGCCTATTTTAGGAATAAGCCTTTGTGAAACAACGCCAAGTAAACTACCAGCTAACTGCATTCTTATCTGGGGCTGCTGACGGGGAGGAAAAACATCGATTATTCTATCAACTGTCTGGGCAGCATTATTTGTATGCAGAGTTGCGAATACCAGATGACCGGTTTCTGCGATAGTAATCGCAGAAGCAATTGTCTCTAAATCTCTCATTTCTCCAATCAAAATTACGTCTGGATCTTCTCGAAGAACCGAACGTAAGGCGATAGACCAAGAATACGTATCTAAGTGCATTTCCCGTTGATCTACAACCGATTTTTTTGATGTGTGAACATATTCAATAGGATCTTCCACGGTAATAATATGATAAGGCTTTTCTTCATTAATGCTTTCAACCATTGCTGCTAAAGTTGTAGACTTGCCGTGACCAGTTGGACCCGTAACCAATACAAAACCCTGAGAAGTTTTAGTAAACTCCTCGCAAATAATAGGCAGTCCTAGCTCTTGAAGGGTTCTAATCTTTCTTGGTATTAATCTTAAAGCAGCCCCCATTGTGCCTCTCTGATAAAAAAGGTTTACTCTAAATCTTGCTTCGTCACCCAAGGCGATTGAAAGATCTAATTCTTTTTCTTTTAAAAATATTTCCTTCTGTTCCTCGCTTATCATGGTAAAAATAAGCTTCTCGGCTAAATTTTGAGTCAATATCGGATATTCATCCAAAGGTATTAATCTTCCATCAACTCTTATGGTAGGGTGGGTGCCAACCAATAAATGCAAATCAGAGGCGGACCTACCGACTGTAATCTCTAATAGGTCTTCTAGGTTTACTTTTTGTTCGTTGGCTTTAATTTTTTCTGGTGAGTCCAACATATAAAATTTTGTTTACTTTAATTATTTTACCTTATATTTTGTAATTATACTATCATTTTTAGGTTACTCCCTTGTCCAAAAAACCATGTCATCTACTTTTACATCATTAGGATAAGCGCCTGTTACTCTAATATAACCGCTTAAAGGATCATCAGGATCAAGAACCCAAAAACCGGGCAATATTCTAGCCATTGTAACGTTTGGACCAGTCTGTGATACTGCCCCATAAGTAATAGAACTACAATTACTTATACACCTATAATTTGCCTGTCCTGTATTAGCTGGGTCCTTTTCTAAAACTATAGCTCTTACAACCGTATAATCTCCCTGTCGTGAGTACTCTAATTTTACTCTATAGGTTATAATCGATACATTTCTGGCAAAAGAAAAAGTATTTGAGCTTAAAGACGCATTAGCAACGCTGCCAGTCAGTTGAACCCTAATCTGCCCACCCACCCTTCTAATCAATACCCCAAAATTAGTAGCTGGTGTACCGTTATTCATACCAACAGTAAAAGAATTTCCGTTGGGTAAATTAATCAAACCTGTTACATCAAACTGCTGAACAATTAAAGATTTTTGGGGCGGATTCGTAATGATTGCCGGCAAATTGAAAGGAATTGGCGTAAAATTATCAAACCTGTTTAATCCACCGCTTGGAGGCACTAAGTATATTCTGGATTGCAATCTTCTTGTAGTTGAATTCCTTGAATTACCAGTGCTTGTAATCAACATTTGTCTTAAGGGATTACAATCAGGATCTTCCTGCACAACATTTACTGAATATCCAACATCTGAGGTTGGATTACCGTTATAATTTGGTAAGATATTACACCAATCCACATTAGAATCGATACTATTTCTAATTTCATATAAAGCTTTTTCCATACCAGCTTCTGCAGCAAGATAAGCGCGCGCTGATTCGTCCATATTAGAAGTTATCCTAAACTCTTTTATAACCAAAACAAACATGGTAGATGTTATAACCAATACAATAGCCGAAACCATTAAAGCCCAGATTAAAGCAATCCCTTTCTGAGAATTACCAATTACCAATGACCAATGACCAAGATAATTCCTAAATCCCAATGACCAATGACCATTTTTTTTCTTTATTTCATTTGAGTTCATTATTCTCCTTGGTCTTCCTAATAATTGCAACAAAGATTAAACTTAATTCCTTAACTTCTTTTTGTAAGATTTTCAGATCATTATTAGGATTTGATAAAGTAACACTTAAAATATCAAACCAGTAATCGGTTTCTTTCGACTCTTTTTTACAGATACTTATTTTATGAATAAAGTCTTTTCTAGATTGAGCTTCATCTGCTTCACAATAGTTGGCACCAATTGAAGTCCCCGATCTAACTAGCTGAGATATTATTGGTATAGTAATTATATTCCTAGATAAATCTTTAGCAAATTTGATTAGTCTAATGCTAAAATCTCTAGTTCTTTGGCTTAAATCAAAAACTCTATTTTTATTTATTTGCTCATTGGCCATTGGGATTTGATCATTTTATTAATAATATTGTCCTTTTAATGCGGCGGCTGTAGTCATCTGGATTCTGCTCTGACCACTAGCACCTCTTTCTAAAAGAGTATCCTGATAATTTTCAATATCAGCCGCTATAGTAATATTTAAAATAACTGGCACGCCTGGGCTGTAAGTAATATCAAATGTTCTTATGTTAACATCTTTAGAAGTTAATGGTTGATTAACGATACCCCCTGGATTCATGCTCATCTCAATAACATTGATAAAAACTGACGGATTATTTGGATGTTGCCTAGCACGTCTTGCAAAACTTATATTGTAATCGACTGCTGATTCATCTTTAACGGTTAGATTTAAAGTATCTTTAACTAAATCGTTGTTAGTATCAGTCCATGTAGCCTTTCTAGCCTGTCTTACATATCGAGAAATGGTTTCCATGGCAACACGTACGTTTTGCTGACCCGAACGAGCTGAATTACTCCCCCAATAAACCCTAGTAACATTGATTAAGAATTGACCTACAAGAATGATTGTTAACGATAAAATTGTAACGGCAATTAATAATTCTATAAGAGTAAATCCCTCAGATTTATTTTTTTGCAGAATGGAATTTTTTAAATTTAATATTTCCATTTATACATCTCTGTTGAAGCTACGTAATCCTGTTGAAGGGAATTTTTTGTTTGCCATCTCATTGTAATTACCACCCTTTGGGCGATTTGACCAGGGATATTGCTTACTTGAATAGATCTTCTCATGTTAGTTCCTAGTTGTTCACTTGATCCTGCAGTAAATACATCAACCCATGCAGCAGAAGCATTCATTGTCCAATTATCACCCACTTTAGACACGCTATAATTACCGTTCATAGAGAAAAATGTGCAGTAATTATTATCCCTATAATTTTTAACAGCATCCATAGCCTCTTGAGCGTATTGCACAGCAAGAGACCTAGCCTCTATTGAAGAGCCCTGATTAGAAATTCTAACCAGAATCATCATTGTGCCACTTAGGGTAACAGCTAATATACCTACCGCTATCACAATCTCTAAAAGTGTGAGCCCTGCTTTATTTAAGATTTTTTTCTTTAAATTAGCCATGCTAAAGAATAGTTAACTCGCCTGTTTTATTATTTATTTCAATTCTATAATTTTGTGAACCATTTGTCAGATTTATATTTACATCACTATTTAGAGCGCCTAAGGGGGCACAACTTCCATTAATAGAATTAGTAAATGAAGGGTTTACGTTTGTTACATAAAATCTTCCAAAAGGAGTAGTGTAAATCAAATATATTGGTGAAAACGGAGACACGCTTGAAACTACAGCTGTTCCGCCAAGAGATATTCTTCTGTCAAGTTTACTAGCTAAAGAATTACAAGAACCGCTATAGTAATAAATCTCTGGTGCCTGATTACTAGCAACTCTAACAACGGCTGCTTTCGGTATACTACCGCCTATAGTTTGAACAGCCAATGCATTAGATTGCACAAGCCTTATATCTGCAACCATTGTCCTAACGGACTGTTCCAGGGCACGACCCTTTTTTTGTGAATTATATATAAGAAAACCAGCCGCTAATAACAATACAACTGAAATAGACATAACAATTAGAAGTTCAAGGGTTGTAAAACCTTTATTTAAATTCTTAAATTCTAATGACCAATGACTGATGACTAAGTTATTGCTTGATAATTGAGATTTGGTTATTTTCTTATTCTTTTGGTTATTGGTCATTGAGATTTGGTCATTCTTTTTATTTATTATACCATTTTATTTTAATAAATCACAAAAAGCCTGGAAATATTTCCAGGCTTTTTAGAATTTACAATATATCTTTTATCTGTTTGAGAAATCTTC
>Ga0210049_1005748_pt1 | contig 10501 bp, 9 predicted proteins | sample CryGeyCG2014_300_2_FD_183964 | JGI IMG/M metagenome (GOLD analysis project Ga0210049, IMG submission 183964) | Groundwater microbial communities from aquifer - Crystal Geyser CG06_land_8/20/14_3.00 (SPAdes) (version 2) | ecosystem: Environmental > Aquatic > Deep subsurface > Groundwater | place...
TTGGGGAAAGATAGATGTTCGGGAAAACAATGTAAATTGAAATCGAAAAAACTTAAATATGCTCATTTATTTACTAATATCAACATGTTAAATGGTGGTCAGTAAACTTTAACCGGACAGCCGTGATTTCTTATATCAAATATCCAGTGGTTAACCGGTTAACTTGACAGAGAGTCTCAAGGAGGTTAGAATTTGACGCCTGATTATGACTGACATCATTGACCATAAATTGATATCAAGAAAAAGAAACGGTATTTTCCTGCCGCATTTCCAGGGTCAGAGACTGGCGGACTTTCCCCAGGCCCTCGCTGATATCTTAGATAAAGAGAATGTCCATTATTACAACGGGGTATACCGGGTGGCGGACAGCGCCAGTTATGTGATGCCCGCAACTGAGGATACGCTGTTGAAGGTACACTCACAGGAGATGATAAATATGGTAAAGCGGATGGGAAGGGGGCTTTTTGAGGGGGCTTCGTACTCCGCCGGCGTAACTGTTCAGGCCGCCTTAGAGATATACCGGGGGAATATAGACAATGCCTTTGTTTTTACCGGCTTTGGTGATCACCATGCTGGTCGGAACTATTGCGGCGGGATGTGCTACTTTAACGGCGCGGCTGTAGCCATTGCTACCCTTAGGGAAAAGGGGATGACCAGATTTGCCATCGTGGATACAGACAGCCACCATGCCGACGGTACCAGGGATATCTTCGGCCAGGATAGAGAAGTGCTTCATATCTGCTTCTGCTTCCAGGACTACAGCGACGGGAACAATAATGTTGATGTGGCTATCCCCTGTGGTATAGAGGATGAAGCCTTACTGCAAAAGGTGAGGGAGGAATTCGTCCCGCGGGTGAACACCTTCCGCCCCGAACTCATCTTCTGGGAGTTCGGTTACGATGCCACCCGGGGAGAGTATGGCGATAAGGGGCTGACCAGGGACTGCCATCTGGAAATCACCAGAATAATCAAGTCAACTGCCGACGCCCTCTGTCATGGCAGATTGATCGCTATCCTTTGCGGCGGCTCCAGCCGCTACCTGGCGACCTATATAATCCCCAAGATCATCACCCAGATGGCCGAACTTGATTAAGAGAGCTGTACATAAATTATGGGTAACTTAGCGGCCGATCTCATTCTGGCGAGGGGTAATGTGCTCACATTGAATCCCGCCTGTCCCCGGGCCCAACTGGTTGCGGTAAAGGATGACATGATTATCTCCGTAGCGGCAAATGAAGCCCTTCCCGCGCTTAGAGGTCCGGGAACCGAGGTTATCGTCTTAAACGGCAGGACAGTTCTTCCCGGTTTCCATGATGCCCATTGCCACCTTGTTGCCTTTGCCGAAAGCCTGCTTGTCCCCAACCTTGCTCCTCCTTCGGTAAATTCCATCTCTGATATTCAAGGCGAGATTCGGAGATTATCCCGGAATTTACCACCGGGAAACTGGATAAGGGCCAGGGGGTACGACGAGTTCTATCTTACTGAGAAACGCCACCCGACGCGCCGGGACATAGATGAGGCGACAACTGTCCACCCTGTAAAGCTCACCCACCGCTCAGGACATGCCCATGTGCTGAACAGCCTGGCCCTAACACTTGCGGGTATCTCCGGGGAAACAACAGAGCCGCCCGGCGCTATGATTGAGCGGGACCTGGAGACGGGTGAACCCAATGGCGTCCTTTACGGCATGGGTGACTACCTATCAAATGTAGCGCCATCGTTAAATGATTGCGAGTTAGCGCGAGGTATAGGACTGGCTGGCGAGAGGCTCCTCTCCTCAGGGATAACTTCTGTCCAGGATGCCTCTGCCTCCAATGACCTCCGACGCTGGCGGATGTTCCGGCGCTGGAAGGAAGAGGGACACTTAAAGACGAGGGTGGGCATGATGTTAGGGGTGGAGGCCTTCAACCGGCATCGGGAGGAGGGACTTCTTCCTCAGACAGGCGATAACCAACTTCGCCTGGGTGCGGTAAAGATAATCCTTGATGAGACCAGGGGTTACCTGAATCCGCCCCGGGAAGAGCTAAACCGGAAGGTCATGGAGATTCACCAGGCCGGCTTTCAGGTTGCACTGCACGCCCTTGAGGAGACTACCGTAGAGGCAGCCTGTCTATCCCTGGAATATGCGCTCCATAAATTACCCCGCCGCGACCACCGCCATCGGATAGAGCATTGCTCGGTATGCGGGCCGGAAATGGCGAAACGGCTGGCCTCCCTCGGCATCGCCGTTGTCACTCAGCTGGCCTTCATTTACTATAACGGCGAGAGGTATCGGGAGACGGTGCCGGATGAACAGCTCCGGCATCTGTACCCTCTGGCTACCCTTATCAAGGCGGGTCTTAAGGTATCCGCCAGTTCAGACGCCCCCGTGGTTTCCCCGGAGCCGCTGACCGGCATCTATGCCGCCGTTTCCCGCACGACAAGGGCGGGGCAAAAACTCCTGCCGGAGGAATGCATCCCGCCATTGGCGGCAGTAGGGATGTACACTCAGGGCGCCGCATATACCTCCTTTGAGGAGACGATCAAGGGCTCTATCGTACCGGGTAAGTTGGCTGACCTGGTAGTATTGAGCGGCGACCCTACCGGGGTGAGCCCTGAGGAGATAAAAGATCTACAAGTGGAAATAACTATCATTGGCGGGGAAATTGTATGGAGAAGGGGTCTTTAGGCAACACCATGACCCATTTTCTATGAACCGATGCATAATGTCATTTCGAGGAGCATAAGCGACGAGAAATCTTAATATTTCGAGTAACTATTCAGCCACTAAGACACCAAGACACTAAGATCATATAATTATTCTTCCTTTTCAGACAAAGTGGAAAAACTCATATCTATCCTTCGTGTCTTAGTGCCTTGGTGGCTACCTGAACAGTTACGTCAAATCAAAAAGGTTTCTCTTGCGATGACAATCCGTTGAACTTCGCTGGTTCCTTCATAAATAGTGGTGACTCGGGCATCCCGATAGAGTTTTTCAATTTTACTGTCTTTGATGTATCCATATCCTCCAAATATCTGCAAGGCTTTGTAAGCAATCTGGTTTAACGATTCAGAGGCAAACAACTTGGCCATGGAAGCTTCTTTTGTGAACGGTTCTTTTAAATCTTTTAAAAATGCAGCGTGAAGCGTTAGATGATAAGCCGCATTGATATGCGTGGCTATATCTGCGATCATCCATTGAATGGCCTGGAAATTGGAGAGTGTTTTTCCAAATTGTTTTCTTTGGAGGGCGTAATTTTTAGCTTCATCCAGACACGCCCTGGCCATGCCTAATGACTGAGAGGCAATGCCGATACGCCCAGAATCCAAAGCAGTCATGGCGATTTTAAATCCATCGCCTTCCTTTCCTAAAAGATTTTCTTGAGGAACGATGCAATCATCTAATATGACCTCTGTAGTGCTGGAGGATCGTAATCCCATTTTATCTTCCACCGTGCCGATGGAAAAACCCGGCTGATCCTTCTCTACAATAAAAGCGGATAAACCCCTGTTGCCGCCTCCCTCCATGGTGCGAGCTATCACTATGAATATAGGGGCGTATTCCCCGTTTGTGATAAAGATTTTAGTTCCATTTAAAATATAACGATCATCTTTCAAAACAGCTTTGGTGCGCATGCTGGAGGGATCACTGCCGGCCCCCGGTTCTGTGAGGCAAAATGCGCCCAGTTTTTCTCCACTGGCGAGTGGGATTAAATATTTTATCCTTTGGGCCTCAGTTCCAAATTTATAGATGGGTTCACAAGCTAAATTTGCCACAGACATGGTGACGCCAATCCCGGCATCTGCATAAGCAATTTCCTGTAATGCTAAAGAATAGGTAATAGCCCCTGTGTTGCTGCCGCCATAACTTTCAGGAATCATCATTCCCATAAAACCTAAACTTGCCATTTCCTTAAGCACATGAGCAGGAAATATCTTTTTTTTATCCCAATCGAGAGCAAAAGGCTCAATGGACTTTTTTGCAAAATCCCTGGCCATCAGTTGCACAAGATGTTGTTCCTCCGATAATGAATAATCCATAACCACCCCTTTTCACAAAATCCTTGCCTATGGCGTGTAAATCGTTACCAAAATGACCGTAGGGACATCCGATGAACTTTTCAATTTATGAGCTTTAGAAGAATCAAAATGCTGATACTCCCCTGGATGCAAATGATACCCATTACGACCTACCTTTAGCTCAAGCGATCCTGAGAGCACATACACAAATTCCTCGCCAGGATGATGATAGGCCACCATTTTGTGATCCTGTTGCGGTTCAATAGTAACCAGAAACGCATTTAAGTGCTTATTTTTACCTTCAGTAGTCAACACCTCATACGAATAGTTTTCTGATCGCTTTTGAAGCGTATCTTTTCTTTGTTTTGATCTGGACTTAGGGGAGGCTTGCTCCTTTTCTGACAAAAGAACCTCTTCAGTAGCTACAGATAACGCTTGTGAAATAGAAAGAATCACAGAAACAGGGGCCAGGATTTCGTTATTTTCAATCTGAGTGAGAAGTTTTTTGGAATACCCTGCCTTATTTGCCAGATCTTCTATACTTATCCTTTTTTTAGCTCGTAGTTTTTTCATTTTTTCAGCAAAATTTTCATTCTCTCCCATTTTGATTCTCCTTTATATTCCCTTTCCCCAGGTTAAAGAGGACCCTTGCGTTTTGGGATGTTGCCATTTCCACCTCTTCGAGAGACAGCCCCTTTATCTGTGCGATCTTCTGCGCTGTATGAACGATGTAGGCCGACTCATTCCTCTTGCCCCGGTGGGGATGGGGCGAGAGATAGGGCGCATCCGTCTCTATGAGGATACCGGTCAGGGGAATAAGTTTTGTCACCTCCTGAAGCCTACCCGCATTCTCAAAAGTGACCGTTCCCGGTATGGAGATATAGAAGCCCATATCGAGGCACTTTTTAGCCATGTCGTAGTCCCCCGAAAAACAGTGGAAGACACCTCCTCTTCCCCTCCAGCCCTTGAGCATCTCAAGTATCTCTCTATGGGCATTGCGATCATGAACGATAATGGGCAGGTGAAGTTCGCGGGCCAGTTCGAGCTGTTCCCCAAACCTCCTGATCTGCACCTCCTTCGGGGACAGATTACGGAAAAAATCGAGACCGATTTCCCCGTAGGCCACGACTTTATCGCTCTTTTTTAGTTCCTTGAGACAGTCATAAGTCAGATTGACGATTTCCTTTACGTCGTGGGGATGGACACCTATGGTAGCATAAACGCTCTCGTACCGGCCGGCAAGGGAAATAGCTTCTCTGGAGTCATCAAGGTTCGTGCCGACGGTTACCATCAAACCAACGCCTGCCCGGCTCGCTCTCCCGATAACCTCATCTCTGTCCTGTTCGAAATCCCCCATCGTGAGGTGTGTATGAGAATCTATAAACATAATAACTTTCTTTCCTCTGGGAGTCCTTGTGCCTGCACACTAATCAAATTATCCAACGTTCCATATCCTCTCTATGAAAAGCCTTCGTTGTTATCAAGGTGACGTTTTTCCCGATCGTACATGTGGCAATATTTTCAACATCTTTCGGAGCATCGCTGTAATACGCACAAATGGCGGCTGCCTTGTAACATGTTTCTTCGTCGCCTCCATAAGGGACAATAACGGTAGGTCCCGGAAAGTGTGTCATATAGATCAGGATATCCCCCTCTTCGTACAAACGCTGGATAGCCTTATTATCAGAGCTGTTCCTTCCGACTATGACCGTGGTTGTATTGTTGATCCTAAAATGCCGGCCAAACTTAAGGAGTTCTATATCCCTGACACGAAAATCCCTGTGGTGTGCAAAAAGGTCTTTTAGTCTTTTTGAAAACATGGGATCGGTAAGCAGGCATCCTCCAGCAGGCGTGGAATAGTTGGTTATACCGTATTGCCTTGCCATTTCCAACTGTCGTTTTCTGCTTCTTCCCTGAAGATCAAGGAGTTTTTGCTGCGCAACCTTACCCTCCCTTTCCGGTTTCGTTTCCGCCAGTAGCTTTGCGCTTAACGGTCGGAGGATGTACTCCTGATAGCCTGACTTTTTTGCCACCACACCAAGGGATTGTCTGCCCTGGGACATTGGCCGCTGACCCAGGACTTCTCCAGTGACAATAAAATCGGCGCCGATGGCTTCCATTCTCTTCCCCGCGATCTTCAACATTAAAATATGACAATCAATACAGGGATTCATATTTTTCCCGTACCCGTACCTCGGCGCCTTGAGCATCTCAAGGTGTTCTTCCGTAATATCTATGATGAATAAAGGGAGACCGATATTTTGAGCTGCTGTCCGGGCCTTCCGGGCGCCAAAAAAGGGGGTTTTAAAGGCAACCCCCTCTACTTCAATACCCTGTTCAAGGATGAGTTTCGCGGCCAGTATGCTGTCCAGTCCCCCTGAGATTAGTGCAATTGCCTTTATCTTCAATATCTTACAATATTTACCCCCCATTTGTCATGAAGTAAACCATAGATTTCCCGATCCATGTCGAGGTCAAGCAGGTACAGATCGCCCTTATCTTCTGTTGTTATTTTAATGGCGGGAAAAGTGATAGTAACTCTTGGCTTACTATGGAGGGCCTTCTCAGGGATTGAAAAGGAGAAGCCTTGATAAGAAAAGGGGATATTCATGGCATGGAGGGTCTTCTCGACAGCCGACCTTTTCGAGTCTCCTTCTTCGATAGAATGGACCTCCGTCCCCTTGCTTTTTAAAATGTTGATGAATTGCTGAGGTAGTCTCTTCGCTTGGATCATGATCTGTTTATCCCCATTTTTTACAATCAGGTCGGCTTTAAGGGAAAGATCAAAACCGTCATTTACCATGTCAAATATCTTGACGTCAACGTCTCTAACCGGCAGGTAACCGAGAGTCGTCAGGAGATTACAGACCAGGTCCGGATGGGCGGTCTTGCTTATGATGGGTATCTCTGGGGGTGTGTACGTTACACCAGACGTGTTTATCACGGGGTTTCCATCCAAGATTTCAGTGATAATCAGGCCTTTTCTTTGGGCATATGTCATCAACGATTCAGGCAATAGAAGAGAGTTTTCTGTAAGGAGGGAAAGCCCTTGTAGATAGGGTTTAGCCCCCTCCCCCTGTGGTGTACTCTTTGTGATCATCCAGTCAAATAATAAATGGATCCGGAGGTTCTCCCTCATAATAATAAAGGGTTGTAACCTTTTATTCATGGTGTATAAACGGGAGGTGTTGATGATTTTCTGAAGAAGAGGAGCTATATCATCACCGCTTGTAGCTTTGACCAGACGATAGTTTTTCCAGTTTGTCCGGATCATTTTACTGAGGTCCTCTGGTATTCGATTGCCAAAATCCAGGAGAATCACGCTCCCATCGTCAAGTTCGACCAGTGGTATTTTAGAACAGGCGATGGTTGTCTGCCCCCTTTGGGAAAGCGGAATGCAATGATTTCCCGTCGTTATAATGGATCCATTCATCCGATTGATCACATGCCTGATGACGGCAAGATGGTTTTCCGGAGACACGGCAGGTTGTTCTCTGGTTTGGGTTTCTTTTCCGGCAGAGATTTTGACCTCCGAAAATTCAGCCTCTTGACTGGCAGCATACGTAGCACTCACAGGAAGTTTCAGTACCTGCCCCGGATATATCCTGTTCAAGTTACGGGTGTGGGGGTTGAGTTGCTTTACAAGCTTCACTGTTTTGAAAACATCTCTTCCCTTCTCACCTAATTGCCTGCGAATAATATTTGCTACCCAGTCCCCTTTTTTAACCACATAGTCCTGTGTCTTCCGTTTAGGAACGGCAATCTTCTGAAACGTAAGCAATGCCGCATCCCCATCCCCCTTTGCAAAAAGCAACTGTGACGGGGCAAAAAGCATCACCAGACAAAGGATCACCAGACGACAAACCGCTATTTGCCGATTAATCATAGAAATCCTCCAGACAAATGAAAACTTCGCCATGTGGAAAATTCAAAATGCCTGTGTTTCCAAAATGTTTTGCCCATGCAGCTTATACTAATTTTAGAATAATACTTAACTTACGGAGAAAATGTCAAATTAAAAAATAATATCAGGAATTTCCGGGGCCATGTGTAAGGGGGCAGGGACTATCTTATACCATTTCGCTTTCTTTGGCTAACTTTGTTGGCTTCGTCGTCGGCGTCCTCGACGTATTAGTAATACGCCTGCGGCGACTCCTCCTTGCCGCCGCGTTATCCTTTGAAAGCGAAATGGTATTAGCGACCACTCCTGAATTCATCCCTCAGTAGTTCTCTCGCAATGATCATTCTCCGGATCTCCGAGGTGCCTGCCCCGATATCCCAAAATTTCTGGTCCAGGTAATGCCGGGAAACGGCAAATTCCTGACAGTATCCATAACCGCCGTGAATCTGGATAGCGTCCAGGGCTACCCTGGTGCCCATTTGGCCACAGAAAAGAAGGGAGGCGGCCGCCATGCGATCGAGATCTGTGCCTTTTCCCCCTCTTTTGTCCTCCAGCGAGTCGCAGTAAGCGGCAGCGCTGTAAGCCATCCATTTGGAAGACATGTAACTTGTATACATATCGGCAAGCTTCCCCTGAATGAACTGGAAAGAGGCGATAGGTTTCCCAAACTGAACCCTTTCTTTAGCATACCTCAAACTGAGTTCGAGACATGCCCTCTGTGAACCGATACTGCAGGCGGAGAGGGAAATTCTTTCCGTACATAGTCCGTTTGTCAGGGCAGCGACTCCCCTGTTCAAGCCGCCGATGAGATTTTCTTCAGAAAGTTCCATGTTGTCAAAGCTGATCAGCCCCGTCGGCGACGTCCTCATCCCCCATTTTTTGATCTTTTGACACGAGAAACCTTCTTTACCTCTGGTGTGAAAGAAAAAGGCAGAAATGCCATGAGATCCCTTTTCCGGATTTGTCTTGGCATAAAACAGCATGACATCGGCTACGGGGCCGTTAGTGATGAATGTCTTGCTGCCGACGATGATGTATTTATTACCCTGCCTTGTGGCTCTCGTTGACATGTTCATGGCATCAGAACCGGCATTGGGTTCGGTGATACCCAGGCAACCTATGTACTCACCGCTGCAGACCTTGGGTAGTATTTCCCTTTTCTGTTCTTCCGTGGCATTTCTTCGGAAATTGTCGAAGCAGAGTATCTGACTTGAGCAAGCGGTCATGGCAAGGGCATTACTTACCCGGGCAATGTTCTCATGAACGATCATGGCTTCCACATAACCCAGGCCGGCCCCGCCATACTTCTCTTCAAATACAATCCCGTTTACCCCAAGTTTTCCTAACTCCCTGAAAAGATCCGGCGGCATTTCATCTTTTTCGTACAGTTTTTCCATCTGCGGTTCAAGCCATGACGATGCCCAACGCCATACGTTTTCTTCAATCATCTTCTGTTCCTGGGAAAACTCAAAATTCAACGACATAACAACAACCTCCCTTTTCCCTGAGCCTGTTCCCTTTTTGTATGGTGTCCAATCCGGCCTCTCACGTTCTGTCTCTGTGCGTGAGATGATTATCAGATGATCATGTTTCTCCGGATGTTCTTGCGCATCAATCAGGGTCTCTCTGTCAACAACCGAGAACTGGTCTTTGCAAATAAATCTCGTAGTCGTAGAGGCGGTTTGCCAGGTTACCAAGACAAAACTCCCCCCTCATGAAGTACATGAACTGCTCCATCGTGGCTTCCACGATCTCGTCAATCGAGGAGAACGTCAAAGGATCTTTTGTTTCAGGTCCAAGCTGTTCGCCGGCGCCCATGCCCCTTCCCTGATTTAAAGCGAGTTCGAGGCATTTCAATGTCATAAATGGCCCCGTATTGGATGCCCTGTGCACGATGTTCTTACCTGGAATCACGGGCCACATACACGTGCTGATCGCGTAGTCACGCACATCCTCCAGTGGTACACCCAGTTTCATCAGTCTTGGGATATTAAAATGGTCATTGAAGATGGCTGGCTGTCCTATGCCGGTACCCAGTACTTCCGTTGCTCTCAGCAGGAGTTCTCTTGGTGTTCCGCTGTGCCACCTCAGCGCGAGTGGTGGCTGCAGCGTTTTTAGAGCATCCACTGAATCCAGAACAAGATATGTCACGTCATTGGTTACATCTCCACCCTCGTTCGTTGTACCTCCAATTGTTACGGTCTGCCATCCGAGACCTCCTCCACCCGAACCTGACCATATCGGTGGGTGTAGAAAGCCCGTTTCCAGAAATTTGATCCAGACGCACTCAAAAAGTTCCTGTGCTTCCTCCCTTGTTATCTTTCCCGCCTCAACGTCCTTTTTATAGAAGGGATAAAAGACCTTATCAAATCTAACACCGCAACCCACCTGTGGCTCTTCGATGAAACCGACAATTAGATGTAATAACCAGAAGCACTAAAATATAGAAGATAGCAGCCTTGTATGTCAATATGCAGCAATTCTCGGTGAATATTTTTAGCTCCTATTGATAGGGCATTTAGTCGAATCTCGGAAATATTTTTCGCGAAGATTTTCAGCCCTGCATATCTAAGGACTTAATATCATTAAAGAAATAAAAAC
>Ga0210049_1005749_pt1 | contig 10500 bp, 11 predicted proteins | sample CryGeyCG2014_300_2_FD_183964 | JGI IMG/M metagenome (GOLD analysis project Ga0210049, IMG submission 183964) | Groundwater microbial communities from aquifer - Crystal Geyser CG06_land_8/20/14_3.00 (SPAdes) (version 2) | ecosystem: Environmental > Aquatic > Deep subsurface > Groundwater | place...
TGGTCAGGAGCTCCAGTCCTACCTTGAAAAAACCGACTTCAGGTTGGAGCAAGTCCACTAACCCTAGGGCTTCATCCAGAGTTGATACATCCAAAGCCACAATTATTCTATTTTTTGCTTCCATTGCGTTTTTTTCTCCTTTTCCTCTTTTCAGTTTTTGCCTTGTCGAAGGGCCTCACGACCTATCCAATTGTTAAACTTCTACATCGCTTTCCTCCTTTTGCGATTTATTTAAAGGAGGTATTACCCTCCTCTGATTTTTTTCTATCAAATTTCAAAACAATTGTCAAGAAATAAAATAAAGGCATCCCGTAGGATGCCCAAAAGGAATGATTCTCTCTTAAATAAGAATCATTTAAAGTTCTTTCCATTCTTCTTTAACCTGATGAAGAGCTCGCCGAATAATTTCGCGATCTACGTCATTTAGAGAAATACCAGCTCCTACTTTCGCCCAAACAACGGTATGGTAAAAACGAAGTAAATTAGCAGCTACCCAAACTTCACTTTCTACCTTTCCATCTCCATTAGGAATAAATATGTCACAAATATTGTCCGTTCCAATTTTCACTGGAACTCCAGCTTCCATCATCTCTAAAATCCTAGCAATGGAGTTGTGAATTGAGCTAGTTAGTGGTCTTCGTTGCATCATCGAAATGGCAGCTGAGGGACAACAAATCACTCCGATATTATATTTCAATAACCCTTCAATTAATCTTTGGAAACGGTCCTCGGGATAACAAGAAGGTGAAATAACATGAACTGCCCAAACAGTTGGCTCAGACGACCCTTCAACTTTGGGAGCGCCTAGCCAACGAATGGCCTCAATTAAATTCTCCGTTTCTTTTTCTCGAGGATCATTATTTTGGTCAATCTGGAAGTGGGTTTCTTTATGAAGTTCGTGTCCCAATTCCAGAACTCGCCGAATATGTCCATCAAAACCTATTCTGCCTTCGTTTTCATCTCTTGATGGAAGAGCTCCTAAGATATCAGCTACCTTAGCTGCCTCTTTATAAATTTCCCATCTATCAGGGTCTTCTGCTGGATTTTTAAATCCAAAAATTGGAGAGACAGCGACTTTTAAGGCTATTTTCCCTCGAAACTCTTCCTTTAATTTTAATGCTTGTTCGATAGCCACTAAACCAATATCAGGCGTAGCATCAAAAAAAGAAATTACCTCTCTCACTTTTAAAGAAATCATTCGTTCAAGTTCCTTTCTCATCCGCTTATATAAATTCTCTACCTGGTAAGCCAGGCCGGTATGAAGATAACCAACGAAATTTTGTTTCACTCTTAAAGGAAAAGAGGCTGCTTCCATTGGATCTATATTTACATGAGCTAAATATTTAGGCGAGATTGTATTGGCTCGATCAAGATGAGTATGGGCATTTACCCAACCGCCAAAGTTTCTTACCGTTTCCTCAAGAACAAGATCGTATTCAGCTAATTCGGTTATTATCTTTTCTCTCATTTCTTTATCTCCTTTCTTTTTTGTTAAATAGCTAAATAAAAAGAGGTTTCCCTCCTGGTTTTTAAATTAACAAATTAGAGAAAAGGTGTCAATTCGTTCAACAGGTTCAGGATAAACCAAAAATCGCCCCGAAGGGGCGATTTTTTGCGGTCGCGACGGGATTTGAACCCGTGATCTCTTCCGTGACAGGGAAGCATGTTTTCCAGGCTACACCACGCGACCAAAAATTCTTTATGCCGACGGAGGGATTCGAACCCCCGACACATGGATTATGATTCCACTGCTCTAACCACTGAGCTACGCCGGCGTCGCTTTTTATCTTAGTTGCGGGGGCTGGAATTGCACCAGCGTCTCGAGGTTCTTTGATATTAACCATCTGTTACCAAATGGAATGGACTATCCCATCCACGCACATAAAAACTTATGTGCGTGGCTCCCATTATAGTCTCTGAACCTTCCCCCCACCACTTTACGTGCATCTCCAATGTTTTTATGATTTTTTATATCAGAATTAGCTTTATAAAATCTGTTTTGGAAATCCATATAAAGTGGTGGGGGGCTTGGCTGCTGATTGTCCAATTTCTAAAGAATATTGGAGTTCCCAGCAATTTAGAAAGTTTTACATGGAGTGTTGCTACCCCACGCCACAAAGTTTTATGGGCCTCGCAAGATACTACTTCTCCACCCCGCGATAATATTTTACCTTAATTTATAATAAAAATCAACTTTCCCGCGTGAATCTGCGTAGGCGACTTCAATAACAGAGATATTTTTACTAAACCATCCAGCCGCCCCGCGAGCGAAAGCGAGCGGATCAGCGCAAATCAGCATAAAAAACTTGTGTGGAATTAAGCATCTTTGAGAAGCTTCAAAACACTCCTAAATCCCTCAAGGCTTTTTCATAAATTTCCAAGACTTTTTTTGCCTGATCCAAACTCAATCTGTAATCCGGGTCATGGACAATATTGTTGCGAATTTTATGGGCTTCCCAGACATCCTCTAAATTTTTTAATTGCTCAGGTTTGACCTGTTTTAACCTCTCGCCAAAACTTTCGCCTGAAAAACCCATTCGCTGAAAGGTCTCATCAAGGATACTTTCTGCCTCAATGACAGCTAATTTCCATTCAGCCTCTGATGGCAACTCTAATTTTTTTACTAAGCCTTGCCACTGTTTTTCGATTTTTTTTACTGCATAAAACCTAAATGTTAAAATTTCAACCATATCCTGCCAAAATCGAAATCTCATATAACTTGATACCCGAAGGAAATAAAGAATGGCTACAATAAAAAGTAATATTAAAATATAGGCCACAATTTTAGCAATTAATAAGTTTTGCTGAAAATCTGCTGAATTTATAAAGTTGCTAATGTTTTGAAAAAAATCCGTCATAATTTTTCAAAAATTTTCCCCACTTCTAAGATTTTCTCTTCGGAAAAGGGTGGGCCAATTATCTGAAGACCAACCGGAAGATTCCGAATTGCGCCACAAGGTATTGAAATTGCCGGCAATCCAGCTAAATTAACTGAAACAGTATAAATATCAGATAAATACATTGAAAGAGGGTCTTCAATTTTTTCTCCAATTTTAAAAGCGGGAAAAGGCGAAACTGGTGTCATTATTAAATCAACTTTTTCAAAAGCCTTTTCAAAATCATTTTTAATTAAAGTCCTGACTTTTTGAGCCCTTAAATAATAGGCCTCGTAATAGCCAGCTGATAAAGCATAAGTTCCTAACATAATTCTTCTTCTTGCCTCTTCGCCAAAACCCCTTTCTCTACTTTCTAAATAAACATCTAGTAAAGTATCCGCGTTAATCTGTCTCTTGTCGGTGTTAATCTGTGGTTTGGCTACGGAGTAGCCAAACTTTATTCCGTCATATCTTGCCAAATTAGCTGAAACTTCCGAAGGCATAATAATATAATAAATTGCCAAGGCGTATTCAGTATGAGGCAAACTAATTTCTTCAATTTTCGCTCCTTCTTTTTCAAATTTTTTAATTGCCTCTTTAACTATTTTCTCTACTTCTGAGTCAATCCCCTCAGCAAAATATTCTTTTGGCAAACCAATTTTTAAATTTGAAATTTGAAATTTGAAATTTGAAATTTTTGGTTCGACCGAAGTCGAATCGAGGGGGTCCTTGCCTTTAATCACATCAAATACAATCTTCGCGTCTTCCACTGTCTTTGTTATTGGTCCTATCTGGTCCAAAGAAGAGGCCATGGCCATTAAACCATAACGGGAAACTGCTCCATAAGTTGGTTTTAAACCAACTACTCCGCAAAAAGAAGCCGGTTGACGAATCGAACCTCCGGTATCTGAACCCAAAGCGAAAATACATAAATTCCCTGCTACAGCCGCCGCCGAGCCGCCCGAAGAACCACCTGGCACTTTTTCTAAATCATTTGGGTTTTTAGTTATTTTGAAAGCGGAGTTTTCTGTCGAAGAACCCATAGCAAACTCATCGAGATTGGTTTTTCCTAAAATTAGGCAACCTTCGGTTTTCAGTTTTTTAATTACTGTAGCATCATAGGGAGCTAAATAATTTTCTAAAATTCTTGAAGCAGCGGTGCATTTCAATCCTTCAATTAAAATATTATCTTTAATTGCCGATGGTATTCCGGCTAAAATAGATATTTCTTCACCTTTTTGAATTTTCCTATCAATTTCTTTTGCCTGTGATATCGCTAACTCCGAAGTAATTGTTAAAAAAGCATTGATGTCTTTATCTTTTTTCTCAATTCTATCTAAACAGGCTTGAGTTAATTCAACCGAAGAAATTTCTTTTTTTATCAGTTTTTGATGGGCCTCTTTAATTGTTAATGCCGAAAGTTCCATAAAAGGGTTGTGGAAAACTCACTTGACAAAATTCTTAATTTTGATAAAATAATTTAATCGGCTTCCTCTATGCCTGAATCTTGCCGAAAAGGAGGTGAGGAAATTTGAAGGTAAAGTATCCTAGCATCGGAATCTATTGATAAAAAGTAGGCGCCCGGGGTTGTGCCCACCGTAAGGGGCACCTAGCACATTTCGTGCACATTCCGAGGAAAAAATCTCCTCCCATTACAAGGCTCTCGTCCATTCATTTCTTTTAATTGTGCAGATGAGAGCCGTTTTATTTACAAAATTGATACATTCGACTAGCTCAGTATCAATCCTGAATCTATTGAAGGATTGATTTTACTTTAACAAATCTTTCTTTTTTGTCTGGGGCTGACTCAATTAATTTATTTCTTGTTTCAATACTTTCGCTTTTTGGTTCATCATTTCTCATTATATTTTTAACCAAAATTGAATGGGTGGTCGGTTCTATTTTTGAGACATCAACTTCTTTAAGTTTTTCAAAGTAATCCAAAATTAAAGAAAGTTCCCTTTGAAATTTCTTAATCTCCTTAGCCGTCAATCCTAATCTGGCTAATTTGGCGATATGTTGGACCTCTTGTTTTGAAATCATATATTATGTCTGCTGAATTAACGCTGAACTATACGCCGAATTTACGCTGAAATCAGCGTTTTATCAGCGTCTAAATCAGCGACTTATCAGCGGTTATCTCGGTGGTTCAAGGTATTCTGTTTCTACCAACACTTCATGTAATTCATCAATGTTTTCAATAACCATTCCCGCTCCTCGAACAACGGCGGTTAAAGGATCATCAACAATCTTTGTTGGAATTTTAGTTTCTTTGGTCAATAAAGTATCAAGGCCTCTTAATAAAGAACCGCCGCCTGCCAAGTGAATTCCTCTAGCCATAACATCGGCTAATAGTTCCGGCGGGGTTTCCTCAATTGCCATTTTGACAGCATTAACAATTTGCTTTACTGATTTTTCCATGGCCTGGCGAATATCATCATCATCAACCATAATTTCTTCTGGAAGACCAGTAACTAAGTTTCTTCCTCTTATTGGAATTTCTAATTTTTCTTTTAAGGGATAAGCAGAACCAATGGCAATTTTAATCTCTTCAGCTGTTCTTTCTCCTAAAAGTAATTTATACTCTGCCTCGGCAAAATTAATTATATCTTCATTGAGTTTATCTCCAGCCACTTTCAAGCTTTTAGATATCACTATTCCACCCAAAGAAATGACTGCTACCTCGGTTGTTCCACCACCAATATCAACAATGAAATTGCCACCGGCTTCTTGAGCCGGGAACCGAGCGCCAATAGCCGCTGCCATTGGTTGTTCAATTAAGAAAACTTCTCTAGCCCCGGCATTTTTAGCCGCGTCGCAAACTGCCTTTTTCTCCACTTCAGTCACACCACAAGGAATACCAACAATGACTCTTGGTCTGGGATTTAAAATGAATTTCTTTTTGTGAACTTTTTCAATAAAATAATTGAGCATTTGTTCTGTCACTTCAAAATCAGAAACCACTCCAGAAACCAAGGGCCTGGTAGCGATAATATGAGACGGGGTTCGACCAACCATTTTTTTGGCTTCATCGCCAATAGCCAAAATCTGACCGGTTTTTTGATTAACCGCCACTACTGAGGGTTCATTAATTACAATCCCCTGTCCCCTAACATAAACTAAGGAGTTAGCTGTCCCTAAATCAATAGCAATGTCTTTGGAGAAATAAGAAAATAATTTATCAAGCATAAGATGTAATTTTCAATTATCAATTTTCAATTTCCAATCAAATCCCAATTTTCAATTTTCAAACTGTTTGATAATTAAAAGATTGAAAATTTATTGATAATTGGTCATTGAAAATTGGGAATTAAGAATTGTGATAAGCGTGTTATTTTTACTAATTTCGTTTCTTTTTTCTTTCTTTCCTTCACTTCTACAGAATTTCTCTTTAATGTTCTCTCGCTTATCACAATTCGCCATGGTATTCCGATTAAATCGCAATCGGCGAATTTCTCGCCAGCAGTCTTATCTTTCCTGTCGTCATATAACACTTCAATACCAGCTTTTTGTAAATCCTGATATAATTTTTCTGTCGTCTTTTTTACTCTCTGCCCTTCGCTAAATTTTGGTGAAGGGTCGATTTGAATCAAGTGAACTTGAAATGGAGCTACTTCCTTTGGCCAAACAATTCCTTTCTCATCGTGATGAACTTCAATAATAGCACCCATTAATCTACTCAGACCAATGCCATAACATCCCATAAAAACGATCTTTTCTTTTCCGTCTTTATCAACAAAAGTCAGATGAAATGGTTTGCTAAATTTATCCTTTAATTTAAAGATATTTCCTACTTCGATGGCTTTTTTAATTTCTAATTTTTTACTTTTACATTCATGACATTGATATTTTTCTTCTTTAATGATTTCTTTATTAATGGCTAATTTACATTTTTGGCAGAGGTAAATTTCGTCTTCGCCATAAGGCGTCACTGTTTGAAACTCATGGGAATATTTACAAAAACTTCCTCCTGAAGCTAAAGTTAAAAAAGTTTGTTTTCCTAGGCCGCATCTCTGAAAAATCTTGAAATAAACTTTTTTCATTTTTTCATAATAGCTATCGAGATCTTTTTCATCTCGATGAAAAGAATATAAATCTTTCATCATAAATTCTAGTCCTCGTAATAACCCGGATTTTACGCGGAGTTCGTCACGGAATTTATCTTGAATTTGATAGACACAGAGAGGTAAATCTTTATAAGAACTAATAAATTCTCTCACTAAAGGGGTAATAATTTCCTCATGGGTCCAACCGAGGGAAAAATCTTTACCGCTGCGATTTTTTAGTTTAAACATCTCCGGATATCGCCAGCGCCCGGTTATTTCCCAATTCTTTTTCGGATGGAGAGCTGGCATTAAAATTTCTCGTCCCCCGACTGTATTCATCTCCTCTTTGATAATTTCTTCAATTTTTTCCTGAATTCGTAAACCTAAAGGTAAAAAAGTATAAACGCCGGCTATTAATTTACGAATAAAACCGGCTCGAATTAAGAGTTTAGCATTTATACTCTTTTCATCTTTTGGCGCCTCTCTAATTGTTTTTGTAAAAAGTTGTGATTGTCTCATACCTCCTACGAAATTACCTGCCCGCCATAAGCCTGTTATAGCTTTATAAAAAGCTCGTCAACGATTCAATAAATTATTGATGTACCTTCTAACCCACATTGGCAGGCAGATGGCAGGCGGGCGAATATACGAATAAACGGAATTTCTAGTTATTCGTAGCCGAAACCGAAAATTCGTAAATTCGTACACCGGTTTCGGTTAAAATATTCTCATTATGTCTTTTATTGTAACAAAAATCATTAAGGCAATTAAAATCATGAAGAAAAAGGCGGTAATATTTTGCTCGACCTTTTGAGAAACTGGTTTTCTTTTCACCGCCTCAATTCCTAAAAAAAGCAGTTTCCCGCCATCGACAGCTGGAATTGGTAAAATATTAAATAGGGCAATATAAATAGCAATTACTCCAATAAATTGTAAAAAATAATTTATTCCTAACTGACTGGCTTGAGTGAAAAGATGAAAAACTCCAACCGGCCCCATTAACTCAACTCCTGAAGGTTTACCAGAAATTACATTGTTTATTGCCTGACTGTAACCCTGGATTATAGTTAAGGTCATATTACCAGTTGCTAAAATTCCCTGCCAAGGAGCTAAGTACCAAGGATAAGATTTTAAAGCAGTCCTGACCAAACCTACTCCCATCGCTCCCTCGCCAATTGGCGGCGAAACCCGGGGAACTAATTTCACATCAAAAATCTCTTTTCCCCTTTCAATTGTCAAAGTAATCACTTTTCCCTTATGTAAATCAGTAAACTCTTGAACCTCTTTTACTTTACTAATTGTTAACTGTTCACTGTTAACTGTTAACTGTTTAATGGTGTCTCCAGGCTTAATGCCAGCTTTGGCAGCTGGAGAATTGGAGGCGATGGCGGCAATTTGAACTGTCGAATTAACTAAATTATGGTTTTCCTCATCGCTAATTGCTACTGATGTTCCGAGATTAAAAACGATACTGAAAATAATTGCTGCCATTATCCAGAAAGAAAGTACTCCGCCAAAAACAATTAAAGCTCTTTTTCCGATTGGTTGAGCTGAAAAACTCCGGTGGTCTTCAATCTTTTCAATCTCTCCAGGTATTTTAACAAAAGCACCGAATGGCAGAAGATTTAAAGAATAGAAGGTCTCGCCAATCTTTTTCCCAAAAAGTCGAGGAGGAAATCCAATTCCAAACTCCTCAACTTTCACGCCAAACTTTTTGGCTATTATAAAGTGGCCAAATTCATGAAGAACAATTAAACCTATTAAACTAATGAAAGCAATTATAATTGTAAAAATCATTGGCTAGTTCTGCGTAGTTCAGCGTCTAGTTCTGCGCAGGTGTAGCGATGAAAACCCGGTAACGCAGAATTTACGCTGATTAATACGCTGAAAAACGCTGAAAATTTATTTATTCTATAATTTCCCTCTTTTTTTTCTCCCCTATTTCCTCAATTTTCTCATTATATTCGTCGATTAGTTTTTGAAGTTCATCTTTGCCTCGAAATTTATCATCCTCGCGGATTTTACCTGATTTAAATCCTTCTTGAATTTCTTCCCAGGCTTCTTCTCGCCATCGCCTGATGGTCTGATGAGCCTGTTCTTGTTTTTCAGAAATAAGCCGGAGTAAATCTTTTCGGTACTCTTCAGTCATTGGCGGTAAATTTATCCTAATCACCTCTTTATCAACTACTGAACTAGTTCCAATTCCGGTTTTTTCTAATGCCAAAATAATACCCTCAACATAGGATTTATCCCAGGGTTGAATAATAATCTGTTTTGGTTCAGGAATTGAAATAGCCGCCAACTGTTTTAAAGGAAATTTTTGTCCAAAACATTCAACAATGACATCTTCAACCAAAGAAGGAGAAGCCCGACCAGTTCTAATTTTCCCTAACTCCCCTTCCAAAAAAACAATCACTTTATCTAATTCTGGTTTTATCTTATCGATAATTTCTTTATATTCCATAGCTTTTTTCAATATAACAAGATTTTAACATTATGTCGAGAGAAATAAAAAGAGGGGCGAGAAACCGCCCCCTCCACAAAGCCTAATATTATCTCGTTTGGTCGCTTAACATAATGAATAAAAAATTGGTTGCTATCAGGGTTGCCCCGTATCATAGCACTTAATCTTGGTAATCCCTCTTGGGGATCCAAATAACTGAAAATGATAGTTTGGTTATGAATAACCACAATCTGCCCTGCGTATTCTGTCTGAATTTCGGGAAAATGTTGATAGAACCATTCGGCATTCTCTTTATATGCCAAAAAGTCTTCTATAATTTTAGGACCACTTTGCTAAAATTTTTTGCTATCTTTACTCTATCAAACCTACCCAAAAAGTCAACCTAATTTCCATCTCGTGTTATAAAACGCAAGCGGCCGCTTGTGATTTATAATATGATACATTTTATTATAATTCTAACATCAGCATTTCGAGGGCTAATTTTTGGTTAACATTAGTAGTGGAAATTAAAAAATGGAGATTTTGGCAGAGATTTAAGATTTTTTTGAGCTTTTGGACATTGAAATCTTCAGTTCCTGGGTAATAATTTTGCTTAGCCCCGACTTTAGAAAGTAAAAGATTCCTCAAAAATCTCAGCCAGATTTTTAAAACTTCGCTTAAATTTTGATTTTCGGTTAAATCTTTAGCGTATTGAAAACGGGTGCTTAGAGATGATTTTTTAATTTTGAGGAAATCTTGAATAATGGTTGTTTCTTTTTCTAATTTCTCTGGTGTTTGGAAATAATTAATAGCAAGTCCTGGTTTGCCAGCTGAAATCAAAGAAATTTCTTTTGCCTGATTTTCTTTTACCCCCTGGTTTTTTAAGTAATTTTCAATTTCAATTAAGTTTACTGGCTGAAACTTAATTTGCTCAACTCGAGAAAGAATGGTTTTTGGTAGGGAGTCACGAGTGGAAGAAACTAAAATCAAAATTGCTCTTCCTAGGGGTTCTTCTAGGGTCTTTAAAAGACAACTATAAGCCTCTTGATTTAGAGCTTGGGCCTCGTCAACAATCACTGATTTATATCCTCCAAAATAAGGTCGTAAGGTAAGAGTATATTTAAGTTCTCTAATC
>Ga0210049_1005761_pt1 | contig 10492 bp, 9 predicted proteins | sample CryGeyCG2014_300_2_FD_183964 | JGI IMG/M metagenome (GOLD analysis project Ga0210049, IMG submission 183964) | Groundwater microbial communities from aquifer - Crystal Geyser CG06_land_8/20/14_3.00 (SPAdes) (version 2) | ecosystem: Environmental > Aquatic > Deep subsurface > Groundwater | place...
GGATAACGTACCGAGAATCCTGGATGTTTATCGCTATGCAAAAGGCTTTCACTATCTGTACACGACCAACCCAAAGGCTGAGACCGAAAGACTACGGGTTGGAGGATACAAGAAACAGGGAATAGCTTTTAGACTATTCAGCCGCGGGACACCGGGAACCACCGAATTCTACAGATGGTATAATCTCCAGAAAGAGGACTACTTCTATTCTTACGAGCGAAGCGGAGGGGGCAAGTCTCTGAAAGGCTATTCTTTTGAGGGGACCATAGGAAACATCGCAACCTCCAGGCTTACCAATACGAGAGAATTGTACCGCTGGTTCAATCCATCCACAGGTTGTCACTTTTATACCACCGATCCCAAAGGGGGAGGAGGTACAAAAAAGGGGTATGGCTTTGAGGGGATAGCCGGCTATGTGAGATGAAAAAGGTTAAAAAAATATCTTACCGGGGTTCATTATCCCATGCGGGTCAAGGAGGAATTTGATTCGTTTCATAATCTCGAGGCTAACTCCGTGTTCATGGGACATAAATTTACGTTTCCCTATGCCGACCCCGTGTTCACCCGTGGCCGTACCGCCAAGGTCAATGGCGCGTCTCACGATAGCATCACCGGCTTCCATGGCTGTTTCCGCCTGCTTCAGGTCGTTATTGTCCTTGATCAGACCCATGTGCAGGTTGCCGCTTCCCGCATGGCCGAAGATATAGCCTTTTACCCCTTTTGAGATTGTTTCCTTCCGGGCAAAGTCAACCATCTGCGGGTATCTTGAAAGAGGCGCCGCCGTGTCTATGATGATTATTTCCATACCCCTGTTGGCGTTCTTCATCGCCTCGAATGTGGCGTACCTGGCCTCCCACAGGCGATCCCTCTCTTCTCTCCCAATCCCCGCTTCGTAGAGAAAACAGTTGTTAGAGGCACATATCTCCTCGATCAGGAAGAGTTCCTCTTTCAGTCCCGCTTCATTGCTTCCGTGAAATTCCATAAAAAGGGTGGGCTTCGTCTCGAGTTGGGTATTTTTAAAGGCATTAATCGCCTCAATGACATTTCCGTCAAGGAATTCAAGGGCGGCGGGGGTGATTCCGGTACACATTATCTGATATATGGATTGAGTGGCATCTTCCACAGAGTTGAAGTTCACCAGTACGGCGGTAAAATGCAGAGGAAGGGGGGCAAGACGTAAGGTTATCTGGGTGATTACTCCCAGAGTTCCCTCTGACCCGGTAAAAAGGCGGCACAGGTCATAACCAGAGGAACTCTTAACGGCATTGGAACCAACCCTGATTATTTCTCCCGTAGGAAGGACAACCTCCAACCTCATCACATAGTCCTTTGTAGCCCCGTACTTAAGAGTCTGGATACCGCTGGCGTTATTGGCAACCATTCCCCCGATGGTGGCTCCCGCCCCGGGATCAGGGGGAAAGAAAAGCCCCTTTTTGGCAAATTTTTTGTTCAGTTCCTTATATACCACCCCTGGTTCAACTACTACCTGGAAATCCCCCTCCCTTTCTTCGAGGATCCTGTTCATCTCCTGCATATCCAGGACAATACCACCCATACACGGCATGGGATTCCCTTCAAGACTTGTCCCCGCCCCCCAGGGGGTAACGGGTATTCTTTTTTCGTTTGCCACCTTGAGGATCCCGCTTATCTCTTTGCTGGATCCGGGGAAGATGACAATCTCTGGTCTGCATCTCTTATGAAATGACTCATCCCGGGAATGGAGTTCTCTTACCGATTCCCCCGCAGAGACTTTTTCAGGGGCAACAATGGATTTGAAAAGAGATATTTCTTGTGCAGTAACACTTCCGTAGGCCATATTCTCACCTAAGATTTCTTCAGTAAAAAACGGGCGATATTCAGGCGTTGAATCTCGCCTGTCCCCTCCATGAACAGGCAGGACATCGCGTCTCGCATCCTCCTTTCCTGGGGGTAGTCCTTCATATACCCGTAACCTCCCAGGATTTTTACCGCATCGAGACAGACATTTACACTTACCTCCGAGGCAAGGCACTTTGCCATGGAGGATAAACCCTCAATATCCGGTACACCCTGATCTGACATAAAAGCAACCCTGTACAGCAATGATCGAGCCGCCTCTAATTGCATCGCCATATCGGCTATTTTAAATTGTATACCCTGAAATGCAGCGATAGGTTTTCCAAACTGAACCCTCTGTTTTGCATATTCTATAGCATAGTCCAGCGCCCCCTGGGCAATGCCAAGGCCATGACTGCCTACCGTCAGACGGGTCAGATTAATGGCGCCGAGGGCTATCGTTAACCCCTTTCCTTCTTTTCCCAGCAAATTCTCTATGGGGATCTGCGCATCTTCCAGAACAAGCTCAGAAGCCGGTACACCTCTTGATCCCATCTTTTCTTCTGTTTTCCCGATTCTAAACCCGGGGGCGCCTTTTTCTAAAACGAAGGCGGATACGCCACCCTTTAGCCCTTTTGCCGGATCGGTCATGGCAAAAAGGGGAAGGAGATCAGCCACTGCCCCGCCGGAGATAAAACACTTCGTGCCATTTAGTATATAGAAATCCCCGCATCGGACCGCCCTTGTTTTCATTGCCCCCACATCAGAACCTGCCCCCGGTTCAGTAAGGGCAAAGGCGGTGATTTGGTTTTCCTTTCCCAGTCTTTGGAAAAATCTGTCCCTCTGACTTTCATTTCCTCCCAGGGAAATAACCTTAATGTTTGATGCTTGAATACATAACAGATTAGAAGATGTGGTACAAAACCTTGCCAACTCTTCTGAAACCATACAACTGGTTGTGGTATCGGCTCCTATCCCTCCGTACTTTTCCGGCAACGGCAGTTGAAGTATGCCGTTCTCCCCGAGAATCTTCACAATATCCCAGGGGAATTCCCCACTTTTATCCACTTCAGAAGCCCGCGGCCCAAGCTTTTCCACCCCCAATTTTCTGACCGTTTCCCTTATCATCCTTTGCTCTTCTGTAAATTCAAACATTTTTCCCCCTTCATATAGACATGTTAATTTAGCTCACTTTAGGCACTTTAAACTTTAGCTCACTTTAGGCACTTAACTTGAATCAGAGCGGTGGGGATGACTCCCTCCCGGATGATCACGGGAGGGAGAACGCTTACATCGAGGATGGTCGTTCCGCTCTTCCCCGGTGTCGGTCCTCCGTCAATAACAGCATCAATGCGATTTCCCAAACGCTGAATGACTTCACCGGCTGATGAGCATTCACCTTCCCCGGATAGATTGGCGCTGGTGGCCGTAATGGGACGGGAGAAGGTTTTTGCTAGGAGGTTGGCGATGGGATGGCTGGAGATACGAATGCCAATCTTCCCCGTGCCCCCCGTCAGCCGTGGCGGTATATCGGGAGAGGCCTTAAATATAAGGGTGAGTCCCCCAGGCCAAAATTCCTCCATCAGACTTTGGGCGGTATCATTAATTTCGTCAACCAGAGCTGTTAAATCTGTTCGATCTCCGATAATCAGAGAAATCGGATTTTTAAAGTCTCTCTCCTTGATCAAGAAGACCTTCTCCACGACCCTTTCGTTTTTTCCATCGGCGCCCAGTCCGTAAAAGGTCTCGGTGGGATAGGCGATAACCCCTCCTGCCTTCATGATCCGGACAGCTTCCGTGATCAAGGCCATATCGGGATGGCAGGGATCAATCTTCAGGATTTCCGGCATATAATGCCTTCTTGTCTTTTTTCGATATCCCGTACCATGTCCTGTATGTAGGCCTGCAACTTTTCGCGCAGGCCCTCATCATCCAGGGACAGAATCCTGATAGCCAGCAGGGCCGCATTTTTTGCCCCTGCCCTTCCTACAGCCATCGTGGCAACCGGTATCCCGCCAGGCATCTGCACGGTGGAGAGAAGGGCGTCCAGTCCCATGAGCGATGTAGCCTCAAGAGGGACACCGATGACCGGAAGGATGGTCTGGGAGGCGATTACCCCGGCGAGATGGGCTGCCGCCCCGGCCCCGACGATGATAACCTTGATACCCCTCTGCGCCGCTGTCCGGGCAAAAGATGATGTCCTCTCCGGCGAACGATGGGCCGAGGTCAGAAAGACCTCGTAGGGAATACCGAATGTATCGAGTATCCGGATAGTCTCTTGCATGACGGGGAGGTTAGAGTCGCTTCCCATGACGACGCTGACGAAAACCGCCGTCTTTTCTTCCATATTGATTATCTTCCTTTAGTGTTTAAAGTGCCTTGTTCCGGTGAAGATCATGGCCATTCCGTGTTCATCGGCGGCGGCAATCACATCTTTATCCCTGATTGATTCGCCAGGTTGTATAATGGCTGTGATACCGGCCCCGGCGGCAAGGTCAATGCCGTCACGAAAGGGAAAGAAGGCATCGGAAGCGAGGACGCAACCTTTCGTCGGCAGATTTGCCTTCATAGCGGCGATTCTTACCGAGTCCATCCGGCTCATCTGTCCTGCCCCCACGCCTACCAGTTGGTCCCTGGTGGTAAAGACAATGGCGTTTGATTTGACATGTTTCACCACCCGCCAGGCAAAATCAAGGGCCTGGTATTCCTCTGCCGTTGGCGCCCTCCTGGTTACAACCTTCGTTTTTCTGATATCGAACTCCTCGCAGTCCCTGTCCTGAATGAGGAGCCCCCCCACGACTCTCCTGAAGTCGTAACCGGCAGGCTGTTTCCCGCAACCCGGTGGGATCTCCAGTATTCTCATATCCTTTTTCGCGCTTAATATCGCGATAGCGCCCTCGTCAAAGGCCGGGGCAATGATGACCTCGAGAAAGGTCTCTGTTATTGCTTCCGCTGTCTTCCTGTCCACCGGCCGGTTGAAGGCAACAATCCCGCCGAAGGCAGATACAGGGTCTGTCTCCCGCGCCCTCCGATATGCCTCCGAAATGTCGGAAGCGGAGGTCGCCGCCCCGCATGGGTTAGCATGCTTGACAATCACCGCGGCGGACAGTTCGAAATCAGATGCCATCTGCCAGGCCGCATCGCTGTCCATGATGTTGTTGTATGATAGTTCTTTTCCCTGGATCTGCCGGGCATTAGATATGGCGGGAAGAATGGTTCCCGTCTCCCGGTAAAAGGCGGCCTTCTGATGGGGATTTTCCCCGTAGCGGAGGTCCTGCGCCTTAACAAACTGAAAGGTAAAGGTATCGGGAAATACCTTCATTTCCCCGCCAGAAACTATCCTGCCAAGATAGTTGGAAATGGCGGCATCGTATTTGGCCGTCAGTTGAAACGTCTTTACCGCCAGGGCAAAATTGGTGTCCTCCGTGATCTTTCCCCCCGTTTCTCTCATCTCCTTCAATATTTTCTGGTAATCCTCAGGATCGGTCACGACACTGACAAAACGGTAGTTTTTCGCCGCGGCCCGAAGCATGGTCGGTCCACCGATGTCTATATTCTCCACGGCCTCCGAAAGGGTGCAACCCTTCGCCACGGTGTCCTCGAACCGGTAGAGATTGACCACCACCATATCAATCAGACCTATTCCCTGTCCTTTGATGGCTTTCATGTGCCCTTCATCATTCCGCAGGGCCAAAAGACCACCGTGTATCTTGGGATGAAGCGTTTTTAACCTGCCGTCCATCATTTCGGGAAAACCGGTGTAATCAGAGACATCTATGACTTTTATCCCCTCGCTTCTCAACTTGGAAGCCGTTCCCCCGGTGGAGAGGATCTCCACAGAAAATTGCGAAAGTTCCCTGGCAAACTCTACAATCCCTCTCTTGTCTGTGACACTGATCAGTACCCGCTTGATTTCGTTCATTACCGCATTCTCCTGTCGGGTTATTTCAGGTAAACAGAGAGCTTTTTATCGCCCCCTGATATCTTGCATATGTTGGATCCTCTTTTTGACTAACTCTTCTGTTCCAATGTCAGGTCTGTGGTCCACGGGCCCCTTGATGGCCGCTACGGCGCTTTCTGCGATTCTTTCCGCCTCAGTGAGGCGATCGGCTATGCCCACCACTCCGAGAGCTCTCGACATAGTCATATACAAACCGTTTTCCCTCCTGTCAACAGAAGAATAGTAGAGTCGTGCGGCCCCTACATCGCCGACCTCAATTCTTGACGATAAAGATGCAGAATCGGAATGCTCACCGGGGAGGCCGTATCCTTTCGGAACGATATACTTGCAAACAGCGGCCTTTTTCTCAAATTCCACATTTATCCTGTCGAGGGTGCCATCAATAATGGCCCCGCAAAGATCAACAAAATCCGTTTTTAAGAGGGGCAGGATATTCATCGCCTCGGGATCACCAAAGCGGGCGTTATATTCAAGTAATTTGACGCCGGACCTTGTAACCATGAATCCACCGTACATGACCCCCTTGTAGTATTCTCCCGTCTCTCTGTAAATGGCCTCGGCCACCCGCCGCGTAATAGTAAGACCATCCACGATGTCCTCGGGGCGCAAGAACGGCAGGGTATGGTCTTCACAGGAATATGAACCCATCCCCCCCGTGTTCGGGCCTCTATCGCCGGCAAATCGTCTCTTATGATCCTGGACAGGGGGGGTTGCTATTACGGTTTTGCCGTCACAGAGGCACTGAAGGGAGAATTCTTCCCCCTCCATTCTCTCTTCAATGATCACATTCCCATATTCCTCCAGGATGGATCGGCAGCAGTCCATCGCTTCTTCCCGTCTCTGAAAGTGATCTCCCTGCACCATGACCCCCTTGCCGCCGGTCAGGCCATCGGGCTTGATGACAATACCGTCCAGTTCATCGAGAAACTCCCCGATGCCATTCAGAGAGGAAAATGTTTTAAATTCCGGATTTCCCGGGATCCGGTACTTTTCGAGTAAATGTCTCGTGAAGGACTTTGAAGTCTCGAGACGCGCCAGGTTCTTTGTAGGACCCACGGACGGAACCCCTGCCTCTCTCAGGGCATCGGCCACTCCATTGTTAAGGGGTTCTTCGGGACCGATCACCGCGAAGTCAATATGGCATGCCCTGGCGAATTTACTTATCGCCGCGAGATCGCCGTAACCACCGATGGCGATTTCCTCTGAGAGAGAGGCGATACCGGGGTTGTTGGTCTTCATATAGGAAAAGAGTTTCGGCCGGCGGCTCGACCGGGCAATGGCCTCGGCAACAGCGTGTTCCCGGGCGCCGTTGCCGATTAAAAGCACATTCAACATCATCTTACTATACTCCGTAACTACTTTATGTTATCTCTTCTGTATATCACCTACGCCGATAAATGGCACAGCCCCACCCCCTGTAACCTGGGGGAGTATCCCATTCCATTTCTCTATAGCCTTGAGATTGGCCTCTATCTTTCTAAGCTCTATAAGATCTGTTGAAATATTTGCTCTCTGTAGCCTCAGGGACTCTGCTTCTGCCTTTGCTGCTGTAACCTTCTGCTCTGCCTCTATCCTTATCCTATCGAGGTCTCTTTTTGCCTTTAGTGCAAGCTGTTCTGCTGTCTGCTTTGACTCAATAGCCTCTGTAAAGATTTTAGAGAAGCTGAATGCGACAATAGAAACCGCATCAACTGCTATGTTGTGCACCATGAGTCTTTCAGCAAGTGTTGTTCTCATTGCCTCGCTTACCGCTGGCCTCTTTGTGATAAGCTCTTCTGCTGAATACCTGGCTGACACAGCTTTCATTATCTCTTGTATTGCAGGGTCTATAATACGCTCCTTGAATTCTACCCCAATGGTTTGATAGACAACATTTGCCTTATCAGGTATGATATGATAGTTAAGCGCAACAGATGATGTCACATCCTGAAGATCAGCCGAGCCAGATACGGCATCAGTCACTGCCTTCTGCACCTTGACATCCATCCGGGCAACCTTCTGCATTATAGGTATCCTGAAATGCAGTCCTTCATCCAACACCTTATCCTGAACAGCGCCAAAATTAAGGACAACTCCTCTTTCACCTGCCCCAATCTGAACCCATGGGTGTAAAAACAGAAAAAAGAACAGAATTGCTCCAATAATCAGCAGTAACCTCATAGGACCTTTCTTCGTCATAGACTGCATTGCCTCTTTTGCCCTGTAAACATCTCTCTCATCCATCATGCTACCTCCTTCTCCTTGAGTTTTTTTAGTTCCTCCCAGAAACCGGGAAATGATTTATTGACACAGTCTCTGTTTTTGATTATGACCCCCGGTATGGCGAGCCCCGCCACGGCAAAGCTCATGGCAATCCGGTGATCGTTGTATGTTTCTATCTCGGCGCCATGGGGTTCCCCCCCGTCAATGATGATCCCATCGTCCGTTTCCCTGGCGGCAATGCCTATTTTCTTCAGTTCTTGTAACGGCGCGGCAAGGCGATTACTTTCCTTGAGCCGCAGGTGCGAGACATTCGTAATCACGGTTCGCCCGGGCCTGAATGCCGACAGCACGGCCATGGTCGGCGCCATATCAGGCATATCGGCCATATCGGCAACATATTCCCCGCCGCGCAACTTACCCCCTGAAACCTCAACAAACCTATCTCCCCGCAACACGGAACAACCAAGGTCTTCCATAATACGAAGGAATCTGATATCTCCCTGCCGGCTATGGGGGTTTATGTTCAGGACCCTGACCCTTCCGCCGCAGAGAGCTGCGGCCAGAAAGAAATAGGAGGCGCTGGAGACATCCCCTTCCACATGGTAGCTCTGACCCACATAACGTTGCCCGCACTTTACATAATAATTGTCCCTTCCCCTTTCCGCAACCTTTACACCGAAATGCTCCATGACCTCTATGGTCAGGTCAACATAAGGAAGGGAAACTGTACGACCTTTCAACAGTATGCCAATATCCCCCCTGGCGTAAGGGGCGCTGATGAGAAGTGAGGAGATATACTGGCTGCTTTCTACATCGGTCAGTATTACATTACCGCCCCGGATACCATTCGCATCAATCACCACGGGAGGATATCCATCCCTTCCCCTGCTATTAACGGAGACGCCCAGTGCTTTCAATGCCTCCAGAAGGGGGCCAACCGGTCTCTTACAGAGGCGGCTGTCACCGGTGATGATGTATTCTCCCCTCCCAAGGGAAACCAGCGACGTTAAGAAGCGCATGGCGGTGCCATTGTTCCCCAAAAAGATCTCTTTATGGGGATTTTCGATACATCCCCCTGTTCCCGTAACGATAATATCCTCACCGGATATCAGGATCCCTGTGCCGAGGGAACGCAGAGCCTCCATAAGATATCGAGTATCCTCCGAGATGAGGGCATTTTGCAGGAAGGATTTCCCCTCCGCCAGAGCGGCGATGACGAGTCCTCTCTGGGTGTAACTCTTCGATCCCGGTACCTTCACCGTTGCCTGTAAATTACCGATCGGTTCGATCTCCAGCATAGAAATATTACCCTTCTGAGTAACTATCGAATATCATAAACAATAATTAGTATTGAACAGACTCGATTGAGATGCCAAGTGGGTTCGCCCGTCGCGGAGCTCGGGTTGCGAACAATCCTCTTTCAGTTTCTTCAGCGTTATGCGTCTTTTTTATCATCAGTAAGTTCCAACAAGCGTACATCCTCTAAATCGACTTCTCTTCCGGCAGCTCGCTTTGAAGTAATCAGGTCTTCCGACGAAACTACATAAAACGCCTGGCCTTGGTATTCCATGGACTTCCGATGTTTCCATGCCTCCTGAAAGCTTAATCCAGGTGTAGATGTTTGAACATCGATGCGCACACGGTCTTTAAATATGGTTATTTCATTTGATAAGATTTCATTAGCATTGGTAAGCGTTGCTGTGCCCATCCCGGCTTCCAAAAGAGCATCGAGCAATCGGCAGGCATTTTCTGGGGTGGCTTCGATGAGGATATCTAAATCAAAGGTAGCTCTTGGAACTCCGTAAAGAACAGCAGCTATCCCTCCAATCACGATATATTTCACTTCATGCTTCTGAAAGGATTCGAACACGCCCTTTAGTCTGTTGAGCATATTTCCTATCCGGTAGTTCAGGATTTATTTCCATTGCCAAGTCCGTAAAATTGCAAAACATTTCCATACGTTCGGACAATGACAACGAGCGAAACCAACGCACTTTAGCCTCAATAGTTTCATCTTTTATATCTTGAGATATTTCATTCATACGGCATGTTTACCAAATTTTCAGTCTTTTTTCAACGCATAACGCGCTGCGGATAACCTGCTGAAAAAGCTTACAAAAAAGGTAACTATTCAGGTTCAAAGTTCCGGGGTTCACGGTTCAAGGTTAGACGTGGATTCCTATTGCTGGCTATCTCAAGAAATATCGTGACTATTCAGCCACTAAGACACCAAGACACTAAGATCATATAATTATTCTTTGAATACCCTTCTTGATCAAGTATTTTATGGGCTCTTCGCTATTTCGTGTGGGTAATATTTGTTTCTAATATCGATACGTTATATAGTTACACGTCAATTTTAGAGCCAAAAACAGTAGGTTAATCTTTTAGTAACGTTCAAAAGTTGAGGCAAAATTTTAGTGCAGCATATTCACCGTAAGAGAATGATGACTGCAAATCTTCTATGGAGTTATCCACATCCGCGGACGCAGCTTAGGAATAGCAAGGGCGGAC
>Ga0210049_1005772_pt1 | contig 10485 bp, 10 predicted proteins | sample CryGeyCG2014_300_2_FD_183964 | JGI IMG/M metagenome (GOLD analysis project Ga0210049, IMG submission 183964) | Groundwater microbial communities from aquifer - Crystal Geyser CG06_land_8/20/14_3.00 (SPAdes) (version 2) | ecosystem: Environmental > Aquatic > Deep subsurface > Groundwater | place...
TATTTCCCTTATTCTTTCTTTGATGCGGATCGATGTTTCTTTCGGATTTGTTTTTGGCATATTTATACACATATCCAAGATGGTAATTTATCTTGGAGAAAACCGCCATATGTGTGTGCACATTACCAACTTAGCTTGACAAGTTGAAAAACATTCTTTAAGCTAAGAATAATCATTAAATTTTATAAGTAAGAAAGAACATTAAAAAAAATAAAAATGGATAAAAATGAAATAGGATTAAGGATGGAAAAGAATCATATGGAAATTAGTCGAAAAGAAAGGGAATTGTTTTTACATATCGATAGAAGGACGAGTAAGTATTTTATAACGTGGGTGTTTTTTGGATTGTAATTACAGTTGCCACCATAATTATTGCGGATATAAATATGAGAAATTTAATTTCCCTTATCATCTCCGCTTTTATGGTTTCAGCGATAATTCTTGTGCTGTCTACCCAAATAGTTGATTCGCAAACTAAAGAGATTTCAGGAAAATTGGAAAGACTGTATGAGGAAAGAGAAAAACTGATAGAATTAAAATTTAAGGGATTAAAGCCGTTAGAGGATTAATAATATCCTCTTTTTTATTATTTTTAAAAATTATTTTTTGATTTAGGCTTATCAAAAACCGAACATTGATAATTTGCGTGTGGAACGCAATAAATTTTCTTTGAAAATTTAAGTCGCGTAAACCGCGTTGTCGCGGTAACGCGACTTTCGTGGCGTTCCAATAGCGTTGAACGTAAAATTTTGCTAAGCAAAATTAACGTTCTTACGCTGTGCCGAGGGAGGGACTTGAACCCTCATGAGCTTGCGCCCACAGGTTTTTGAAACCTGCGTGTCTGCCAATTCCACCACCCCGGCAATTGCTTTGATATTATCCGATTTTAATCTGTTTTTCAACCTCAACCTTGTAATCGCAGGTTTTGTTTGAACATTTTATTTTCTTTCCTTTTGTTTCAATCAGAAGGGATTGGCATTGAGGGCATTTTTCTCCGGTCGGTTTGTCCCAAAGGGCAAAATCGCATTTCGGGTAATTATTACAGCCGTAAAATATTTTTCCTTTTCTTGTTCTTTTGGCCGTAACGTTTCCGTTCTCGCATTTTGGGCATTTTACTTTAAAATCGTCTTTCGCCAATGACTCGGTGAATTTACAAGTCGGGAAATTTGAGCAGGCGTAAAATTTTCCAAACCTTCCCAGTTTAATCGTAATTTTGCTCCCGCACTTGGGGCATTTTCTGTCAGTAGTTTCTTCAACGGTTTTTTTGTCGCTTATTTCTTCGTATTTGTTTTTTAAATTTTTCGCAAAAGGGTCATAGAAGTTTCTGATTGTAGGAACCCATTCCTCCTTATTGTCAGCGATTTGGTCTAATTTTTTTTCCATTTCAGCGGTAAAATTAATATCAACAATTTCCGGAAAATGTTTTACCAGCAAGTCGTTGACGACAAAACCGATTTCCGTCGGCTGGAATCTTTTTTGCTCATTTTTCTCAACATAGTTCCTGGCTTGTATTGTTGACAGCGTCGGAGCGTAAGTTGACGGCCGGCCGATTCCATTTTCTTCCATGGCCTTAATCAGACTGGCCTCGCTATATCTGGCCGGCGGTTGGGTGAAATGCTGAAGAGCGGATATTTTTTTCAAATCCAAAACTTCTTTTTCTTCCATCTCCGGCAAAATATTTTCTTCAAACTTGGTCGGATAAACTTTAAGGAAGCCGTCAAATTTTAGAATTTGTCCATTGGCCCTAAAAGTGTATTCCGATTTTCGTGTTTTGATATCAATGGATGTTTGGTAAAAGATTGCCGACGCCATTTGCGAGGCGATAAATCTTTGCCAAATCATTTCATAAAGCCGTTCCTGATGGGCATCTTCAAAAGCGCTTTGCTTATCTGAAGTTCGCGGGATGAAGTCCGGTTTAGTCGGCCTGATTGCCTCATGGGCCTCTTGGGCGTTTCCCTTAGTTTTATATTTTTTTAAGAATCCTACCCAATATTTTTCTCCGTAATTTTTTAAAATAAAATCTTTAGCCGCAAAAAGCGATGCTTCAGAAAGATTCAGAGAGTCGGTTCTGTGGTAGGTTATTAAACCTTTTTCGTATAAGGATTGGGCAGTTCGCATCGTTTGCTTGGCGGAAAAGTGAAATTTTCTCCAGGCTTCCTGTTGAAGAGAACTGGTTGTGAAAGGCGGGAAAGGATTTTTTAAGGTTTCCTTTTTTGTAATTTTTTCCACGCCGTATTCATCTCCTTCCAATTCTTGGAGTATTTTGTCTCCTTCTTCCTTGTTTTTAATTCCCAGTTTCTCTATCGTTTCTTCCCCTTTTTTTATTAGGATTGCTTCAAACTCCGAATTTGGGATTTTTAGGAGCGAAGCGACAATACTCCAGTATTCTTGCGGAATGAATTTTCCGATTTCTCTTTCTTTATCAATGACCAAACGAACCGCTGTTGATTGAACTCTTCCGGCGGAAAGTCCTCGGGCGACTTTTTTCCAGAGAAAAGGGGAGAGTTTGTAGCCGACAAGCCGGTCAAGAATTCTTCTGGCTTGCTGGGCGTCAACCAAATTCAAATCAATCGTTCCGGGTTTCTTTAGAGCTTCCTTGATGGCTGATTCGGTAATTTCATGAAAAGTAATTCTTTCATATCTTTTGCATTTTTCATTTTTATTTTTACATTCGCTCAGACCTAATGTCTGGGCGATGTGCCAAGCGATGGCTTCTCCTTCTCGGTCAGGGTCGGCTGCTAAAATCACCAGTTCTGCTTTTTCAGCTTCTTTTTTGAGCAAGTTAACTGTTTTTCTGGCCTTCGTTGGAATCACGTAATCAGGTTTGAAATCTTTTTCTACATCAAGGCCGAGTTTGCTTTTCGGCAAATCTCTAATGTGTCCGAAAGAAGACAATATTTTATAATCTGACCCCAGAAATTTTTGAATACTTCTGGCTTTAGTCGGACTTTCCACGATTATCAGTTTCATTTGGTTTTAATTAGCGTTTTATTGCATAAATTCCCTCTTCTAAATTTATTACCTTACCTTTTATTTCCAAAATAGCAAGCAAGCCAACTATTTTTCCGGCCGGCATTTTTGTTTTTTCAATAATTTTATCAGTATGGAGGGGTTCTTCTTCCAGAATTTTCAAGAGTAAATTTTCTTCTTCGTTTTCTCCCCTCAAATTCTTTTTTTGGATTCTTTTAAAGCTGAAAGAACTTAGCTCCCTTAAAATATCATCGGCGTTTTCAACTAATTTAGCTCCTTGTTTTATCAGGCAATGGCAGCCTTTGGAATTTAAGGAATGGACTTGACCGGGAACGGCGAAAATTTTTCTTTTTTGTTTTTTAGCCCACCCGGCTGAAAGCAGGGAGCCGGATTTTTCTTTAGCCTCAACAACTAAGACGCCCATGGATAGTCCGGTGATGATGCGGTTTCTTCGGGGAAAAGCGAATCTCGTCCCTTTTGTTCCCGGAGGATATTCAGAAACGAGCATCCCGCCTGAAGAAACAATATCCTTAGCCAGTTTCAGATTTATTTGAGGATAAATACTGGTGTCATCCGGACCCGTTCCCAAGACAGCGATAGTTTTGCCCTTTTTTTCTAAAACTGATTGGTGAGAACAGGTGTCAATTCCCGGAGCCAGTCCGCTGACGATTGTCAGTCCGGCCTCGGTCAAATCGCCGGTTATTTCCATTGCCATCTGTCTTCCATAAGGAGAGCACATTCTCGTTCCGACAACAGCGAAGCAATCATCATTCAAAATAAAATTTCCCCTGAAGTAAAGTTCTTTCGGCGGGTCAGAAATTTTTTTCAGGAGTTTTGGGAACTCGGCGTCATTAATTGTAACTTTCTGAATTCCATCAGTCATTCATTTAGTTTATCAGAAATTAGAATTTCCGCAAAAAAATTCGTTCAGATTAGTCGGTGATATCGTTTTCTTAGATTGAATTTAAGGTCAAGAAGAGATAAAGTGAATGTAAGCGATCATCGCCAAAGCCTTTGGCGTTAGTATAGATGTTTTAATGAAATAAAAATTATGACAAAAGAGGAGATAATAAAAAAAATGAATATGGCTTGGCGATAGCTTCTGAATTACCTGATTTGGAGTTTAAAACTTCAATAAAAAATATCCCAAACGATATTTGGAGAAGTATTTCAGCTTTTGCTAATCGTCACGGTGGCGGACTTGTTGTTTTTGGGGTAGATCAAAGAGTAAATGCTATTACTGGTTGTGAGAATATAGATTTTATGCAGACCAAACTTACAGAATATTTTAATGATAAAATGAGTTTTGTTTTGCGACCCGAATATCACGTGATTTCATACAAAGATAAAGATATTATCGCGGTTTATGTTCCAGAATGTCCGAAAGACTATGTGCCGTGCTATTTTCGTCCAGTTGGATTGCCAAATGGCGCCTATATTAGAGAGGGAAACACAAGCAGAAGAATTACAGATAATGAGTTTAGAACATATATTGCGACTTCTAAAGAGTTTCAGTTTGATCGTTCCGAAGCAAGAGGGACAAATAAAGATGATGTGTCAATCGCAAAAGTTGAACATTTACTTGAGCAAAGCGAAACGGATGTTAAGAGAGGAGCAAGCCATGAGGCAAATGATGTTGTTTTAGAAAATCTTGGAATACTGGGCAATTTTGAAGGAGAATATAAGCCGACAGTTGGGGGGTATTTGATTTTTTCTAAAAATTATCCTCAAAATAAACCGTCTTTTGATAGGTTTACAGTTCGTTGTGTTCGCTACAGCGAAAGCGATCCGGCGTCAAAAATTATCGATTCAGTCGACCTTAAGGGAACGCTTGATGTTTTGATTGATGAATCATATAAATTTGTCTTAAAAAATATTTCCAGAAAAGCCTCTATCATTGGCACAAAAAGGGAAGATAGATATGAATATCCAGAAGAAGCCATCCGCGAACTTATTGCGAACGCGATTATCCATCGGGATTATAAAATCATTGAAACATATAATCAGATCAGAGTATTTCAAGATCGACTGGAAATTGTGAATCATGGTTCGCTACCTCCCGGAGTGACGGTGGATAATATAAAAGAGGCACAATTCAGTAGAAATTCCATGATTGCAGCGCGATTGAAAGATATGCGTTATTTGGAAGAATATGATCGAGGTATAGATATCGTTATCAAAAAAATGAAAGAATGGGGTTTGCCCTCGCCACTTTTCAGAAATTCAGTCAATAGTTTTGAAGCGATTTTATTGGGTGAGAGATACCAAGAAATAAATGATAGGCAAACTAGGCTGATTGATGTTTTGCTTATTAAAAATAGGCTTACGATTTCTGATTGCCAAAAAATACTCAAAGGCACTCCCAGAGCAACAATCAACAATGATCTAAAGAAACTGCGAGACTTGGGAATATTAGTCGCCAACGGCGCTTCAGTAAACATTTTTTACACTCTGGCGTTTTAGAGGCTTTTGAAGGCAATAATAAAAATGGCTTAAGATAAAGAAAAATAGACCCGAAATACAATAAAGGCAATTAGAGGCTTTTATAAGAAATAACTATGACAGATCAAACAACTATAATTCCAAAAGGCTGAAAAATGAAGACGCTATGAGAGGTGTTGAATATTAAATCTGCATCGTGGGGTCAGACCCCACGATGAAGACCCCACGATAAATTTAACTTAGTTAAGCAACGCCCAATGTTGATTTAGGAATTTGATGTTGATGATCTGATGTTGATGTCTGATGTTGATGTCTGACGTCAACATACGTCAACATAAAATCTGCTCATAATGAAGGTAATGAAAATTAAACATAAAATTTTAATATGGAACCCATTTTTAAAATTGATACTTGGGAATTTATAAAAATGATGCTTTGGACTATGTGGTTTGTTATTAAAATAATGTGGCCGTTTTTATTGTTTGTATTTTTAATAAAAATTTTTGAGGTCTGGGCTGATAGAAAAATTGATAATTGGAAAGGGCGGAGAAGGAGGTGAGATGGTTGAGGGCAAATCTTGACGGATGATGCTGGGGCGTGTGCTTGGCTAAGCCAAGCACAATCAATAGTTTATAGAATGGGTAAAAAGCGAGAAATTAAGTTTTTGGAAATAAATTTTATGTTAGAGCAACAAAATAAAAAATACCATTTTTTCTTAGACGAAACTGGTGACCACGGCTTAACTTTTATTGATGATAATTTCCCGATTTTTCTGTTAGTTGGTTGTCTGTTTGAAGATTCAGAATATCAAAAAGCTGTCGCAAATATTATCGCCCTGAAACAAGAATTTTTTAATACCAGTCAAGTTATTTTACATTCAAGAGATATAAGAAAATGCGAAGGATCTTTTCAGGTATTGTTTGATATTGATATCAAGAAGCGTTTTTATGAAAGACTTAACAAGATTATTTCCGAAGCGAAATTTATCATTATTTCTGTTGCGATAGACAAAAAGAGGCATATTGAAAAATACGGAAAAGTCGCAGACAATCCATATTCAATTTGCCTCTCTTATATTTTAGAAAGATTGGTTTTCTGCACTGACGACAAAAACTCATCACCAAAAGTTTCAATTACAATAGAAAAAAGAGGAAGAAAAGAAGACGAGCAATTGCTCGTCCATTATAACGAGATAATTGATCGCGGAACATTTCATGTTATTTCCACCAGATTTGAAAAAAGAATTGAAAGTTTTTCAATGGTTACTAAAAAAGATAACGATAATGGCTTGCAGATAGCCGACTTGTGCGCTTATCCAATCGCTCGTCATGTTTTAAATTCGGAGGAGCCGTATATTCCCTTTACCATTATCAAAAATAAATTATATTGCAGTGGCGCTGGCAAAATTGACGGTTATGGACTTAAAATTTTTTCGTAAAAAGCAAAAAGTCCCTTGCGGAACCTTTTGCCGACCGGGGACACCCCGATCCATTACTTATAGCATAGCAAGCGGTCGTTGTAAGTCAATAGGCCATCGCGGGGTCAGACCCTACGGCAATATGACCCCACGACGATAGTTTATTGGTTGAATTCGGACATGGTTTTTTCTAATCCTTGGCTCAAAATCATTTCAACAGCTGAAATGGTTTTCTTGATTATTTCCTTAACAATCTTTTCTTCTTTTTTATCAAATTTTCCGAGAACGAATGCTTCTATTTTTTGAGTTTTAAGCTGTTGTTCTTCATTTTGCATTTTTAGTTTTGAGCTTTGGTTGACTCCGATTCTTATCCTGATGAAGTCCTTTGTTTTTAATTCTTTGGCAATTGACTCAACTCCTTTATGCCCGCCGGTTCCTCTGTTTTTGACAATCTTTATTTTTCCCAGCGGTAAGTCAATGTCATCATGAATGACAACCAAATTTTCAATTTTTAATTTCTCCCGCATCTTGCCCCGCCATAGCGGGGTTGAGGCGGGACAATCCTTGATTATTTTCTTTATTGATTGGCCTGAAAGGTTCATAAAAGTTTGCGGTTTAGCGAGAACGATATCTTGTCCATTAATTTTTCCTTTGGAAATTTGAGCATTAAAAATTGATTGAAAATTGAAAGTTGTCCCGCCGCTGCGGGATTCCGTCAACGGGCGGGAAAAATTAGCGACGATTCCATCGATCGCCTTAAAGCCGATATTATGGCGCGTATTTTTAAATTTTTCGCCCGGATTTCCCAAGCCGACAATCAATAACATAGTTCGATTATATCACCTCTCTTGTTAAAACAAAAAAATACTGATAAAATCACAGATATGAATAAGTATTTCTCCTTTGTTTTTGAGGTTGTAAAAATAACCGTTATCGCTCTGCTGATAGTGCTTCCTATCCGCTATTTTTTATTTCAGCCTTTTTTTGTCAACGGCCAGTCAATGGAGCCGAATTTCAGCCAGAATGATTATTTGATTATTGATGAAATGTCTTACCGATTAGGCGATCCGGAAAGGGGAGATATAGTTGTTTTTAAATATCCGGAAGATCCGTCAAAGCGTTTCATCAAGAGGGTTATCGGCTTGCCCGGGGAAACAGTGGACGTCAGCAATGGGCAAGTGATAATCAATGGGAAAGACGGCTCAAAAGTTTTAGACGAAACAGGGTATCTTCCTTATAACGTTTTCACTACGGGGAATGTAAAAATTTCAATGAGGGAAGATGAGTATTTTGTTATGGGAGACAATCGGGCGGTTTCTTTTGATTCAAGGAGTTGGGGAATTCTTCCGAGAAAAAACATCATCGGTAAAGTTTTTTTGAGGGTTTGGCCGTTTACCTCTCTCCATGAATTCAATACTTTGGATTACAATAATTAATAACTAAATATAACAATGGAAAAATTAAAATTTCAGTCTCCGACCGGAATGCACGACATTCTGCCGGAAGACCAAAAATATTTTCAAAAAATAAGTAAAACCTGTGAAGAGTTCGCTGATTTTTACGGTTTTCAACCGATAACCACTCCCATCCTTGAAGAGAGCGGGCTTTTTGAAAAAGGGACAGGAGAATTAACGGATATTATTCAAAAAGAAATTTATTCTTTCAAAACAAAAGGAGGTGATTCTTTAGCTTTGCGTCCGGAAGGAACTCCGCCTGTCGTGAGGGCTTATCTTGAGCACGGGATGCAAAGCCTTCCTCAACCGGTAAGATTAAGCTATTTCGGGCCATTTTTCCGCCACGACCGGCCTCAAGCCGGAAGATATCGCCAATTTCATCATTTTGGAATGGAGGCGATAGGGGAAGGGAGCGCTTTAATTGACGCTCAAATAGTTCAGATTTTTTATAACATTCTGACTTCTCTTAAATTGAAAAAATTAGTTGTGGAAGTGAATAGCATCGGAGACGGACAATGCCGATCATCTTATAAAAGAGCCTTAAATAAGTATCTCCGCTTGAAAACATCTTCCCTATGCCCTGATTGCAAGAAGAGATTGAAAGATAATCCTTTAAGGATTTTGGACTGCAAGAATGAAAAATGCAAGGAAGCTGCTCTGGAAGCTCCGCAGACGGTTGATTATCTCTGTGAAAATTGCCACAGCCATTTTAAAAGATTTTTGGAATTTCTGGATGAGATCGGCATTCCTTACACATTAAATCCCCGCCTTGTCCGAGGATTGGATTATTACACCAAAACAGTTTTTGAAATTTACGAAGAATCTGAAGAAGGAAAATCTCAAGGCACTTTGGCGGCCGGAGGAAGGTATGATAATTTGGTCAAGCTTTTGGGCGGCAAGAAAGACACTCCTGCCTGCGGAGGGGCGATGGGAGTGGAAAGAATCATCAATATGATGAAGGCGCAGGGAGCGGAAATGCCCCAGCCTGTTTTGCCCAAAATTTTCTTAGCTCAATTGGGAGAATTATCAAAAAGAAAAAGTTTGAAGCTTTTGGACGATTTCAGAAAGGCGAAGATTAAAGTGGCTGAGTCGCTGGGACGCGATTCCTTGAAGCCGCAATTGAAGATAGCCAATAAAATCCAAGCCAGATACTCTCTGATCTTGGGACAAAAGGAAGCTCTGGCCGGAGAAATAATTATCAGGGATATGGATAGCAGGGTTCAGAAAATAGTGAAATTGGATAAGGCGGTTGAGGAGATGAAGGAAATGCTCAAAAAACAACAATCATAATATGGCTGACTGTATTTTTTGTAAAATCATAAACAAAGAAATTCCATCAACGATTATTTATGAGGATGACCAGATTGTGGCTTTTAAGGATATTAATCCTGAACCGCCAATCCATATTTTAATAGTTCCTAAAAGACACATAGCTTCCGTCAGCGATTTGGGGATTGAAGACGAGGCTCTGGTCGGTAAAATGATTTTAACGGCCAACAAAATAGCTGAAGAGCAGGGGGCGAAGGAAAAAGGATATAAGCTTCTGTTCAACGTCGGCAAAGGCGCCGGTCAAATAGTGGAGCACGTCCACCTTCATCTTCTCTCCGGCTGGAACAGCCAAGAGAACAAGGAATAGGGAGGGAGGGATATAAATTTTAAAACCCCGATTGTCGTCGGGGTTTTAAAGTGATATAAAATTTAAATGTTTATTTCAACTCCGGTTTTTTAATCTCTTGGATTAAGCTACTTCCTTCCTCAAAATCTTTTTTTGAAAATCCAACCGGCTCCAGTCCGCCCATTACTTCATTGTCTTTCCTTTTCTGGAAGAGAAAAGCCATTGTCTTCATAAAGTCTTTAAATTTAGGAGAAATAATACAAACATCGATGTCGCTCCATTTGTGAGCTTTCCCCTTTGTTTGAGAGCCGAAAATTATTACCTTATCAACGGGTAATTTTTCTTCGTCTGATAGACGCTTGCCATAGCATCTGACCATATTTATTATTTTTTTAGAAATTCTTCTTTTAACCATAACCCACAGCTACCCCTCAATCCGAACACTTAACGCATTCAACTTCAGACCTTGATAGTTGATTATTAATATCGCTCATAATACCACGAAATGGTATTTTTTTGTTTCTATATTTGCTTATTTCTTTATCCCATGCCTCTTGAGGCGTTCTGTAATTAAGGCATTCCATAAA
>Ga0210049_1005777_pt1 | contig 10478 bp, 10 predicted proteins | sample CryGeyCG2014_300_2_FD_183964 | JGI IMG/M metagenome (GOLD analysis project Ga0210049, IMG submission 183964) | Groundwater microbial communities from aquifer - Crystal Geyser CG06_land_8/20/14_3.00 (SPAdes) (version 2) | ecosystem: Environmental > Aquatic > Deep subsurface > Groundwater | place...
GGGCTACGCCATCTGGCTTGGACTGGCGCTGGCGCTTTCGGCGGTCGCGTCCATCCTCCCCGCGCGCAACGCGGCGACGATGACGATACGGGAAGTGTTGGCGTATGAGTAGTAAGTGGTAATTGGTGATTTCAGTACTGCAACATTCATGTTGCCCTCCAAGTTGGCAGACACTACAACTCGCAAGATGAATCTTGCGGTACTGCCAACCGATTTGTTGTTTGATGAAGAACGCCTTGCCTTTCCCCTCTCCCGATTACGGGAGAGGGGCAGGGGTGAGGGCAGGGGTGAGGGCAGAGGAAAGGTGAAACTATGAAGAAACTCTCTCTCTTGTTTTTTGTTTTTGCATTCGCCCTCGCGGCTTGTGGGACGCCCGCGACGGCGATATCCGTCGCGGCGACGCCCGCGTCTGCGCCCGCGAATGCGGTCATTGTGGAGGGACACCTGGTCCCCGAAGGGGCAAATCCGCTGCAACCCAAAACATCCCTGGTGCGTATTGTAAACTTGAGAGGTAAGTTGCCTGGCGCTTGATCCCGAAAAGGGAGCAAGCGCCAGGCAACGGAACGCCAAAGAAATAAAGTGAAGGAACTGACATGGAAAACAAAGTCAATGGCTCGATGATAGATTTGCGCGGCGTGGTCAAGACCTACAAGACCGGCGCCGTGAACACAACCGCCCTCAAAGACATCACACTTCAGGCGCAAGCCAATGAATTCATCGCCGTGATGGGTCCTTCCGGCTCCGGCAAGTCCACCCTCATGAACATGATCACCGGCATTGACCACCCCACCAGCGGAGAGGTGTACCTCGGCGGAACGGCCGTCCACAAACTCGGCGAGAACCAACTGGCGCTCTGGCGGGGACGGAACGTCGGCGTTGTCTTCCAGTTCCTCCAATTGCTGCCCACCCTGAACATCCTGGAGAACGTGATGCTGCCGATGGATTTTTGCAACGTTTACTCCCGGCGAGAGCGAGGGAAGCGGGCAATGAGCCTGTTGGAACAGATGGGGATTGCCGACCAGGCGCACAAATTTCCAAGCGAACTCAGCGGCGGTCAGCAACAGCGGGCGGCCATTGCCCGCGCCCTGGCGAACGACCCGTCGCTGATTGTCGCCGATGAGCCGACGGGCAACCTGGATACGGCCAATGCCAGGGAGGTCATGGCTCTGTTTCGGGAACTGGTCGAACAGGGCAAGACCCTGCTGATCGTCACCCACGATCTGTCGTTGGGCAAGCAGGCCGGGCGGGTGATCCATCTGCTGGACGGACAGATTCAGCGGGATGTGAGCAACGGTTCGGCCGGCCAGGAGGCGCAGCCATGAGCGCAATATGGCATAAAGTCTGGCGCGATCTATGGGACAACAAATTACGCGCAATCCTGGCGGCGCTTTCGATTGCCGTGGGCGTGTTCGCGCTGGGGATGCTTTTTGGCGCGTCCGGGGCGATGCGCGCTCGCGTGGCGGAGAACCTGCGCGCCAACAACCCGGCGCATATCGCATTCTACATCGGCACACCGTTTGACCGGGGGGTTGTGAACGCGATTTCGCGGCAGGGCGAGGTCGCTGCGGCGGAAGGCATAACCCAAACTTCCTTCCAATGGAAGTTGGAGGGCGAGACGGAGTGGCGCAACGGGAGAATCAACACACGCGATTACCAGGAACAGCAGATGTTCCCGGTTCAATTGTTGAGCGGCGAATGGCCGGGCAAAGACACGCTGGTTATGGAGCGCCAGGCGTCGGAAAAGTTCAATGTTCCGGTCGGCGCGGCCATCCTGATTAAAGCAGGGGAAAGGGAGAAGCGTTTCCTCATCACCGGACTTGCGCACGACTATAACATTTGGGCTCCGCTGTTTGGCGGCCCCGCCTATTTCTACGCCACACCGCGGACCGTTGCCCGGCTGAGCGGCATGGAAAAGGGCGCTTTCACAAGACTCTATATTCGCCTGCGTTCCTTCGAGAGCGAAGAACATGCAAAAGAGGTAGCGCGCCAGATCCAGCATCGGCTGGAATTGATGGGCCTGGCGGTAGAGGGGGTTGATGTGAACGATCCCAATGTTGATAACTGGCAACAACAATTGGACGGCGTGTTTCTCGTCCTGGGGGCGATGGGAGGGCTGTCGTTGGGATTGAGCGCGTTCCTGATCTTCAACACGATGAGCGCGATCATAGGGCAGCAGGTGTGGCAGATCGGCGTGATGAAAACCGTCGGCGCGACGTTTGGGCGCATCATCCGCCTCTACCTGATGGCGGCGCTCATTTACGGCCTGCTGGCCCTGCTCATCGCCATTCCGGCCGGCGCCATCGGCGCCCGTTTTCTCTCGGCGTGGATGTTGGGTATGATGGATGTTCCTGCCGGGGAGCTTCACCAGGCGCCGCTGGCATTCATCGTGCAGTTGACGGTGGGGTTGCTCACGCCGCTCCTGGGGGCGCTGATACCGGTCGTCGGCGGGGCGCGCATCAGCGCGCACCAGGCGATCAGCGCCCATGGGGTAGGCGGCATGTTTGGCCGCAGTTGGCTGGATCGCCTGATCGGGCGCATCCGCTTCCTGCCACGACCGCTGGCGCTCAGCCTGCGCAACACTTTCCGCCGCAAGGCGCGCCTGGCGCTCACGCTGGTCACCCTCGCCATGGGCGGCCTGATGTTCATGGCGGTCATGAGCGTGAGCACAACGCTGGATAACTTTATGGATGAAGCCCTCAGCGATATAAACTTCGATGTTGATTTGTGGACCAGCCGTCCATATCGTGTGGGTAGTCTGAGCGAACCCGCCCTGGGCGTGCCGGGGGTGACTGCCGCTGAGGTCTGGGGCTTCGGAAGCGCAGCCGTGCTGCTGGGCGGGGAGGAAGTCGAGATACAACTCTGGGGAGTGCCGGATCATTCCACGATATTTCATCCCAACCTTACCGGCGGGCGCGCCTTGCAGCCGGGGGATGGGCAAGTTATCCTGCTCAACAACAAACTTGCCACCGACGAGGGCATCCGGCCCGGTGACGTGATTACGCTGAAGATTCAAGGGAAAGAATCGGACTGGACGGTGGCAGGCGCCGCGATTAACCTCTGGAATGGCCAAATGGTTTCTTTCGTACCGCTTGACGTTCTGCAGCGGAAGACCGGCGCTATCAACCAGGGCAGTGCAGTCTTTGTGGCCTCCGAAAAGCACGATGCCGAATCGCAAAACCAGTTAGCCCGTGATTTGCGCGAGGCCTACAGCGCGCGCCACTTTACCGATCTTACCCTTAAAAGCGTTGCCCAAATGCGAGAGGAAAACAGCTCGATGTTCAATATTCTCATCTACCTGTTGCTATCCATGGCGCTTCTGGCGGCGGCGGTGGGCAGTTTTGGGCTGATGGGGAGCCTGTCCATCAACGTGGCGGAGCGGAGGCGTGAGATCGGCGTGATGCGCGCCACCGGCGCGCAAGGCCGCGCTGTCATCGGGATATTCGTCGTCGAGGGGATGATGACAGGAGCGCTCTCCTGGCTGTTCGCCGCGCTGCTCAGTTACCCTGTCGGGAAAGCCTTCGTCAATGCGCTTGGAAGCGCCCTCCAACTACCCATGGGCAGTTACCGCTATTCCTTCGGGGGGGTGGCGGGCTGGCTGGCGATTGTCCTGGCGCTTTCGGCCTTGTCGAGCCTGTGGCCGGCGCGTCAGGCGACCAAGGTCAGCGTGCGCGAAGCGCTGGCGTACGAGTAAATCCTGTTTCATTTCATTCGTTCAAGGAGAATACCATGTTAAAAAATCATCGTATGTTGTGGATCGTGGGCGGCCTGGTGTTGGTTGCCCTGCTTGCGGCCTGCGGGACGCCCGCGACCGCGACGCCCAAACCCGCCGCGACTTCCGCGTCTGCGCCCGCGAATGCGGTCATCGCGGAGGGACACCTCGTCCCCGCGCAGGACGCGACTCTCGCGTTCCAGGCGCGCGGCACGGTAAAGGAAGTCAGCGTCAAGATTGGCGACGCGGTCAAGGAGGGGGACGCGTTGGCGCGGCTGGGCGGTCAATCGGACGCGGCGTTCGGGGCCGCGCAACTCGAACTGGTCGGCGCGCAGCAGTCGCTGGACACACTGCGCGAGTCGGCGGACACGGTGCGGGCAAAAGCGTGGATCGCCCTGCGAGACACCAAGGTGGCGTATGAAGACGCCCAGGACCTGTATGACGCCATGCTCTCCGGGGATTATCAATATGACAGGATCGTCTACACCACCATGCGCGGCATGCGCGTCCCAACGATGGAGACGGTGACCGTTGGACAGGTTGATGATGAAACGCTGGCAGATACCAAAGCCGATATGGAACTCAAAAAGGCTGTTTACGATGACGCCCAGCGCGCCTATGACCGCGTGAAGGACGGCCCCGACGTAGACCAATTAACCCTGCTGGAAGCGCGCCTGGACGCGGCGAAAGCAAATATCGCAACGTTCGCGGTCATCGCCCCGTTCGATGGGACGGTGATGGATGTCAACGTGGCGGTGGGGGAGCAGGTCGGGCCTGAAATGTGGGCGGTCAAGATCGCGGACACGAGCGCCTGGTACGTGGAAACCAGCGACCTGACCGAGTTGGAAGTGGTCAAGATCGCGCTGGGGTTGAAGGCCTCCATCGTCCCCGATGCGTTGCCGGATGCCCGCATGACGGGCAGTGTTGAGTCCATCAGCCAGGCATTCACCGCGCAGGGCGGGGACATTCTCTACAAGGTGAAGATCAAAGTGGATGAAATTGACCCGCGCGCGCTGTGGGGCATGACGGTGGAAGTCACTTTTGAGGCGCTGGAATAAACCGCCGTCCTGAGCGGAGTGTACTCACGTAGTCGAAGGACGGGTTACAGGCAAGCATTTGTTTCTGTACACCTGCCCTTCGACTGCGCTCCCTCCAAGTGCATTCGGTCGCTCCGCTCACATCGTCCCGATGTACTTCGGGAGGGCAGTGGGTTTTTGTGTACGGTATAATTCCCTCCATGACCAAACCCCGCCCCCTCGACCCCGAAGCCAAACCCGACGACCGCGTGGATAACGCCCTCCGTCCGCAGATGCTCTCTGATCTGATCGGACAGGATCAGGTGAAGGAAAACTTGAAAATACTCATCGAGGCGGCGAAGAAACGCGGCGAAGCGCTGGATCACGTTTTGTTTTACGGACCTCCCGGCCTCGGCAAGACGACGCTCGCGCACGTGGTCGCCAACGAGATGGGAGTCAATATCAAGATCACGGCTGGTCCCGTCATCGAGCGCGCGGGCGACCTGGCGGCCATCCTCACCAACCTGCGCGCGGGCGATGTGCTGTTCATTGACGAAGTCCACCGTCTCGGACGCGCGGTCGAAGAAGTGCTCTATCCCGCCATGGAAGATTTTGCGCTGGATATCGTCATCGGCAAGGGACCCTCGGCGCGCTCCATTCGATTGAAGTTGCCGCGCTTCACGGTCGTCGGCGCGACGACGCGGCTGGCGCTGGTCACGGCTCCTCTGCGGGCGCGCTTCGGCGCGGTCTATCGGCTGGACTACTACGATATAACGGCGATGCAGGCCATCGTCCGGCGCGCGGCGGGGATGTTGAAAGTCCCCGTCGAAGAGAGCGGAATCGAGGAGATCGCGCGTCGCGCGCGCGGGACGCCGCGCGTGGCGCTCCGTCTCCTGCGCCGCGTGCGCGACTTCGCGCAGGTCCGCGCGGATGGACGCGTCAGCCGCAAGGTCGCGAAAGACGCGCTCGATCTTCTGCAGGTTGATCCGCTCGGTCTCGATGACGTGGACCGCCGCGTGCTGAAGACCATCATCGAAAAATACAGCGGCGGGCCGGTGGGACTGAACACGATTGCCGCCTCCATCAGCGAGGAGCAGGACACGATCATGGACGTGGTCGAGCCGTACCTTTTGCAACTCGGATTCCTGGATCGGACCCCGCAGGGCCGCGTCGCCACCAAGTCCGCGTATGAGCATTTGGGGTTGGAGTGGAGGGAAGAGGGTCAGCCGCGACTCTTGTAGCGTCATTGCGAGCGAAGCGAAGCAATCCCCGCGTATCAAGGAGGAGATTGCTTCGACGGAAAAGCGCCGTCTCGCAATGACGGGCTGTGCAGGCTTATAATTGAAGCGAAAGGAAGTCCCCATGTTACAGGAAATTGTGATCAAGACAAATGCAGGTGAATCGCTCAAGCCGTTAGTGGAAGTTGCAATTCGCAACCAGTTGAAATCCTTACAGCACGGTATCCTTCGCACCAAAGAGCGCCTGACCGAGTTCGAGAAGCGCGCAGGAATATCCTCGATGGAATTTGAAAAAAAATTGCAGGCGGAAGAAATCAATGAGACCATCGAGACCATAGATTGGAATATGGAACTTGCGGCGTTGCGCCTGCTGGAAGGACAATATCAATCGCTCCGTGAGGCGGAAATTGATTGAGCAGTATTTCCAGTCCCTGCTGGACTTGCTTGCGGCTTTGCCGTTCGTTGAATCTTCCAATGTCAACCTTGAAAAGCGCGGGGATTTGGTTGGATTTGTTCGCGGTGAAGTAGAATTTCAGGATGGTTCTTCTTTGCTTTTCTTCCGTGAATTAATTGATTTACGCGCGCCCATTCAAAAAGTAATGTATGCTTACCATTATCAGAAAGCGGATGGCACGTTGATTTTTCGTTATGATAATACAGCACACCACCAATCTGTTGCCACGTTCCCGTACCATAAGCATTTACAGAGCGGAGGCGTGGACGCATCGGACGCGCCGTCATTGGAGCAGGTTTTGCGCGAAATCGAAATATTGATTTCGGAGGACCAAATTTAATTCATGGAGACCATCCCCCAATCCTGGGTGGAACGTTCCGCTTTGGCAATACGGTTACTCGTTCTTATGTCGTTCATATTGGCATCGTGTAATCTGCCGCCATCTCAGAACAATTCACTTACACCAACTGCAAGCGCAACTTCAGTCACACAGACTCCTGCCGCACAACCAACTACCAATGTTCCTCAGGCGGAGCATCGTATCGGCGTTCGCCAGGCGAATGGAGTCGGGGAATTCTATGACAAACAAACGAATGGAACTTTCATCCCGCGCGGTGCGAACTATGTCTTCGTACCGCTGGGAAGCGGCAGCACGAATTTAACGTTGAAGGTTGGGGTATACGATGCAAAACGTACACGCGACGATTTTGCGGCGCTTTCAAGTTTGGGATACAACACCGTGCGCGTTTTTCTCGATCATTGCAATCAAGGTCCGGACTGTATCGGGGATGGCGATAACGCCGGGCTGAACCCTGCCTATCTCGACAACATCGCGGACATGATGTCCGCCGCCAGGGAGACGGGCATATATATTCTCTTCACATCCAATGACCTTCCCGACCAGGGCGGATATGCGGAAGAGGCCAACCTCGGCTCAGGCGGGACGTTTGCCGGATACCGTAACTCCTATTATCTCCGCCCTCATGCCATTACCGCCACCCGCCGCTACTGGCGTGACCTGTTGACTGGCCTCGTCGAGCGGGGCGCGGCCTTCGACGCCGTTCTGGGATGGCAGCTCCTCAACGAGCAGTGGATGTTCCGCGACCAGCCGCCTCTCTCGCTGACCAGCGGCCTCGTCGAGACGACGACCGGCTCGTACGACATGGGCGACCCGAATCAAAAAACCCAGATGGTCAGCGATGGAATTGTGTATTACATTGCCCAAATGAGGGAGGAAATCCTGTTGCGCGATCCAACCGCGCTGGTCACGATGGGATTCTTCGTCCCGGAGATTGCCGCGCCCGATTGGTACGTGGAGACGGCCTCCCTGCTCGAGAGATCCAACCTGGATTTCTTCGATTTCCACGGCTACCCTGGCGGCGCGAGTGTACAGGATCACGCGGAACACTTCGGTATGATCGGCTACAATGCAAAGCCAATCCTCATGGGTGAGTACGGCGCGTTCCGTCACATCTATTCCGACATTGATTCGGCGGCGCGCGCCTTGACGGCCTGGGTCGCCGATTCCTGTCAATTTGGCTTTGACGGCTGGCTGTATTGGACTTATTATCCTGCCGGCGCGAGTGTGGAGGACCGCACCTGGGGCCTGGTGGACGAAGACAATTATCTGTTGAATTTGTTCGCGCCTGCGAATCAACCTGATCCATGTGTGGCGGCTGGGATTCCCAATGACAACCTGGCATACGGCAAACCTGTCACGGCTTCGCGCAGTTTGCCGAATGAACCTCCAGCGAACGCCGTGGACGATAACGCTGGGACGCAGTGGGGAGCTGGGGAGGACCCGGTCCAATGGATTCAGATAGACCTGCAGGGACTCTTTCGCATTACGGAGATGCGCCTGTTGGTTGCCCAATATCCCGCGGGAACCACAATTCATCGCGTGCAAATCCGCGCTTCGAGCGGCGATTCCTATCAGACCGTGTACGAGTTTCAGGGCTTTACGAATGACAACGACTGGCTGATATTCAAGCCGGATACGCCCCTTCTCGCCAGCCAGATTCGGATCCAGACGACCTCGAGTCCCTCCTGGGTGGCGTGGAAAGAGATTCAGGTTTATGGAGAACCCTCGCAATAAACGGAGAAATCAAGTGGAAATTCTTGCCCGTACCCTGATGATTGGCGGGATCGTGCTGTTTTTGGTGGGTGGGGGAATCTGTCTTTCCGCCAAACTCGGCCTGCCGCTGGGACGCCTGCCCGGGGACATTCGAATCGAGCGCGAGGGATTTTCGTTATACCTGCCAATCACGAGTTCGATTTTGGCCTCGGTGGTGTTGACGATTGTTTTGAATGTGATTGTCCGTATTTTGAGAAAATAGGAGTTGGCGATTCCATTTTATTTTGCAAAACGAGATCGGAAACCCCATTTTGCATTGAAATTTGAGACTGAAAAACTGCCCATGACACACAACCTCGTACAAACCATTGATGTTGATAGCGCCTCTGATCATTACGATCACGGTTTGTTCGAACATATCTCATGGTCGCAAGCCAGTTTCTCAGACCATCGCGCGATAGCCACGTCGCTTCAAAACAAGCGCCCATACACCATCACCATTCTTATCGAGCGGCTCAAGGAGGAATTGCGGAACAGGAAAGAATATGTCCAAAAAACCAAAGTCCCTATCGGGAGCAGGTACAAAGAGGCGCTCTACGATTTGTTTTACGAGGAATTCGGCCAGCGGGATGCAAATGCCAGGTATGCTCAATGGCTCGATGCCTATCGAACCGTCCGGCAAAAAGATGACGCTTCTTCCATTGACGATACCATTCTTGAAAAAGAACTGGAACCGCGCTACAGACAATCCATCCTTGCCCGCTATAAGAATCACGAGAGACTATTCAAGGACCGCATTCGGATTGATAGAAAGCGGTATTACCGCTTGCCGGAACCGCTCCACTGGTTTGATTGGCGTTGCCCTTATGACAATCTGTTCATCTGGGAGGAAAACGGACAGAAGGTCGCCCGTCGCGGCGGAAGCGGTTCGTCCGGCGCGCGGGAAACAAATAGCATGTTCATCCTCGGTCTTTTGGATCTCAACAAACGCGCATTGGTTCCGTCGTTTCTTTTCGTGTACACCGAAATGAACGAGCTTAAATTTCTGAAACGATTCGATCGTCTTTGTGTTCCTCTCCTTGATATTGGGGCCAACTATCCCGCCTGCGCATATCAACAGATCGAAGAGATGGAACAGGGAGAATATTTCATGAAATGGGATTTGTGGGACCTGAAACATGTCGAAATCATTCAGTACAGTTAGCCTCCGTTGCCACACAGCAAGGCGCAGGTTTCGACCTGCCCCCTCGAACCGCCTGGATTGTTCAGTTCTGAAAATGCAAGAACGCGGATGCGTGGAATTTAACTGATTAAGCGGCTCTAATCCGTTAAATTCCACCAATCCGTGTTCTTTCTCTGCCGAAACAATCAGCCCTCGAGCCGCCTGGGTTGCGAGTATAATATTCGAAGTAACAGAAATACGCGGCGCAATTCCAGCGCCGCTTTTTTATCCACAGGACTGCTTCGCTTGTGAACACTTCCGACTTCAACTATCATCTCCCCGAATCCTCCATCGCGCAGACTCCGCTCGAGCCGCGCGATTCTTCGCGCTTGCTGGTGCTACATCGTGACACGGGAACACTGGAACATCGAATTTTCCGCGAGCTTGGGGAGTACCTCCGCCCGAACGATCTCCTCGTTCTCAATCGTACCCGCGTCATCCCCGCGCGGATTTACGCGCGCAAGCCCACGGGCGGACGCGTCGAACTGCTCCTCGTCCGCCGCCGCGACCTGTTGCGGTGGGAAGCCTTGGTGGGCGGAAAAGGTCTGCGCCTAGGCAGTAGGGTCAGGGTTGAAGATGGGCCCGAAGCGCTGATCGTGGAAATGCTGGCTGGCTCCGAGCGGCTCCTCCTTTTCACAGAACCCATCGAACCATATTTTCCCAAAGTGGGACATGTTCCCTTGCCGCCGTACATCCACGAAAAGCTGGCTGACCCCGAGCGCTACCAAACTGTCTACGCGCGCGAGCCGGGTTCCGCCGCCGCGC
>Ga0210049_1005780_pt1 | contig 10475 bp, 8 predicted proteins | sample CryGeyCG2014_300_2_FD_183964 | JGI IMG/M metagenome (GOLD analysis project Ga0210049, IMG submission 183964) | Groundwater microbial communities from aquifer - Crystal Geyser CG06_land_8/20/14_3.00 (SPAdes) (version 2) | ecosystem: Environmental > Aquatic > Deep subsurface > Groundwater | place...
AACGTAAAATTTGTGAAACAAATTAACGTTTTGTACGTTGCGGAGGGGGCGAGATTCGAACTCGCAAGTCCTTTCGGACGCCGGTTTTCAAAACCGGTGGAATAGCCGTTATCCGACCCCTCCAAAACTTTACAGTAACAAATAATTTTTCAACATTTTCTTGATAGATCGCCAACCCCAACCACTTTTTAAATACTCTTCTCTATTCTTAGCATCTTTTTGATTTATAAATGCTTCGTAATGGATAAGTTTGTAAGGACGAAGTGATTTTGTTGCAATATTTTTACCATTATTATGTTCTCGAAATCTTTTCTTTAGATTATTGGTATAACCAATATAAAAAGACTTATTTTTCAAGCTTTGCAGGATATAGATATAATAAAACATTTACCTGGCGAAACGTAAGAACGTAAATTTTCTTCGAAAATTGTACGTTCAACGTTTCTGCAACGTTTAAATTTTGCTCAGCAAAATTTATTACGTGGCGAGACGTACAAATTCCTTGGGAATTTTACGTCTCAGCAACGTAAAATTTTCTCTAGAAAATTTGTACGTTGCGGAGGAGGTGGGACTCGAACCCACAAGCCGCTTTTTACACGGCGATAGGTTAGCAACCTATTCTCGTGACCAATTTGAGTACTCCTCCTAACAATCATTATTTTACCACTGAATTTCTTATAAATCAAATTGAAAAATATTTATTTTCGTGATATTTTAAAGTAGTAAGTCCCCATAGCTCAATGGATAGAGCGCATCCCCGCGGAGGATGATATGGAAGTTCGACTCTTCCTGGGGACACTATGAACCCCGTTAGAAGTCTTTGTCAGAAAAAATTTAAATTAAATTTTTTCTGCGAGGCAATAACGGGGACATAACCACTAACAAAAGTCAGTCAGAGATTAGTTAATTATCATATATAATGACGACTTCTAACGGGGTGAATCTCTCTACTCCAATTAAAGAAATTCCGAGAATTGGGCCGGTCTTCTTGAAAAAGCTCCAAAAAATGGGAATAAAAACAGTGGAAGACCTGCTTTTTCATTTTCCCCACCGCTATGAAGATTTTTCTAACATCCGGTCAATTTCTAGTCTTAAGGCGAATGAAACTTGCTGTTTGCAGGGAAAAATTCTGGAAATTGGAACTTCCAGAACTTGGAAAAAGAAAATGTTTTTAACCGAAGCAATTGTTGAAGATAAAACAGGGGCAATAAAAGTTATCTGGTTTAATCAGCCATATCTGACAAAAACCTTAAATGAAGGAGATTGGGTTTGTTTAGCTGGAAGAGTCAGCTCTGGGAAACCCACCAAAGGTGGGCACCCCGGAGTTTACTTGTCCAACCCGGCCCATGAAAAAATTCAGCCCTCAGAGTTCAGCGTTCAGCGTTCAAATCTTACTCACACTGGCAGAATTGTTCCGGTCTATCCAGAGACCGAAGGTTTGTCTTCAAGATGGCTCCGTTATATTTTAAGACCTTTACTCGCAAAATTTAAAAATGAAATTCCAGAAATTTTACCCTTAGAGATAATAAAAAAATACAATTTCTTATCTCGGGCTCAAGCCCTCTGGCAGGTTCACTTCCCTGATTCAATGTCCTTAGCTAAAAAGGCAAAAGAAAGGTTTTCTTTTGAACAACTCTTTTTAATCCAACTCTCGGTTCTGAAAGAAAGATTGAAATTAAACAAAGAAAAAGCAGAGGCGATTCCTTCTAATATCAAAATTACAAAAGAATTGGTCGCTTCCTTGCCTTTCAAACTAACCGATGCCCAAAGAAAATGCACCTGGCAAATTCTTAAGGACCTGGAAAGGCCAAGCCCTATGTCCCGGCTCATGGAAGGAGATGTCGGTTCGGGAAAAACAGTGGTAGCTGTAATCGCTGCCTTAAATGTTATCCGAGCCGGTCATCAGGTTGCTTTTATGGCTCCAACTGAAATTTTAGCCAAACAGCATTTTCAGGAAGTAACCAAACTTTTAAAGCCGTTCAAGGTAAAAATTGCTTTTTTAACTGGTAAAGAGGATAAAATTGTCTCTCAAAAACTAGAAAATGAAATTTTGGAAATCTCCAGGCAAAAACTCCTGGAGAAAATGAGAAAAGGAGAAGTGGATATTTTAATCGGCACTCATTCTTTAATTCAGGACAAAGTGAAGTTTAAAAATTTAGCTCTTTGCCTTGTTGACGAACAACACCGATTTGGAGTTGAACAGCGAGCCAAGTTAAGTCAAAAGTCAAAAGTCAAAAGTCAAAAGTATTTCATCCCTCATCTCTTATCAATGACGGCTACTCCTATTCCCCGAACCCTGGCTTTAACAATTTACGGAGATCTTGATTTATCAATTTTAGACGAAATGCCGAAGGGCAGGAAAAAAATAATTACCAAAGTTGTTCCTCCGAAAGAAAGAGAGAAAGCTTATAACTTTGTAAGAGAGCAGGTTGAGTTTGGCAACCAGGTTTTTGTTATCTGTCCGCGGATAGAACCCGGAGATTCATCCAACCATCCCAAACATCAAACATCGAACATTCTGTCTTGGGCGGAGGTTAAAGCGGTAAAAGAGGAATATGAAAAATTGTCAAAGAAAATTTTCCCTGATTTAAAAGTAGAAATGTTGCATGGGAAAATGAAAACCAAAGAGAGAGAAAAAACAATGAAGAACTTCAAGAATAAAAAAATTGATATTTTGGTTTCAACTTCGGTTGTTGAAGTGGGAATTGATATTCCCGGCGCCACCGTGATGCTCATCGAAGGAGCAGAGAGATTCGGCTTAGCTCAATTGCATCAATTCAGAGGAAGGGTGGGAAGGTCAGATTCACAGTCATATTGTTTTTTGTTTACCGATTCGCCAGCCAAAAAAACCCGTCAAAGATTAGAAGCAATCGTCAAAGCCGAAGATGGATTTGAATTAGCTCAAAAAGATTTGGAAATTCGAGGACCGGGAAGTTTATACGGAGTTAGACAATGGGGAATTCCTGATTTGGCAATGGAAAATTTCAAAAATATTGATTTAATTGAAAAAACAAGAGAGGCCGCAAAAGAACTTTTAAACAAGGACCCTGAATTAAAAAAATATCCCTCTTTAGAAGAGAGATTAGAAAACTTCCAAAAGAGAATTCACCTGGAATAATTTTTTCTGGGTTTGGGGGTGTTCCAGAATTCTAAATGTTTTCCAAGAATTAACCTGATTTGGGCATCAAGAGCCGGAAAAGCGCCGAATATTATCAAAGTAAAAGGAAGAAGAAACCACTGCAATATCATAGACAGGTTCTTAAGCCAACTCATCTTTTTAGGTCTAGGAGGTATAAAACAGATATTTATTAAAGCTCCGGTAATCATTCCAATCATAGAAAAGGTCAGGATAAAACCAGTCAAGCGAGGGAGATTATAAGAAAGGAGAGAAATATTGAATTCCTCCCCTCCTAAAAGCAAAGGCAGCCAGCCCAAAAAGAAAATTAATAAAGAAGCGCAAGCCCAGGACCAAAAACCATCCAGTAAAACCAGAGAATGAAAAATCTTTTTCCCTAAAGGGATTTTTTTATTTTTTAAAAAGCCAAAAATAATATAGGGAATTTCAATACATCCCCAAGCCCAGCGTTTTTGTTGTTTGTACTGATTCAAAATCGTCCGGCCGAAACTTTTCCCCACTACCACATCCATAGAAACTGGATAGTATAAAGGCACAACCTGATAATCTCCGTCAAACTTCAGAAAGGATTTCCAAAATATCCGAGAGTCATCAGAAACTACATTGGAAGGATATCCCACCCCAAAAAAAACAGCGGCTGGCATAGAATGAGAAGAATAAGTAACTAATTGCTCTGGTTTTTCCTGTTGCATCATTTGCCAGAAACTATTAGAAGCGGCAACAACTCTGGTCAAGGCCGGAGATTGCCAGATATTATTGTGATAAAGAGGAATGGGCTGAAAACTCGACCTCTCCGGGTTCTGGGCTGTTAAATAATGATAAGTCAAGCAAAGAAAATACTGAGGAAAAACTTTGGTGTCAATGTCAAAAGCAGAAACAATAATGCTCTTAAGAGGAATTTTCTCTTTTTCTATTGTCTTTCTAATTTCCTTACCGGCAAATGCCATGTTTGAACCTTTTCCCCTGACTTCCCCTTCAAGATTTTCAGGATGGACTGTCACTAAAAATCGGTGAAAACATTTCCCATAATGTTCTTGGGCCAGTTCTCCTATTTTTTCTGCTGCTTCTCCTCCTGATTCTTCTTGAGCCAAAACAATAATCATCTTATCTTTCGGATAAACACAATTCTTCAGGGATTCCAGGGTTTCCTCTACCACTTCCCAATTTTCCTTAGCCATAGGCAAAATTACTAATTGGTAAATATCCTTACATTTGGGAAAATCTTTTAATTTTTCCTGCCAATCAGTTTTAAGATATTTTCTCATTCGTCTGAAAGAAACAATTTGATGGGAAGAAAGATAAAAAACTTTCAAGGTCCAGTAAAGGTCAAAAAGAATTATAAAAATGGCCACCCAAACCGGTCTCAGCCAAGAAAAAAATAAAGCAAAACTTAAGGTGATTAAACTTAAAAAGCCGGGCAATATCTCCAAGGTTCGATAAATTATTCTTTCCTTCAAATTCGGGAGATCAGAAGCTCGGCTGATTTCAAGATAATCTTGCATAGTGGCCCTGACGAGAATCGAACTCGTGTTTCCACCTTGAAAGGGTAATGTCCTAAACCACTAGACGACAGGGCCATATAATAATAAATTAACTTAAAAATTGAAAAAAATCAAGAAAGAGTTATAATTGTTAAATTGTTAAATTATTATCATGATTATTCTTACTATTGATACATCCTGCGATGATACCTGCATAGCAATATTAAAAATAAAAAATCAAAAATCAAAAATTGGAGATGCTCGCTTTGATGTCCTTTCTAATATCGTTTCCTCCCAAGTAGAAGTCCATCAGAAATACGGAGGAGTTTATCCATTCTTAGCCAAAAGAGAGCACCAAAAAAACTTAGTGCCGGTATTAAAAAAAGCCCTTCGACAAGGGCTTCGAGTGAGCCTCAGCCGAACTCCTCATGGTAAACAAAAATTCGAAAAACCAAACTTGATTGCAGTTACGGTAGGACCGGGATTAGAACCCTGTTTATGGGTGGGAGTAAATTTTGCCAAAGCCCTTGCTTACTCCTGGAATTTACCGATTATTCCTGTAAACCATATTGAAGCGCATATACTCGCCAATTTCCTAAATACTAAATACAAAATATTAAACCCCGTTAGAGGTCAACGGAGCTTGGCGGAAGCACAAAGAAAACAAACCTCTAACGGGGTAAATACTAAATACTTACTTCCAGCAATCTGTTTAATAGTAAGTGGAGGCCATACTCAGTTGATTCTGATGAAAAAAATTGGCAAGGGCGATGAAGATAAATCTTCATCTTCCCCCTTCGCTGTTGCTTGGGAGTATAAAATAATTGGCGAGACAAGAGATGATGCGGCTGGCGAGTGCTTTGACAAGACAGCCAGAATATTAGGACTTGGTTATCCGGGAGGACCATCAATTGCACAGCAAGCTGCGCAATTGAAATTAAAAATGAAAAATGAAAAATTAAAAATATCTTTGCCCAGGCCGATGATTAACAGTAAGGATTATGATTTTTCTTTTTCCGGATTGAAAACAGCTGTTTTGTATGATTTCAAAAAAAGACCCGCCTCCGTTAAAACTACGGCGGGCAAGCCAAGAAAAGAATATATTAGAGAAATGGCAAAAGAAATCCAGCAGGCAATCATTGATGTCCTAATCAAAAAAACAATCAAGGCGGCTAAAGATTACAGAGCAAAAAGTATTATTCTCGGAGGTGGCGTAGCCGCCAATAAAGAATTGCGAAAACAATTTAACTATAAACTACGAACTATAAACTATAAACTAAACTTTTTGGTTCCGCCAAGAAAATTTTGCACTGATAACGCAGTCATGATTGGAATAGCAGGATATTTCAACCGGGGAAAAGCTTCAAAAAATTGGAAAAAAATCAAAGTAGATGCTAACTTAAGGATATGACCCCGTTAGAAGTCCTTGGCAGAAAAATTTTATTAAAATTTTTCTGTGTTGGATAAACGGGGTATCTCAACACAATAATGTAGCTGTCTGAAATTTACCACTTTGGCTATATAAAGACAGACTTCTAACGGGGTGATTCTTTCTAAAACCTACAAGCCAAAAAACATTGAAGGAAAAATTTACAAACTCTGGGAAAAATCCGGCTTCTTCAAAGCCAATCCTCGGAGTAAGAAAAAACCATTTTCTATTATTATGCCCCCGCCCAATGCTAACGGGGCTTTACATATTGGCCACGCTGTTTTTGTTACTTTAGAAGATATTATGATTCGCTATCAAAGAATGAAAGGGAGAGAAGTTCTCTGGCTGCCGGGAACTGACCACGCCGGAATTATGACTCAGGTTGTTTATGAGAAAAAATTAGCCAAACAAGGTAAGACCAGATTTGATTTGGGTCGAGAGGAGTTTTACAAACAGACCTATAAATTCTCAATGAAAAATAAAAAAAAGGTGGAGAATCAACTCAGAAGACTAGGAGCAAGCTGCGATTGGAGCCGTTCAAAATTCACTTTAGATCCAAAAATAAGCGAAGCTGTCTTTTACACTTTCAAAAAAATGTATGAGGATGGGTTGATTTTCCAAGGCAAACGAATTATAAATTGGTGCCCGAGATGTCAGACAGCCCTTTCTGATTTAGAAGTAGATTATCAGGAGAGAAAGGATTCTCTCTTTTATATAAAATATGGACCTTTAACTTTGGCCACAGTCAGACCCGAAACAAAATTCGGTGATACAGCCATAGCAGTTCATCCCGACGACAAGCGCTATAAAAAATATATTAACAAAGAGATTAAAGTAAAAACGGTTTTGGGCGAGGTTAAAATGAAAGTCATCTCTGATAAGAGCATTGATCCTAAGTTTGGAACCGGTGTAGTAAAAATAACGCCGGCCCATGATCCTAATGATTTTGAAATTAGCAAAAGACATAAATTAGAAATCCGTCAGGTTATTGGCTTTGACGGCAAACTGAACGAGAAAGCCGGAAAATATTCCGGGATGAAAGTATTAGAAGCCAGAGAAAAAATTGTCAAAGAATTGGGAGAAATGGGCCTAATAGAAAAAACCGATTCCAACTATAAACACAATGTAGCAGTTTGCGGACGCTGCAAAACTACCATTGAACCATTGATTTCTGAGCAGTGGTTTATCAAAGCCAAAAAATTAGCCGCTCCGGCTATCAAAGCGGTAAGAAACAAGAAAATAGAATTTATCCCTAAATATTTTAAAAAGAATTACTACCACTGGATGGAAAACATCAGAGATTGGTGCATATCCAGACAAATTTGGTGGGGGCACAGAATACCGGTCTGGTATTGTCAATGTGGAGAGAAAATAGTAGCTATTGAAAAACCAAAATTTTGCCCTAAATGTAAAAGTCCAAAATTAAGACAGGATACTGACACCCTTGATACCTGGTTTTCTTCGGGTCAATGGCCCTTTACTGTTTTTGGCTGGCCTAAAAAAACTGAGGATTTTAAATATTTTTACCCCACTACTATCTTAGAAACGGGTTGGGATATTCTATTTTTTTGGGTAGCCAGAATGATTATGCTTGGAATTTACTCTACCCAAAAAATACCTTTTCGTTATGTTTATTTACACGGCTTAGTTCGAGACAAAGAGCATCAGAAAATGTCAAAATCAAAAGGTAATGTAATTGATCCCTTGGGCGTGATTGACCTCTATGGAGCCGACGCCTTGCGTATGGCTTTGGTCTTCGGTACAAGTCCGGGCAGAGATGTTATAATTTCCGAAGATAAAATTGTTAGTCAGAGAAAATTCACCAACAAAATTTGGAACGCTTCAAGGTTTGTTCTTACGAACAAACCTTCGCAGATTAACGCTGACTTGCCCGCCCAAATTTCAAAGAAATTTGTGGCGGGTAAGCTGATTAACGCTGATAAAAATTTAACCAAGGCAGATAAAAAAATATTGAAAGAGCTTGATAAAACAGTGAAATTAGTAACGAAAAATCTGGACGATTTTCAATTTCACGAAGCTGCTCAAAATTCCTATCATTTTTTCTGGCACGAATTCTGCGATTATTACATTGAAGAATCAAAAAAACAACTTCAGGTTCCGGACATCAAACACCCCCGAAGCAAAGCAAGCTTGCTACGGGGCAGGCAAACATTAAACATTCTTCTATATGTCTTGCTGACCTCTTTAAAACTTCTTCACCCTTTTATGCCTTTCATCACTGAAGAAATTTATCAAAAATTACCTTTAGAAAATAAGAGGAAATGTTTAATGGTTGAACCCTGGCCCAGCGCTCGCTCTGCTCGCTAAATGAAAAATTTAAAGTTAACCCTTCGATAAACTCAGGGTTAATGCTGAGTGAAATCGAAGCATTAAAAGTGAAAAGTTACAGTTAAAAACTAAAAATTTTTAATTTTAGATTGTCATTTTTTCCTAGACCCGTCTGGTCGGACTAGGGCATTTCTCATTTTTCATTAAAGCTATGCTCTATCTTCTTTATCTTCTTGGTTTTCTACCGAGCATTATCTGGCTTTTATTCTATCTGAGAAAAGATGTTCACCCTGAATCAAATCAGGCGATTTTGAAAGTTTTCTTTTATGGGATGCTGATTGCTTTCGCGGCAATCTTTCTGGAAATAGGATTTAAGAAAATATCTTCAAATTTACTTTTGTATCTTTTTGTCGGCGGAGCGCTGGTTGAGGAGTATTTAAAATATTTAGTTGTCAAATTGGAAGTTTTGAGAAGCTCGGAATTAGATGAACCAATAGACATTATGCTCTATATGATTATTGCCGGCTTAGGTTTTGCCGCTTTGGAAAATATTTTAATTCTTATTAACTATCATCCCTTTCTACAATTACCAAAAACATTAGAAATCATTATCCTGCGTTTTCTGACCGCTACCTTCCTTCACGCTTTATGTTCGGGAATTGTGGGCTATTTTTTAGCCATTTCTTTTTTCAATCTCAAAAAGCAGAAAAAGTTTTTATTAATGGGCTTAGGGATAGCGATTGTCTTGCACGGCTCCTATAATTTATCTATAATAAAGATTGATGATTGGAAAAAATTTATTTCCCCGGTTATCATTCTTATTATTCTTATTGGAGCAGCCTGGTTTGTTTCTTTAGGATTTAAAAAACTTAAAAGGTTGAAAGGCATCTGTAAAGTGAGCATCTAAATTTCAAACACGAAAGTGCGCAGAAATTTAGCAATGCGAACTTTACCCGCCCAAATTTTGCCTTTGGCAAAAATTGTGGCGGGTGTAACAACTCGTAAATTCCCCGTCACAACCCCGCCAAAAATTGAATATTTAGGCGGGCTTGGGCGGGTCATTAACGATTTCTAACATGTCCTTTTTTAAAAAATTAAAAAGAGATATCGGACTTGAAGAAGAAACGGAAGAAAAATTAAAGGAAAAAGGAGAAGCGAAGAAAAAAAATGAGAGAGAAAAAGAAAAAAAAGAAGAAGTTTCTGTTCAAAAACCAAAGAAAGAAGTCAAGGATTGGTTAGAAGCTGAGGGCCAATTAGCAGTTGATGTTTATCAGACAAAATCTTCCTTTGTCATTCAAGCGCCGGTGGCCGGAATAAAACCGGAAGATTTGGATATTTCGGTTGAAGATGGGATTTTAGTCCTCAGAGGAAAAAGGGAGAAAACAGAAGAAATTCAAGAAAAAGATTATTTCTATCAGGAATGCTATTGGGGTGCTTTTTCCAGAAAAGTAAGTTTACCAGAAGATGTTGATTCTTCAAATATAAAAGCATTTCTAAAAAAGGGGATTTTAACTATAAAACTTCCGAGAATCGCTAAACAAGAGAAAAAGAAAAAAATTACTATTGAAGAGGAAGAATAACAAGAGACCGGGTCTCTATTTAGTAAAAAAGCCCCGCCCAAGGCGGGGCTTTTTTAGTTTACCCTGAGCGAAGCGAAGGGTGCCCTCGGCAGGACTTGAACCTGCACCTCAAAATGAGATATGGTCCTAAACCATACGCGTCTGCCAGTTCCGCCACGAGGGCAAATATTTAGGAGACCCAGTCTCCGTTAGATTTTCAACTGTGGATAACTGTGTATATGGCAGTGACGATCGTCACTCGTTTATACACACTCTATTTATCCCTATTTATAAAGGGTTATCCTAAGCTTTATTTTAGCAAAGACTGAGGCGGCTTTAAAGCCGCCTCAGTGAGAAAATTGCTTTTAGAATATATATCAAAACTTATCCTCTAAAAGTTTCGTGGTAACTATCAGTTAATGAATAAGAGGAAGAGGAGGAGGAGGAGTAGGAGTAGTAGGAGTAGTAGGAGTAGTAGGAGTAGTAGGAGTAGTACCAGTCGCACCAAGAAAAGCGTTTATCAATGCGGGGAGTCCTGCTGCCAATAAAGCTACTGCTATGCCCACTATAGCATATATTAA
>Ga0210049_1005782_pt1 | contig 10472 bp, 11 predicted proteins | sample CryGeyCG2014_300_2_FD_183964 | JGI IMG/M metagenome (GOLD analysis project Ga0210049, IMG submission 183964) | Groundwater microbial communities from aquifer - Crystal Geyser CG06_land_8/20/14_3.00 (SPAdes) (version 2) | ecosystem: Environmental > Aquatic > Deep subsurface > Groundwater | place...
CAAATTATTACGAATTATCAATAGAATACAAAAAGCAACAAGTTAATATTGTTCAACAAACACCTCAAGGCCCTATTCAAGTTCCGCAGGAACAGGTAGGATTTAAAATTGTCGGGCAAGGGTGGAAGTAAAAAATAAGTCATTTGTTTAAAATAATTATGAACAAAGAAATCACTCAAATTCAAATAGCTTGGTTTTTTTCTAGTGTTTATACGGGGAATTTCGAAGAATTTTCTTTAAAATTAAAAAATAAACTTGGGGAAAGTAAAGTTACCCAAATTCTTTCTATCCCCAGTGACATGCCAAACGAAATCCCTAGACTTATACTGAGCTACCCAGCTTTTAATTTAAATGTTGCAAAAAATAGAATAGATCTGTTTTTTAAAAATATAGAATCAACAAGATCTGTAATTTCTATTGTTAATGATGTGATACTAAGTGAACTATCTTTATTAGTGGGACGGATAGGATTTGTTAAAAACTTCTTTGTTGATGGAAATATAGAAAATTTAAAAAAGTTATTAAAAACAGAGGAAGTAGAAAAATTAAATTTAAAAGAGATAAATATTAGGGTAAGCGAAAAGAAGCTGGTAATGGTTTATGATTGTAATAATATAGAAAGTTTGTCTATTGGATTTATAATCAGGAAAGAGGTAGGTGGTCACGAGGTAAAAAAAGAAGGAATAATTGTGAGAAGAGATTTAAATACAATGGCTGAAAAAATTAACGAAAATAATTTTAAGAAAGAGGAAATTAACGAATTGATAGACGCCTTTGATACAGAAAGCAATAATTTTATTTTAGCTAAATGGGAATAAAATTATGGAAGAACTCATAAACCCCAAAATTCCAAAAAGCGATACGGGTAGTCCACTACCAGATGGATATGAGAAGTATGCTATTCCTCCTAGTCTTACAACGGAAGATAGAATGAAGGTAGTTTTTGAATCTCTGAATAATATTGTTAATAAAGAAATAGAACTAGATAAAAAAATTAGCGACTCTGATAAAAAAATAGAAGAATATAAAAAGGATATTGATAGACAGAGTAGTAAGGCGATAGAAGTAATTGGAATTTTTTCCGCTATACTTGCTCTATTGATAATAGACGTTAGTATTATTAAATCTGCGGAGTCATTTTTACCAGCAATTTTATTAATTATTTCATTAACTTGCTCAATGTCAATTTTCGCGGTTTTAATTCACTCTTTTTTTTCTTCTAGTTCTGAAAATAAATTTAAAACGAAACATTTTTGGATACCCATGATAATCTTAATTTTTCTTACCATATTAGGTATTGCCTCTTTTATTTTTAAATGGAGCTGGTCAATGTGGAAATCTTAATAATTTATGCCCTCATTAAATTGGATTGGGAAAGAGAAAATTGTTATTTAAAATTCTTGCTAGTATTGGGGCTATTACTTTAGATATTTAAGCGGCTTAAAAGCCGCTTTTTTGGTATCTTAGGCTAGTTGAAAATACCTCTTAAGAGGGGTAAAATATATATTGAAAACGGTGGGCCCTTCGCTTTAAGACTCTTGACATAGATACTTGATTTACTATAAAATGATAGTAAATATGGAACCTATCTCAAAAGACAAGGCAATAAAAATATTACACCAAAAAAAGGTTAGTTTTTTTGATATTAGCGACGCCAGGAAAATTTTTGGGATAAAAAAGGAAAAAACTCTTTATGAATTTTTACAAAGATTAGAAAAAGCCGGAATTATAGAAAGAATTACTAAGGGTAAATATCTTTTTTTGTTTCGCGAAAGTAACGATTTTGAATTAGCTAATTTTTTGGTTAATCCTTCTTATATTTCCTTGGAATCAGCTCTTTCTTTTTATGGGATTTTATCTCAGTTTCCTTATACCATTACTTCTGTTACCCCCTTAAAAACCAAAAAGATAGTTTATAGAGACAAAGAATATGAATTTTGCCATTTAGTAAGCAAGTATTTTTTTGGTTTTATAAAAAGAGATAAATACCTTATTGCCACGCCCGAGAAAGCTTTACTTGATGAGCTTTATTTTATGGCAAAAAAAATAAGAAAAATTTCAATAGATGATTTAGATTTAAGTTTGATTGATAAAAATAAATTTAAAAAACTAAGCAGAAAATATAAATTTTTGCCCCTTCAAAACCTGATTCAAAAATTAAAATTATGATTGATAAAGACACCTTACAAGATTTAGCCAAAGAATTAAAAATCGATTTATTCACGGTTTCTCGCGAGTATCTTCAACTTTTATTTTTGAAATATTTTTATAGTCAAAAGGAAAGCGAAAAAGTGTATTTTAAGGGAGGAACGGCTTTACGATTTTTATTTGGCTCTTTTAGATTCTCCGAAGATTTAGATTTTACGAGTCTTCTAACCAAAAGCAAATTAAAGATTTTAATTGATAAAACTCTTCAAGATTTAAACAAAGAAGCAGGAGAGATATCATTTAAAGAAGAGAAAACAATCGCCGGCGCTTTTACTGGTAGAATTTTTCAAAAATTACCAGAATTTAATTTTCCTCTTACTATCAGATTAGATTTTTCTTTAAGGGAAAAACCTTTTTTAACCGAAACTTCTTATCTCGAGACAATTTTTCCTATTGGTCCTTTTCCCCAAGTTTCTCATTTAAAAATTGAGGAATTAATGGTAGAAAAAGTGAGAGCAATTTTAACCAGAAATAAGGGTCGAGATATTTTTGATCTTTACTTTCTTCTTTCAAAACACATCCTAATTGACTGGAAATTAGTTAATAAAAAAATGGCATTATATAAAAAGACTGCTGACCCTAATAAATTAATCAAAGCAATTAGTGATTTTCCGCAAGAGGAAATTAGAAATGATTTAACAAAATTCCTTCCTTTAACCCACCGCAGTTTGGTAGACAAAATAAAAGAACTAAGCTTAAATAAACTAAAAGTGTTATAATATATCTTGAAAACGGTGGGCCCCTCACTTGGAAAGCACAAGATTTCATCTTTTTGGGCGAAGCCCAGTGCCTTCCAAGTGAGGGGTGGGAAAAACGGTGGGAGTAAACTATTAATTATAAAAAAATGGCGGGGCAAAAATCTAAACATTTATTTCGATTATCAGTTGATACTAAGAATTTCGAAAAAACTATCAAAAATGGGATTCGTTTTGAAGACATAGAGCCTTATCTTACCAAAGAGCAGAAATTGAAATTTAGTATATCTAAAGATGGAATAGTTAGATGCTGGGGTTCTCTACCCGGTGTTAGTAATAAAAGAAACTGGGGCCTGCTAGAAGAAGATGATGAAATTTTGTGTTATCGAGGGGGCAAATATATATGCTTAGGCATTATAAGTACAAAAATTATAAACCCAAAATTAGCTGAATCTTTATGGGGTACAACAGATATAGGATCCACTTGGGAACTAATGTATTTTTTCGAAGATGTGTATTTTCTTGATACCCCGCTCGAAATAATTAATTCTCAATTTGGTTTTAAGAATTCTCCGGTACTGGGTTTTAACATTATAAGTAATCAGATTTCTCAACCTTTTATCTCAAAGTTTGGAAGTATTTCTAATTTTATTTCATCGACAAAAGTTAATAATTTTCAGACTATTCAGCAGCAAATGATAACCAGCCCATACGAAGCTCAATATTATCTTTTAGAACTGGGTAGGATATTAGATTTTGATACATTTGTTCCTATCACTGATGCTGGGCGAAAAGCTTTTGGAAAAGAATTAAGAGAACTTGTAACTATAACTAAGGAAAAATTTCTGAGTTATGTGCCACCTGTTTTGATAGATACTATGTCAAATATAGATGTAATTTGGTTAACTGATGGTGTAAGACCAGCTTATTGTTATGAGGTTGTCTTTAAGACTGGTATGGAAGAAGCAATAGCAAGATTAGATGCTACATCAAGTTATGGGGTTAAAAACAGAATAATAGGAAACGAAGTTATGGAAGCAGAATATATTCGGAATAGAAAATTATATTTCCCAACTATTGAATCAAAAATTAGTTATAAGAATTTTAATCAATTGATAGAAGCTCATACATCAGCGATAGATTTTAATATAATAAAAAATAATTTTTTGTCAGATTAGAGTTAGAATGAAAGGCTTAATAGAAGTATAGATTTGAGTTCCAATGCGAGATTTATGAGAAAACAGGCCGCATAGCCTGTTTTATCTATTCACAACTTATCCACAATAAGGGTATTGCTTTTTTCGTAAGTATATGCTATCCTTACAATAGTAATGTTTATTTACTAATTTTATATAATATCAAAAATATGGATAATATAGAAGATAAAACAAAAAGCGAAAAAAGGGAAAGATTCAAACGCCTAGCTGTATATAGAACAAATGAGATTTTAAGAAGACTCAAGGTTTTGGGTAATTGTGCTAATCGGAGCGCTTATGATTATAGCGAAGAAGATATAAATAAGATTTTCTCAGAAATCGAACGAAGAATAAAAGAGGTAAAAGCAAAATTTCATTTTCCAAGAGAAAAAAAATTTAAGCTGTAAATTATGACAGAAAATAATCTACAAAAATCGTTGATAGATTTAACTCGAGCAAGACCAACGGTAATAAATTGGCCGGCTAATTTACTCCAGATAGTCGATGATTATAGAAGTTGTAGGGGTGTGCCGCACGGCGTTCAAAAAGATGCTATACAAAATGCATGGGATGCGCGTGTTGCTAAACATGCGAAGGGGTGGTCTGTTACCTTTGAGTTGCTCAAACCTAAGAAAGGGAAAAATTTTCTAGTTATTACCGATAAGGGAACAACGGGACTTACGGGAAAAATATTGGAAAAGAGTGAACTTCAAGAAGATCTGCCTGCGGAGGAAAAATGGGGACGATTTGAAAATGTCGCTTTTACGAAAGCACCTTCCGAGAAGGCGCTCGGTTCACGGGGTCGAGGTAAGTTTATCTTTCTTGGAGCATCTAAACATCATGAGGTTAAAACTCCAGAAGGTGAAACAGTTCAAAACCTTATCCTTTATGATACATTGCGCGCAGATGGCATATATCGCTTCGGATACCGAACAATTGTGACTACAGATTCACCGATTGATGCTTTTGATAATGACGAGGGAAGGGGGAAATTAGAACAACTTACTGAAGGGCTAATCGAACCGCTTAATAAGATTGGGACGCGAGTTATCATTGTTGATCCAGATAATGAACTAATTAATGATATTGAATCGGGAAAATTTATTGGATATATTGGTGAAACTTGGTGGGAAATTATTGATAAATATAATGCGAAAATAGAAGTTAAAGTTGGAGATAAGGTTTGGAAGGCAAAAGTTCCAGACGAATTTGTTCTGCCAGAAAAAGACAGCAGAAATTTTAAAGTTTGGATACAGAGAAACGTAGCACTACCTGTTAAAGGTAATTTTAGAATTAAAACCTTACACATAGTTAGGAGAATTAACGGATCAGTGCCGGAAGAGTTGCAGGGAGTAGCGATTCAGCGTAGCGGAATGAAAATTTGTTCCATTCTCATAAAATATGTACCGCAGGAGATAACAGATTCGGTTTATGGTTATATAACATTGGATACAAAACTTGACGAAGCCATTAAAACAGATGAAAACCCAGAACATTACTGGTTTGATTTTAAGAAAAGTTTGCCTCGGGCAGTAAAACAATATATAGAGGATGAACTCGCAAAGTTTGCGAGAGAAAAGTTGGAGTTAGGAATAGATCCGCGCAAGATCCAGCATGAAAGACAAACCAATGCTGAGCAGCGTGCCGTTTTTGCTATTAACAAGATTGCTTCTAAACTAGGACTTATTGGTAAAGGCGTTGGTCCGCCTCCACCGCCTCTGTCACCGCCTCCTCCTCAGCCCACAAAAGAACTTTTTATTGATATACCTCCATTTGAATTTCCGAGGGTAATCAGGAGAGTTAATTACGGAGAAGCGGTTAAGAATATACGGCTTATTGCGACAAATAACTCTAAAAAATCGGCCAAAGTTGGTCTCAAAATGTACCTTTTATTTGGAGGTGATGAATTATTATATTATATAAAAAATGAGGTGGTTGAAATTAACGCAGGAGATTCAAAGGAATTCGGTCCTTTTGAGCAGTACTTTACAGAAAACGGATTCCCCGGCAGAGGCCGGTATATCATCAGGGCAAAGATGGTCTCTTTAGAGAAGAAGACGAAAGGTGATATTATAGATGAGATTTCTAGACATTTCTTTTTAGAACAAGATCCGCCAGAGAAAGGAATTTTTGAAAAATGCGAGGCATTGGATTTTCCAGAAGAGATGGAGAAGATTACAGGAGAAGCAGTGGCCGGAGAAGCGGGGGGTTATATATTTCAGTATAATAATAACCACCCAGCAAAAAAAGCTGTAGACACAGAGGAAGACAATCTTGCTGATTATTTAGTAATGATCATGGCGCACGAACTTCCTTGGATTGATTTACGGAGAGAGACGCCCACTCAATTTACTGAGAAAGAATTAGAAAGCCCTGAAGCGATAGCAAAGAAAATCTCTATAATTATTGGAGAGATTCTCCATATCTATTATTCATCATAATGCTATGGCTGTAATTATACGTGAGGAACGCCTTATCGGTGGTAGAAAATTTAAAGATACTAAGGTGTACCGCTCAGATAAATTTACTTTAACAGATGAAGCGCAAAAACAGGCTCAGAAACTGGACGAGTTCCTCGCAAGGGCAATGGCAGAAATCAGAAGGGAAGCACAGAAAAAGAAGCTTCTCAACCTAAAAGGTAAAGGTGGCGCTTTAGAGTTGTGGTATTTTGTCGGAAAAAAATTGCAGTTTGTGGATGATCCGGAAATTGTTTTACCTGAGGACAAAAAATATGTTTGGCGGGCACTCTACGACCATGCCGGAGAGTTAGCTCCTGGTCCACTTACCAAGAGGGTGCTCAGGGATCCCGCAACGAGTCACTTTTCATATTGTTACCTGATTTCAAGATTTCCTTGGGAGTTTGTTAAAATGGCCGGCGATTGGACATCTTGGAGTGAGTTTTTTGATAGAAAAGAAACTAAGAATGACCTACGAATTATTAAATGGATCGGTTCAAAAATAAAAGAAAGGGATATTAAATCCAAACAGAACTGGCTCAGACCTCTTACCAAGGCCATACATAAAGAGTTCGCAAAAAAAGATACGGCTTTTTTTCAAGAAAAGGAATTATATAAGCGTCTTGACAAAATATTTCTGAATTTATCAAAAAATGAACAGAAAAAATAAAATTTATTTTGTAATAGATTTATTTGCAGGTTGTGGTGGTTTAAGTGAAGGATTTAAACAGGCAGGATTTGAAGTTATTGCTCAGATAGAGATGGATAAGTGGGCGTGCGAAACCTTGAAAACCCGCCACCTATATTATGCACTTAAAGAAATAGGAAAAGAGTATCTTTATCAAAAATTATTAAGAGAAGAAGTTTCGCGAAGCGAAATTCTCGATAAATTTTCCGTAATCCAGAAATTGATTTCCTGTAGAGTTATACGGGCTGAATTCGGGAAAGACAGTTTTAAGAAAATAATTAAGAAAATTAAAGCCACAAAAAAATTTCATGAAGCCTCAAAAATTCATGTGGTTGTTGGTGGTCCACCGTGTCAGGCATACTCATTAGTTGGGCGAGCGAGAGATCCTAATAGAATGAAAAATGATAATAGACACTTTCTTTATGAGTATTATCTAAAAATCTTGAGGAATATCCAGCCCGATTTTTTTGTTTTTGAAAATGTTCCAGGTTTGATTACTGCTAATGCGAAAGGGCAGGAGATATTTTCGCGGATGTTGAACGATTTTAGAAATATAAATCCATCGTATGAAATTGCACCTAGCTTTGATGATTATGCTAAAGAGCCGCGGCAATACCTTCTTGATAGTAATAAATATGGTATTCCACAAAAGCGTAAAAGAATTTTGTTTATAGGATATAAAAAAACTCTTATATTAAAAAATCCTGATATAAAAAATGTTTTTAGAAAAATTCTTCGTGCAAAAGCGCCAAATTGGGGAGGTTATACTACCAGCGATGCAATTGGTGATCTACCACCCCTGAGACCTGGAGAAGGTAGAGATTACTGGTTTGGTGAATATAGAAAAGCATTTATCACTCCCTATCAATCTAAAATGAGGCGGAATTCACCGGGTATAGTTAATCATAAGGCAAGAACTCACATGAAAAGTGACCTCAAACGATATAAATTTTTTATAGAACAGCATTTAAATGGGAATAAAGCCGCAACTTTGGTTGATCTTATGGAGAAGAGGCCGGATCTTACACCCGCCCATAATAATCTGGATAAATTTCTTGATAGATTTAAAGTACAGTGGTGGTCACAACCCGCTTCTACAATTACTGCCCATATTTGCAAAGACGGACACCACTATATTCATCCGGATATTCATCAGTGTCGTTCTTTTACTGTAAGAGAGGCAGCGAGATGTCAATCTTTTTCTGACAATTTCAAGTTTGAGGGGCCGAGGACGGAACAGTTTAAACAGGTTGGTAATGCCGTTCCACCAGTACTTGCAAGAATAATCGCAGCTGATTTATTAAAAGAACTCGAAAAGATATACAATTAATATTAAAACTTATTACAAGAAGCAAAAGATAAAAAATGAATTCTCCGCAGAAATCTAAGAGGGAGATACCGTCTAAGAGAAAAATCGAATTATTTCGCAAGCGTTTATTACTATGGTTTATAAAAAATAAGCGTGCTTATCCTTGGCGAGAAACACGCGACCCTTTCCGAGTTCTGATTGCAGAAATGATGCTTCAAAGAACGAAAGCCGACCAAGTTTTAGGTGTCTATAATAATTTTTTTTCTGAATTTGATTCACCGAATGAAATTGTACATGCAGATTTAAAAAAACTTCAAAAGATTCTTCATCCTCTAGGTTTAAGATGGAGGGTAAAAAATTTCAAGGATGTATGTAAGTCGCTGATTAAGAATTTTGACGGAAAAATTCCAGATACTAGAACTAAATTAATCATATTACCAGGTGTGGGCGAATATGTTGCGGGGATTATTCTTTCCGTAGGTTTTAATAAACCAGAATGGGTTGTTGATAGTAATATAGTCAGAGTTTTTAAGCGATACTTTGGAATTTTAACTACAAAAGAAGGACGTCGAGATAAATATGTTATAGAATTAGCCCAAGCGTATATCAGGGTGAAAGAACCAAAAAGAGCTAATCTGGCTCTCCTTGATTTCGCAACTTTAATTTGTGCTTCCAGAAACCCAAAATGCACATCGTGCTTGTTATCTGATACCTGTCATTATTACTCTTTTGAAAAGAAATAAAATTATGGATTTTTTAACCATTGGCGATTTCAATTTTTTAATATTTATTATTCCGGGATTTCTGACTGTTTGGACATTTCGCTATTTTACTCAGTCTAAAAAACGAGGAGATTTTGAATTATTGGGACTTAGTTTTGTGTGGGGGTTAATAATACTTATCTTTATGGAGCTTTTCTTAAAGAAAAGCTATAAAATTGAACATTTTCTTTCGAATCCTTACGGCGCAGCAATTGTTTTATCAATTTTTGGTATTATATTCGGATGGTGCGGTAGTCATATATTTCAATGGAGTTGGTTCAAAAAATTGATTCAGTATGTATCCCCAAAGTTAAATGATAGTCAAAAATCAAGAAATTAATTGAAAAATAACTATAATCTATGCATTTTAATAATCCTCTCTCAAAAATAGTAACGAAAATAAAACCAGATATTGTTAGGATTGTGTGCCATAATTCGGGAACCCCCCAACCATCGGCTGGAACCGGCCTTATTATTTCATCAAATAATCTAATACTAACTTGTTTACATGTAGCGTTTGGTGTTTCTCAGTTAAGTCAAATAGAAAATACCCTGAGACAGGAGCGAATTCAAATAAACAAAGATGGTTACAGACATTATTTTGATTCTAAAGTTAGAGTAAATGTCAATCTTTTTAATGAAATACAGTCGTTTCCTGCACAACTAATTGATTTTTTATATGAACGCGATATCGCGATTATTAAAATAGAAAGGAACAATTTAAAATCAACCTCTCTTAATTTTGATAAAAAATTTAATATCGGAGATGATATCGCATTTTGCGGCTTTCCTATAACCCCATTATATAATGAATATAATTATCCTCTTACCTGTAACAAAGGTATAATTTCTACTTTCGCCGACGCTATGCCTAACGGAATTTACCGTTTTGAACACATCCACGTTAATGCTGTAAATCTTGGAGGAAATAGTGGCGCCCCTCTTTTCTTAGTAAAAAATGGTCAATTGATAGGGATTATAGATGGGAATATGCTTAGCACGGTTACTTTGCAAAATATACCAACATACAATCAAGAAAGGAATATACTACCAGGAAATATTACAATTTCTCTCCCTTTAACTGGTGTTGGGTATGCAATTCCTTTTCACGAAACAATGTGTAGAGATTTTATTAAAGAGGTATTGGTGAAAAACAAAG
>Ga0210049_1005785_pt1 | contig 10468 bp, 8 predicted proteins | sample CryGeyCG2014_300_2_FD_183964 | JGI IMG/M metagenome (GOLD analysis project Ga0210049, IMG submission 183964) | Groundwater microbial communities from aquifer - Crystal Geyser CG06_land_8/20/14_3.00 (SPAdes) (version 2) | ecosystem: Environmental > Aquatic > Deep subsurface > Groundwater | place...
GAATCCAATATCTACACCCAAGTCTTCACAGTCACGAACAACAGTCTTGGGCACAAGGTTTAGCCCCATTGCCTCGTCAATTACGCTGGCAGCAACTCCACGTTGATATTGAGTACCAGAGGCTATGCCCTTTCTCATGTCAGAGGGGAACTCCCCCTCTGCGGGTTTCACTGCTGTGGCTACACTATTATCCAGTCGTAACAGTGTGTTAACCCCACTCTCGGACATATCCTTCGCAGAGGTAAACGTTGCAGTGGACACGTCTTCTGGGGCTGTCACTGTAGGCTCTACTATATCCGTAGACACGGACACTTGTCCTAGATTGATAGCTTGTGATTCGTCACCGCCTCCGGACCACCAGCCTCTGCAATTGTGAACCACGAATATCTTGGCGCAGTACGATTCATCCTCTTCGACCGCAAGGTTGTACGTGGCATACTTCCCCGTGCGCCGCTGTACTTCTCGCACCTCGAAGTCCCCGAAAGAATAGCACTTCGCGTGGTTAGCAAGCAGCCTTCCTACAGCATCGACGCAGCCTGCTGCATCCTTACGGATTCTAACTCCTGGAAACCGGAGCACGGTCCAGCCTTGCACTTGCAACTCCAAGTCTCTCGCTGCGTCCTTGGCAAGTTGCTCCTTGGTGCTATGCCACCTTTCACCATCGCATTCTATGTCAATCTGCGCCTCTGGAATCGCCCAGTCCAACCACCGAGAACCTACTCGATAACTGAACTCCGCAGAGATCCCAGCAGCCTCCAGTGCTCTGCCCATTAGAGTTTCTATCCAGGTCATTCCACCATCCCAACGACGCTTTGCCAGAATGCTATTGATGTGTTTCTCCGGATGCTGTGCAAAGTGCTTTTGCCAGCGTTCGCTAACTGCTTTCCAATAAGCATCATCATGCTTCGACCGATGCATTGGATTTCGGGCACCCCGCTTGCCCTCACTGATGACCTTGCGTACCTCTGGACGTTTGGCCGGATTGCGCTCACCTGTTAGGTCCTGCAACTGGAAGGGATGCTTACCTTCAAGTGCCAACTCATGCATCTTTCGATGCGCTGCCTTCGTGATTTCAGAACCAACACGCACACCGTCCTTATACTGTTGATGCAGAGACTTTCGGATTCCTCGAATCGTACTCTCCCGGCACTCTGGGTCCTTCCACTGACATTGTGGAGAACAGTAGCGCTTGGTTCCCTTCTCGATCATTAGCGGAAGGGGCTTCCCGCAACCTGCACAAGGCACACTTAGCGTCCGAACTTTGTCCCCTGAAACTATCTCCCCAGCAACTTTCCACCCGTAGGAGGTCAATACAGGATGCTCAGGTGTCACTACCAGCCGTCGAGATTCACCTTCCGGGATGGTTGCAAACGGTAGCAATGCAAGCTCCACAACCTCTCGAACAGCAACCCCCTGTCGGTGTAGCTTCGTGACCCGTCGAAACCGACCACGATGAGTCAAGACAAGATCCCCCACAGCTACTTTGAAAATAGCTTTCCAACCGTCTGCCGTGTACACGGGAGTGCCAGGACTCACTAAGCACGAAGGGTGCGCGGGAATTGCCTCTGGGTAATCTCCAGCGCGCCCAATCATTGCTGACTCCAGGTAGTAGACTGCTCCGTCAAACGGCTCGCACAGGTCCCTGTCCGTCCGGCCGTCAATGATCTCATTGCGCGTGACGGTCTCATAGCCTAGATCCTTGTAGGCGCTAAGTGACCCCTGCGCATACATGCGGCTTGTCTCAGTGCGAGCAACCCGTTCCGCCTTGAAGTCCTTCAGGCTATCGAACAAGCTGGTGAGCTTGTCCATGATCTGACTGGCACCCTCACCTGCTTGCACACCCTCAAGAACCAGCAGCTTTGCCTGCGCCTCTAACCCCTTGGTTTCAGCATCCTTAAAGTGCAATGTGTAAGCGTCAAGCCACTTGAGTGCTTCCTCTGGCGTGATGCTGTAGGAGATGCCTGCTCCGAGGGCAACAGCCGCGTCATCGTAGGCAGCACCGAATGCGGACTCCATCTCACGATGCATCTCGGTACCCAGTTCGTTTTCTGTGCTGTCAGAGAGGTTCAACCCGCTAAGTGTGCTCTTGCTCTGTGTTGCCTTGGCAAGTGAGCGTACCTCTGGAGGGAATGCAGGATCAACTGCACTTGCAAGTGCAAGCCACGGCTGGAGTAGCTCCTCTTTGGACAAGGCAGGCTGCCTGGGTAGATACTGGTGCGTGCGCAGTTCGTTGAGGCTGGACAACGAGGTCAGGTGGCGGGCAGCACCTGCCAAGATTTCCTCGCGCAGGTTGAGACTATTGGTAGGCGGGTGGCGTTGCAGATAACGCCGGTAGTCTATCTGGCGAGCCTGATACCAGCGCTTGAGGACGGCTGCCAGGCTGCGTGCATGTGAGGCAGCGGACTTCTGAAGGAACGCAGGCGGAACCTGCGTGTATGGGGCAGTCAGAAGACCCACCTTGTGCAGCAGGTCGTCTACGCGGACGGAGAGCTGCACTACCTCTTGGTCTGCTAACGAGGTGCAGAGGTGTGTGTCAGTGCGTTCCGCCTGCATCACTGGCACCTTTCTGGCACTCTACGCATTCCCCACGCCACGGGCAGCCTTCCCGTGTTCCAGGGTCAAAGCACAGGCCGTCTTGGACGAAGGAGGCACGCTGCTCGCCGAGCAGGTTGTGGCAGGTTTGCCAGAGCACCTGCTTCGCGTCCGGCTGTCCGAGCAGACGCAATACGGAGCGTTCGTTCATATTGGCACCTGCGCGTGTAAGAGGTTGTTGCGTGGCTTGGCAAGGTCCCCGGTGTATTTGCCAACGTCCATTCCTTCCTTGTTGCGAGCTATCATCATCTGTTGTGCATACCGCCGCCATGCGCGACGCAGGCTATGCTGATGCGGGTACACCACCCTCCAGTTTGGGGGGTCATGAACTTCCCAACCTCTTCGTAGTTCCGATTCCGTGGCTGCCATTGCGTTCATTGCCCCAATCAGTCGCGATGCTGGGTTGCACGGCTTCATAATCTGCACCCTCCGAGAGAATGCGGTGGTCCTAAAGAACCACGCGTCGAAGTCGGCATACCTGTCAGCGTAGCCATCGTCCAGAGGAGCAATGCACAGAGGGGTTGCTGGTTCAGGAACAAACGCTGTAAAGGACACCTGCACAGCCCCCTTCCTGGCGTTCCGCTTGACTGCCAATACGCATTCCTTCAGCTCGTCCCAGTCGGTGGCTGACTCCCCCGGCATTCCAGCAATCATGAACCAGCGAACTCCTACCCCTCCAGCAAGAAGTGCGAGAGTCAGCTTCACGAGTGCGTCCCCTCCAATGGCTTTTCCTGCCGCCTTCCGTATTCGTTCTGACACGCCCTCTACGCCAAGGCGTACTGACCCCAACTTCTCCTTGACCGCTGCCACGCCGAGATTCGCCGCCAGTTTGTTGATGTATGCAAACGATGCACTTCCGCTCCCCACCATGCCAATCTTGCCACAAAACGACAACGCACCTACGTCGTTTGTAACAAGCGCCGTCCTCCTCCCGGTAGCCCGCAGGCCACTTAGTTCTGCCACTACCCGTTCTGGTCTCGGGTGCTCGGAGTACGGCATCTGCCAACCAACCTGACAGAAGGCACACATTTTCCGACAGCCCCTGCTTGCGAACACACGAACCGTAGCATCCTCCCCGACTATCGGGCCAACGTGCCACGGAAACTCCGTGCAGGGAAAGACACGGCGCGTTTCACCCGGAACCCAACAACAGGGCAGCGCTATAGCAGCCTGAACGCTGCATGACGACAAAAGTTCCGCAACGAAGGCCGTGCCTTCCCCAACACAGCAAGCGCTCACCACTCCATCAAAGACGGCGGGCTGCATGGCCGCCTGCCCGCCAAGAATGATCGTTTGCCCCTTCCCCGCCACACCAGCGACCCGAAGGGCTTGTAGCACCCCACGGGGTTTCTGTGCTGTTCTGTGAGACACAAGCACAACGTCTGCGCAGTTGGCAGGCGATAAGGAGACATTCGCGCGGGCTAACTCCCACTTCAACCAGTTGGCCGCAAGCCCCGATTGCTCTTCTGGCTTCCGCGGGAACCCTGCATCAAGCACTGCTACACGCACAATAGCCCCTCCAATACCCCGCCCAGCACTGCATATAGTGGCTGCCCTGTTGCGTCCGCAGCCTCCTGGAGTCGCGCCGTGAGTGCGTCCTCTACTACTGAGGACACTGACCCCTCGATATCCCCACAACGGAATGGTATTCCACCTGACTGCACACGACCCCACGGGGATTGCCCTGATCGATCATCCTTCCCGTACCCTTCTCCGATCAATTCAATCATTCCAGCGCTTGCCGCCAGGTCATCAAACACAGGTTGGTCGAAGCCCAGCGTATCCAAGGTCATCTCCGGCAGCGTCAGCGTATCCTGTACCACATCCACAAGCAGTGGCATATCCCACCCACCCGCTTCGACCAAGCGATTCAACGCCACTGCAGCAGCCTCTTCTTTTGACTCCTCCACCTCCACCCAATCAGTAGGAACGTACCAACTACCATCACGTACTTCGACATTTGTTGGTGGTGGCTCCCCTGCGGACTTTCGCAGGGTAAGCGTTTCCACGCGCCCATGCCCACTGATAATGTGCCCGGTTGTCCGGTTGACAACGATTCGTTCCAGGAAGCCGAACTGCCCCATGCTCAGATCAATCTGCCCATGTGAATGCAACTTCGGATTTCGTGGCAGCTCCTTGAGCGATTCGAGACTGACCATTTCTGCTTGCATCACAGACCCCTCGCAGCGCGTTCCTGCCGCAGTTGCTCCGACAGCTCAAACAGTTGCGTAACCAGCGCAGCCGGACTACTTGCCGGAGGTGTATTAGATAGCTCCTCGGACGTTTGCACAGGAAGCACTTTGCCCTCCTCCGCAACGGCTCCCCCTGCCGTCGCAGTAGTTCCTGCACCGGGGAACGCCAGTGCCTCGACGCGCTCCGCGCCGGACAGCTCCGCCTCAGTGCAGAGCACCTCGCCCAGCGGGGTGATCCCCTGCTGGAGCGTAATGAGCACCGGCTCGCGCTCTGGGTGGAACGCGAAGATGCCCGGCCCAAGGCTCAGCAGGTAGGTGTCCCCTCCGACTACGGGGGACTTGCCCAGCGCTACCAGCCGCTCGTTCAGGGACTCCGCCCCGACCTCCTGCCACATCTTGGAGGTGCGCGCCCTCTCCTGCTCACTGCGCAGGTCCCGGAGCTTGAGTTGCAATCTTGTGTTTACAATGCCGAAGTAATCGCGCAGGTCCTTGTTCACCCGGTCGCAGATGAGCTTTGCTGTCGGCCCGAGTTCATTCTCTGTCAGGTCGTAGGCAGACATCTCCATGTTGGAGCGGTTCACATCGCGAGTGACGCCGAGCATTCCGCCGTGTACACCGGTGACCATGCCGTAATTCATTCGCGCCCACTCGTGCAACTCGGACATCTGCATGTCGCGAGGGCTAATCTCGAAGGGAACGTACTCTACGTCACCCTTCTCGCCGGTGACCTCCACGACGATCAAGCCACCCGCCTTCTCATAGGCGCGCGGGTCGTCCGTAGTCCCCCCGAGGTGCTTCTCCCGGAACTCCGCCTCCAGCCGGTCGCGGCTTGCTCGCGAGGCATCGCGTACTTTCAGCGCGCCACCCAGCCTACCCTTGCGCCGCAGTAGGCTGTCATTCATGACCTGCCCCTGCTGGTCCATCTGGTTGATGAGTGCGAGGCAGGCAAGACGCGGCAGGCCGTAGACACGGCGACGTGGGTCGGGAACACGCAGATGCGTCACCTGCTCGAACGGTAGGTAGACTTTCTCCTGCCCAACAGTCTGGAGATACGCCTTCGTCTCATCCTTGAAATTGCCCTTGCTGTCCACCTGTGGAGTGACCGTCCCCTCCAGAATGTAGAACCCCACCGGGAACTGCGCTGCCTTGGCAGCTTGAATCGCAGACTTCTCCACCACACGGCTGATGGTGGCATGGTCCACCCCACGCGCCGTCAGCTCGCGGGCAACGCTGGTGATCGTCTCACGGGCGACGCGCTGCACAGTCGTGACAGAGGGCATCAGCCAGTGCCAAAAGCAGTTGCCGAGAATGTCAAGACGCATGAGCGTCCGGCACAGGATGACTGAGAAGGATTCATCACCGCTAGGCCAGTCAAACAACGTGGAGAGGCGCTCTTTCTCTGCCTCGTCAAGGGTCCCATTACTCGGCGTGAGGGACCAGTCCGCTCCGAAGAAAATGCGGCCCTTCTTTGTGACTGCACCACTAATAGGCGGCTGTACCTCGAACATCTCCAGCAGGTCCTCATCCGACATCAGGCGGCTGGGTTTGTCCGAGCGTTCATCGACGGATGAGTCGTAATGCGGGGAAAACCCCTTGGTGCGGACCACGCGCACGCTCCCCTCGTCAGCGGAGGCGTGAATCAACTGGGAGCCAGTCCAATCGAGCAGAGCAGTTTGTTCAACCATGTAGCTTCACCGTTTGGAATCATAGCACAGGTGTAGGCACTGCGCTACCACTCTCCAACTGCTCGTACTTCGCAATCAAGGCGTTCAACACTGCCCCGGAGAAGGAGTCCTCTGCACCAATCTCGGAAGCAATGGTATTGAGGGAGCGGCGGACGGCAGCGGCTGTGCCCACTGGGATCTTGAACTGGATTGGAACGAGTAGCTCATCGCTCCCTCCTCCAAAGTTCCCCAGATCGGGAGGCGGGGAAATGTCCATTCCACTCTGCGACAGTTCAAGCAAGTCGGACAGCTCCACTGGCGAAAAGCCGGTGACTTGCAGGACTTCTGTGGAAACACCAGACTCCACCTGCTGCTGAAGGAGTTCACTGATGCTGAGGAAGTCTGAGTCTGACTGAATGCGGTTGAGGGCGAGGTTCAAGCGAACTAACTCACCTTCATCCCACTCACCTGCAAGCACTGGCACTTGGTTGTCTGGGTGTCCAGTGTCGTAGCCTTCTTCAATCAGTTCCTTCAGAGCGAGGTACCGTCCCTCACCTCCAGCAATGCTTCCGTCTGACTGACGCACAAGGATTGGGGCGGTGACCCCAAACTCCCGAATGGACCGCTTGATGTTGTCAAGGTTGCGCCGGTCGTGAATCTGCGGATTCCATTCCACCGGAACGATCTGTTCCAATGACCGAAGCTCAAAGTTGTCCAGGAACTGTATGGTGGGCATATCGAAGTCCTTCACTCAGATTAGGAATCCCGTGATTAGAGTTGCCGACAGCAGTCACCAAATAAAGCCTAAGGTTTTCAGTGACATTGCCTTCGGTCCTTCTATTGCTGATGAAACTACCCCGTAGATTCTGAGCTCTCTCTCTCAGCCTAGGCACAAAAGGGTCAGTCACCACCTGCCCCAAACAGCCGTCCAAGCATTTCGAGTCCGCCAACTCCACCGGGGTAGCAGGCGGCGAGGTAACCTCGCCGCCTGCTACAAAAGGGGCTATTGGACCTGCAAGCCTTAGGCTTGCAGGTCCCGCCCTCCCGCTCCCCAACTCTCCGCCAAGTACACCCGACCCCGGGCTCTCCACTCCGATAGCTGACTGGCTACACTTGCCGTTGCATATACGAAAGGGACGTGTATTTCCCCAGTACCGATTCAGCCACAGCTCGGCTTCCATATAGCTCATTGCCGACAGTGCACAAATCTTCGCCCGGTCGTACCGTCCATGAACACACAAGTCATTCGGAGAGAAGCCGTAGCGTTGAAGCAATCGTTCCTGCTTGTACGCCTGCTGCACATTCCGCAGGTCAACTTTACAGAACTTGCCCCGGTCCATGTCAAACACAGGAACCGTACCAAACCGGAAGCCTTGCCCCCAAGAAGAAGAGTCTACTGACCGCCAAGGGAAAGCCTCCATCAGTTTCCAGGAGGTCATACCAAACCCATGAAATCCGATAGGCCCCCGGGGGGGCCCGCCCCTAAGTAGACTCTGACGCCCGATACTGGCTCCAGCAGTATCGAGACGCGCAGGTTCTTTCGATTCTCCTCCCGGCCGAAGACGCGATGGCGGATTCTCTGGTACTTCAGACTCGTTGGATTCAGCCTCATGGCAAATCTGGTGCCGTACCTCCAACTGCTGCTGTCCACACTCCACCACGGGAACCTCTTCATTAGCCTCAGACTCGTCATTCCGAAGCCGTGGAACCTCAGGACGAAAGGGGCGAGCATTCCCCCAACCTGCAATCTTAAAGCACCGCGCCAACCAGCCGAGCAATACTCCCTTGTTGCCGGAATAAGGGACCATCCCCCCAAGCCCAATGTAATCATACCGCTCGCAGAGACGCTCCAGAACTACCCAGGGTTCTCCTACATGGAACACCGGCAGTGGATTGAGTCCGAGGTCTTCCAGTGCCTGCTGATTGCGAGCAGTTGCTTCGGGGTCGCCTATCACGTCCAGGTTAGCCACGACGGAGAACAGCGCGGAATACCTATGAGCATAGGCTGCGTAGTCATCCACGCTAATTGAAGCCCCCTGCGTACTCGCAGAATACGCCCCTGAGTCGAGGAACGTGTCCGGGTACGGCTGCCGGAAATACTTGGCATACAGCTCGTCAAGATCGCAGTCCTTGTAGTAGTGATAAGAAATCAGGATGCGAAGTTGACGGCCAGATTCTTGTGCGGTACTCATGCCCTGAAGTTCACCTCCTCTCTCTCCGCTGCCAATCAAGCGTTGTTGCAAGGTGTAGTTGCACTACGCGCTCTCCCTCGATAGCCCTGCCCACTGCTCTTGTTGCTTTCCAGGTGGCCAAGTGCTGAGGGTATATTTGCAAGTGCTTGCCTCACGTTCGTCAATGACGAACACGTCTCAGCCAGATAGCAACGGATCATTTACCCCAGCCTCCGCAAACCCTCGCGCCCGAATCAGGCAGGCGTGGCACTTACCGCAAGGAGGGCACACCCCTTGGTAGCAAGTGTGCGTTAGTGCCAATACCGGGAGTGCCCCAAGTTCCTGAGCGAGCCGTACCGTCTCTGCCTTCGTGAGATTCATCAACGGGGTATGCACCCGCAGGTCCCGGTCAATTGCCAAGCTCAGAGACAGCACCTTGGCGTCAATGAACCTCTGCCGGCAGTCCGGGTAGCCGCCATAGTCCGCCTGGCATACACCGGTCACGAGATCGTAGATTTCATTTGCAACCGCCACATTTGCAGCAAGAGTGAGGAACAGGTCATTGCGGAACGGCACGAATGTAGGCTCTACGCCTCCCGGCAACTCGTCCACTGACCCGTACTGTCTCACAGGGGAATCCGACACCAGAGGGGAACATCCTCTCAACAAGGGAACCTCGACAAGCTCCCACGGCACCTGGGCAACCTTGGCGATGCTCTCCGCACAGGCAACCTCAACCCGGTGCCGCTGGCCATAGTCGAACGTCACGGTGGATACCTGTGTGAACTCCTGAAGCGCCCAGTACAGACAGGTCGTAGAGTCCTGCCCTCCCGAGAGTACTACCAGGCAATTACGCATTCCGGTACCTCAGACATGCGAAGAACTCCTCCCGAGATTCCGGTTTGTCCAGGAATACCCCGCGCAGGGCGCTGGTAACTGTGCGGCTACCCGCCTTTAGCACCCCGCGAATCGTCATGCAGGTATGCTCTGCCTCCAGAACCACAGCGACGCCTTGCGGGGAGACGGCCTGCTCAATGGCCCCTGCCACCTGCTCGGTCAACCGCTCTTGTATCTGCAAGCCCGCAGCCGCGTCGTCCAGAATGCGTGCCAACTTAGACAGCCCCAGGATACAACCACCAGAGGGAATGTAGGCGAGGTGCCCAACCCCGACAAAGGGCAGCAGATGATGCTCACAGAATGAGGCAAACGGGATGTCCCGCACGAGGATCATCTGATCGTACTCGGACTCGAACATCTGGACGTGGTAGCCCCCCTTGCGGGCGAGGAGGTCCTGCCACATCCGGGCTACCCGAGTAGGAGTATCATGAAGCCCCTCGCGTTCGGGGTCCTCGCCCAGCCCCTCCAGCAGTAGCCGCGTCCCATCCACCACCTTATCGAAGTCAAACGCCACGGCGCACCCCCCACAACAGCTTGTGAACCTGCGGAATGATTCGGATGCCCCGTAGGGCGCTGCGGCACGCCACCTCCCGCACCAGAGTACCTACATCATACCCAGCGCTTTGCGTGGCGTACAGGGCAACGTCACAAGCCTCAGAGGGTCCTACAGGCTGAAGGATAACCGGCACCTTGTAGAGTAAGCGGTACTCTTCCACTTGTGCCTGCACGAAGTCCAAATCCACAATGTCACACACGGGAATCTTGAACTGGACCCTTGGGTGTTGGCGATGCAGTTCCAGCCACTCGGGAATGTGTGCCCAGGTAGCCGAGCAAGCAGCTTCTCCCGCTGACGGGGGTTTGGGTGAGACCGACCAGCGCGTCACGTTTCCAGTACCCATTGATGGTAGCCTATGCCCCGCCGTCTGCACATCCACCTTCAGCGAGCACGGCG
>Ga0210049_1005786_pt1 | contig 10467 bp, 12 predicted proteins | sample CryGeyCG2014_300_2_FD_183964 | JGI IMG/M metagenome (GOLD analysis project Ga0210049, IMG submission 183964) | Groundwater microbial communities from aquifer - Crystal Geyser CG06_land_8/20/14_3.00 (SPAdes) (version 2) | ecosystem: Environmental > Aquatic > Deep subsurface > Groundwater | place...
AACATAAAAATCTTTAGTTTCCATATATATTGTGTTTTTATGTGATTTACAAGTTTCTTTGATTATAGCAGGGTGAAGAAACTTTGTCAAATTTGAGCCACCCCGCAGGATCGAACTGCGGACCCCCGCTTTACGAAAGCGGTGCTCTACCAACTGAGCTAGGGTGGCACGGAGCCGTTGATCAGGATTGAACCGATGACCTTCTCCTTACCATGGAGATGCTCTACTTCACCCCGCCAGAGCCGATGACCAGGATTGAACTGGTGGCCTTTCCCTTACCATGGGAATGCTCTACCAACTGAGCTACATCGGCTCTGGCGGGGCAAGCTGAGCTACAACGGCTTACAAAAATATATTAGTTTATTTCCGCCCTTTTTGCAAAAAATGAAACAGCCCTTGTATTTTGTACAAGGGTTAAAATATCACCTGATCCCCAAGGCTTTTATCTATGAATTAGGAGAACAGATTAAATATTTTTACTTGTTACTTTAATTGATTTATTGACTGAATTGCTTATTATCCTCCTCAATATATACCAAGAGGCAAAAAGTAAAAATAAAATAGGAATAAAAATCAAAAAAGAAACAAAAAATATTATTTTAAAAAATAAAAACGGGCCGATAAAAAACAAAGAAGTAAAACCAAGGATAAAAAATACCGCCAATAACGCTATTATCAATATAAAAGGAACAATCAAAGAACCGAGCAAAAAATCCCTAATTTCTCCCGCTGTAAATTTTCCGGGATTTTCTTTCGCTTCTCTAATCATTTTCCTGATTTTAAAAACTTTGAATATCATAATTCAAATATACCAAATATTCTTCCCAAATACTAATTTAGCGGTTATTTAAGTACTAAATTAAAAAGATAGCCTGTAAAAATAATTCCCAACCCTACAATTCCAGCAAAGATCAAAATTAATCTCATTTTCATCACCCTCTTCAAAATCATAAACTCAGGAAGGGATAAAGCTGTAACAGACATCATAAAAGCAAGCGTAGTGCCCATCGCTACTCCTTTTTCAGTTAAAGCAGATACAAGAGGAATAACTCCTGCTGCGTTGGAATAAAGCGGAATACCAATTAATACTGCTAATGGCACAGCATACCATTTATCACTTCCCGCATATTGCGCTAAGAAATCAGCAGGAACATAGCCATGTATCCAAGCGCCAATTCCAATACCAATTAAAATATATAGCCAAACTTTTTTCAAAATATCTAAAGTATAATTTTTTGCGTAAATAATTCTTTCTTTTCTATTCATCGTTGGCAATTCTATATTCCCATTTATAGTATTTTGATAAACAAAAGGTTCTACTAAACTTTCTACTTTCATCTTGCCGATAATTATTCCAGACAAAATAGAAATTATAAGTCCGCTAATTACATACATAAGAGCAATCTTCCAGCCAAACATTCCGAGAAGTAAAACTAAAGCTACTTCATTTATCATTGGTGAAGCAACTAAAAAAGAAAAAGTTGTCCCCAATGGAACGCCTGCTTGAATAAATCCTAAAAATAATGGAATAGCGGAACAAGAACAAAAGGGAGTAATAATCCCCAAGAGTGAAGCGATAACATTCCCGACATATTTATTTTTACGAGCTAAAATATCTCGTATTTTTTCTGGCGGTAAATATGAACGAATAATTGAAACAAAAAAAATAATTACGGAAAGCAGAATAAGTATTTTTACAGTGTCATAAATAAAAAAATTAACTGCTTCTGCTAAAAGCGTTTTTGGAGTAATGCTAAAAACATTATAAGTAAGCCAATCAGCTAATAATTGTATGGGGTAAAACATAAGTTTATGTATTTTCCTGAATTATTTTCTTAATTTTTTCTATATCTGGGACAGAACCAATTAAAACTGGCTTGTCATTTATTGCCAAAACAGGACTTCGCATCAAGCCCATTGCCACTATTTTTTGAATATCAGTAATATATTCCACTTCTGTATTTAATTTTAATTCACTGACTGCTTTTTGAGTTATCTCAAATAATTTTTTGCAAGCTGCACACCCAGAACCTAATACTTGTATTTTCATATTTAGATAATACCACAGTTCTCCATCCAATCAGTATGCACAAAATAGCCTTTGTAAATTAAGGCTAATTTCGTTTGCGCGGCTGATGGGTGCTGACCCCACGACCTCTCGCGTGACAGGCGAGTGTTCCACCGTTGAACTACAGCCGCATATTTTTAAAAAGAACAAGCCATATTCTATCACAAATAAAATTATTACTTGCAATGTGTCGGGGGTGGGGATTGAACCCACGACCCCAGGCTTATGAGTCCTGTGCTCTACCAACTGAGCTACCCCGACAAAATTATAAAAAATCTAACCAACTGAGCCCGTCCGAACGGATGGCCCGTTCATCCGGGCGGGCTACCCCGACATATTTATATAATAATCGACAATTAGACATTGTGGCATGTCACTTGCCAACTTGCCCGCCTATGGCGGGATTGTTGCGGGAGGCCGAATCGAACGGCCGTCTTAAGGTTATGAGCCTTACGAGATACCTCTTCTCCATCCCGCTATAAAATTCTATCACAAAAACACAAAAATGCTTTGTGCTGAACATTTTTTACTATATCCTAAATCATAAAAAAAGCAAATTAAATATATCCGAACTCTCGGAATACATTTTCATAAAGGACTATTATCCTATTCGCTTCGTGCTGGGAAAGCTCAAAACTGGAGCCTTCGTGGGCAATACGATTTCGGACAATGTGAGCTTCCCAAGCGTCGTTCAATGTTTGGAATCTCTCTCTGTCTACTGTTTTCAAACGCTCGCCTAAATTTTCTCCCTCAAACTCAAGCTGGTTAGTCAGATCTTCAAGCATGGAATCGGCTTCAATAATTGCCAGCTTCCAATCGCTTGAATTCGGCGATGAAAGATAATGGAGGACATTGTACCAGCGCACGTTTTTAATTCCGTTTTCTTCGCCAAATGCTTTTTCCTGTTCGGCTTTTTTGCGGGTGTATTCGGCGATTTCGTGCTTTAAGTGTTCGCGCTCTTTTTTTCTTATCTCCAATAATCGGACAAAGCAATAAATAATAATGAAGATAAAAAATACCGCAAGAACAAAAAGGAGAATTTTAAAAAAACTCACAGTGGAGCTAAGACCAGAACTAGAACCGGGACCAAAAATGCCCCGAAAAAACTCCAAAATCTGGTTGAATAAATATTCCAAATTCAAATACGTGGGATCAAAAAGCGGATTCTCTGTAGCGGTATTTAAATTTAATGATTGAGATAAATCCATATTTTTCTAGTAAAACTAAATAATATAATAATTATATCACATAAATTTATCTTATTTCTTCAAATTTCTTGCCTATCTCAAAAAGATCTTTTTCGTAAAAAGGACGAGCCATAAACTGTATAGAAAGAGGAAGATTGTCAGAATTTACACCAGATGGCAAAGCGATTGCTGGAACACCTCCTATATTTGCCGGCGCAGAAAAAATATCGCATAAATACATCGCTACTGGGTCATCCATTTTTTCCCCTATTTTAAATGCTGGAATGGGAGCAGTGGGAGACAAAATAAAATCTACTTTTTGAAAAACATTTTTTAATTCATTTTCAATAGCATGCCTGACCTTCCATGCCTTGTTGTAATAAGCATCATAATATCCGTGCGATAAAACATAAGTACCCAGCATTATTCTTCTTCTTGCCTCCTCCCCAAAACCTGCGGACCTGCTTTTTTTATAGCTGTCAAAAACATTCTCGCCTTCTTTCCTCAAACCATATCTGACTCCGTCAAACCTAGATAAGTTCGTAGAAACTTCTGCAGGCATAATAATATAATAAGCGGCTAGAGAATACTTGCAATACGGCAATTTTACGTCAACAATTTCAAAGCCTGCTTTTTTAAATTTTTCAACTGATTCTTTAAAATTTTCCATTACTTCTTTATCCACTCCCTCTTCAAATAAATGCCAGGGAACACCTATGACCTTTCCATTGGGAGAAAAATTCTCGCGAACTAAATCAACAGAAGTTGAATCCAACTTATCTTTTCCTGAAATTGCTTCAAAGACAATCTCTACATCTCTAGCTGTCTTACCGAAGGGCGCAACTTGATCAAGAGAACTGCCCATAGCAATTATTCCATTTCGAGAAACAGCCCCATAAGTTGGCTTTAATCCAACTAACCCGCAAAAAGCCGCTGGTTCCCTGACTGAACCGCAAGTCTCTGTTCCCAAAGCAACCAAGGCCATACCTCCAGCTACTGCTGCCGCTGAACCGCCAGAAGAACCTCCAGGCACTCTGGATAAATCGTGAGGGTTCCTAGTAACTCCAAAAGCGGATGTTTGAGTAGAACTTCCCATAGCAAATTCGTCCATATTTGTTCTACCCATAAATATAGCGCCTTCTTCTTTCAATTTTTGAATTACAAAAGCATCGTAGCTTGCAATATAATTTTCCAAAATTTTTGAACCAGCTGAAACTCTCCTGCCCTCTATTAAAATATTGTCTTTTATGGCAATGGGTATGCCTGTTAATTTAGTTCCACTGCCAGACTTGATAATTTCATCCGCTTTTTTTGCCTGTTCCATAACATCTTCAAAAACTTCCAAATACGCATTAATTTCTTTGTTTTTCTTTTTTATATTTTCCAAATAAGCCGAGACCAAATCCACGGAGGTTAATTCTCCTCTTCGCATCATCTCCCCTGCTTTTTCAATTGTTAAGTTTTTTAAATCTAGCATTTTTTCTAATTCATAAAAATTAAAAAATTTAGGCGTCGTGGGTCCCCTGTCTTATGTCTCCGAGGGCGAAGGCGCCAAAATTTTTTAAATTTTATGAATTTTAATCATAATATTTTTTTAACCTTCATGAAATCATCTTTGGAATCCGGAAACTGCTTTATAAGCAAATCCCGAGAAAAAAGGCTTTCACTAGGCACATCCTCACGCCAAATATTTTTATTTAAATACTCCGGCTCAATATCAACAACATCCACCTCCTGAATCTGCTTTACATAACCCAAAATACCTTCCATATCAGAAAGTAGCCGTTGTTTTTCATCGTTAGTTAACTCTATTTTTGCAAGCTCTGCTAGATTTTCAACATCTTTAATTTCCATATCAAAAGTATAGCAAAATAAAGAGAAAAGAGAAATTTATTTTCCCAAAAGCGCTTTTACTCTTGCTTCCATTGGCGGGTGCGTATTAAAAAGACCAGAAACTTTTTTGCCCATTCCGCCGAAAGGATTAGCAATAAAAAGATGCGCGGTAGCCTTATTGGCATAAGTCATGGGCTTTGGATATTTTGAAATCTTTACAAGCGCATTCGCAAGCCCTTCCGGATAACGCGTAAGCAATGCGCCGGAAGCATCCGCCAAAAATTCTCTCTTGCGTGAAATTGCCAGCTGGATAAGTATTGCAAAAATAGGAGCAAGGATTGAAAGTAAAATTCCAACAAGCATCATAATTCCACCGCCTCTATCATTATCTCTGCTTCTTCCACCACCCCAGAACATTGAGCGCAAAAACATATCAGCGACTATGGAAATAAAACCAACTAAAACCACAACAACTGTTGAAAGCAAAATATCTCTATTGCCTATGTGCGAAAGTTCGTGCGCAATTACGCCTTCAAGTTCATTTCTATCTAAAATTTGCAAAAGTCCGGTAGTCACGGCAACAACAGCATGTTCTTTATTTCTTCCAGTGGCAAAAGCATTCGGTGATGGATCATTTATGACATACAGTTTCGGCATTGGAAGTCCGGCGGTAATGGAAAGATTTTCAACAATATTCCAAAGTTCAGGATTTTCTTCTTTTTTTATTTGCTTGGCATGATTAAGTTTTAATGCAATTTTATCAGAATACCAATAACTCATCACATTCATTCCAATACTAAAAATTACAAAAAAATATAAAATATTCGGATTTCCATAATATTGCGAAAAGAAAAAACCGATGCCAATAACAATAACAAAAAACGCGCTCATTAAAAGCCAAGTTTTTGTGACATTTCTTGATTGTTGAGTATAAAGTGTTGCCATTAGAATTAGGTTCTAGTTTCTAAGAGCTAGGTTCTAGTTTTTAATTAATCACAACCGGAATTAAAATAAATTTATCATTTGCGGGAAGGCCGGAAGGATTATCGTTATGAATTTGGATATAGGCAGGACCTGGCGGCAGATTTGTGAAATCGAGATTTGTTTTAAAAGGTACCGGTTCTATCGTCATCCAATCCGCCGTCGCCGTGCCATTCGTTATTCTCAAAACATTTTTATTCGCATCAAGAATGGAAATAGGAAGATTGCCTTCAAAAAAGTATCCGCCTTTTAATATGCCATTCGCATCTATTTTCCCTGAAACATTTGATCCTGAAGCAATTAAGAAAAAAATAAGATCATCTTTATTACCTAAAGCTTCCGGCTGGGTAATGTTCGGCGTTATAGAAATCGGCTCTATTTGAGGCGTTTTTCTGTTCAAAAGAAAAACAGCGCCTCCCAATAAAGCCACTATTATTACCGTCAATAATAATTTACCAAAGGATGTCATAAAGATTTTAAATTAACCGTTAAAACTTTACCTCCACCGGATTCTGGGCGGCATCATTATCTGGAAGATCAAAGAATTCCATTTTAGAAAATTTGAAAATACCGGCGATGATTTTGGAAGGAAAACTCTCTATAGAAATATTCAAGTCGCGGACATTCGTATTGTAAAACCTGCGGGCCGCCTGTATTTTGTTTTCTGTATCAGAAAGTTCTGATTGCAAACTTAAAAAGTTTTGATTTGCCTTTAAATCCGGATAGGCTTCAGCTATAGCAAAAATAGATTTTAACGCGCCTGTAAGCATATTTTCAGCTTTAGCATGATCTTTATTTGCCCCCTGAACACCCATAGCCATAGATCTTGCTTTTGTCACATTTTCAAAAGCAGAAGATTCGTGCGTTGCATAACCTTTTACGGTGTTTATTAAATTAGGAATCAAATCATATCTTCTTTTTAATTGCACTTCAATATCAGCCCAAGCCTCATGCGACCTGTTCTTTAAAGATATAAAACGATTGAATGCATAAACAGCCCATAAAACTATAATTCCTAAAACTATTAGAACAATTGTTGTAATATTCATATATCTATTTGGTTAATAATAAATTATTTCTTCTTCTGCCACTCTTCGACTAAAACTAAAAGAGGCGAAGCCAGGAAAATTGATGAATATGTCCCGAAGAACATTCCAGCGGTAAGCATCAGAGCGAAATATTTGGTGGAAACCGGACCGAAGAAGAAAAGGGAGAGAAGCACCAAAATAACAGTAAGCGAAGTACAAATAGACCGCACGTATGACTGCTCCAGGCTTTTCCCGACAGTTTTTGGAAAACTTGTCTCAACTCTATTTCTTAGATTTTCCCTGATTCTGTCAAAGATGACAATCGTATCGGAAACTGAAAGGCCAAGAATAGTAAGCGCCGCAACCACGAAGAGCGTATCTAGTTCCGCGCCATAATAATGGGAAAGAATTGCAAAAAGACCGATAGGAATAGTCACATCATGCAGTAGCGAAACAACAGCAATCAATCCATATCTCCAAGAAGAAACCGGCTTGGAAACCTTCCTAAATGCATACGCAATGAAAAGAATAATCGCAAGCGAGACTAAAATAATGGCAATAATCGCTTTTTTTGTAAGTTCGCGTCCAACTGAGGGACCAATGGAATTAAAACTTTTTTCTTCAAGAATATTCTTGCCATCTTGTGAAAGCGTTTTCAAAAGCAATCCATGTTCAGCTTCATTCAAATCGCGAGATTTTACGATATAACCCATATCTCCCGTCGGCTGGAGAAGGATAGAACCAAAATTCAAAGCCCCCAGCGCCGAATTTAACTCGGCTTGATCCGGCCTTGCATCTTTATAAACTACTTCGGTCAAAGCTCCCCCTTTGAAATCAATGCCTACTTTCAGCCTAAAAATAGAAATAGAAACAATAGAAAAAATAATTAATACTATTGATATGCCGATAAATATTTTTTTGTTTTTTATTATAAACATAATTTTATTTTGACAAACCTGAACTAAATAAAAATCTCGTTAATTTACTTTCCACAACAAAACTGATCGCTGAAAGAAAAATTCTTGTAATAGTAATAGCTGAAAGCATTGAAACCAAAACACCCATGCCAAGCGTCAAGGCAAAACCTTTAATCAAAGACGTTCCGAACCAGAAAAGAATAATTGCCGTGATAATACTTGAAGTATTTGAATCGCGGATAGAAAACCAAGCGCGCGAGAAACCAGTAGAAACCGCATCCAGGACGGTCCTGCCAGAACGCATTTCTTCCTTGACCCGCTCAAAAATAAGAATATTTGCGTCCACGGCTATGCCCAGAGAGATAATAAATCCAGCAATACCAGCGGCGGTCAAGGTGACAGGAAGTAGTTTAAATAAAGCCAAAATAATAGAAATATAAATGCAAAGCGCAATTACGGCAATCAGTCCCGGCAGACGGTACCAAAGAATCAAGAAAAGAGCAATAATTAAAAATCCGATAATGGCCGCTTTCACTCCAGCGTGGACGGCATTGTCTCCCAAAATCGCTCCGATGGTTTGCCTGGAAAGAAGAGTTATCGGAACCGGCAGAGCGCCAGAATTCAGTCTGCCTACTAATTGTTTCGCTTCTGTCGGTATAAAATTACCGGAGATCACAGCCTGACCGTCCGGAATTTCTTCCCTGACAACCGGAGTGGAAATCGGCGCGCCATCAAGAAATATGGCCACGATTTTCCCAACATTATCTTTTGTTATTTGCGCGAAAAGTTTCGTGCCGGTGTCGTCAAATTGCAAGCCCACTTTCGGCTCGCGCGTGTTTTGATCAAATTCCAAAGTCGCTTTTTTCAAATATCTGCCCGTGAGATCGGTTGAAACATATTGCTGTTCTAAATTTATGGCACCTATATCTATTTTTCCACTTTTGTCCGGTTTTATGGTTATTGGTTGATCTTTGGGCCTTTCAATTTTAAATTCCAAAAGCGGAGTCTGCCCTATCATTTCCGTGGCTTTTTCAACATCCGTTATTCCCGGAAGATCAACTATCAATTTTTTTTCTCCGCCGGAAACGAAACCTCCTTCCTGCACTTGCACTACCGGTTCGGAAACCCCAAAAAGATTGACTCGCCTTTCAATGACATCACGGAGAGCATTCATTGAACCCGAAACTTCGCCTGCTTTTATCGCCGAAACGTCCGCTTTATAAATCAAATGGCTTCCGCCGGAAAGATCCAAACCCAGACGAAATGGATGATGCTTGAAAAACGAACTTTGATTTTCAAAATTCGGATTCAGTTTTGGTTCGGACTTGAAAACAAAAAAAGCCACGCCGACGCCCAAAATAAGTATTATTAAAGCCAAAATTCTCTTCTTCATAAAATATTAAATATACGGCTATTTTATACTTTTTTAAAAAATATGTAAATAGGCAAAAATCTAGACTGTTTGCTTGATTTGTGGATTTTTTGTAGAATAAAAGTATGGAAAACAATAACAAAAATTATGTGACGTTCGGTTTAATATTAGGATTATCATTAATTATCAGCACTGGATTGGGAGTTTTCGCTTTTTACAAGATTCGTTCTGTGGATTATATTTCAACTACAGGTTCTGCAAAAAAAGCGGTAGTTTCAGATAAAGTTAAATGGACTTCTTCCATTACTCGTCAAGTATCGGTCTCTACAGTAAAAGACGGTTATGCAAAAATGGATATTGACTTGAAAGAGGTTAAAGATTTCTTTACCGCCAATGGAATTCCAGCAGAAAGTTTAAGCATCTCTCCTGTCTTTATGAATGAAATCTGGGACAATAATAATCAAACAGAAAAGAAATATAATCTAGTTCAGAATTTTGAAGTTCAATCCAGCGATGTTCAGAAAATTGATGCTCTAGCAAAGAATACCAATTCTCTAATCAATAAGGGCGTGCTGTTTTCAACTAATTCTCTAGAATATTATTATTCGAAACTCCCAGCAGTGCGAGTTAAACTTTTAGCGAATGCAGTAGCAGATGCTAAAGCCCGCGCAGAACAACTCGCTATTGCTGGTGGTAAAAAAATCGGTGTATTAAAATCTGCTTCAAGCGGAGTAGTGCAAGTAATGGCTCCAAACTCTGTAGAAGTTTCTGATTATGGAATGTATGACACTTCCAAAATAGAGAAAGAAATAATGGTAACGGTGAAAGCAAGTTTTGAAATAAACTAAATAATCATAAGTCCGACTTATGTCTAACCTTATGTCTAAATTAAATTAGTAATTTTCTTTGCTTTCATAAACTAAAGCATGAAAGCATTGTCAAAATTTCACTTGAAATTTCAAATTCCTGAATTATTTATAAGTTCAATAAAAGCATCCTCGGTCTCGGGGGTAATAGCTTGAAAAAAATGTTTCATGTCATTATCCATTTGGGTATCTTTAATGTAATTTTCTTTGGCATA
>Ga0210049_1005796_pt1 | contig 10462 bp, 10 predicted proteins | sample CryGeyCG2014_300_2_FD_183964 | JGI IMG/M metagenome (GOLD analysis project Ga0210049, IMG submission 183964) | Groundwater microbial communities from aquifer - Crystal Geyser CG06_land_8/20/14_3.00 (SPAdes) (version 2) | ecosystem: Environmental > Aquatic > Deep subsurface > Groundwater | place...
TAATGGGTCGGAACCTTTTCCAATAAGTGCCTTTGTCTATGATTTTCTCTACGCAGCGGTTAATACTAGGGATGTTATTGTAGTTAAAAATGCAGGTCAGTGGCTGGTAGATAGAATTATGCAACATAAAGATCAATTTTTTATAGAACTTACAGCGCTACAAAAACAAAGCAGTAAAGCCTCCCAACAACTTTGTGAATTTATAGCTTTAAAATATGAGACTGATGTTCCAATAGCGCTTAGGGGAAAAATGAGGATTGAAGATTATATGTTAGCTAGACAACAAGAACTAGTAATTTCATGGCATAGTGATCGTAACATAGATGATGCAGTAGTGGTTAATAGGGATTTTGACAGAGCCTCTGGATTTGGAACACTGTTTGAACTATTAACTGAATATGGATTACCTAATCTATCTCGTCAATTTACTGAATCTCAAGTAAAAAGGTTAACTGGCGATCCTGATATAATGGCGGCAATAGATAGAGAACATAAGCCTTCAGTATATGGATTAAGTCCCTTTCAAATCGGACTTTCATGGAAACGACATCATGCTAATGTGCTAGTTGGAACAGCAGCTGATTTAGATAGTTTTGCAAGCGCCATGATGTCAAAGGACACATATCTCAAACGTTTACAACCATTAGGTGAGAAAACAAGAATGTTCCCCGTAGAACCACAAAGTGCTAAACCATCTTTTTTCGTTAATGTATTTCATGAAGGATTAATAGATCAAGGAAATGGTATGATTCGTTATGATTTTGCAGGTTTACAAATGTGTTTTACAGATATTGCTCCCCAAAATCAGCAGGAATTATTAGCTAGACAAAAAGTAGTAGAAAGTTTAGGTTATAAAATTAGAAACCAAAATGCTTGGTTAGTAGCACCTAATGGAGACATATTTATGGGTCAAGACAATGAGGAGTTAAGACAGCATCATATTGAAACTCTTCTTTTCAAACCAGACAGACAAATACAAGGAACGCGCGTAACTATTAAAACTGATGTTTTAGACAAAACAACTAATAAACCTGTTGAAATAGTATTATATATAGATCGTTTTAATAAATTTTATAATCGTAACTTTCAGCGAATTGAAACAGCAGTTTGGTTAACTTCAACATATGAAGCTTTTATTTTACGTTATTTGGATTTTGTAACTGCAGCAAATAGAAGACCAATTAATGAACCAGTATCTAAAAAAAGAGAGGAAGAAGAAACTTCAGAAGAATCAGCTGATTCAAAAATTAGAAGACCACATTGGAGGCGATTACAGGGCGAGCAATATAATTTGCAGTCATGGGATGCCCAACATCACGACGAACTTATTCAAAGAATATATGGAATACCTATTTATCAGATGAATATTGAGTGGCATAGAAACGGCATGCCTTTGGATAATTGGAGAACTTTGGTCAGAGAATTTCAAGCTCGTGATACACACAAAAAACCTAACAGGATGGTTTATAAGGAAAACTAATAATTAGCTAACTTCTTTAATTTGAGCTTTACCTCTTTCATCTTTAAATTGCATAGGTATTGCCTGCCCCCATACAAAATCAAACAATTGTTTTTGCATCGCAGCTAATTGAGGATTGTGTATTTCTACACAGAAAATTTCACTTTCGTGATAGGTATAGGTGGCGTAAACATCGTTATAAATCAATACTTCGAAGTTAATCTTAAGTTTATTAGGATCAATATAGCGGAATTGGCTATAATTTTTAATTAATTCTGTCACGTTGGTAAATCCTTGGAAACTAGATTTGTTTGTCAGGTCATGGGTAGTAATTTGACGCTCAACTTGAGCCTGGCGGAATTTTTCAGAAAAGTCCAAAGGCAAAAAATCGGAGATATGTTCTTTTTCGAAAACTCGCAAAGTCTCTTTAGCTTGCAGTGAATTCCAACTGACTTGTTTTAAGCCATCTAATCCTTCGTAAAAAAGCACTTTGGATTTTTGAATAGATGTATTCGAATTAATCTGGTTAAGATGAGAAAGTAAAGAGGGTAGGGATTTTTTCAATATATTAACTTCTTGCTCTTTTTCATTAACCAGCTGTTCTAGTTTTCCAGGGTGAGTAGCCCCAAATCTTAAACCTCGGTTATCAAGTTGGAATTCAACCAAATTCTTTGATTTTAACTTATCCAAAAGACGGTAAACCTTGGTTCTGCCAATGTGTAAATTCTTACTAATTTCCAAAGCTGAAGAGTTGGGATTTTTTAAGAGAAATAAATATACTCTGCTTTCTGATACGGACAAACCATAAGGTATTAATAGATTAGTAAGATTGTCTGTTTGTTCGGACATCAAATTGTATTATAACAGATTTTACTTACAATATTGACATATGAATCAAAATCTAAAAGGGATAGTCCTTATAACTTTATCTGCTGTTTGTTTTGGTAGTTATGGTATATGGTCTCGATTAATGGGAGCAAATTTTAGTGATTTTTCTCAAGCCTGGATTAGGGGTGTTTTGTTAGTTGGACTGCTATTACCTGTTGGACTATTTGCTCATAAATTAAGACCAATTTGTAAATCAGATCTAAAATGGTTTATCGCTATAAGTGTGGCAGGAGGTTTTAATCAGGCGCCTTATTTTCTAGCTTTTCAAAAATTACCAATTGGTACGGCAACTTTACTATTTTATGCAGCTCTGACCATTGGCGGTTATCTTATGGGTAAGTTATTTCTCAATGAGAAAATAGATTTAAATAAATATGTTTCTCTTATATTGGCCCTAATAGGAATGTATTGTATTTTTACTTTTAGCTTAAGTTGGAGTCAAATATGGCCAGCTTTGATGGCAATATTGGCAGGTCTAATGGGAGGAATTGAAGTAGCGCTAACTAAAAAAATATCAAATAATTACTCAGGTATCCAAATCTTACTTTTTATTTTTAGTACTATGTTAATCGGCAATGGGTTAATCAGTTGGTTAAATGGGGATTCTGTTCCTCAAATATCATTTACAATTCCCTGGCTAGCTCTTTTAGGTTATACGTTAGCAATTTTTTTAGCAATGTTTTTTGTAGTTTGGGGTTTTAAGTATATCCAAGCCAGTGTAGGTAGCTTGATAGGTTTAACAGAAATATTATTTGCTCTCATATTTGGAGTAATATTTTTTGGAGAAATTATTGATTGGTCAACTGTTTTAGGTGCAAGTTTAATTTTGATCGCGGCCGGATTGCCTTATATAAAAAATAAATCAACAAACTAATCCCTCTCCTTTTTTTTAGACGCTCTCAATCTACCTTCATACTGCATATATTCTCTCAAACTAACAATACCTTCCGGATTTTGGGCAAAACCGATATACTCCAATACTTTATCAATAGACTGCTGGACAAAAATATCTAAATGGAACGGGGTTATCGATTTCGTTTCTGGGTTTTGCATAAGTTGTCTAAGTCCATCAATATCTTCCAGAGGATGGTTAATCAGCCACGAACCATTGGGATTACGAAGTTCCATTCCAGCTTGACACATTTGGAAATGAGGTAAGTTAGCAAAACGGAAAAGAGCTCTTGCTGTAGTTTGTTGTTCAGTATTTAGTCTAAGAGATTGTAAGGTTATTTCTAAATCTGTTCCTTGCCAACTACCTCTTTCTCCATAATCAAACAACTCATCTAGTCTAAAAGGTTTTTCATCTATTTCGTAAACTGCAATATTGTTACGGCCATATCTAGCTGATGGATGTTCCTTTGAAGCTTTAACTTTGAGAAGTTTATCCCCATGAGAAATTCCCTTGATATCAAGTTGATAAAGAAATTGAGTCCAGTTTTCAAAATAAAGATACATATAATAACTTTTTTCTACTTAATTATTTTTCTTGCAATTTTTGTAACTCTACTTTCTATAGATGGAGGAACTTTAGTACTATGAGTATAAACATAATAAGAATCAGGTAAAGCTATGCTTTTTACCTGACAATCATGATAACTTCCAAAATATGGGACGATAGCATGTAACTCTGGGTTATGCCATCCAGCAGGGTCAATAGCAATCAAAGGTTGTGTTGGTATCTCTAAGCTAATCCATTGGTGTTTTAAACTGAGTAAATCTGGGTAGGCCATAAGTGATACCGTTGTTGTTTGAGGTAAAGTTGAATATCTTATTAAAGCTCGTACTTGGCTAGTAGCAACACTTGCCCTCATACATTCTCCTGGTCTAAAGTAATTACGCGAAAGCTCAAACAAAGATTTTAATAATTTGGTAAATGGCGGTATAACTTCGGAAGATATACCATTAGTAACGATAAATAATTGGAATGGTTCAAAGGACTCTGGAAGTTTACCAAATTCATGTTCCCAGTAAAATCCTGGGTGTTTTAATAGTTCATAAGATAAATCCGGGGGTAGAGGCATAGCTTTAAAATATGCAAAATCATCTTTAACACTTTGAGATTTGATCAACTCGTTTGTCTCACGATATAATTTGGCATCATATCACGATTATTAATTTTTAGGCATTTGTAAATTCCGGTTCCACAAATCCATTAAATTGTTGATAGCCAGTAATTTTACCTTTGTTAAGTTGAGCCATGGTTACCATTATTGTATTCAATAAAAGCTGGTTATTATGTTCAAGTGGATTGCTAGCATCTAGTTCCAAATAGCCAATACCCTGAGTTTGCAGTAGTGGATAAACCCAAAAAGAAAAATAGTCGTAGCAATATTGTAATATAGGAAAGATCTCAGGATTAGTAATTTTGCCAAACTTAGAGAGTCCGGCAGTCAGTCTATGTTCAGCTGCTGTTTGTAAAGATGAGTGGAATCTGACAATCAAATCTGGTAAAAAAGCATATGAGGTAGCCACTTTGGCTATAACATCTTGATCTTGCTGATCAATTAATTGGTTCTTCAGACCTTGTATGAGCAATCAAATTAGTAGCTCTCCATGTTGCTAGACTGTCAATCATTCCTCTTTCTGTAACTGCTAATACTTGGCGGTTACTTTGGGGCCACCATTGAGTATACATATCAAGATATTCATTGGCTCCCTGCTTCATCATAGAATATAGGAACCATTGATTTGTCAGAGGTGAATTTTCTGCTGGATGTTCTAATTGATTTAAATTACGACCAAATTCGAAGTTGTAGTGACCAAGAAAGTTTGGACGATCTGATGGTAAATTCACCCTCAAATATTGCATGGCTGAGGTTTTACCAGTATGGGGGGTACCAATTAAATCAACTACAAAACAACGTTTACCTGCTAATCTTTCGGGTGAAGGAGGCACAAAAATAGGCCAACTTTCAGGTAATGGACCTTCATTAGCGTATTGAGTGACTTCTAATAGTTGTGATTGAATTGGACTAAGTTCTTTGGAAAATCCTAACATAAAATTAATTGCAAAGATAACAAAAAGTGAGTTAAAAGTAAAGCAATTAATTAATCATACTTATTAAATTTTAACTATTCAATTTAGTAAAATTAGTTATGGAGATGTCTTAAAATCTAAAATATTGTTATACTTTTGCTTATGGATTGGATAGGATTTTCACTATTGTCAGTTTTTTGTTTTACCATACTTGGTTTATTACAGCGTATATTAGCAGTCGAGAGTAAAAATCCTAGAGCAACAGCTGTTGTTTTTAATGCCACAGCTGCATTGATTGCTTTGGTAATTTTTATTTTAACCAGCGACGTAAATAAAATTACTTTACCAACAGAAAAAGTTGCCTGGATTTCTATGGGCTTGGCTGTATTTTGCTATGGGCTATTTGAAAGAGGCAGATTTTATGCAGCCAAACTACTTGAAGCTTCAGTTTTGACTACAGTTTTTAATATTACATTACTTATTACCTTGATTGGATCTTTTATTTTGTATTCTGAGACATTAACTGTTAATAAAATATTTGGAGGAGCTCTAATACTGATTGCACTATTTACTGTTTCTTATTCAAAAGGGAACAAACAGAAAATATCAATTCAAGGAATAATTATTAGTATTTCTATCAGTATTGTACTTGGTTTTGCTCAAGTTCTAGATAAAAGAGGAGCCCTATATTTTTCTCCGGAAACCTATAGTATTTTGGTTTGGGTACTACCCATGTTGGTTATTATTTTCCCCTCTATCAAGATTTCCGATCTTAAAAAGGAATTGGTGCGAGCTAAATGGCGAGTAATAGTAATTGCGGCAGCTAATGTGCTTGGCTACCTTTTTACACTTAAAGCATTAACTCTTACTGAAGTCACTAGAGCAATACCCTTGATGCAAACCTCGACACTTTTTACTGTCTTAGCTGGGATTGTAATTCTAAAAGAACGAGATAACCTGGTCAGGAAAATAATTGCCGGAGGATTGGCTTTGGTAGGGGTTTATTTTTTGGTGTAAAAAATTTTGCAAGCATTAGTAAGCGATTTTCGAACAATTTAGACTAGAGTAACAACCATTGTAGTTCAAAATATGCAAGTTTTATTAAATGGCTTGTTTGGTCTTTCAAATTGATATAATGTAAAAATGAAGAGGAAAAAAGTAATAACCATATCTTTTACATTCATTCTTATATTGTTAACTGCTGGCTATGCTTTATTTAAAGTAAGTAAATCTCGCACATTTCAGTTTTTTGGTGAAATTGTGCCACGGGTAGAGACTAACGAAAAAGTTGTAGCTTTAACATTTGATGATGGTCCTACAGAATACACACAGGATGTTCTGAAAACTCTCGAAGAAAAAGATGTCAGAGCGACGTTTTTTGTAATGGGAAGTGAGTTGGAAAAGGAACCTGAAATCGGTAAAGAGATAGCACTAGCAAGGCATGAACTGGCAAACCATTCGTATTCACACCAAAGGATGTGGTTTAAGTCGCAATCTTTTATTGCTGACGAAATTGAGAAGACTAATACTCTTATCAGAGAGGCAGGATATAAAGGAGATATTCATTTTCGTCCACCATCGGGAAAAAGATTTTTGGGTTACCATGGTATTTAAGTCAACATAATATAAAGACAATCATGGTTGATGTAGAACCGGATACGTACGGTTTAGATGTTGATTTTTTTGTTGAATATACGTTAGAAAATACAAAGTCTGGTTCTATCATATTACTTCATCCATTTTGTGAGACCTGTAGTGGTCAAAGAGAAGCAATTAGCAAGATAATTGATGAGTTAAAAACAAAAGGTTATCAGTTCGTAACTGTTTCAGAGCTTCTAACTTACAAAAACAAGTAGAGTTGGTTGAGAGTTGAACCAGAGTTTGCAGGGCTACCAGGATTCGAACCTGGATGAGCGGTTTTGGAGACCGCCATACTACCATTGTATGATAGCCCTAATTGATTTGTATTAAGTATATGGTATTTGGTATTTTGGGAAAACAGAAGGTGGGATTTATACAAAATACGATATACAAAATACTAATCCCAAATTTGTGGACCCGAGGAGGATCGAACTCCTTACCTCTTGTATGCCATACAAGCGCTCTACCAAGTGAGCTACGGGCCCAACCAATACATCTAAGTATTGTACTGAATTTTTCCACCTAGGCAAGACTACAACACATTAGTTATCATATTGCTATGTATCACATTTTCCAACACTGGAAACATCAAGATCATTATCTTTATCGTTATGCGATGGTAGTTTTCCTTTATGCCATCTTAAACGGAATTGTCAGTTTCATTCTGCCAGTTTATTTAGAAGAAACAATTCCTTCGTTAACTATTGTTGGTTTGATTTTAGCTTCATCTTCAATTTGGAATATTGTGACTGATTTTGTTTTGGGACTGGCCAAAAAGTCACCATCTTATCGAGGATTGACTCAATTGGTAGGCATGATTTTATTTGGACTTTTTATCATGATTTGGTTACATGTACATATCGTTACTTTGATTATTGCTACAGTTTTATGGGGAGTTTATACAGAATTATTTACTTTTGCCAATTTTGACTACGTAGTAGTTAGTTCTTGTAAAGAAGATCGAGCGGGGCATTTTGGATTAATGACTAATTTCCGTTCCTTAGGTTTTGCTATAGCTCCAATTATGATTGGAGTGGCTGTAGCTGAGGATAAAAAAATAGCACTTTTTACTGGATTGTTTTTTTCAATCTGTATGATTGTTTTGTTTCAGATACAGCTTTGGCAGAAAAAACTTCCTGATCCAATTATTGTTAAACCTAAAAGACGTAATCTAATTGCTCATCTTAAATTATGGAAAAGTATTGGTCACAAAATGGCAATTTACCTGTGGGTATACTTTGTAAGAGGGGTAGCAGATGGAGTGTTAACTAGCTTTGTCCCGATTTTTGTAGAGATGAAACAAGAACTAAAGTTATATGGGGGGTTTATTGTAGCTGGACTTTCATTACCCACAGCTTTTGTTAGTGGTTATTTTGGATCTTTGGCTGATCGATTTGGAAGAACAAAATTTATTTTGTTAGGTATTTTTATTTCAGCTGTAACTTTGTTATTTTTTGGTTTTGTCAGTAATCCTTATCTGGCAATTATTCTATCTTTGTTTATTGGGGTCGGTTATAGTTTATACTCTCCAGCTTTGGAAGCAGAAATGGGGGAATATGTAGCAAAACATCACAGTCAAGAAGCAGAAGCAGAAAGTGAAAGCGGGATTGTTTATAACCTAGGTTTTATTGTCGGAGCTGGTTTGACTGGTTTGTTGGTTTCAATTTTGGGTGGTTTTGGGCCAGCTTTTGCTATTTTGGGTTTACTTTACGGAGTAGTCGGATTAAGGTTTTGGATTAGAAAATAGGTTTTCTGATATAATCAAAATATATAAGTCTATTTATAATTAACTTACGAATATGTTTAATCTAGAAGATAAATACGCTTTAGTCACTGGATCAACTGATGGGCTGGGGAAAAGAATCATCATACAGTTAGCTAAACAAGGGGTTAATCTTATTATTCATGGTCGAAATGATGATAAAGTTGATGATTTTGTAAATTACTTAAAACTGCAATTTCCTAATATTTTAGTCCAATCAATTATATGTGATTTTAATCACCCAAATAGTATCCAAGGTGCATTTAGTAAATTAAATAAATTGGACATTCTGATTAATAACGCAGGTGTTTGGCTTGAGGGAGATACCATTGATGCAAAACATGAGCAAATGTTAGAGCTTATAAATGTCAACCTTGCTGCTCCAATTCTGGTAATCAGAACTTTATTACCTGTTTTACAAAAATCACCATTTGCTCAGATTTTGAATATTGTTAGTATTGCTGGGGTAGAAATACCAGCAGGATTTTATCATACGACATATTCTGCAACAAAATTTGGACTTCAGGCATTTAGTGAAGCAATGGCTAAGGAATTTGAGAACAAGAATTTACGAGTTATGGGATATTATCCAGGAGGTATGGAAACTAATTTGTTCAAGAAATCTGGACAAGACTACAAACAACACGAACCATGGATGTTTGATCCACAAGAATCAGTTGAAGCTATTTTATTTATGTTAACCCGGGATAAAAAAATAAACATTAAACGAATGGATTTGATTAATCACTTACAAGCTTAGTTGCCTCGTCTTCCAGAAGCTCTTTGGGTATTTTGCATGATAGCAACACGAGATTGTATCCCAAAAGATTTATTAAAGTTTTGTTTGGGATTATTTTTTCTAAAACTTTGCAGTTTTTGCTGGAGTTGGGAAGGGAGTTTAGATTTCAAGATTTGAACTTAAAATATAGAATTTAGAACTAAGCAAGTTGATTTATCTATTATTCAATATTCTAAATTATAGGTTATTATTTTAACTTAGTAACTTCTTTATGAGGTGTTTTTGCTTTACATTTGGCACAATATTTATCCAGTTTTAATTTCTCTTCTGTGTTTAATTTATTTCTGGAAGTTATATAATTTCGGGATTTGCATTTAGTACATTGTAGTCCCACCATGATACGAGCGCCGCCTTTTTTTGCCATATGTTTTTATTGTCATTGCGATCCCGACTCGTCGGGAGTGGCAATCTTAAACCTCAATTAATTAAAATATCTGTTTTCAAAACAGAACAAAGGGTATTTTAACAAGAAAAATCGATAAAGTCTATCAAGAGATACTTTCCCAAAACTGAACTACTCCTTTATCAGACAATTCATTAATTTTTGCTCTTTTATATTTTTGCATTTGAGTGAAGACGTTATTTATCTTCAAATTATAAATAAATTTTACCGCTTCTTGTGGATTATCTGGCAAAATCACAGCTCTCCATTTAGTCGCTTGTTTTAACAAAATTTCCTTTTCATTGCTACTGAGATTACTTAAACCGACTAATAATTGGCATTGTTCTTGGCTGGGTACAAGGTGATGTCTTTGTAGAAATTCCAGATTATCTTCTTCTTGTTTACCAATGGGAGCAGTGAGCAACAAGATCACTCCTCCGTTTTGAGTGGGAGTTAGAAGAGCCTTATATGTTTGTTCAGATGGTTTGGTAATTTCAAGTGTGATGGGTTCAGATTCATTAAAAATTTGAGTATATTTTTCTATTGTTTCTTGA
>Ga0210049_1005801_pt1 | contig 10458 bp, 10 predicted proteins | sample CryGeyCG2014_300_2_FD_183964 | JGI IMG/M metagenome (GOLD analysis project Ga0210049, IMG submission 183964) | Groundwater microbial communities from aquifer - Crystal Geyser CG06_land_8/20/14_3.00 (SPAdes) (version 2) | ecosystem: Environmental > Aquatic > Deep subsurface > Groundwater | place...
TCAAAGGAGGATAACCCGTGATTCATAGAATAATCCATATTTACGAAGCCCCGGGTCTTGGCCGAGTATTTGGCTCGTATCTCAGGACTAACTGTCTCTGTTATAGTCCCAGTAAAACAATCCGCGTAACCCACACGAAAGATCTGGGTCTTAGGTATCTCTCCAAGGACCTCCTTAAGAAGGACGTTCACGAGCGGGGTCGCCCGAAGATAAATCGGGCCAAAGAACTTGTTCCCCGGCTCTCCTAAGGATGGACTTATGATATGGTAGTCCTGATTATAATACCAGGTTATCAAGCCTGTCGGACCCCCACCGATGATATACTTCCCTGTTTCTCTTCTCGCGTCCATTATCTCACCTCGTCGTCTATCAATTCCCTATCCTTGTAACTAAGGTCCGTGTAGCAGCTCGGTAGCCATTCCCTGCAGGTGCCCGGGATGGCTATGCCGAGCTGTTTCTCCAGTATTCTCTTGTCTGTGCAGGCGGTATTGAACTCGCAGACATCCTCGATTTGTTTCTCGGCTACCAGACTGTCGTGCCGGCCACAGGGCTTGAATAGACAGCCGAACATATTAGACAACCCGTAAGATCTCATATACTGGCATTCGCCTGTGGCGTCACAGCCGGGCATAAGATAACTGCCGAGCAGGGGGAACTTTCTCCAGACCGCGATAGCCATAAGCCAGGCGGTAGCGCAGGTATCTTCCTGCTCACAGAACTTCATCCTATTGGCGCAGAAACCTTTGAGCGCCCTATAGTTTATAGACATAGACCAGCCATAGACCACAGACATAGGCAGATAGGCTCTTGCCGCCTGCCAGGTTGCGCGGCCTTCTTTTCCGAGTGCTTCGTGATAAGCTTCTTTCGCGACCAGGAATGTATTATAGTCCGGATTAGGGAGACCCGACGGTATTCTTATCGCCGCGTCGCTCCAGTCATTATCCCTCATACCCTTAGCGGAGAACACGGCACCTATACGGAGCCTTGCTATCTGGTCAAAAGCGGAACGCGAAGGCCCTTCTATGACGAAAGTAAACTGAGGGGCCTCGAGAGCCAAAGGAAGTGCCTGCCCCTCGAGCACGGCTTTTATCACGTTATATCGGTTTTCTGGCGTCGTACCCGCCCACTTGTTAACACTCTTCCCCCAGCAGGTCGTGGCCATAATGAACATAGCCTTGTAAGGATTCACAGGCCAATCTACAAGATCCACGGTTATGCCTTCGACACCGTGGACGAACTCTGTCTTCAGATCACCTGGGCGATTGCTCCCGGTGCCCATTGTTTCTCTAAGCTCCTTTATTCTTGGGTCCATTCGAACACCTCCTCTATTTTATGCAAGGATAGAATAAAAAAACCTAATATCGAGTCTTTTAAGTCGAGGTTTCTGCGGAACCATTCGGCCATACCGGAAGACAGGTATATATCCACAGGCAGCCTTGCTATATCACAGCTCCGCATAATGTGCGTAAACATAAGAGAGTCTCCTCGGACACGTACCTGATATCCTATAGTGCAAGGTACCGTAGAAATAGTCTCAGAGACGTCATCTGCGTCATAGACCGGCAAGAAACCCTGTCGGGACCCCGGATTGACTCTCAGCTGCTCCAAGACTTGGTTCGCCCCAAAACCCAGTCGGATCGGGTAAGTATACGGGAGCTTACCGCGCTTGTCGAGGAGTTTTTTATAATAATCCGGCCGATAGGCCAACGTCGAGTCCGGGTTGTTTCGGGACCCGCACAAACGCTCAGAGACCATCTGATCAAGGACCGCCCGGTCTTTCTCAGGAATAAATGACTTGGTGTCTGAATAGTCTGCTAGGCACAAATTGACGTTCCACAGTTCCCGGACTATCTTCTTGCACGGAACACCTTCTATAGAAGTACAGGGTCGGGCCTCTAACACAGCCAACTTCCGATTGAGATAATCAAGCAAGAGTCGCACCGTACCGAATATCGCGGGTTCCATCAATAGCCTCCTTTCCAACGTGATTTGTTTATGTTGGCCTTGTCTGCGTATATCTTATAGATTTTACCGGGGCTAAGCTCGAGCACGAGAGCTATACCTAAGAGGAAATGAAGCACGTCCGCGTACTCAGCCAGGAGCTCTTTGTATCTTTCTTCGGTCCACGGCTTAGGCTGCTTCCAGTGTTTATAGTTGACGTGCTGCAGCATCTCGCAAAGCTCGGCGATAGCGGCCAAGATAAACTCTTTGAGCCACCAATCCTTTTTGTTCAGGTCTTTAAGAGACCCAAACTTCTTCTCCCAATCGCCTTCTAATGTACCCTGCCTTTTTAACATTTTTCCGAGATAATCCATTTTAGTAGTCCTCCTGGGCGGTGCCTGAAGACCCGCCCTGGGTTTAGTTGGAGCTTAATCCACGGTCTCTGGTTCTGGTTCTGGTTCTGGTTCTGGTTCTTCCGCCGGGGGCGCTTCTGGATCCACCGGCGCGGCTTTCTTCTTTCCTTTCTTGATACCCTTCAGCGCTTTCCTCTGCTCCGCCTTGTCCTTTTTAGAAAGCGGGGGGACATTGGCCCCGGACACCTTCAGTTTGCTGCGGTACCAGCGGAAAGAGTTCGGCCCGAAGTTATTGCCCGGGACTTTCGAATCGACCACGTCTTTGGTCTTCGCGAAGTCCTGACCCTTCATTATACACTCTTCCGCGATGTCGCGGATTGTAGGGCCTTTGGGCTTTTTCTCCTTCGGTGCCTTTTTCGCTTTTACTGCTTTTTTCGCTGCTGCCATTTTAATCACCTCCCTTTTGTCCGACTTTAGTCACTGGCTTCAGGGACTTTGATCCCTGCGACTTTCAGTTTAGACCGGTACCATCTAAAGGACGCTATCCCGAACTGGTTCCCTGGGAACTCCTTATCCACCTTTTCTTTGGTCCTTGTAAAGTTGAGCCCGGCCAGTATTCCTTCTTCTGCGCAGGCTCTTATGCCACGACCGGATGTCCTGGTCCCGGTTCTCTTCCCGGTGGTAGAGTCCGTCGACACGGCCATAAGCGACGGCCAGGTGTCCTCGCCCCCTAATGTCTTGCCTATGCGCTCTTGTATGCGCTTGCAGGTATTAAGGACACCGAGCGGCCAATCGAGCGACAGCTTATTGCGCATATCTTCCTGGATCCTGTAAAGTATAAGCGCTTTATAGCCACCTAGGGTGAGCCCCTGGAAATCCTCGCGTTTCACACCCTGCTCCTCGCCGAACTTCGTAGCCTGCACGGAATCCAGAGTTCGTAGTCTCGTCGCGGCTTTCTCTATGATGCCGACCGCGTCAGACGACCACTCAGAGCTGCGGTCATACCAGAACTTATAGTCTGAGCCACACAGGAACTTGCGGACCTTATCTATCTTGCACAACTCCCTAGAAACACACCCTTCACAAGAACTTTTCATTTAGCACCTCTGTCTTTTGGCCTACACTATATATTATATCGCAAAATCGACAAAAGTAAACCCTGATCCGGTTAAAATTCTTGCTCTCCTCTTTTTTTGTTTTCCCGGTGGAGCTCGACGTATCTCAGGAACTTTAACAGGGACGGCGTTTTGACATACCCAGCACTCGTGTTAAGGACCATATCCTCCTTGCTAAGCCACTTGAATATAAGCCTTCCCTCTTCTTCTGTGTAGCCGACCTGGTCCACTAGGTCTCTCTTCCGGAAGTACCGGGTCTTGAGCAGGCGCTTTGCCAGAAGACTCCAGTCCCTGAACTCCGAAAAGTCCTTGAACATCTTTTCGAATCTTTCAGGCGTGGACACATCAGCCTGCTCCTCTTCGTGAGAGTAGTCGTAATATCCTGACGCGGGCTTCGAATAGATCTGATCCAGGAAATCCCCGATGAACTTGGCGTGCTCGGGCTTCACTAAGACAGACCGCCCGTCCTCAGTAGAATACGTGAGCGCCGCGCAACCCGCAGCCAATCTTGCCACGCGCATCCGTTGTTCCGCGGGTTCCACTATAGGTATAGCCGAAGAGTATTTTTTGGATAACATATCAGCCTGGTCAAGTATTGCGGTCTCGGTATCCTTACCGAACTTTATATCCTCGCGCTTCCTGGACCAGGCCCATTGTATAATCGTGGAAGCCAATTTGCTAGTGTACCGGTGGTGTACCTTATGCTCTGCCCGGTAGGCCGCCCGTGTATCGACTTCTCCTTTATTGAGAATAAGGACCAGATCAAACCGGGCTATGTCCTCTGGATTCCCTATGAGTTCTGGCACGGTCATTATACCGTAAGTATAAGTATCCATCTGTCTCTGTGATCTCGGGTTGCTCAGCCATATAGTCCTTACACGACACCTGGTCCGCGCCTTTTGGATCTTCGTCAGGTCAGCGACGCCAGAACTTCTCGGACCCGAAAAAAGCGCTATCATTTCGGTGGGCATCCCTGATACCTCGTCTATCACGACCATCCGTCGATCGTTGATAGGTAAGAGTCCCCAGTTCACGGACCAGGTGTTTTGTATCTGAGACAGGCCGCCTATCAAGCCGGCAGCAGAGACTGCCTCGCCAGAAGCGATAGCGCCCCCTTTATGATGCCGGATTAGATTAGTCAGAGTCTCAGATTTCCCGGTCTTTGTGTCTCCTATTATGAGTGCTTCAGCCCAGCCTCTGGTAACTTCCTTTTCGAATATGTTGAAGGCCAGAGGGGAAAACATCACCAGGAGGGCCGCAATATGAAGGTCGTCGCGGCCGTATATCTTGGTTACGTTGTAAGCTAGGTCTGTAACGATCTCCTGTATTTTTGCTTTGACCGTTCCTTTCGCGGAAACCTGATAAACTTTGAGTTCTTCCGCCTGCTTGTCTGTGAGTTTGAAAGTGTCTAAAGACCCAGCTACGGAAGATAGTTTATCACAGAGCAAGGTGGCGTACTGAGTGCGAGGATCTGGAATCATAACGCCTTCTAAGGTAAACGTCTCGTTCATCGGCACATTATGCCCTAATACGAATATCTGTTTCACCACGTAACTTTGTTCCTGGTCCGAGTATCCTAGGTCTGGCATCACACGCAGTTCCTCCAGGTTCTGTGTGTCAAGCATACGTATATCAATACGCCGGCACTCTCTGGGTAGATTCAGAAGATCCTTGAGAAAGCTTTTCTGCTGGTACTCACTGCATTTGATAAGCTGGAGCATGTGTCCATCCAATGGTATATCCACTTCAGCCTCGCCTCCGCTGGCGAACAGCCGACAGCCTTGACAGATAGACTTCTCTGCGGGGGCGCAATAAAACCCTACCTTCTTGGGTATTAGGTAGGGAGAGAGATCTTTCCCTGAGACAAGGCCCACGGTTCTTAAGCGGCAATTATAATACTTTTCCCTGGTCGTGTCCTGGAGTCTTACTTCTATAGCGCGGGTGTTGCTCGGCTCGGTTGGCTGCTGCTCTTCGACCCTGGCTTCTCCTATAAGATGATCAAGATCCTCTTTCTTCTTGCCTGTGAGGAAATACTCGGTTAAATCCTTGGCCGGCAGAACAACGTTTGATATAGCCCCGGCTATACCTCTCAGGGATCGTATGACTTTCTTGGCCCCAGCCTGTCCGGCTTTGTCGGTATCGTAGATGACCGTCACCTTTTTGCCTCGAAACAAGGTAGCGAACTCCGGTTGCCAGGAACCCGCTCCGCCGGTAGACGTCACGGCATAATAACCTTCCTGGTCCGCCAGCATCATATCCCCGAAGCCTTCACACAACAGGATATCGTCGTGCTGGATATTATCGCTGGGATGAAGCCGGGTCTTTGAGTCCGCCCCAGGGAAGTTCTTATAAAATATGAACTTGTCCTTGTGAACGTTTGGCCCTTGCCAGCCCTTGATAAGCACATACCGCCCGGCCTCGAAGACCGGTATAGTTATATAGCGTAGTTTAGGATCCCAGCCCAACTCAAAGCGCTCGATAGTCTCGTCTTTGTATAGGCGCTCAAGCTTGAGATAATTAAGGGTCTCTTCTGACTGAGCCAGATTCCACTTGAACTTGGCCACAATATCCGGAGATATCCCCGGAAACATATCAGAGATAGCGGCTTCTGCCTGGCGTAGAGAGACCTTCTCTATCTTTGAATGAAACTGGGCTATGTTTCCGCCCTGATGTTCCAGGAAGCAGATCCACAGCCCGGTATGTTTATTAACGGCGAAGCTGGCCTTATCATCGTCGTTCTGGTGTTTGTGTTCCTTGAAAGGACACCGGGCTATAAGTTCTTCTTGGTTCTCTCTGGCCACTTCAAGGCGTTCTCTGTAATAGGATTCTATAGTCATATAAACCCCTTATATAGACCACTCCGACCCACTCACTGGGCCGGAGGTACTACTAGGCTGCCTGCGACGATTTATCGTCACAGCCGCGAGACTAAAGGCTCGCGGTGACTACATATCCGTCCTTTTGCCAACGGGCGGAGTTTTTTCTGGAGCGGACTCCTCGGTACCGATATGAACAGGTTTCAACCCGTTATAGCAGGACTTGGCGAGAGCAAACTCCTTATCGGTGCAGAATCCGAGCGACTCAAAGGCAAAGTTGAAATAATCAAACCCTGCCGCGCTCTTCTCCGGGACCGAGTAAAACCGATACTTTTGCCCGAAAAGCGGTGCTTCCGGGTGAAGCTGCCTTGCCGCCGACAAAAGCTGCCGACCCACTTTCATCTTTGTGGACGAAAGTGAAAGAGCCACCGGAACTGATTCTCCCGCGGTAATACACGGGATGATCATGTAATGGGTCCAGAGCTGCTCTTCGAAAGCCTTCATCATGTCATCGATCGGGGCTTCGGCAAGGATCTCCTCGAACTTGCCTGCCTTGGCCTCAATAAACCCTTTAAGGCCCGAACCCTTGATATCCGCGCCTTCTCTGGTGTGTATCCCGTCAAACGAGGTAGCTATCAAGCCACCGCCCATATCTCTCGGTTTCCAGAGCAGCCACTGCTCGGTCTTCAAAACCGGGATAACAAATATCTCGGTCCCGAAGTTTTTCTTGGTGTTCGAGTGCACGATCTCTCCGGGTTTAGCTACACCAGCAGCTATCTCCGGGCTAAGCGCCTGGATAAGCAGGAACCTCGGCATAATGAAGTCTTCCTGTTTCGCGTGCTCAAACCCTTGCCCCTTGGACCCGGCCATATAAGCCGGAAGTTCCGTCGTGGCCAACCCGAAAGCCGGCCTACGGACCAACGGTTGTGCTTCTTTCTTTTTCCCTAGCATTTTAATCACCTCCTTGGAACTGGTTGAGTCTCCTTTTATTTTATAATGATAGTCCCCTTGCGGAACCCGATCCTCGATTTGTAATAAATCTTGACACCACTAGGGAGCTTCTGGCTGGTGGCAAGTCTCTCGTTGCAGAACCCCCGTAGGGTCTGTATGTTCACGGTCGTCCGGATAAGATCCCCGGCCCCCATCTTCTTGAGGTCAGAGAAGAGCTTATCGGAATCGGTTATCGAAGGGTAAGCCTCTTCGATAACGTGCACCTCTCCCATACCCTTGAGCTGGAGGCTTTTGAGGTTCTTTGCCTCGAACACGGTCAAAAGCTGGTTTTCTATCTCCCCTATGGAACCGTTTAACGCGGAGACCTTGCCTTCATACTTTTTCTTTTCCAGCTTCAACCGGATCAGCTGCTTGGTCTTTTCCTGTATTGACTGCAGTGTCGTTCCCATCTTTATCACCTCCCTTTATATTTATATCCCGAACTACATAATCTCGGGTGTTAAAATTATATACGAGCGTACGTACACGGCCGTGAAGCGTATAGAGGATAAGAGAAGCGAGCACACACAAAATGCCCGGACCAGAAAGAAGCAGATAATCTTCCGGATCCGAGCATTTAAGTTTTTCGAGGAACTCCGAGTACAATCTATCGGTGGACCAGATGTTAACACGATCTTCGGTGAGATATATTAACTCCCCGTATCTGGCGGCCGATGATACATCGTGCCCGGCTTGGTTTACCACGTATACTTTTTTCATTTTAGACCTCTATACAATACATTATACTCGTTTTCGACAAAAAAGTAAACCGTTCCGTGTTTTATTTTATATCCGCAACTTTTTATTTCGTAAGGGCTGGCTGGCAGGTTCATCTGCACAATGCCAGACGGCTCGGCTTAATGTTGACATCTTTATTGCACATCACAGCCAGCCCACGATTATTTAATCATTCCTTTACTTTTGCCTATGGCTATCTCATACAACCTTCCCCATCAGGCAGTTTCTCAATGTTATCCCGTGTATCAATTTACCAAAGTCCCTCTTGGTCTGAAGGGCCTTCATTATAGACTCCTCTATAGTATGCCTGCCTACGAGCGATATATACGTGACATTGTCCACGGTGCCGATCCTATGCACCCGGTCTTCAGACTGATTCCGGAGCTCATTCTCGAAGGAATGGCCGTAATAAACAACCGTCTCGGCGTTTGCTTCCTGTAGATTAAGCCCGAAGGCCGTCGCACGGATCTGGCCAAGGAACACCTGGCACCCGTCCGGGTCGTTGAAGCTATCAATAATTTCCTGCCTATAGCGCTGGTGTATATCGCCGTGGAACGGCAGATAGGTTATACCTTTCTTTTCGAGAAGTTTTCCAACACTCTCAATCTCAGCCCGGAACACACAGAGGACCAGGACCTTTTTACCCTTGACGCTCTCCATCACCTCTTCGAACAATTCCAACTTCGGGTTTTTTTTCAGCCATTGCCTGTGACCCTGCTCATCGTTTATAAACCCGGATAAAATCTGCCGGTGTCTAACGAGCTTAAGCATAGCCCCCTGGGTTCCTACAAAACCCTTCTTAAACTCCACGAGCACCTGTTCGGTGATCTCCTTATACAACTTAGCTGATTCCTTGTCCAGGTCGTAATACAGGATCTGGTACAATTTCTTCGGAAGATCCAGGCACTGGTCTTTGGTAAACCGTATGGCACAGGAGTACATCTTCTCCCTTAGCTCGTCCACATTCTTATGACCCACGATCTTCTGTATGGTGTGTACGAACTCCCGACCGCCTCTTGCAAAAGGTATCTGGTAAGGCCTGGTCTCGCAGTAATGCATCCTGTGGGCTATCTCTGACAGCCCGAATATCTTTGGTGTCAGGAATAGATACTGCCCGAATACATCCATGGCGCTCTCAGGCACCGGCTCTCCGGTCATTATAAAGCGTATGGAAGCCGCCCGGCCCAGGCTCACGGCCGCTCTGGACCGGAAAGCCTTCGCATTCTTTATAAGGGTAGACTCGTCGCATACAACCATATCAAAGTTCTTCCTTAGCAGTTCCCCGAAGATGACCGCCAAACCCTCATAGTTTATGATATAGACCACAGCCTCCTGTTCCAACAAGACCCGTCTCTTATCTGCCTGCCCCTGGAGGACCACCGACGGAAGCCCAATATCAGTCATTTCCCGGTAAACGTTCTCGAGCGTGGAGTTAGGAGCTATATACAGACATCTCTTTATATTCCCTCTCCTCAAGTGGTAGGCTATAAGGTTCGCTACCACCAGTGTCTTGCCGAGCCCCATATCAAGAAAGATAGCACCAAACTTCTTATCCGCGAACCTGGAGAAGGTTTCAAGCTGGTGCTGGAAAGCAGGCCCTTTAGGAGACAGGAACTTCCACCCGAACTCTATTATCGGGGCTCTGGCTTGCTTCACAGAGTCGAGCTGCTCTTTGAGCGGTTTAGCCTCTAATAGGTTCTTAAGGAAGTTATACGTAGAATCGGTATAAGGAAACTCCCAGGTCTTCCGGGCCCCGTTCCACTTGTGCCCAGGGATTGTCTTAAACGTCATTATGAAATCCGGGTCGTAAGGACCGCGAACGTCGATCCTGGTTTCTACTTTCTGGACTTCGTACTCGTTCCGTACATTATCTGTGGCCACGATTTCTCCTTTCCTACCAGATTTATCAGTAGATCCCCCGGGATGAACTGACCCAAAGCCCACTTCTCCCAGACTTCGGTCCCGTCAATACGATTCCGAAGCCAACCCGCTATTATATCCGTGAACAGATCAAGCAAAACTTCACGGTCTTTTACCGAGGACAAACCAGATATAACCCTATCATAAAGAGCCGGATTGGTCGGGCTCTTGATAGCCCTCCCAACCAATCTCAAAATCTCCGCTCTCTGATTTATGATAGGCCTGCGTCCCATTTTATTTCCCCCATAACTCCGCGAACTTGACCAGATCCATCACCACCAGCTCCCCTACAGCCCCTTTCTGCTTCAGGACTAATATAGGGGTCTTGCCGCCGGGACACTGGACCACAGCCTGGCTATACCACGCAAAAACATTCTGAAGGCCCCCACTAGGGCCCCGATACTTGCATTCCACATAGAGGCTAGGATGCTCAACATCCCCCGACCCGTCGATCCCCGAACAGATGATCCTTTTGCCACCGAGTATCCGAGCTGTTTTTCTTTCGAGATTTTTCCAGGTTCCTCTAGCTGTCGACATCTCGTCCTCCTTCGACAATTTATTGTCGTAAGTCGCCGGCTCCTTAAG
>Ga0210049_1005802_pt1 | contig 10454 bp, 9 predicted proteins | sample CryGeyCG2014_300_2_FD_183964 | JGI IMG/M metagenome (GOLD analysis project Ga0210049, IMG submission 183964) | Groundwater microbial communities from aquifer - Crystal Geyser CG06_land_8/20/14_3.00 (SPAdes) (version 2) | ecosystem: Environmental > Aquatic > Deep subsurface > Groundwater | place...
CTGTTTCTCACGGTTCTTGTTTCTTCTCCTTTAGAATCAATGTGTTATACCCCCATTTTCTGTAACCTCCCTTTTTGGGCATCTCTTGCACCCCATAAAACCCGATATTTGTGGTGTCAAAGAACAATTTTCCTTAGTACTATCAATTCCTTAGACTGGTTCCTGTAACCTGCCTCATTTTTCGCCTATTTCTCAAGCTCCGTTAACCCATTATGTAACTACTCAGGCACAAAGGGGCACAGGCACATAGGCACAAAGTTGTCTTGCCTATCTGCCTGTGTGTTGCACGCAGACAGGTTTGCTGCTTAACTTCCTGATTAAACTGCTAAGCATTCGTTCTATCTCTCGGCTTAATTCATAGTTAATTACTCAGGCACAAAGTGGCAAAGGCACATAGCAGAGCAGGGTCGTTTCGTTGTTTTTTCCTACTTTGTGCCTTTGGTGCTCTGTGCCTTTGTGCCTACCTGAGTAGTTACGAAATCTTATATACTTCAGTAACTAAAGTCATTGATTTTTGCCAGACCTGCAGGTCTCTATACGTTTTCATTTTTCTTTGTGCCTCTGTGCCTTTGCCCCTTTGTGCCTGCCTGAATAGTTAACCCATTATAAAATATACACTTTTTCGTCTTTTGTCACCTCGTCCTTGCCAAAAACCCTGATTCCATCTTCACATCTGGCACACAGTGGGTAGATACTTACGCTGTCCTCCTCTGAAATCACCTTTGATAACCTGGCTATCATCTTATCCAGCAATGCATTATCCAGAATACACTCAAACACACTGTATTGCACCCGTGAGCCGAAATCAAGGAGAATCTTTGCCATCGCATCCCTCTTCCTGTCATCAGATATATCGTATGAGACCACGTAAAACATCTTCACACCTCAAGGTTAAACGGGGTATATCTGTTTCCACCCTTTATAAAGGCTGCCAGCTTCTCAGCCTGGAGCCTGAAACACTTCCTTAATGTTGTCCTCTCACCTGTGTCAGGATGGACAAACTCTCGGTTGAGATAGGCCTCATACTGGGAAAAGTATCGTTTCATGGCCTCCCGTGTCAGATACAGCCCATCTCCCTTGGGATTCTTGTAAAAGCCCTCCTTTTTAAGGACCCTGTTATTCACCAAAAAGAGGGTGAAACGGTCAACAGATGCCCGAAATTCCTCAATGATATCCGAGGCGAGGGAGGCCCTCCCGTATTCCACGCTGTGGAAATAGCCGAGGTAAGGGTCAAATCCGAGACCGTCGAGGAGGGATGATATCTCGTTGAATACCAGGGTATAGCCAAATGAAAGGAGGGCGTTTACAGGGTCTGTTGCCGGACGCTTCCTCCTGCCCTCAAAGGTGAATTCTGACAGGATCATCTTCCCGAAACCGGAAAAATAGGCCCTTGATGCAGCACCCTCTATGCCCATAAGGCTGTTGATATCATTTGCACCTTTAACAGCTTCCATGCTGGAGTGCATCCGATCCATCTCTGGAGTGAGGCTGATCCCCGGATGATTGTAGGAAAACACCCTCATCATGTTCAGGCTGTTGGTAATCTTGCCGGTGACAATTATCCTTGAGAGATCAAGCCGGAATGTTTCGTCCCAGTATCGTTTAAACTGTTCTAGCCTCAGCTCTATGTTCTTTGTTGCAGGAGAGGTGATCTGGCCTACGAGTCTCCCTGTCCTGGTGAGCAAGGCCATTTCAATGCCATGCGCAAAAAGCTCATGCACAGCCTGTGTGGTAAACTGGACATTGCCAAAGATCAGGACACTCTCCACCTTGTTGCAGGGGACATCGAGCAGAATCTCCTCTTCCTTCTGGACGATAAGCCTGTCCCCGGTTTTCCGAAGCACAGCGCCCTGTTCTGTAATGTAGAGATTTGCCATATCTACCGCCTCTGACTTATTTCTTAGCGCTTTCGACTGCTGTGACTTGAGACTCTTGACTTTTTGACTTTTGCTTTAAATATGCGTCTATATCTAAGGGTGGAGGGTAGTAGAGGACCTTTCTCTGCCTTTTCTGTGTATCGAACGGCACCATGATCATGCTCTTCACGAACAGAACTCCGAGATATTTGAAGCCTTGATCAAAACTCACCACATCGCTCTCATCAAGGGTGAGCATCATCTTTTCCAAAACATCCTCGGTAAACTCAAGTGCCTCCTTTGCCTTGTCCGGTGATTTGCACATCACGATGAAATCATCCGCATATCGCACATACTTGTACCCCTTTTTAAGGAGGTCCTCATCGAGCTCATCGAGAAAAAGGTTGGCGAGTATGGGCGAGATAGGGGAACCTTGAGGGATTCCTTTTACTATTTCCTGGATGGATGCTCCATCCCATACATCTGTCTTGATCCAGAGATGAATGAGATCAATAATATCGTTATCTGTGATGTATCTCTTGATCTTGGCCATGAGTAGGTTATGGTCAACACTGTCAAAGAAGGCATCGATATCCGCATCCACCACCCACCTATAGCCCTGGTCAAAATATTCCTTTATACGATAGACAGCCTGTTTGACTGAGCGGCCTTTGCGGTAGCCAAAGCTACAGTCTTCGAATTCCTTTTCAAGGATCGGCTCGACAAGCTGGAGCACGGCAGTCTGTGCCACCCTGTCCCTTACAGTAGGGATACAGAGCGCCCTGGATTCGCCATTGCCTTTATCCACGAGGATTTTAAGGAGGGGTAAGGGCAGATAGGTCTTTTGACGAATCTCTGATCCGAGGAGCGAGAGATTTTTCTTTAGATTTCGCTCAAACGCCCGTATGGTCACGCGGTCCACGCCCGCACTGCCAAGGTTTTCCTTTACACGGAGAAAGGCTGAGTTAAAAAAATTAGAGCCACAGATGAGATTTAACATGATGTGGGTTTAACTTTCGTCTCGCTCAAGTTTTTCACCCTTCCATGGATATCAACAATGATTCTCTCGATATCTCCCTTCATGTACTCATCCCAAGACAACCATCGATTTAAATCTAACATCAAACCATACATCCATGAAAATAAGTCTTCTGTCCGTCGGGAAAAGATTTTGCTTTCTTTTATGTGAAGAGTACATTTCAAAGGTACAAAAACTAATATCAAATTCCTTCTATCACTAATAGTCCGCAAAGCGATATGTAATGTTTTTTTACTGCCTTCCCTTAATAAAGCCCAGCCTGGAAGAATCTCTATTTTTAAAGAGGAATATCTGGATGATAGTTCAAGAAATTCACCCTTTGTTTTGCCAATGTTCGTTTCATAACTTAAGGATACCTCTGTAGGTACTATAATTTTACCTCTGATAAATTCATTTTCACTCAGCCTCTTTTGAAGGTTCTCTTTCTCAATTTTTTTTGTTTTAAACTTCCATGAAAGGTGCCTGTATTCCCCATGGTACAAAGAAGCAGTGGTTAACGAATGTTCTCCATATTTTCTAATAACATCTACAATCAATGCTTGCACAAGTTTCAAAACGATATTCATGTTTTGCGGTATGTTTTCCCGCAAGCATTCGGCGACTTCTTTGTTTAATCCTGCCTTGATATGATCCTCACTGTTAATGATTTTGGAATATATTCTGTCTGCAACTTCGGAAGGGGCATATCCTTTGATCTTTTCGAAGTACTTATCATCATCACCCTCTTTCAGTGGTAATAGAAGTCTAAATTCCAAGGTTTCCGAAATCCTTCTGTTTAGGATGAGAGTGAGTATTATAAGTATTGCGGATATCAACAGTAGCAATTCTGATAATTGAATGTCCTTTCTGTCTTTTATAAAATCAAATAGAATCCCTCCTGTCACGTTTAATAAAATACCCAAAATAATCGCGACAAGGATGATCTCAATGATACTTTTTCTTCTCTTTTTTATCTCGTTGAGAACAGAGTGCCCACTGACGTCCATGTTTAGATACCTATGGTTCTACGAGCTAAACGAAACCGTGATTTCTACCCTGCCACAGCCCTTAGATTTATATCCGCCCAAAAGCTGTATTGCCTCAAGCCGCTCTTTGATGAGATCTTTCTTGATTCTTGCTACAATCCATGATGGATCATCAAGCCATCTGTCTAGTCTATTATACTTGAGTTTTACCCTTTTCTTCCCAAACTCCCATCCATTCAACTCATCTTTAGTAAGAATTTCTAACTTTCCTTCAAATTTAATTCCAGGATTTACAACATACCATCCCCTATTACTTCCTTTGGCTGCCCCTCCTTTTGCACGGTCTTCTCGGATGGAATAGAGAAGTGTATCAATCTCTTGCTGTCCTTTAGAAGGTAACAAAAAAGGAACCCGTACAAACCCGTGTAATGTCTGCGCACCTAACAAATAACAAGCAGGACAAATATAATCGCTTTTCACATCATAATTACACGGGTTAGAAAAAAACTTGGTTTTTCCTTCTCTGCTAACCGATTTATTTATCCTATATTTATCAAACAGAATCTGTTCGTCTTCTGTTAAGCTTTGAGATGGAATGCAAGGCTTCAGGCCCTTCGCTTCTCCTTTTTCTAACAAATTATTGTCCACAAGATATTCAATCAAATACCTCTCAATTTGAGCCCTCCATGCACCCTTCAAACTGGTGGAGGGGATAGCTGGTATGTCCCCATTTAAAAGAACTATAGGATTGTGTACATCAGACAATATGTGTGATGTTCCTCCGATATGTAAAGGCTCTATTGTGGTTAGCTCAATTTTTATCTCTTCCCATTTTTGTTTCATCTTCATTCCCCCCTTTCATTTTTAATTTGAATAGTAGCAATGGATTTTAATTTTTTTAAAAAGAACCCTTTTACGCATCTGGGAATATTAAGTCCATCTACTTTTTCTACGTACTCATAGAGTTTATGGACCGCAGGCGCATTTCTTTCATTCTTTGAGCTTAGTTCTTTAAGTTGAAGCACCACAAGCCCCTTCCCACCCTCTTCCATCAATGTGCCAATATCATTTATCACGCCACTTGACAGAACAGACCCCTCCTTTAAGTAAGACCGCAAATCATTATCTGATTCAGCTTGCCTCACTATCTCTTCCAGTCCTTTATAATCCGCCATATGTGTCCCTCCCTCTAACAAAAATCTCGGGGCTTTAACTTTCGAGCCCTCAAAATATGCCAGTACATATCTCCCTGTCTCCTCATTATCCCGTAAAAAAAGATACCCCAATTTCTCCTTCAACACGTTTATATTGAATACACCTGCTACTTCTTTGGGAATACGGGTACTTAATATGCCTTCTTGAACATCTTCTATAGACAACTGAGACTGTTGTTTATTATTCAAAATGCATTGCCCAAAGCCTTTCATTCTTAATCCACCAATATGCAAAGACATCTCTTCCGGAAGATCACCATATAGATTATCTTCATCAAGAATATATGCATACCCTTTTACGCCTTCAAGATACATGATCTTTATTGGCAGCCTCACCACTTCAGTGTTTCTACATTTAGGCCCCATCGTGATATATGATATGTTATCAATGGAATCTATGACACCCACGGCATGTGCAGAAATTCCTAATGCATCGTATATGGCTCCTTTTAACCTCGTGTACCCGATTATATTTGTTGACGGTTTATAGACGCCACCCTTAACGCGCTCACCCAGGCATATTCGTTCTGCACTCAATCTGTACTCGATAATTCTCATTTCCCTTCCCCTAAGATCTTTTCCAGGGTTAAGAGACTCTTATAATTCAGCCCATGAGGAAGCTTTGTTATCTGTTCATACACTGCACGGAAGCCATCATCCTTGCCTTTGGTATGGAGCATTCTATCTGCAAATTCTTCTGAAAATTTAGCGAGTTCTGCAAGCTTATGTAAGGGTCTGGAGAACCTAATTCCCGAGAGATTCTTATATAACCTAAGAACACTTTCCATATTCCATATCTCTGTTTCTATAATCCCTTTACCTATAATAGCAATAAGTGCAGTGTGTCTTTTTCTGATACCTTGAAGATCATTCTTTTTGTAGTCTTCAAAAAATTTCCAGTGCTCAAAAAACGGGTATTTTATATTTGCGCATGAGATACTCAAAAAAATAGGCGATTGTCTAATTTTTATAAATGAGGGGAAATAAGATTTGTAAAGATTGTTGTACACCTCTAATATACCCATTAGAGAATCAATGTCATCTATCTTTAAAATGAACAAGTTTTCTAATACATTGATCTTTTCTATTTTTTTTTCTCTCCCTTTTATAAAGATTTTACTGATCGATTCCTTAAAACCTTTAAGAAAAAGTTGATAATCCTCTAAAAATTCGAAAATGATGGAGAATCCAAAATCTTTAGGCTCTTTAAACTGTGTTTCTTCTAACTGCATATAAAGACCTCTTGCGAGGCAGCCTAAAAGAACTTCTATATCAAGGCTGACTTCAATCCACGCAACTTTTTGTCGTCCTAACGTTTCATATTTTTCCCATTCAGAAATACCAGAAAAACTCCCCCCTTCTCTACGATAAGTATCACAAGTTTCACACAGATACTCGGTTGTGTCTTTCTTTGACTCTCTAGTAGCTTTTGCCTTTTGACAGAGATCACAAATTATCGCTTTCCTACTTGCCGTGTTCATGGGATCTGGTTTGATTTCGTCGTCTAAAAGAGGATAAAGCCTTTTTTCCGGCTCTAAAAAGAGCTGTGAGAGATCCTTAAGGAATCTCGATCGTGAATCGTCATCATTATAAGGCAGGCTAGTCTTTTTAAAGGTTACCTCCAGATAGAAGTTCGACGTGAGTTTCTTTCGCATCTTCTCTAAGAAATCACCTTCTTCCAAATTCGCTGGAAGAACAAATATTATGCCATTAAATAATTCATACAGAACAACCCCACCAACAATATCGATACAGTCTTTTAATACTGATTTTGCAATTTTAAACAGGTAAGTATCTTTGATGCGAACGAAGATGGTGTCACTCTTTATTATTGAATAACAAAGGTAAACTTCTTTTTGTTTTTCAATTAGATCAATCAACTCATTTGTTTTTTCGATGCTGCTGATCTCTTTAGGAGTTTCGAAATAGGCTTCATTTTTTAGCAAAAAATCATACCAATTCTTAACCAATTCAGAATGAGTATAAAGAGAAGCAAATGGACATCGCCCCATGTCTTCGGGCCTGTCTCTAAATATTTGTTCGTTTTCTTTAAAATAAGAAGAAAAATCTGCCGTTGAATTTATCTTTTCTAAAAGCGACTTATCTTTCCATTCTTTGTTCTCGTAGGGGATTATGTTTGGATTCCAAATTTTATAAACAGATTTTGATTTAATCTTTCCCTCTAGCCTTCTTGAAATTATTGAAGCGAGAATATCAGCGTAATGCAGATAGAATAGCTCTTTGGGAATTGGGTAAACATTACAATCAGCGTGATGTTTCCCGCCTGTTTTGGTCACGCAATGATGGCACAACGCTGTCCATAAATCTGGTTTGTTTATAGCATCAGATAGATGTTCTTTATGCTTATGAGGACATGCATGTCCAGATGTTGCTAGCTTTAAAAGGTCATGTAATTCTACAAGAATTTCTTTGCTCATTTATTCATCCGACTAATAGTTTGTTTTAAAAGACAAGGCTCTTTTCCCCTAAGTTGAATTTTCCCAGCCCAAACCCCGTCCCTTTGTCCGCATCCATAACCTCGCCTGCCTTGATCAGACGGAGGAAGGTGGCCGTGTTGCCGTTCCTCACCATTTTTCTGGCAAGCCTTCCATAAGGTTTAGTGAGACCCCGCAATTTTCGATGCATCGGTGGGCCTTTCTGTCGAAGGTCAGCCACAGGCCGCCGATCTCTTTTGCGAGGGCCGCGTAGCAGGCATCGTATCCGGTCAACCCTTTTTCCACATAGAAGGAAGCCTGGCGAACCAGCGTACAGCGACGGAGGAATCGATCACCCAAATCATTCTTCATAGCCCCGCAACTCGCGAAGAATCACCACGCTGTCCTTGTCGCCAATCCTGTCAGACCGCAACGGGCATCCGGATTGAAGCCGCATCTCATACCTCCCCAACCCAAAGCTCGTGCTCTTGCCCACATGCAGAACCTCTCCCGCCCTGATCAGGGGAAAGAAAGGCGCCACATCGCCATCAAAGGTGATCTCACCTATAAACCCGCCCATACCTATTTTCGTTTCCTGCCGCGAAGAATACCGCTTCCAGTCATACCACCTGAGCTGAGTTTCTTTTGTCTTTATCCCCTTTGCCCTTTCGATCATCCCCTTAAAATCCCACGCAGAGGTATCAACCCCGCAGTGGAAATATGAAAGGAGAGATATCCTGCGCAGCAGGTTCCGGATAAGGATATGGAATTCAAGCTCAGAGGTTATATGCCCATTGTACGAGATCCTTGTGGGGGTGAGAAATCTAAGGGTAAGTGTTTTATCTGAAAGGCCATCAGAGCTAGGAATGTCCATATCGATCACCACTGGATCAGGAGGGGTAAGCTTTTTTGTGGCCGAAGAATAGATCAGATTTTTGAGGTTTTTGCACCCTGAGACAGGAGAGGTTTTCCCATTCCTGGCATGTACCGCCTTTAGCTCAAACCGCCCTCTGCCCTTCCCAATCCCGATCCCCCCCAGTTCTTCGAAGGTGTAGATAAAATAGGGAAGAAAGTCAATGGCCTTTCCCACGAGTGTGAGCCCGAAGGTGAGCCCATCTCCCGTCTTATAGCCTCTCTTCTTTTCTGATGGTGGCTCGATGATAAAGGGATGGGGGACGGATTCGTACTTCCGCATCACCTTGGTGTCAGGCTTGGGAGGGGTTTCAAACACATACGAATATACGCACTGGCCTTTGAGGATACATGAGGAGCAATCCCTCTCTTTTTGAACACACACAATCTTCTTAAAGGCATTGCCGAAGCCACCACGCAGGGTTGAGCCCTTATAGGCAGGCAGGATGAGAGTCTCCTTTGCTTCAATGGACAGGTCAAATATCCCGACCTTTATCCCCCTCAAATCCACTGCATCCATAGAAACACATTACCCCAAGGATTCGGGGTCAGACCCCAAATCCCCAGAACAAGGTTAATAATGGTGAAAACTTCCCTGAAGCAGATGTCAAAGCAGATTACTATATAAATAATCTACAGGAAAACTTTCACCCTGTCAATAAATAAATAAGGTTTTTTTGCCCACCCCCAATATTTATATCAACTACTTTTCCATCTCAGATAACTTCATTACCCCAACCTTCATTGGCAGGAAAACGGCAAGGGTGTTTATAACCCCCACTGAGAAGAATGATAGCCATATTGTTATCCATTGCGAAAGATGAAGCGGGTGACGGGTTATCTGGGACATAAATATTGTGTAAACTGGCCATGCCTCCAATATAACTATCAGACCGATAAAGATCATACTGAATATCATGTAGACCGCTCCTCCAAAACTGGTTGCCATTTTGGCTACATTTTCTACCTTAAATCTTGGATAAGAGGCCCCAATTCCAATGGCCAGGCCGATTATACCAAAGGTCATAAAAAATACGGTAAGCGATGACAGAAACATCATAAAGCTGCTAACCTTTAAAAGATAATTTGACAGGATTATAAGGATCTCTGCCAGTACCAGCAAGGGCAGGAGGTTGGTGAAGAACTTGCTCCACAGAAAACCCCTTATGGTTATAGGTGAAGTGCCGATTATCCAAAAAGATGGTCCCTCCAGGCTCACAGCCGGAAATGCAAACCTCGCTGCTACGGCAGAAAGGACAAATCCAGCCAGCCCCATGTTTAAGAAAGAGATCAGGTTTTGCAAATAAAAGGTAGGAATAGGGGACCTGTCCAGGGGGAGAACACTGAAGTTGTATAGATACACCACAACCAAGGCAGCCAATAAGAACAACTGTGACCATTGTGTGGTATCTCTGAAGAAGGTCTTTATATCCTTTGTCATTAAAGCCCTGGTTTGGGGAGAGAAATATCTGGTAAAAAAGGTGATAAGTCTATCGATTACCTTGGTCTTTGATATGGTGGATTTTTTAGCCTCTTGCGATTTTGACCATCCGTCATAGTATAGATAGGAAGAAAGGTGATTTCCGATTACAATCAATGCCAATCCGGTACTTAAAAGGAGGAGGAAAAAGAAGACAGGACTGCCCTGATAGTTTTGAAGAAGGGGAAGAATCGCCTCAGTTGCCCAGTGGTTTGGGAGAAAAGGAGACGAAGGCGTCTTTAATGCGGTAAGGTAGGCTGCTACAGCGGAAAATGCTTCCGGATCAACGAGCTTCTCTGGCCTGAGGAACCGGAAAAGGAGGTAGAGTATTATTACAGCTACAATAGAGAGCAGCAGAAATATATCCTTTGTCCTCTTCGCCGGGAATGCGTTTACCAAAACCATTGTCAGGATTATGCCCAATCCTGCCGGGATGATAAGGAATGGGATTATTACAACCATTAGCCATAAGTAGTATATAAAGGATGCGCTGTATACAAATCCATAGGCGATAAACACCGGGAGTCCAAAGAGGAGCACCATCCATGAACTA
>Ga0210049_1005804_pt1 | contig 10451 bp, 9 predicted proteins | sample CryGeyCG2014_300_2_FD_183964 | JGI IMG/M metagenome (GOLD analysis project Ga0210049, IMG submission 183964) | Groundwater microbial communities from aquifer - Crystal Geyser CG06_land_8/20/14_3.00 (SPAdes) (version 2) | ecosystem: Environmental > Aquatic > Deep subsurface > Groundwater | place...
ATGCCCGGTTCTTCATCTTTGAGGACACCAATTAAACATTCTATAGTGCGAGGACCCTCTATTCTCCCAAGGGCATCCACAGCAAACATCCGAACCCACTTGTCTTCATCCTTCAGTGTAATAATTAAGGGTTTCACAGCCATGGAATCTCCTATTTTCCCCAAAGTCCTTGCCGCGAATATTCGGACACGCGGGTGTTCGTCCTTTAGTGCGTCAATCAGGAATTCTATAGATAAAGGATCTCTTGCTCTCCCCAACTCTCTTGCAGCACGTATTCGCACGTACGCATTTTTATCTTTGAGTTCCCCAATTAATTTTGAAGTATAGTCGGATTGTGCCCAGATTCTAGCCCCGGCGCACAATACAAAAACCAGCGATGTTGTAATTATGATAAGCCTTTTCATCTTTATTCCCCTTTATTTCTGTCTATATTTCACAACCCCTTCCATAGTTGCGATGTATATGTTTCCTGTGTTGTCTACTTCAATGTCCTTTGCCCAGCACCAGTTATTTTTTCCTTTGTATTTTTCTGTATAAAAGTGGGACGGTTGTATTTTTCCTATTTTTCTGGCACCAGAGACTTCTTGGGCCGTCCTCTTCCTTTAAACTTATCAGCCACCCCGAATAATTCTTGACTCTTGGCTGGGGCTAAAGCCCCTACTCCCAAACACGCAAGGCTAAAGCCTTGCATAAATAAATCAAGAATTTCATTTTAATATACATCAAATACATTAATATCTTGCAAACCTGAAGGTTTACCCTACGAATACGCAATAAATGTTACATAGTCTCTGTGGTCTATTATTTGATCAGCTGGGTCGCGATGAACTGGTACACGTCGCTCATTGACAATTTTTATACTCTTACAGTCTCTTTGTTTTCTACGCGCCTCAGTTTAAGATTGTATTTCTTCATAATCCTTTCTGATTCCGAATGAATCTTTTTTAAAACTTCCTCTGTAGTTAAGCCTTTTTCTTCTTCATAAATCTCTTCTCTTATCCTGTGAATTTCATCAAGGACTTTAGATATTTTAGCCATTTTACAATACCTCCTCGGGAGTCATTATCTCTATGGATTGATAGCCAAGGGGACGATTTATCCCTTCTATTCCCAGCTTGGTTTTCAATCTGATTATATGCTCCAAATTCCAACTTACAATCACGTTCATGTTGTGCACCACTGCCACAGCAATATGGCGTGCATCATTTTTGAATCTTTCTGGAATAATCCCTTCAGCAACGTACCTTTCTGCCAGTTCTTTGATTTCTTCAGTTATCGATTGACAGCAGAGCAAGCTCTGCCGCTACTTGATACTTTATTTGATAAGCTGCGCCGCGATGAACTTGTACACGTCGCTCATTATGGTCTGGCCGTAATCCTGGCCCATCAGGGTCGCCCAGACATAAAGGATCTTCCCGCCCTTCAGCTCCCCGTCGGTGAATTCAATGTAGCAGATGGCGTCCCCGTAGTTCTCGGCGGTAAGTATTGAAGTGACCTGCGCCTCGCTTGTTACCTGCTCTGCCTGGATCGGCCGCAGCCTTTGGTCCCCGGTCTCCGGGAAAGGAAGCGTCTCAGGAAGCCCCTTGATTATCTTCTGGTTCTTGTTGAAAGTCATTTCGATCGGTTCGGGCGGCCTTTCGAACGGGCAGCTCATCGGAACTCCGATCTTCGGCAGGAACGGGTCTGAACCCGCGCTGGCGCCTTTTTCATACCCGTAGAACATCGGGTAAGGGCCCGCGCCCATAAGCACCAGCAACCCGCCGCCTGCCAGGTACCTTTTCAGAGCTTCAATGCCGTCCCCGTCCTCCCTGACCGTTTTCACGTATTCCTCGCCACCGAAATAAAAGGCGACCGGGAACTTCTGGGCGTTGAAGAATTCCGGGGTCACAAGCTGGCTGTCGTTCAACTTTTTCATCTTGTCCATTATGCCGATCTTGCCCGCAAGGGTTGCCGCGATGCTTCCATAGCTTGGGGGCAGCATCGCCATCTTTCCGGCCGGAACTCCCTCAAGTTTTTTCTTGAATTCCCCTGTTTCTTTTTCCGCGGCTTTTATTTTTTTGCCTTCAAGCGCCGCAGCGGCAAAACATTCCATCACCGGTTTCAGGCCCGCGTCGTCACCTTTCCAGCAGGTCACAGCGAAAACAAGCGCGTCCTTCAGAATGATGCCTGTAATTTTCCTTCCCGCTGGTACCGCGGCACTTCCCATCCAGAACTTCTTCTGGAAACACGGAGGCCAGAACTTCCACGCGAGAGCCGAGTCTTCTGAAAACGCGATGTTTTTCCCATCATCAAGCACCGCGGAAATCCCGGGGGCGGGTCCTTCCTCAGAATACAGGATAAAGATCCTGGAAGCGCCTGAAACCGGCTCAGTGAAACTGCACTTATCCTTAACAGCGATCGGCCCCTGGCTTATTTCCGGAGGTATTATGTAATACGGGATTTTGAACGCGCAGTGCTTACCTGGAAGCAGCCCGGCAAAGGAATTCACGTCCTCCCAGTCAATGGCAACCTCGGCGTTCGCGGGCAGAAAAAGCATTTCAAACCCGTTGTCTTTCAGCTCAAGCGCGGAGGGTTTCCTGTATTCAAACCCGTGCTCAAGCGTTATGACCGGGGACTTCATATCCACGTCTCCCACGATCACCATGTCTTCGTCAAGGACCCCCATCACGTAAAGCGATGACGGGCTTGTGGGCGGGGTCTTGTAACCCTCGGACCTTACAAGCTCCATCCTGGTATCGCCGCGGGCGATCTTCACGGTTTTGTCAGTTATGTTATAAAAAGGGAAGGTGATCGAAACGTCGAAAGGCTCTTTCAGTTTGCTTTTTACCCTGAACGCGAAATTGCCGTCTTGCGAGTAGCGGTATTCCGTTATATAGGTGTGCGCTCCTTTTTTGTTGCATGCGAACGCGCCCTTTTCCCCGGCTGTGACGCGCAGCATTGAATTACCTATCGGAAAATGGAAGGGCAGTATGCCGCCTACTCCGAAGTTGTACCTCCCGCCTCTTCCCGGGCCTGCCCCGTCGAAGAACCCCAGGCCTTCTGTGAATGCCGTTTCCGGGTATTCGCTTATGCTTTTATGGTATTCGTCCCTGTATAGCAGGTACCAGCGCTCAAGATTGCCTTTCATGTAGTAATTCAGCTTCTTGTCCCCGGTATGCACGTAAATTTCGGTGATCTCGTTCAGGACCCATTGCACCTCGTTGGCGCAGGCAAGCGCGGCCCAGTCCCTGCCTGAATTGGGCTCTAAGAGGAAAGCGCTGTCCAGGTTATCAGCCTCGTCGTTGTCAGAAGGCCATATCGGCAGGTACCTGTAAAGGTACGCCCTTGCCATATCAACCGCGTCCTTTGCTTTCTGCGCCCTTTCAGGGTCGTGTTTGAAGGTAAAATAGTAATCCATAAGGAAGGTGCACATCATATTGCAGCCGATGGCGAACGGGGAAGACGGGACATCGTGGAACTCGTTGCGGGTGAACAGGAAATGCTTGGTCCAGTTGTAGATGCCGTCTATCCAGGGAAGGTATTTGGGGTCTTTCTCGTTGCGGTAAAGGTCGACCAGAGATATACCCGGAGCCCACATATCGCTGTTGTGTATGCTCCTGTTGTCAGGGTCCCACCCCGGTTTCCACTTTCCTTCAAGCGGCTCTTCCCAGACTATACATTCATCCCCGCCGGCCTTGATCTTTTTGGCAAGGGGATAGAGATACTCAAGGTCTTTCTTGCACCTTTCTATTTCCGCTTTCTGCTTTCTCCTGAAAGCGGCTTCAACCGGCAGCTCCCTGTGCATGTCAAACCCGCTGATATACATCCCGCCCGGTTCTGAAAACGCGTCCCCGCCGCTTTTATAGACCAGGCCTGTTCCGGACGCCTGGGGGAAAACCTTCAGCGCTTTCTGGCTCTGGCCGGTCAGGTATGACATATCGTTAATGCGGGGAACCTGCGGGAGTAACGCGGAATATTTCGCAAAAATAAATTCGTGCATCAGTTCGTGCGGCTCTTTCGCGGCAGGCATGTCAATGGACCATACCAGGTGGAACCACGACCCGAACGAATCACCTTTTTTGGGGAGCACCAGGCTCTGGTAGAGCGCTCCGCCGTAAGGATACGCGAGCGTTATGAACTGGTTATCGCTGCCTTCTTTCCAGCAGTACGCTGTCGCTATATATTTCTCGGTGTGATCAAGGAACCTTGCTCCCTGAAAAAGGAACGCGACGTAGTGTTTTCTCTCAGGAGCCCAGATACCGATCGCGGGCACGGGGTGGCCGCCCAGCGGGCAGATGTAACTCCAGTTTCTGTTGAATTTTGAAGCGATTTCGCAGTCATTCCCTCCGTGGGGATCTATTAAAAGCGGGAACTGGTCTGCTTTCGGGGTTGCCATTGTCCATCCCCTCATCTGCCAGGCGTCCGCGTCAGGCATAGAACAGGTTATGAAATGGAACGGGCAGTTCCCTGCGCCTGCCTTCCACGCGTCTTCGCTGAATTCGGCAAGGGTTATCTTGAACCTGACAACCGGGTACAGCTCGCCCGTGGTTATCGCGATCGAAACGAAATCAGAAGCATCGAACTTCACGCCTGTCCCTGGCTTTCCCTTCAGCCCGGACAGCGTAAGGGTCTTCGTTTTTCCCTCTTCCTTTGCTTCGGCTTTTAAAGCCGTTATAAAACCGTTTGACGAAAGGCGCACGGGCGCGATAATCTTCCCGCCGGCCGAAAGATCAAAACCGGAGATCTCCCCTTTCTCCTCAACTGCCGTGACTTTCATGCTGCCATCAGACACTTCTTTCACTCCGGCCTCCCCCTGCGCCGAAAAACAGGCTATAGCAAAAGAACAGGTGATCAATAGGGTTTTTTTGAAAGGCATTCATCCTCCCTGTGCGCGAGAGTGTCTTTCTTTCATTTTCTCAAGCAGTTCGTAGGGAACATCAAGGGTTCCCATCAGTATGTTCCCTTTCGCGAAACCGTGGCAGTCAGTGCCGCCGGTTGCGAGGATGCTGTTTTCCGCAGCGAGCATTTCCATGTTCCTTATAGTGGTCGGGCTGTGTTCCGGGTAATATATCTCTATGCCGTCAAGGCCGTTCTTTACAAGGCGCCTTATAAGCGAAGCGGAAAATTCCTGGTTCAGCAGGCCGGGGTGGGCTATGACCGCAAGGCCCTTCATTTCCTTTATCATCTGGACCGCGCCTTCCGGGGTGAGCTGGTGTTTCGGCACGTAGCAGCATTTGCCGTTCCCTATGTACTGGTCAAACGCCCTGTTTATTGATTTCACGCAGCCTTTCTTTACCATTGCCTGCGCTATGTGCAGCCTTCCGACCCAGGGGGTGCCTGATTCAGACGGCTGCAGGAATTCCTTCAGTTCATCCATATCGATCTTTATGTTGTGTCCCCTGAGCTTTCCGAGTATTATCTCCGCGCGCTTCATCCGCAGGTTTGAGAGTTCGTACAGCCTTTTCTGGAAACCTGAATTGCGGTGATCTATAAAATACCCCAGCATGTGGACTTCGAGTTCCACCCCGTTCTCCACCCATTCGGCGCTTATCTCTATGCCGGGTATGATCTCTATGCCGTATTTATCGCCGCGCACCATCGCGGGCTGGATCCCCAGCACCGTGTCGTGGTCGGTTATGGCGATCGCGGAAAGCCCCAGGGTGCAGGCGTAGTCCACAGCCTCTTCCGGAGAAAAGGTTCCGTCGCTCTTATTAGTATGGACGTGCAGGTCAACTTTCTTCATTACGTCCCGATTACGGTGATTTTTTAAATATGATTCCGGTGTTTTTAAAGCAGTCATTAGTCAATCGTCATTTATCATCAGCAAAATAAGAGAATTTCGTGTTTTCGTGGCACTTTCGTGCCTGCCCGCCGAAGCCTTGGCGTAGGTGTGGCTTTCGTGGTAATCTTTTAACTTTCAACCTTTAACTTTTAACCCTAAACTCTGGTGGCGGGGTTTTCAAACTTCGTGTAATCGCTTATCCAGATAAGATCAACCTCGCCGGTCGGCCCGTTCCTTTGCTTCTCAAGGATAAGCAGAGCCTTCCCTTTCAGGTCCTCTTTGTCCCGATCGTAGTATTCCTCCCTGTATACGAATGCAACCACGTCCGCGTCCTGCTCGATAGCGCCGGACTCCCGCAGGTCCGCAAGCCTGGGCTTGGCGCCTTCCTTCCTTGCTTCGGGCGCGCGGTTCAGCTGGGACACTGCGATCACGGGTATCCTCAACTCCTTGGCAAGTCCTTTTAAAGAACGGGAGATCGTGGCAACCTCCTGCTGGCGTGATTCCATTTTTTCGTAGCTCGTCATAAGCTGAAGGTAATCTATTATCAGGAGTTTTATGCCGTATTCCGCCTGGAGGCGCCTTGCTCTGGAACGCACATCAAGCACGTTGAGGCCAGGGCTGTCGTCAATGTAGATGGACGCTTCAGAAAGCCGCCCGGCTGCTTTTGTCAGCTTGGGCCAGTCCTCCGAGCTTCCATATCCGTCCTTAAGTTTTTTCCCCGCCACCCTTGCCTCGGAAAAAAGCATCCTCTGCACGACCTGGTCGCTGCTCATTTCAAGGCTGAACACGGCGACGGGCAATTTTTGCTCTATGGAGGCGTGCGCGGCAAGATTAAGGCAGAAAGCGGATTTTCCCATTCCGGGACGGCCTGCTATGATTATCAGGTCTGAGGGCTGCAGCCCGTTGGTCATTTTATCGAATTCAACGAATCCTGTCGCGACTCCGGTAACGTATACTTTCTTGTTCGAAAGGCTTTCGATGTATTCAAAACTGTCCTTAACCAGCTTACTCATCGGCACAAAGCCCCTGGAACCTTTTTCGGTTGCCACATTGAAAAGCATTGACTGCGCCTTGTCAATTGTCTGCTTCGCATCCCCGTCCGCGAAACCCATCTGCACTATCTGGGAAGAGACGTCGATGACGGCGCGCAGCAGGGACTTGTCCTTCACGATCTTGGCATAGTATTCCACGTTCGCGGCAGTGGGCACGCTGTCAAGCAGGGACGTCAGGTACGTGGCGCCCCCTATCCTTTCAAGGTCCCCGCCCTTTTTGAGTTCGTTGGCAAGCGTCACGAGGTCAACCGGCTCGCCCCTGTCAAACAGCGAGATCATAGACTTGAATATTTCCTTGTGCGCGTTCTTATAGAAATCGTCCCCCATGAGGAACTCCACAACCTTGGGTATCGCTTCCTTCTCAAGCATCATCGCGCCCAGCACTGAAATCTCAGCCTCCAGGTTCTGCGGCGGTATCTTTTCAGCCATTTTTTCGCTCCACTTCGTTCCGCTATGATTACAGTGATTATAACCGAGATTACAGTGATTATTTAAAATAATTCTTAATCAGAATCTGTTAATCTTCGAATAATCACCGTAATCTTATTTGAAATCACCGTAATCAAGTTTTTATTCCTTAACGACCCACACCTTTACCTGGGCCACAATATCCGGCCCCAGACGCACCGGCACAGTGTATATCCCGAATTCCCTTATAGGCTCTATAAGCTCGACCTGTTTCTTATCAACCTCGAAGCCCTTTGCGACAAGCGCTTCCGCGATGTCAGGGGCAAGGACCGAGCCGTAAAGGCGGTTCTCCTGCTCGCTTTTCCTTACAACGGTGCAGGATACACCCTCCATTTTCGTTTTAAGGTCGTGCACCGCCTGCAGCTCCCTTTCCTTCGCGGTTTCCTCCCTGTGCTTCTCGTCCTCCAGTTTCTTTATGTTCCCCGGAGTGGCAATGTAAGCAAGGTTCTTCGGAAGGAGGTAGTTGCGGGCATGTCCTTCGGATACATCCAAAAGGTCTCTTGCTTTCCCCAGCTTCTCAACATCTTTTCTCAGTATCACTTTCATGTTTATTTCCCTCTGGATTACAGTGATTATCAACTAATGATTACGGTGATTATTAACTGCTGATTACAGTGTTACTGCTTCTACACCGTAATCGTTATTAAAAAATCACTGTAATCATCTTTACAGAATCACCGTAATCGTATTTAGATGGCGATGAACGGGATCAGCGCAAGATACCTTGCCCTTTTGATCGCGCGGGTAAGGTATGATTGGTGCCTTGAACAGTTCCCGGTAATACGGCTGCCCAATATTTTGCCTGAAGGTGTTATGAACCTTCTCAGCAGAGCTATGTCCTTGTAATCGATATACGGGATCTTGTCCATGCAGAACTTGCATTTCTTGGGCGCAAACCTCATCCTTTTCCTTGGACCACCCGGTCTTCTCTCCTGTCCTTTGCTGTCTCGCACTATTTACATCCTCCTTTTTTGTTTAGTATATGATTACACCGATTTCAAAAAGATGATTACACAGATTAAAATAGGTGGTCACACTACCTTTTTGAAAACGTTTAAAAATATTGAATTTTAAAATCTTGTAATCGGTGTAATCAGCATCTAATAATCTGTGTAATCAGTTTCTATTGGGGTTCCTGCACGCCTGGCTCGGTTTGTCCTGCCGGCGGTTCTTCTGCCGGCTTGCTGCTCTCTTCCGGTTTCTCTTCTGTCCCCGGCTTCCCGGGCTTTGCCTTGATAACATCCGGTTTCTGCCGGATGAGTATAAGGTGCCGAAGAACCCTTTCATCGAGCTTGAAAGCTGCTTCAAGCTCCGGTATAAACCCGGCTTCTCCCCTAAGGATAAACCAGATATACAGTCCCTGGCTCTTTCCTTTGATCTTGTAAGCGAGCTCGCGCCTGCCCCAGTCCTCCACCTTCTCAACATCCCCTTTCGTATTTGACATAATGCCCTTGACCTTCTGGATGAGTTCGGCTTTCTGGGCGTCCGTCACTGCCGGATCGATCACCGTGATACACTCGTACTGTTTTACCATTATATCTTCCTCCTTATTTCTTTTTGATTTCGGTGTTTATTTGTCGTACGTCATACGTCGTACGTCTTACGTTTGATGAATTAATAAGTTAACGAACGACTCTCGACTTACGACGCTCGACGGTTAAATTAGACATTAAAGCGGAACTGGATCACGTCCCCGTCCTGCACCTCGTATTCGCGCCCCTCTGTGCGCAGCATTCCTTTTTCCCTTGCTTCGGTTATCGAATTCAGTTTTTCCAGCTCTCTGACCGCGATCGTCTCCGCGCAGATGAACCCCCGCTCCATGTCTGAATGCACCTTGCCTGCCGCCTGCGGCGCCTTTGTCCCTTTAGCTATTGTCCAGGCGCGGGTTTCGTCTCCCTTTACGGTAAAGAACGTCATAAGCCCCAACATTCCGTAACAGGCCCTTATCAACCGGCCAAGGCCGCAGCCCTCGGGCTGGAATTCCTTCCTCTCGGCTTCCGGCAGGTCAGCGAGCTCAAGCTCCAGCTTCGCGTTTATGAGGAGCGGCGCGAACCTGATGAGCTCATCGGGCATTTTCTCTTCGATCGTATTCAGCAGGTACAGTATCGGTTTCAGCGTGAGGATGGGGTGGGGCAGCATAAGTTCAAGCTCACCCGCGCTGAGGTCGGCGCGCATCACGGGCTTGCCGCTGTCTATCCCGTCCCTTATCTTTTCCAGTATTGGCAGATCTTTCTTGTCAGCTGAAACATTCTTTCTCTTGTTGTTGATCTGCTTGGAAAGATAATCGAGGTCGGCAAAAGCAAGCTCAAGGTTAATAACGTCTATGTCCCTTGCCGGGTCCACTGCGCCGCTTACGTGAATAACGCCCGAATCCTCAAACGAACGAACAACCTCAACGATCAGGTCCACATCGCGGATATGAGATAGGAACTGGTTTCCAAGCCCCTCACCTTTGTGGGCGTTCCTGACGAGTCCTGCAATGTCAAGGAACTTGATAGTGGTAGGTGTTAACTTTTTGGGCTTGATTATTCTGGCGAGAACCTGGAGTCTCTCATCCGGGACCTCTACCACCCCGACGTTCGGCTCGATAGTCGTGAAGGGGTAGTTGGCAATTGCGGCTTTCGCTCTTGTGAGAGCATTGAACAGCGTGGACTTGCCCACATTGGGCAGGCCCACGATTCCACAAATAAGTCCCAATCGTCCTCCCAAACAAAATGTCAATCCAAAGAGCCGGCGGGCAGGATCGCATGCCCGCCATAAAGACGGAAATATTGATGCTGGATGCTAGTGTGGTGTCTCTAACAGATCTTTACATTTGGGCTTTGCGAGGAGTGTTAACGACGAAGCAATCTCGACCTAAAAATCGAGATTGCCACGCTCCCTTTGGTCGCTCGCAATGACAACTCAAAGCAGAATCAAATGTCAAGGGATTTATGTGACACCACACTAGATGCTGGATGCTAGATGTCTGACCTGTTTATTGTATATGATATATATAATATATAAATATGCATAATTGTCAAGTATTTATATATTTTTCCATAATTTTAACTTCCGGTAAGCGCGCTTACTATGCAATCGCTTGCCGTGTGTTCAGCCAAAATCCCAAAGAAGGCTTCACGGTTTAAAGTTGAACGTTGAAAGTTAAAAGTTAAATATACTGGATACTA
>Ga0210049_1005807_pt1 | contig 10450 bp, 10 predicted proteins | sample CryGeyCG2014_300_2_FD_183964 | JGI IMG/M metagenome (GOLD analysis project Ga0210049, IMG submission 183964) | Groundwater microbial communities from aquifer - Crystal Geyser CG06_land_8/20/14_3.00 (SPAdes) (version 2) | ecosystem: Environmental > Aquatic > Deep subsurface > Groundwater | place...
TAGACTGGGTAAGTAAAGGAAATATTGATGACTATATGAGTATTCATCGCAACGATAAGAATATCAATGAGTTAAAAAGATATTTCAACAGTGTGATAGATTGGGTTTCAAGTGTATTTACCGATGTAGAAAGTGAGATGCGCGGACTTGAATGGGGACGACTGTATGAGCAGTATCACAAGAAAGCGTATAATCCCGCGAAAGTGTCAGCAGAAGTTCAAAAACTCTACGCTGATCCGTATTAAAAAATCGCAAAGGTATTTTTGAGTATATTCTCGGTGGTTCCGTTGATACAAAATTGCTTGAAGTCAGAATTTTTGATGAAGCAACCAAAAAAGCGGTTTATGCAACACAAACCGTCAAAGCGGAGAAAAAAGGCGAATCAAATTGTTCACATTGTGCTATTGGACACGACGCAAACAAAGCGAAAATTTGGAATTTGAGCGATATGGACGCCGACCATGTTTCGGCTTGGAGCAAGGGCGGTAAAAGTGATATTAAAAATTGTCAAATGTTGTGTAAAACCCATAATCGGGCAAAAGGCAATCGGTAAAATTGATTTTTCGCAATAAAGTTAGTATGATAGGAGTATAAACTTATGCGTATGACTAAAAAATCTCATCAAAAAAGCATAGTTAATAAAGTCGCGTCAAAGCGCGTTTTAGATCAAAACACCGCCGCGTTTAAGACCTACGACACCTATAAGAAAACCGCCGATATTATTGAGCACGCGGAGTTTGCGTCTGGAAAAAGAACAATTTTCAAATCCGACACCGGCTCCACGCTTAACTTTGAAATCAATCGTTATGGAGCCTACTCAACAACAGCGCAAAAAATTTAATACCGCGCAGGACTGGAACGATTATATCGGTCCTTTGCTTCAATCCGGTCAGAGAATAACCGGAAATGATTTATTTGAACTTCGCAAAGCGTGCTATGCCGAAATTGAAAAATTGCGTGGTCGCCCGCTTTTGATTTACGCAACGAAATTTTTAGACGGAGTGCCTCCGGGTGTTCCCAATCAAATTGACTTGCCCGATGTGGACGGCTTTACCGATTTAATCAATTCCGTTGGCGATGATTGCAAGTCCGTTGATGTGCTTTTGCATAGTCCGGGCGGACGGCCTGACGCAACGGAGCGAATTGTCGGCATACTTCGCAATAAGTTTGAAGAAGTAAATTTTTTGGTTCCGCACTCCGCATATTCCGTCGCTACAATGTTAGCGTTGTCCGGCAATGGCGTTGTTTTGCACCCCAGCGCAACACTTGGGCCGATTGACCCGCAGGTTGGCGTTCCGACAAAAGAAGGCATGATCCGTTTTGTTCCCGCAAAATCAATTTTGAATGGCTTTGCGAAAGCCAAAAAATTTATCAAAGATGAAGGACCGGAAACTTTGCCCGCTTATATTCCATTGATTGAAAAATACTCGCTTGATCTTTTTGAGCTTTGCGAAGATTCGGAAAAGTTATCAAAAGAGCTCGTTTCGTCTTGGCTTAAAAAATATATGTTTGTGGGCGTTAAAAATAACGGGCGAAAAATTAAAAAGGCCACTTCGTATTTTTCCGATTACAACACTCACAAAGTCCACTCGCGACCATTGACACCGGACAAGTTGGCGGAGTTTGGTTTGAAACTTGAAGTCGCCGAAAATCCACTTCGCGATTTATTGTGGGAAGCGTATATTTTGCTAAACGGATTTTTTAATGTCAGTCCGTTTGTGAAGTTATACGAAAGCACTCACGGCGTATCGTGGGGCAAGCAATTTCAAAGCATAATGGGTCCGCCGCAGATGCAATCCCAACCGAGACCCCAAGCACAACCAAAACCACAACAATAGCGGCGCGCCAGCTAACGCTGGCCAAATTCCGTCGGCGTCCCAAGCGAGGGCGAGGCGGAGCGTCAAAATTCGCAGTCCGGATTTTCGTCAAAAAAAGTTCGGATTTCGTCCAAACCAAGAAATAAACAAGTTATTTCCGGGATCAAAGAGAAATGCTTTGGGATAAAATGGTGTTGGAGGTTGTTGAGAAAAGATTTTGATAAAATTTTAAATGAAATTCCAAAAGATCGGATAAAAATTATTTGTGGCGAAAAAGATTTTTTTTATTGCGATGAAAAATTCAGAAAATATGTTCAATCCAAAGGGATAGAAATTTTGGAAATAAAAAATGTTGGACATGATTGGAATAAAAAATTTGATAAAGAAATTGAAAAAATAATAAATAAAGACAGAGAATGAGTTTTTAATTTTTGTCCCCATAGTTCAACGGATAGAACAAAGGACTCCTAAGCCTTAAATGCAGGTTCAATTCCTGCTGGGGACACATTTTTTTAAGATATTGAATATAATAAAATGAAAAATATTAAATTTAAGATACCCGGAAAAATAATAGAAACTGTCAAGTTTTTAGAAGCTGGCGGTTTTGAAGCTTTTCTTGTTGGCGGATGCGTAAGAGATTTGTTATTGGGATTGAAACCGAAAGATTGGGATATAACAACTAACGCGCGACCGGAAGAAATACAAAATATTTTTCCGGAAAGTGTTTATAAAAATGATTTTGGAACGGTGAGCGTGAAAATTGAAAATGGTGAAAAGGACGACACTATTTTGAAGGAAAGAAACCAAGAAGGAATTAGAAGAAAAAAAGAAAAGCGCGAAATTGTGGAAGTTACTACATACAGAACCGAATCTTGTTATTTGGATAAACGTCATCCGGATAAAATTGAATTTGCTGAATCTTTACAAGAAGATTTATCCAGAAGAGATTTTACGATAAATGCAATGGCGCTGAAAATTATAAAAATAAAAGAAAATTTAAACGATTTTTGCGAATTAGATCCGGATCAATGTGAAATTATTGATTTTTTTCAAGGACGGAAAGATTTGGAAAATAAAGTTATTCGTTCGGTGGGAGTGGCTGAAAAAAGATTTAATGAAGATGCGCTTCGGATGATGAGGGCGATTCGTTTTATTGTTCAACTTGGAAAGAATGAAAAAGCGGAAGAAAATGGCGAGCGAAAAAAAATAGAAAAACAAACTGACTGGAAAATTGAAGAAAAAACTTTCCAAGCCATTCAAAAAAACGCAATCAATTTGAAATATATTTCTCCGGAAAGAATTCAGGAAGAATTGAATAAAATTATTTTGTCCGAACAACCGGCGAAAGGAATTCGTTTTTTGGACGAACTGGGGCTCTTAGAATATATTATTCCAGAGCTTTTGGAAGGAAAGGGTTTAGCTCAAGCGCATCATCATTATTATGGACCTTATCGTGAAGTGTTTGACCACGCGGTGGCGGCTTTGGAAAAATGTCCTTCTGAAAAATTGGAAACTCGTTTAGCTTCTTTGCTTCACGACATTGGAAAACCCAAAACAGCGCGGGGAAAAGGCAAAGAAGTTACTTTTTATAATCATGAATATGTTGGAGCGCGATTGGCAGAAAAAATTTTGACGCGATTGAAATATCCTCGTCAAATTGTTGACAAAGTGACACTTTTAGTAGAGAATCATATGTTTTACTATAATGTGGATGAAGTGAGAGAAGCGAGCGTTCGTCGATTAATCAAAAAAGTGGGAATGGAAAATATCAATGATTTGATTGATGTGAGAATTTCGGATCGATTGGGAAGCGGGGTGCCAAAGGCAGTGCCGTACAAATTGCGTCATTTCAGATATATGGTGGAAAAAGTAAGTCATGATCCGATAAGTGTAGCCCAATTGGAAATTAATGGAAAAGATATCATTGGAGAGCTTCAAATTGCGCCTGGATCGAAAATTGGAGCAATCTTGGAGATATTATTGGCAGAAGTGATTGAAAAGCCTTCTTTAAATCAAAAAAAAATATTGATTCAGAGAGCCAAAAAATTAGTTCAAGAAAATTTAGAAAATCTAAGGAAAATGGCTCAAAAAAACATTGAAAGAGAAAAAGAAAAAAAGGATGAAATGATAAAAAAAAGATATTGGGTCAAGTAATTGGGCAGTTAAAACTGGTCGGGAACGCTTGCTTTCCTGAGAAACTAGCATATACATTAATTGAAGGTAGCTTAAATTTTTCTGTTTGAGGAGAAATTTCTCTTCAAATAAAATCAACCCAAAGCTAAACTCAAAAAAAGGAGGAAAATTAAATGAATAGTATTAGATTTTCGCGAGTGGCGACGCTGTTTTCTTTAATCTTTTTCGTCCACGCACTTTTCAGTGGACAAAAAATGGAAAAAAATCAGGTTGTTTTTTTTATTATTTTTTTGTTTTGTTTACTGATTGTATTTCCCGCGTGGGAAATAATCAGTGACAAAATGAAAAAAAAATGAGTGCTTTGCCTGTCTTGTTAGATTTTTTCAAGACAGGTTTTTTTATGGAAAAATTTGAATATTGGATATAAAAATTTAGAAGTTTTCTAAAAATATAAAAAATGTGAAAACAGTTTTTAAAAGTTAAAAGACTGTTTTTTGATTAAAAATAAAAAATAGTTTAGACTGTTTTGGAAGAAGCAATCTAAAATTTCTTTTGAAAAAATCTGGCGATAAGCCTTTTATTTTTTTATGAAAATATCCAAAGAAAAACTGATAATTATTATTACGGTATTTATTGATGTTTTAGGTATTGGAATCATTATTCCAATATTGCCTTTTTATGTAGAGAATTTTGGTGTTTCTCCTTTCGGAGTTACCTTATTATTTGCGACTTTCTCTCTCTTTTCTTTTTTTAGTGCTTCTTTTTTGGGATCATTGTCAGACAAGATTGGTCGCAGACCGGTTCTTCTTATAAGCATTTTAAGCACGGCTCTAGGTTGGTTTATTTTTGCCGGAGCGAAAAATGTTTTTTCCCTTTTTTTAGGAAGAATTGTGGATGGTTTGGTAGCGGGAAATTTTCCTATCGCGCAAGGATATTTGGTGGATATTTCAAAAAATGAAAAAGAACGCGCAACTAATTTGGGAATAATTGGAGCTATTTTTGGTGTGGGATTGGTTGTAGGTCCGATTCTGGGAGGAATTTTAAGCGAATTTTCTTTTAGTTTGCCGTTTTATTTTTCCGGAATTTTAGCGACTTTGAATTTTTTTGGAGCTTATTTCTTTTTGCCGGAAACGAATAAGAAAATGGATAAAACAAAAAAAATATCCAAGAATCCTCTTTCGCCGATTTTAAACTCATTTCAAGATAAGAAACTTCGCACCAGATATTTAGTGTGGTTTTTGTTTGGATTGGCGGTTTCCTTTCATCAATCAATAATGGCGCTTTTTTTGGACGCTCAATTTGGTTTTGGATCTTCGGCAGTTAGTTATGTTTTGACTGTTATGGGAGTGATAATCTTGCTTAATCAAGGTGTTTTGCTTAATAAATTTTGGCTTAGATTTTTCAGTGAATCTTTTTTGGAATTATGGCCATTTTTATCTTTTGCCATCGGGTATATTTTAATGGATATGAAAAATGTGGTATTCTCTCTCTGGGCTGGTTTTATTGGGTTTTTCTCAATCAATTTTGCGGGTAATTATCACTAGTCGTGTTTCAGAAATCTCTAGCCAAGAAAAAAGAGGAGAAGCATTGGGAATTTTATCAGCAATTTTTTCTTTAGCTATGATTGTGGCTCCGCCAATGGCCGGGATTTTTTTTGAAATAAAAATATAGTTGCCTTTTATTGTTAGCGCCGGTTTGGTTTTAGGCGCTTTTGGAATAATGAAATATTGTTGTTTTGAAAAAAATAATAACAATGTAAATTATAAATAAAGTTGTTTTTTTGTTTTTTTTATGACATATTAAAACTATGGAGATATTGATTAAAATTAAAAAGAAAAAAATTCGAATTATTCTTTTAGCAAAAAAAGAGGAAATAGATCAAAGAGAAATCTCAGAAGAGCGCAATTTATCAGAAAAAATATTAGTTGAAATAGATGCTTTGTTGAAAAAAAATAAAATTTCTTCCGGGAAAATAGTTGAAATAAAAGTGGATTCGGATGAAAATAATAATTTTACCACGACTAGAATCGCTCAAACAGTGGCTAAGGCTCATCGATTATCTCTAAAAGACGGAGTCAATTCTATTTGACATTTTAATTTTTTATTGGTATCATCCAAGAGGATTAATTATTAAGAAAATTGAATAGGGAATGGGTTAATTCCTTGAAAAATTCTTGATAATTTCCATAGATTGGAAATTTTTTTGTTTTTGGAATTTTTTAAAAGCATTTTTAATTTAATAATCTAAGGTGGCATTTTTAAACGCTTTTTGCCAAATGAATAAAAATATGGGAGATATATTAGACAATTTAGCCCAAGAAGTAGATAAAATTTCTGAAAAAGATATGTCAGAAGAAAAGGAAAAGATTTTAGAAGAGAAAGATAAGGTTGAAGAAAAAGAAAAAATTCAAACGAATTCAATTATGGGACAACTTTTCAAAAAAAGTTCCATTTGTTTCCCCGAGCTAGGGAATTCTATTGAAGGATTTGTTATTGATGTTTCTTCCAATGAAATTTATTTGGATTTGGGTATTTTTGGAACAGGCGTAGTTTTGGGCAAAGAGATAAAAGATGGCTTAGGCAGTGAAAAATTGAAAATTGGAGATAAGGTAATGGCAACTATAATTGAATTGGAAAATGAAGAAGGGTATATGGAATTGTCCATTCGGGAGGCTTCTTACGAAAAATCTTGGGATAATATAGAAGAAAAAATAAAAAATCAAGAAAAAGTAATTGTCAAAATTGTTAGCGCTAATAAAGGAGGTCTTTTGGTAGATATTAATGGGGTATCTGGGTTTTTACCGGTTTCTCAACTTTCCAGCCAAAATTATCCTCGTGTTGAAGATGGAGACAAAAATAAAATTTTGACTTTGCTCAAAAAATTAGTTTCTCAAGAATTGGAGGTTTGTATAATAGATGCTGATAGAGAAACAGAAAAACTTATTGTTAGTGAAAAAGCGGCTCAAAGTGATAAAGATAAGGAGGCTATTTCAAGTCTGAAAGCGGGGGATATTGTTTTGGGAGAAATTAGCGGAGTGGTTGATTTTGGTGCTTTTGTTAAATTTGTTCCGAATATAGAAAAAAATGATAAAAATGAAAAAAGGGGAGAGAAAAGACTGGAGGGTTTGGTGCATATTTCAGAATTAGCTTGGCAATTAATTGAAGATCCTAGAACTATTGTTAAAGTTGGAGATAGTGTTAAGGCTCAAATTATCGGAATTGACAAGGAAAAAATTTCTTTATCCATCAGATCGTTGCAAAAAGATCCTTGGGTGGAAGTGACTAAAAAATACAAAACGGGGGATATTGTTTCCGGGGTGGTGAATAAAATCAATCATTTTGGCGCTTTTGTCTATTTAGATAAGGATATTCATGGTTTGGCTCATATTAGTGAAATGGCAAAAAATTATCCCGGAAAAAGTATTAATGAAATGATAAAAGTCGAAGAAAGTTATAATTGGAAAATTCTTTCTATTGAAGCCAAAACTCATAGAATGGGATTGGTTTTAACTCAAGAAAAAATTTCTGAAGATAAATTAGAAGAAGAAGCAAAAGAAAAAAAAGAGGTAAAATCAAAATCAAAGGAAAAAGAAAAAAAAGAGGTAAAATCAAAAGAGGATAAGGGAGAAAAACCAAAAAAAATCAAAAAAGAAAAAAAAGAAAAAGACGGAAAGAATTTGGTAAAAAAAGAAAAAAAAGAAAAAAAATAAATCCAATTTTTTAAAAAGATGTTTCAATCAAATGTTTTTATTATTTCCGGACCTTCCGGCGCCGGCGAGGATTCGGTTATAAAAAAATTGAAAAATTATATTGATTTTGACAAAATCACAACTACCACTACTCGTCCAATGCGACAGGAAGACAAAGATGGAGTTTCTTATTATTTTTTGAGTAAAAAAGAATTTGAGAAAGGGATTCAAGAAAAAATTTTTTTTGAATATGCGCTGGAAGATAATGGAAATTACTACGGAGGAACTTACGAAGAGTTGGAGAAGGCGCAGAAAAAAAATAAACCGGTTATTTGGAAAGTTGACTATAAAGGAGTGATCGCCGGAAAAAAACTTTTGCCAAAAGCCAAGTCAATTTTGATTTATATTCCTTTTGAAATGATTGAAAAAAGGCTTAAAAAAAGAGGAGAGTCAAAAGAGACAATTAAGAGACGGGTGGAATATGCCAAAGGTTGGTATGAAAATGAAGATATTTTTGATTACAAAGTTTTTAATGAGGAAGGAAAACTTGATGAAACTGTGAAAAAAGTCGCTATGATAATCAAAAATAATTTTTCTTCATAATTTTTTGAGATCAAAATTTATAAATTTTTTGTAAAGTTTTCGGCTGGAGAAAACGTTGAAAGATATTATTTTTTGGTTAATGCCATTTTGATAAAAAATTGGAGATTTGATTTTTTCACAATGCCTAACTTGATTAAAAAAATTCAAAATACTTGCCATCAATACAATCTTTTTCAGAAAGGATCAAAAATTGTTTTGGCTGTTTCCGGCGGACCGGATAGTGTATGTATGCTGGAAATTTTTTCTCGTTTAAAAATAAAATATTCTTTGAATGTTATTGTGGCGCATATCAACTATAATTTGCGAGAAAGAGATAGTTTGAAGGATGAGGAATATGTTTGTTTTTTAGCTAAAAAAAATGATTTTAAATTTTTTTTGTTAAATACTGAAATAAAAGATAAATTTAATTTAGAGAGTAGATTAAGAGATATTCGTTATGCTTTTTTTGAAGAAATCAGAAGACAAGAAAATTTTGATTTAATTGCGGTGGCGCATAATTTGGATGATCAAGTGGAAACTTTTTTAATGAGAATTGTTCGTGGCGCGGGAACGCAAGGACTTTCCGCTATGCGATTTAAAAACAATAATTTAATTCGTCCGTTGTTGGCTATTTCCAAAGAGGAAATTTTATCATTTTTGAAAAAAGAAAAAATTCAGTGGAGAATGGATAAAACCAATAGAGAAAATGTCTTTTTGAGAAATAGAGTTAGAAATAAATTGATTCCTTTTTTGGAAAAAAATTTCAATTCTAAAATTAAAAAAACAATTTTTAATTCATTAGTTTCAATTTCGCAAGACAATGATTTTTTGGAAAAAAACGCGAATAATTTTGAGATAAAATCTTCGGAAATAGAAGTTTCAAAATTTTTAACTTTTCATCCGGCCATGCAGAGGAGATTGATCAGAAAAATTTTAAAAAATAAGAAAAAAAATCTCAAAAATATCACTTCTTCTCAAATAGAAGAAATTTTAAAGATAACCAAAAGCATCAAAAATAAAAAACAATTTTTTGTGATGTCAGGATTGAAAATTGAAAAAATAGGTGATAAACTAAAAGTGTTTAGTGTAAAGGAATAAAAACTAACGAGTGTTTGTATAATTATTTGCGGAGCTTGAGGTGGGTTTTAAAAAAAACTTACTTTGTGCGTTTTGAAGAAAATTGCAAAATTGAGATTTTAAAAGTTGAATTAGATTTAATGAATTTGGCAAGCGTTAATTGAAAAAGTTTTATCAGCCACTGCTTTTTTCAAGAAAATTCGCAAAATTTAAAAAAATAATAATAAGATAAAAAAACGGTCAGATATCATTTTTAAAAATTTTGATAATTGGCGGTTTCACTAATTTAAATGCAAAAGTTATTAAAAAATTTCGGATTGGTTTTTTTTGTTTTTTTATTCATTGCCGGAGTGTTTATTCTTTATAGTTCACCCAAAGAGATACCGAAAGAAATTTCATTGTCTGAATTAGCCGGGGAAATCAATGAAGAAAAAATTAAGGAAATTCAAGTGGATGGAGAAAACTTGAAAATAATTTTGAATGATGGAAAAATTCAAAAATCCATTAAAGAAAAAGATTCGGGAATTGTAGAAACTCTCAAAAATTATGGAGTGGACATTCAAAAAACACAAAAAGTCAATATTGCTATTCAAAAAGAATCCGCTTCATCTTTTTGGCTAGGTGCGGTTTTGCCATTTCTTTTGCCATTTCTTTTATTTGGGGGGTTTATTTGGTTTATGATGAAACAAGCGCAAAGAGGAAACAACCAAGCACTTTCTTTTGGATTATCTCGCGCTAGAATGAATGATCCAAAAAATAAAAAGCAAAGAGTAACTTTTAAAGATGTTGCCGGTGCTAAAGAAGCCAAAGAAGAATTGCACGAAATTGTTGATTTTTTGAAAAATGCCAAGAAATTTTTGAGTTTGGGAGCGAAAATTCCCAAAGGAGTTTTACTTTTAGGATCTCCCGGAACAGGCAAAACTTTAATCGCCAAAGCGGTGGCGGGAGAAGCTAATGTGCCATTTTTAAATATCAGCGGTTCTGAATTTGTGGAAATGTTTGTGGGAGTGGGCGCTTCCAGAGTGCGGGATCTTTTTAAACAAGCTAAAAAAAATTCTCCGGCTATCATTTTTATTGATGAAATTGACGCAGTTGGACGTCATCGCGGAGCAGGACTTGGCGGAGGACATGATGAGAGAGAACAAACATTAA